>WNGB01005412.1_pt1 | contig 20545 bp, 21 predicted proteins | sample 5400681 | NCBI WGS metagenome assembly WNGB01 (sample SAMN13153367, study PRJNA577476) | soil metagenome | isolation source: 115 cm soil or saprolite under grassland replicate 2 | place: USA:California | collected 2016-06-15
AAAATCGTGCATGTTCCGACAGAAACGATTGACAACTTGGGTGAACACAATAGTGTTTTAAGGTCATTTGGAGCGATAATATTGGAGCTTGCAGCAAGCGTTTCTCATCTCAAGCTTTCGTCGCCTCATTTCAAGAAAACATTTTACATTTCGACTGTAAGTAATTACAGAGAATCGCTTTGTTATGTGCCAAAGGCGATGTAGAACAATTTCCGCGTGTGGATGTAGAAGAAAACCTGCAAATCAGCAGCCGTGTCGATGGCAGTTTTCAGGTGCTCCCAGGGCGTGTCGCTGGGGACCGTGCAGTCCGCCGCCAGGATGAAGCGCTCGGGCGCCTCGGCCAGCACGCCCTTTGCGGCCTGGCGGATCTCGTCCAAACCGCCCGTGGCGATCGCGCCTTTCCGCTCCAGGCCGCCCATGAACGGCCGCCCGAACATTCGGGCCGCGTCTGTGGGGCTCATGGTCCGCTCGCCGAGCGTCAGACTGCAGTTGACCACATGGCCGGAGTAGTCCAGGAATGGGGTCAGGTCGTCATACACGCCCGCATAGTCGCAGATGTGCAGTGAAACCTCCCGATTTTCCGGAGGTTTCCCCGAGCGAGGTACGCGAGCGCAGGATGGTAGTACAATGGGCGCAGACTGAAGCACATCGTGCTCACGAGCCGTGCGATAGGCGAACCCTCGCGCCCTACAGCCAGTGCCGGCGTGCCCCGCCATTAAGGCGCTTCGGTCGGGTGCAGGCGCAGCGTGGTCGGAAGCACCTCGTCACGCACCATCGCCTGTGCATCGTTCGGCCACTGCGCGTACTTGCGCACAATGGCGTCGCTCACGCGCGCGATCGTGGCCCCATCGCTGACCGGCTCGATGTGGATCGGCAACTTCCGCCCGCCGGCGTGCAGCACCGCTTCTGGGTAGGCGGTCGCCTCGCGGTACCAACGCCCACGTGTACCACGGACGGAGCGCACGTAGGCGGCATCACCATCGACGACGACCCAAATCGTGGTCCGGTGCGCGGGCAGGTCTGCTCCAGCGCGCGTTTCAATGTCAACCTCGTCGATCTCGGCGAGTAACTGAATCACTTCCTCATCAAATGCCGTCGCCATCACATTGCTCCCTGATCAAACATTGCATGGTTGGCGCTCGATCACTTCGTCCTCAACCGCCATGGCCGAGTGGCCGATGCTAGAGTACCACGGTCGGACGCAGCGCACAACCGCAGTGAGAGTGCTTTCCCTTCCGGGTGTACCGTCGAGCAGGTGTACGGCGACTGGGATCGTGGGCCGATTGCCAGCACGAGCCGAATCATGGTGATCATCGCACGTCGCGACTGAGCAGGCCATGCCCGCTGGCACGACGATGACGCCGCCCAACAACGCATTCGAGCCGCCGCCGCTGTGCGGCGAGCACAATCGCGGCGATCGTGAACCGAGGAATCAGCTCGACTGCTTTTCCAGCTTATCAGTGCGGCGTGGCTCAATACTAGCCGTTAGGCAGAAGAGGAGGTAGCCATGGCTCGAGATCGACATTTCGTGGCCTTGCATCGCGGCGGTTCGCTCGACCTGGCCAGCCATCGGCTGCTGGCGAGTTGGGCCGCGGACTGCGCGGAGCACGTCTTGCCGCTGTTGCCCGCGTCTGGCGATCGAGGCCACGCGTGCGTGGGCTCAAGGCGAGATCACGGTGGGTCAGGCGCGCGAGGCGGCGTTCCGGGCGCATGCGGCGGCGCGCGAGGCGTCTGACGAGGTGGCGCGGGCGGCTGCGCGTGCCGCCGCTCAGGCCGTCTCTACGGCGCACATGGCTGATCACGCTCTTGGGCCGGTGTACTACGCGGTCAGAGCCGTGAAGCTCGCAGCCCCAGCGCAGGATGCACCAGCCGCAGGCGCTCGTGAGCACCGATGGCAGCGGGAGCACCTGCCCGAGGCGGTCCGCGGGCTGGTGGTCTCGGCGCTAGAGGATGGGACGGTCCTGGGCAACTGGCAGCCCTGACCTGCCTCGACGGCCGGGAGGTCTCTGCCGAACAAGCGCATCACGCTGACGCGCCGCAGTCGGCGCACTCACGATACGCTTGAGGCGCGCAGCTTTTGCGCTGGCCCTTGGGCGGCCTCGGACGAGCATAAGTGAGGCGGAACCGATAATAGCGCGAACGCGGTTGGGATTGGGCGCGGCCAACGTAGGTCGCAAGAAAGAGAGGTGTCCATGTCACGACAAGCCGCGGGTTCTGGAGCCCGAATGAAGATGCATGAGTGGGAGGTCGATATCGACGAGCAGCTTGTCGAGCGGTTGGTGGCCGCACAGTTCCCCCAGCTGGCCGACCTGCCAATCAGTGCGGTTCAGTCGACAGGGACGGTGAACGCCATCTACCGGCTTGGCGACCACCTCTGCGCGCGGCTACCGCGTGTGCCTTCGTGGGCCCAGGACCTGGAGAAGGAGCTGAACTGGCTGCCGAAGCTCGCTCCATGTCTGTCGCTGCGTGTCCCCGAGCCCCTTGCAAAGGGCCAGCCTACGAGCGGGTATCCCTTCCCTTGGGCGATCTACCGCTGGATCGATGGCCACCCGTATCGAGATGACCTCGTCCATGACGAACGCCAGGCTGCCGATGATTTGGCGCAGTTCGTGGTTGAACTGCGCCGAGTAGATCCCCTCGGAGCACCGCGGGGCGGGCGCAAGCCGCTCCGCGAGCTCGATGCCGCGACGCGCGTGGCGATCGAGTCGTCGCGGAGCGCGATCGACAGCGATGCGGCCGCTGCCGCTTGGGCGAGCGCGCTCGAAGCACCGGCGTGGGACGGCACGCCGGTGTGGATCCACACCGACCTGCTGCGGCCCAACCTGCTCGTTGATCGCGGCCGGCTCTCCGCGGTCATCGACTTCGGCGGTGTCGGTGTCGGTGATCCCGCCGCTGACGTGATCGCCGCGTGGAGCGTATTCAGCCATACCGGGCGAGCGATGTTTCGCGGTGCGCTCGACGTCGACGACGGCACCTGGAACCGAGCACGTGGCTACGCACTCCACCAAGCCCTCCTGATCATCCCGTACTACGTCGAGACGAACCCGGGGTTTGTAACGCTGGCGAAGCGCACGGTCGAGGAGGTCCTCGCTGACAGCGTGTAACCTGCCCGTACACACGGAGCAACTATTATGGCAAACGACTCTATCTTGTTGCAGGCTGCGCTCAACGGTAATCGTGATCACGCAGCAGTGCCTCATACGCCGGAAGAACTTGCGAGAGATGCGCGCGTCGTGGTTGACGCTGGCGCCAGATCGCTGCATCTGCACGCCTACGACGAGCAGGGTCGGGAAACGCTTGCAGCCAAGCCGTGCGCCGCCGCGCTGCAGGCTGTTCGTGCCGCATGTCCAGGAGCTCGAACAGGTCCATCATGGCGACGGCATTGCCTCTTGGGCAGTGAATCGGCGTGCTGTGGCACGCGGCCATGGCATCCGAACAGGTTTGGAGGATACTCCGGTTCTACCTGATGGACGTACGGCCTCCGGAAACGGCGAGCTTGTCGCTGCCGCCGTGTTCCTAATGAAAGAGTCGGCTCGCACTCATTAGAGTCGTGTGAGCGCCAAGTAAGGCGAGCTGCCGAGGCAGGCTCACCACACCGCTGCAGTATTCCTGCGACCACTGGTCGCATTCTCCCGATCGCCACGCCTGTCATCATTTTGTCACGTACAAATGTGCTACTTTGGCGTAGGATAAACCTCCGCACATCGGTTTATCTCGTTTTTACTGGCGGGCGACCGGGCCGAATGGCCCGGCACGTATTGTTGACGAGGTTGCTCCATGGAGCGCAACCCGACCGCCAGGCTCGAACAGGTGATAGCCGCCATACAGCGGCGCTGGGGGACGCACGCGCTGCGATTGCTGGGCGACGCCGCGACGGCGCCGGCGGTACCAGTGGTGCCGACCGGCTTCGCAGCGCTTGATGCGGCGCTCGGTATTGGCGGCGTACCGCGTGGGCGCCTTACCGAAATGCTCGGCACGCCGACCTCGGGGATGACCACGATCGCGCTGACGCTGATCGCGCGGGCGCAGACGCAGGGCGATCTGGCCGGCTACGTCGATCTGAGCCGCACGTTCGACGCGGAATATGCCGCGCACATCGGCGTGGATCTGGTGTCACTCCTGCTGGTGCGGCCATCTTCGGCCGCCGATGCGCTGGAGATCATCCAGGCACTGATCGCCAGCGGCGGCGTGGGCGTGCTGGTGGTTGACGCGCTGGCGCTGCTCCAATCTGTGCCACAGGATGCGAGGCTCCTGGAGCAGGCGCTGCGGGTGCTGCCGGGGGTATTGGCTGCCTCGCCCTGCGCGGTTCTCGCGCTGACTCCGCTCCCATACTCGCCAGAGATGGCCCGTTCGCTGGCGTTTACGGGTTCACTGCTGGCGCATGCCGCCAGTATTCGCCTGCATATCATCCGCGAGGCCTGGCTGCCAGCCGAACAGGGGCCGCCGGGGTGCCACGCGCGCATCAGTGTGCTCAAGCACAGGCTCGCACCTACCAAGGGCGATGCGCAGGTGCTGATCCGCTTTGCCGACGAGGTGAAGACATGGCATTGATCGCGGGTGTCCAGATACCGAATCTGCCGATCGCGATTGCGCGGCGCGATGGGATGGCGCCACTCGATCGCCCGCTGGTGTTATATAGGGTCGAACGGCAGCGCGCGGTGGTGTATGCCGCCTCCGATGACACTGGCCTCAGCCCAGGGATGCCACTCCGCCAGGCGCGCGTGCGCTGCCCGCAAGCGACCTATCTACTCGCTGAACCGGAACGAGATCGGCAGGTGATCGCGGCTCTGGCGGCATTGCTGGAAGCGTTTAGCCCGCGGGTTGCAGCCTCCGAGCGGCTGCCCGACCCGGCGCTTGTGCTCGATCTTGGGAGGATGACGTTCTCCCAGGCGATCGCGCTGGTTGCACGGCTGGACCGGCGTATCCGCGCTGAGATCGGGCTGCTCCCAGCGATTGGCGTTGCAAGCAACCCACTGGTGGCGCAGCACGCGGCCCGGCGCGCCGGCACGGGCGTGGCCGTGCTGGTGCCGCTTGGGGATGAAGCTGCCTTTCTGGCACCGCAGCCGATCCGTTCGCTGGCCTTGGATGCCGAGATCCTAGGCCGGCTGGACCAGCTGGGCCTGTGCACCGTCGGCGACGTGGCGCGGCTGTCGATCGACGCGCTGCAGGCGCAGTTCGGTGGGGCGGGGTCGCGCCTGTACCAGCTCGCGCGTGGGATCGACGCGGCGCCGATTCCAAAGACGATCGATGCACCAACAATCCGTAGCACGCGGCGCTTTGCGGGGCCGCTGCTCGACCGCGGCGTGCTGGAGCGCGTGATCGGCGACCTCACGGCGCGCCTGGCCGCACAGCTGCTGGCTGAGGGTTGGACGACCGGCGCGGTAGCGCTCACACTTGTCGTCGATAATGGCGCGCCACTCATGCTTGAGCGCCGCCTGGCTGAGCCGGCCAGCGATGCGGCCACGCTGACCGCGGCGCTGTTTGCCCTGAGCCGGTCAGCTGTGCTGGAATCGGGCGTGACAGCGATCATGGTAGCCGCATCGGACCTCGTGCCGGAGGTGGCTGAACAACGCGATCTCTTCGCGCCGGCGGGCGGTTCATCACAGCGCCTGCGTGATGTCGTGGGTCGCCTGCATGGCCGCTTCGCCGGCAGTCTGCTGCGCGCGCGGCTGGCCGACCCGGAGGCGCTGCTGCCCGAGCGCCGCGTGCGCCTGGAGCCGCGATGAGCCGCTTCTGGCCTCATGGCGTGCCGATCGCGGTCGCGTGTAACGATCTGGCGACGCCAATTGCGTTCAATTGGGAAGGTCACGAGCATACCGTCATACAGATTATCGATCGCTGGCGGGTCGACGACGGCTGGTGGCGGCGGCGGGTCTGGCGCGAGTATTTTCAGCTTATCACGCGAAGTGGCCTGCTCGTGCTGATCTACCACGATGTCCGCGCCGCGGAATGGCGCCTCCAGCGGCTGTATGACTAGCGCCTGGTCGAGCATCGACTACGTCGAGCTGCACTGTCACTCGGCCTTCAGTCTGCTCGACGGCGCCTCTACACCGGAGGCCCTGGTTGCGCGGGCGGCCGATCTGGGAATGGACGCGCTCGCGTTGACCGACCACGACGCGCTGTATGGCGCGGTGCCCTTTGTCACGGCCGCGCGCGCGCGCGGCATCCGGCCAATCTTCGGCGCCGAGCTCACGCTGGAGGATGGCCACCACCTGACACTGCTGGTTGAGAACGAGGCGGGCTGGCGGAATCTCTGTACGCTGATCAGCCGCGCGCGCATGCGCATGCCCAAAGGTCAAGCAGCACTGCCCTGGGCCGACGTACAGCACCATACCACCGGGCTGATCTGCCTCTCGGGCTGCCGGCAGGGACCCGTCGCCGCGGCGCTGCTGCGCTGGGACCGCGCCGGCGCGTTTCGGGCCGCGAAGCGGCTGCGCGAGCTGTTCGGTCCTGACCGCCTGTGGATCGAGCTGCAGGATCACCTGCGCAAGGGCGATGGCGCGCTGGTCGCAAACCTGGTGTCGCTGGCGCGGCACCTTGGCCTGGGCTATGTCGCGACGAACAATGTCCACTATGCCCGGCGGAACGACCACCCCCTCCACAATCTACTCATGGCAATGCGGCAGCACGTACCGCTCGATGAGATCCCGGCGGCGCAGCGGCCGACCTCGGAATCCTACCTCAAGACCGGCGGCCGGCTGTTACCGCTGTTCAGCGCCTATCCTGAGGCGCTGTCGAATACGCTGCGCATCGCCGAGCGCTGCGAGTTTGAGCTGCGCTACGGGTTGCAAGATCTGCCCACCTTCCCGACCCCGCCTGGCCTGGACGCGATCGGGTACCTGACACGCCTCTGCCATCAGGCGCTGCCGTGGCGCTACGGCGCGCCCTCGGAGCGGGTCTGCCAGCAATTGGCGTATGAGTTGCAGGTGATTGCACAGGCTGGCCTGGCGAATTACTTTCTGATTGTGTGGGACATCGTGTGCTTCGCGCGCATCCATGGCATCCGCTGCCAGGGACGCGGCTCGGCGGCCAATTCGCTCGTCGCATATCTGCTGGCGATCAGCCCGATTGACCCACTCACGCACGATCTGGTGTTCGAGCGGTTTCTGTCGGCCGAGCGCCCGGCCCTGCCCGACATCGACATCGACTTCGCCGCCGACCGGCGCGAGGAGGTCATCCAGTACGTGTATGGGCGCTATGGCCACGACCATGCCGCGATGGCCAGTACGCTGGTCACCTTCCGCGCCCGCAGCGCGCTGCGCGATGTGGCCCACGCGCTCGATCTGCCGCACGTGCTGCTCGGCCAGGCCCAGCAGGCGCTCGACGACGCGGCCCAAATCGGCGGAACAGCGGCGCTCGCGGCCGAACTCTGCCGGCAGATCGAGGGCCTGCCGCGACACTTAGGGCAACACAGCGGCGGGATGGTCCTGACCGGCGCGCCATTGGCCGCGCGCGTGCCGATTGAGCCGGCACGGATGCCGGGGCGGGTGGTCGTACAGTGGGACAAGGACGCGCTGGAGGAGGCCGGGCTGATCAAGATCGACATCCTCGGGCTTCGCATGCTGTCCGCAATCTCGGAGGCGGTCGCGTTGATTGGCCAGACCACCGGCTGCCCACCGGATCTCGACCGACTGACCTTCGACGATCCCGAGGTGTATGCCATGATCGCGCGGGCGGATACGATTGGCATGTTTCAGGTCGAGAGCCGCGCCCAGGCGCAGGTGCTGCCGCGCCTCAAGCCGCGCTGTTTTAACGATCTGATCGTGGCGATCTCGCTCATTCGCCCCGGCCCCCTGCAGGGAGACATGGTCCATCCGTACCTGCGCCGGCGCCAAGGCATAGAAAAGGTCGTCTACGCGCACCCGCTGCTGAAGCCAGCTCTAGAGGAGACCCTCGGCGTCATTCTGTTTCAAGAGCAGGTTTTGAAGGTGGCGCGCGACCTGGCCGGTTTTACCCCTGGCCAGGGCGAGCAACTGCGCCGCGCGCTGGGTAGCAAGAACGCGGAGGCGGCGATCGAGCGGCTGCGCGCGGCGTTTCTGGGTGGTGCGGCGGCCAGAGGTGCGCCGCTCAGCGTCGCAGCGGCGGTGTTCGAGCAGCTGCGCGCGTTCGGCAGTTATTCGTTTCCCAAGAGCCACGCCGCGGCGTTTGCGGTGATTGTCTATCAATCGGCCTGGCTGAAGCGCTATCACACCGCCGCGTTCTTCTGCGCGCTCCTCAACAACCAGCCGATGGGCTTCTGGCCGCCCTCGGTGCTGATTGGCGACGCCAAGCGGCATGGGCTGACGATTCTCCCCCTCGACGTTGAGCGCAGTGTAGCGCGCTGCACGCTGGAGGCCGGCGGAATCCGGCTGGGGTTGAGCTATGTCAACGGACTGGGCGCGGCGGCGACCCAGCGCATCCTGGCGGCCCGACCTTTCGCCAGCCTGGCCGACCTGTGCCAGCGCACCAGGCTGCCACGCGCGCAGATCGAGCGACTCGTTGCGGCCGGCGCATTCGACGGCTGGGGTGAGCGGCGGCAGTTGCTCTGGGAGTTAGGAACGCTGCGCTACGCCGCCGACGAACTCGACCTGCCGATTCCGCACCGCATTCCCGATCTGCCGCCGCAGTCGCGCGCTGAGGCGTTTGCCGACGAGATGGCCACGCTGGGACTCTCGCCGAGCGAGCATGTCATGATGTTCTACCGGGCCTGGCTGGACGGAGAAGGCATCCACAGCAGCGCCACGCTGGAAGTGTGCGACGATGGGCAGCGCGTGCGGTTGGCCGGGCTGTGTGTGGTCCACCAGGCCCCACCCACGGCAAAAGGCTTCCACTTCCTGACCTTAGAGGATGAGTGGGGGATGGTCAATGTGATCGTCTCGCCGGGGCTGGTGGTGCGCGATGGCAGGCATCTTCACGGCGGGCGGGTACTGCTCGTCGAGGGTGTCGTCCAGCGCGAAAGCGATGTGGTCAACCTGATCGCGCAGCGCGTCGCGCCTTTGGCGGTGGGGTAGGAGGGCGGAGTGTGGAGGTTTGATGCCTCGGTTTTGAGCGAATTTCGCACCCGGCTGGTGCAAGGCCGATCTGTGCAACTCGCACGTCGATCGCCGTCTTCCGCTACTTGCTAACACGCCACCACTCTACGGATCGCAAATATCTATGGTATAATGAACGATAGAATTTCCACACCCGGGCTGTTTCCCTACATTTCCGAGCGCCGCGCTCGACTATATCGCCCGGCGCCTGATTAGCACCCAAGCGGTTCGCGATAACACCGATCGCTATGCTGCTCATCGGTGTCGTCCATGTCTTCGCTGCCGGCAGCTGAAGGTATCAGCCCACCGGCACTGGCGACAGATGCGTAGTGGGCGAATTGCTGTGTCGCCCGACCTGAGTTCAGGAGTAAACTCATGAATTACCTCCAGCAGACCATGCTGGCCTTGGCAAAGACTGAAGATACTGAGATGATTCGGCTGTTCCAGCGCTTCAGCGCACGGCTGAGTTCTTTCTTGACGCCGACCGAGCTCGACACATACGCCCGGTATTTGCTGGCGCCAACCACACGCGCACCTGGCGCACCAGCCACCTTCGCGGAACAGGCGGTGCGAACCAAAGTACAGGCCGATCCTGCTGCTTCCGCGCTGGGCAAGCAGATTGTGGCCGGCCTTGCGCAGCGGAAACGTGCGCTGCAGAGCGGAATTGAGCGGGCGGACGAGCGTCCATAATACGCGCCCGGCGTGGGAGCGTGAAGCGAACAACGTTATGAAAAACCAGCGCAGCTGCGTTCAACGGAGCAACCCATGAGCGAAACAATGCCACAGCTACCAGATCGCGACATCAACAATGGGGATCGGATCCAGATTCGGCAGGGGCAGCGATCCATTCCCGATCTGATCGGCCATATTGGGACAATCGTCGAGGTGTTCCGCGCGCCGCTCGGCAGCTGCATGGTGCGGATCGATAACGACCCCGATCGCCAGCGTGAGTGGTTTTTGTACCGCGACGAAATCGCCATCGGCGCAGCGTAGACGCGGGCATCGCATCAGCGCGCTGGCGCGAACCAGGCCACCTCACCCGGCAGATTGTGCGTCACCGTCAGCTGGTCGTACTGCCCGGCGTAGAACAGCAGCGGGCGTTTCTCCCACCACTTCAGGTATTCGACATGGCCCACGTAGAGCGTGTGGTCGCCGGCCGGGTGGATGTTCACCACCCGCGCCACGATATGCGCCACGCAGCCATTCAGCATCGGCGTGCCTTTGTGCCAGACGAATGGGATTATGTTATGCGACTGGCTCCAGCACCCAATCGTGCTCGACCATGTAGAACGGCGCGCGGACATTATGTCGAGTGGCCGCGTCAGCCGACTCGTGACGCACGAAATCGGCGATCAGCGAATCCTTGACCCCAAAAACGGCATCCGACTCCAGGTACGAGTCGCCTTTGACAAACAGGTGTGTGGTCACCGGCAGATAGCCATCGGCCGAAACGATCAGGTGAATGTGGGCGGCGCGATACCAATTGCGCCCACTGGCGCGCAGCATCTCACCCACCGGCCCATCATCGGGGATCGGGTAGGGCACCGGCCGAATCCCAACGAACTTGTAGCGGCCCTGGTCATCGGTGCGAAACTTGCCGCGCAGATTCATATCGGACTGCGCTCGGTCTTGCTGATCGTACATTCCATTCTCGTTGGTCTCCCACACATCCAGCATCGCGTTCGCGATCGGCGTGCCATCGGTTGCAAGCACGCGCCCGCTGACCACCGCCGGCTCACCGCCGCCATCCTGATTGATCGACGCGCCATAGGGCAGCTCCGGCGCGCCGCTGCGGTAGAACGGGCCAAAGATAGTCGACTCAGTCGCGCCCGCGCCCATACGATGATTGACCGCATCCACCAGCATGCTCACGCCGAGCGTATCGGAGAGCAGAATGAACTCCTGGCGCTTGTCGTCGCACATCTCGCCGGTGCGAGTCAGGAAGTCGATCGCCGCGAACCATTCCGCCTCAGTCGGCTCGACCTCGCGAATGAACGCGTGCAGATGCGTGACCAGGCTGGTCATCAGCATGTGTAAGCGTGGATTGGGCGTGTTTGCAAAGCTCTTGAGCACCGTTTCGGTAATACGGTCTTCGCTATTATCGCTCATTGTTTTACTCCCGCAGCAGTACAGAAGAATAGGGCGTACGCAAAAGCGATTCTAGCCTGCCCTTCGACGCATCACGCATCAGGCGAGCGCTCGCCCAGGATTTCCTGCACGCGCCCGATCTGGCCGCTGGTCAAGCGCACCTTGATCCCATGCGGGTGGGTTGGCGATGATGTCAGGATGTCCTTGACAATGCCAATCGTGTGCTTGCCCGTGCGCTGATCCTGCTTCTGCACAATCGTGACCCGCAGGTTGGCGCGAATATCGGCGCGCTTCGGCACACTCATGTCTTGCTCTACCCTTGTACCCAGGTCGGATTGACTCGCCGCCTATTTTAGCACAGTGGTGTCAGGCATAGTGCGCTCCTCCTTCTGCGTGATGGCAATCCAAGCGCCGACAGTGTACATCGGACACGTCGTGAAGGAGCACAGACAACCCGCCGGTGACCTGGGCTAGCGGCAGCGAACCGCAAGGTTGGCTGCCGCTATTCGTTCAGGGCGCGCCTGCGATCGGCTCGCCGCTTGCCGCCGGGCGCCGCCCGTAAAAGGCGTCTTCCAGCAGGCGGCGCACCCCCTGGCGGGTCACCGGGGCTGGGTTTGGATATGGGTTGCGGGTGGCCAGGTCGGCAGCCGCATCCAGATCTTCTGCGCGCATCCCGATATCACGCAGCGCGGTTGGCGCGCCCAGCTTCACGGCCAGGTCGAAGATCGCGCTGGGGGCATCGGCAGCGCCCAGCGCCCGTGCGGCGCGGGCCAGCGCAGCCGGCGCCGCCGATGCGTTATAGGCGGCGGCATGGGGCAGAATCACCGTATGCACCTCGGCGTGCGGCAGGTTGAAGCTGCCGCCGAGCGTGTGGCAAAGCTTGTGGTGCAGGCCCAGCGTCGCGGAGCCAAGCGCCGTCCCAGCCAGCCAGGCGCCGTAGAGCGCCTGCGCTCGCGCGTCGATATCGCCGGGGCTATGCACCACCACCGGCAGACTCGCGGCCAGTGCGCGGATGCCCTCTTCGGCCATCAGCTCGATGATCGGGTTGGCGTCGAGTGCGTAGAGCGCCTCGACACAGTGAGCCAGCGCGTTGATCCCACTCGGGCCGGCGATGCGGGGTGGCAGATCGAGCGTGAGCGATGGGTCGTAGATCACGGTGCGCGGCAGCACGCGCGGGTCGCGACCGGTTCGCTTCACGCCGCCCTCGGTGATGCCCCAGATCGGCGTCATCTCCGAACCGGCGTAGGTGGTTGGCACCGCCAGGATCGGCAGCCCAAGCTCCAGCGCGATCGCCTTCGCCAGCCCAATCGTCGAGCCGCCGCCGATCGCCACGCAGCTGTCGGCCCGCAACCGCGCTGCCTCCGCGCGGGCTAGCGCTGCCGCCTCGCTTGGCACGTGCATCACCGCGCCGGCATGGATACCAACCGCTCGGTCATCGAGCAACTCGGCCGCCCACTCGGCCAGGCGGCGCTGGCCGGGCGTGGAGAGCACCAGCGCGCGGGTGGCGCCCAGCCGCGCAATCTCGTCGGCCAGCTGATCGAGGCGGCCCGCGCCGAAGACCACGCGCGTGAGCTGTGGTTCATAGCTGAACTGAAGCATAGAGTGATCTTCCATCCAGAAGTACTTAGCTCGCCAGCTCAAACTCCGGCAGCCGCAGCGCGCGCCCATCCGCGCGGGTGACCCGCAGCTCGGTCGGCTGTGGGGGCAGCGCGGCCACACGAAACGTGCCGAGGTCATCGATTGCGGCGGTGGCGCGCAGTATGCCCGATTGACGCAGCTCGGCCAGCGCGCCGGCCCAGCCATCCTGGTCGTCGGCCACCAGCTGGCCGCGCAGTTCGATCTGCCCGCCGGCCACTGGCTGGAGCTCCAGGAAGATCGTCACGCCGTCGTCGGTCTCGAACATCAGCGGCGCACCGGCGCCGCCGCGCAGCGCCAGGGCTGGTACGCGCGGCAGCAGCCGTGCCAGCGACCAGCCGCGCGATGCCGGGCGGCGCGCGGGACTCGGCTCGGCCGGCGCAGCGAGGGCTGCCTCGTCGCGCATGAACAGCACCAGTTCAGCCAGCTCCTCGCTACAGCGCGCACAGGTTTCGAGATGCCGAACGATCGCGCGCTGCTCTTCCGCGCTCGGTCGCCCCAAGTGATAGTCGGCGATGGTCTGGGGCGTTGGGCAATCCCAGCGGTACAAGGCCGATCGCATGGATTGCTCGGCCTGCTGCGCCGCTTCCAGGCGAGCCGCGCAGCTCGCGCAGCTGGCCAGGTGGTCGATCACATCCGGCGCGGCGGCCCGATCAAGCGCGGCAGATAGCTGGTCATCGGTGAGCGGCGGCGGCGAGCTGCATTCCATACGGCACCTGTTCTGCGAAAGCTTATCTTGCATACTAAATGCGGTTCTCAGAAAAATATCACGCGCTGCTCAGCTGGCCAGCCGACGCAGCTCGGGATCGTTTCGTAGCAGCCGGCGGATGCGATACAGCTCAACCGAGATCTCGCGCTCATCCTTCCAGAACGTCGGGTAGGCTTTGACGATCTGGCGCGGCTTCAGATCTTCGACGAACGCACAGCGTGCCAGCAGCCGATCGCGCCGGTCGGTCAGCAGCTGCTCGATCTGCCTCCACAGCTCGGCGGCCACGATCCGCGTGCCGAGATCGGGCAGGTGTGCGGCATTCGGCGCATCGTCGAGCGGCATGGTCGGGGCGGGCTGCTGGTCGCGCAGGTATTGCGCGATCGCCGTATGCACGCACAGCTTCAGGTAGGCCAGCACCTGCTGCAGCGACGGGAAGCTATCGAACTTGGGGCCGCACAGCGCGAAGTAGAACTTGCTCCAGGCCGTACTCCCAAAATAATCGGCGCTCTCGCCGCTACGCGCAAAGCCGCTGTGGCTATGCACCCATACCAGCACCTGGCGCTCGTAGATCTGGTACACACGGGTAAAAGCATCCGACATCTCGTCGGCCAGCGCGCGCCGCAGCAGCTCGAAGCAAAAGCGCGCGTCGCTGGGCTCGCGGCGGTTGAACTTCTCCGTCTCGGAGGCGCAGCGCTGGGTTAGGTCATCAAGCGAAAAACTATCGACAAGGCTCATGCGTGCGCTCCTGGGCGCGGTGGTCGTCTATTCTTGGCAAGCCTGGTGCGCTTTTAGCGCCGGTGTCGGGTGTCGGGTGTCGGGCGGGCGGCGTTGCGACGCCCAACACCCAACATCTGAAACCTTGCTTGGAAATGCCCTAGATGTATGCGGATGCGGCCTGCACAGGCCATGCTGGCGCGCATAGATTGCCACCGGTTCATTGTACACTATTCTGCATCTGTGCGATACACGCGCGCTCGACCGCGAAATTGATGCCCGCATGGCCAAACAACAACGCCAAATTGTTCGAGTACGCCGTTTATCCTAGTGGAGAAGATCACCACAGAGTAATAGGAGGCAGGAAGCGCCCGCGTCTCCTGCCTAGTGCCCACAGCCTAGTGCATACTGCTTACTGCTTACTATCGAGGCGCTATGGACTATCAGTCTCTGATCACACAGCTCGAAGAACCGGCGGCCCTGCCCGCACTGGCACAATCGCTTGATGCCGCCGAGGCGGCCAAGCTGGTGGATCATCTCAAGGTCGAGGCCGACCGACACTGGTGGATCAACGCCAACCGCTCGCTGGAGCTGGCCGGCCTGATCCTGCGGATCGGCCATGCGCGCGGCGATATCGGCCAGATGGCGCTGGGCACGATGGCGCGCGGCGATGCGCTGAAGCTGCTCGGGCACACCGAAGCGGCCTGGGATACGCTTGGAGATGCAGGCGATCTGTTTCAGCAGTGCGGCGACGAGATCGGCTGGGCGCGCACGCGGATCGGTCGCCTATTGATCTGCGTCGATCTCAACCGTGTAGAAAAGGCGCTTGAAGATGCTGCGCGCGCGCGGGCGATCCTGATGCACCACGCCGTTCATGAAAAGCGGCTGGTGCTCGATCTAAACACCGCTGTGGTCTACGGTCTGCTGGGGAATCAGCGGCAGGCGCTGGCGCAGTTCCAGCAGGCGCTGGATACAGCAGAATTGCTGGGCGACGCCGGCCGCGACTGGCTGGGACCGATATATACAAATATCGGCCTTACTTACGAGGCGCTGGGCGACCTTCGATGCGCGCTGACCTTCCACGAGCGGGCAACCACGATGTTTGAAGCGCTTGGCCAGACGCGAAATCTAGCCATCACAGAGACGAATATCGCCATCATAGCCATGAAGCAAGGTCGTTATCGCCGCGCGCTGAGCCTTTTGCACCGTGCGCACGACCTCTATTTGCGGCAGGATTTGCCACGTGACGCGGCCGAGTTGAACCGGATCATCGTCGAATGCTACCTTTTGCTCAATCGCAACGCAGAAGCGCGCGATCTTGCGCGCGCGGTAAGCACAACGTTCCGCGCGTTCGGAGCTGCATACGAGGAAGCGCTGACATTGCTCCATCTGGCCATCGCCGAGGCCGAGCAGACAAATTTCGACGCTGCGCTGGCGGCGCTCGACACTGCCGAACCAATATTTGCCTCACTCGACGCAACAACCTGGATGGCGACGACTCGGTTGCGCCGCGGGCGGATCGCGCTGCGCCAGGGAGATCTTGGCCGCGCCAGCGTAGAAGCGCGCGCCGCCGCCGACTACTTCAACGCCAACGGCCAGCAGGTTGAATATGCTCACGCAACCTTGCTCCACGGGCAGGCGCTGCTGGCGATGGGCAACTACGATGCAAGCGTGGCGCATGGCGCCGCTGCGCTGGGGATCGCCCGCCAGAACAACGTGCCCGCGCTGCGCTACACCGCGCACCTCCTACTCGGCCGCGCCGCCGAAGCAAAAGGCGATCTGGCTCACGCGGCACGCCAGTATCGCGCCGCCGCCGCAACCGTCGAGCGCGTCCAGCGTGGCCTGACGATCACCCTGCGGCCCGGCTTTCTGGAAGATAAGGGCGAGGCGCTTCAGGCGCTGCTGGCGCTCCAGCTAAGGTTGGGCGCCGCCACGCGGGCCTTCGAGACGCTGGAGCGCGCTAAATCGCAGGCGCTGCTCAACTACCTGGCCAATCGCGAGCAGCTGCACTGGGCCGCCGACGATCCGCGCAGCCAGGCGCTGATCGAGGAGCTGGATAGCTTGCGCGAGGAACACCAATGGTTCTACCGACTGGCTCATGAACCAATGACGGGCGATATGACTCCGGAAGCGCTTGCGCCGGAGCTGGCGCAGGCCGAGGTCGCCACACGCGAGCAGCGGATGCGCGCGATCACCGAGCAGCTGTATCTTCAAAGCGGCGAGCGCAGCGCGGCGGCGCATGTGGCAGCGCCATCGCTGGAGGAGGTGCAGCACTGCCTGCCTAACGACACGCTCATGATCGAGTTCTACAATGATGGCACAACCCTGTGGGCTTTCAGCGTAGATGGGCGCGACCTACATGTCGATCAGCTGCCGGCGAGTGTCGAAATGATCGACCAGCTGCAGGCTCAGCTGCGCCTCAACCTGGGCGCCGCGCTCAAGGCCGGGCCACACGCTCCGGTCACGCGTGGACTGACCGCACTGGCGCAGCGAATCTTGCAGCGCCTGTACCACGAACTGCTGAAGCCGCTGGAATCGCGCATGCGCGGCCACGGCCGGCTGGTGATCGTGCCATATGGCTCGCTGCACTACTTGCCGTTTCATCTACTGTATAATGGCGCGGCCTACCTGATCGAGCAGTACGAAATCGTGATCTTGCCAGCGGCCGGGCTGATCACTCGCCCTGCGCCAGTGCGGCCAGGCGGCGCGCTTGTGCTGGCACACTCCTGGGAAGGCCGGCTGCCGCAGACCCAGGCCGAAGCTCAGATCGTCCACCGACTATTCGGCGGCCAGGTCTATTCCGATTGCGCCGCGCGCCGAATGCTGCTGCGCGCCGCACCAGCGCAGGTGCTCCACATTGTCGCGCATGGCGAGCATCGTCTGGATCAGCCCGAGCTGTCGTACATACAGCTTGCCGATGGGCAGCTCTACACCGATGATCTGCTCCAGCTCGATCTCAGCTACGAGCTGGTCACGCTCAGCGCCTGTGAGACCGGCCGCTCCAACGTCGTCGCTGGCGACGAGCTGATCGGCCTGGGGCGCGGGGTGCTGTACGCCGGAGCCGGCGCGCTGGTTGTCAGCCTCTGGCGCGTGGCCGACTCTATGACGGTGGACTTAATGGAGCACATGTACCAAAACTTGCATGACGGCGTATCCAAAGCCGCAGCGCTGCGGACGGCGCAATGCGCGGCCTTGCGCGCCACGCCCCGGCCACACCCGGCGTTCTGGGGCGCGTTTCAGCTGATCGGCGACGCCAGTCCATTCTCGATCGATTCGATCACATTGGAAGAAAAGGAGTCAGTTTATGCACCTATCACAGCCACAGCGTGAGGGGTTTCTGGGCACGCTTCGGCGGATCATCTGCCGGCTGCTGCGCTGCGATCCGCAGCCACATCCGCAGCCGCGGCCGAAGGATAACCCGATCGCTTTCGAGCCTGGCAAGGTAATTATTATGGCCGAATACCCACCCGGCCTGGAGCTGACGCCGCGCGAGATCAGGGATCGGGTTGCCGCGCGCCTCGCCGCGCTGAAGCTCGATCGCCCCCTCAATGTCAACCTTGCGCCCGAGCGAGTGATCGTGCTGCGCAGCCCGCAGCGAACGTTGGCCACCATCACCGGCGATGTGCCGGCGGCGCGCCAAAGCCCACTGCTGCTGCTCAATTTCGTCAGCCAGTTGCACCACGCGATCGCGCTCCCGCAGTTGGTACCACCACGGCCATCTGACGGAGGGCCGGTGGAGGTGCGGGACTCGCCCTACAACAAGCCAGACGCTGATTCCGATCCAAGCCAGCCGCCGGATGCTGGCAGCCCAGCGCCCGACCAGGCACCGGCAATGCTCACCGCGGCAACGCCCACCCGCCCATCCAGCGCCGACGCCCAGGGCTTCGACCTGCGGGCGGCCTCGCCAAACTGGCTGTCGAGCGGAGCTCCCTATATCGGCGGCGGCGGACCGGGCGCATGGCCGATCGGCATCGCGAGTGTGACGCCGAACGCTACCGGCCTCCAGCCATGGGACTTTGTCGTCCCGTCATCATTCCAGTCGCCCGAACAGAACCCACTCCCTGTTGAAGTTGCGATTCTCGATACAGTGCCCGACTTTTTGGCTCTGGAAAGCGCCTACGGTACATGGGTGGGCAATGGCCCGGCGCTGCCGCCGCTGCGCGATCCAAACCCGCTGCTGACGACGCTGCTGGCCGGTCCGAGCGGCGGGCCGTTCAACGTCGTCGATCAGAGCGGCACAACTGCGGTGGGCTCAGCTGACCAGATCGACGTGCTCTACCAGACCGGCATCATACCGGTGAACCTTTTTCAACATCCATACCCAATGGCGAGCCATGGGCTATTCATCGCAGGCATCATCCGCTCGCTCGCGCCGCAGGCCAAGCTGCGCCTGATCCAGGTGCTGAACGACGATGGGGGCGGCTCGGCCGAAAGCATTCTGCAGGGACTCACGCTCGCCGATCGGCCTGGCCGCAGCGTGCCGCTGGTGATCAACTGCAGCTTCACGCTGCGCATCTCGCGACCAGGCGAAGACCTGGCCGAAACTCTGGGCGCCGACCTGGATAAGGCCCTGGCCGAAGACCTGAAGGCAACGCCGGGCAACACCCTCCAGGACAAGATCAACGTCCTGACGCAGCTGATGCACGATGCGTTTGTGCATGTGTGTCAGTCGTCCAACGTCGTGATCGTCGCCGCCGCCGGCAACAACGAGGTCGTCCCTCCCACCGGCCACCCGCAGGCGCGCTACCCGGCCGCGTTCGACGGAGTCTCTGGAGTGGCGGCGCTCGCGAAGGATGATCTCGATCCGGGTACGCCCGATGCGCTGGCGACATACAGCCATCTGGCTGACGACCAACTGAGTGAAGGGTTCGCCGCGTTCGGCGGTGATGTGGCCGCCGGGCCAGCGCCGCTAAGAGCGGACGCTGCAAACGGGATGTTGGGGGTCTTCATTGAGGAACTGCCGGAGGAGCTCCCGCCACCAACGGGCGGCGTTGCGCTGACGCCGAACACCAGCGGCTGGGCGCGCTGGTCCGGCACGTCATTCGCTACGCCGGTGGTCAGCGCCATTCTGGCGAACCTGATCAGCAGCAACATGACCCCGCTCGTCGCGCGCGAGCAGCTTGGCATCGACGCGCCCGACATCGACGTGAGCAACGCCGTGCCAGCACGCCAATTCTCGTAGAATCAATCCATCGCACTGCAGTAGCAGCCAAGCCGTCAATCCAAACCACAGCACAAACGGGCGCACTGAGAATGTTCTCTTCTCAGCGCGCCCGTTTGTGCATGGTGCGTAAGATCGCGCGCTGCTCCCGCACGATCCGACCGGTTGGGGAGACCGTGTAACTCGTGGAGCATGACAAGATTATGATCCCGCATAGTAAGGATCTCGCGCCCATCCTGTGATAAACCGCGCGCGCCTGCATTGATCTGAGCAAGACATATATATTCGGCCGGTCGGCGGCCGAGGTGACGGAGGAGTCAATGCAAGCGCAACAGAGCGGACCGAGCCAGCAGGACAACTACGAACTTTTTCGCCGCGCGATTGTAGAGCGCGACGAGCAGGCGTGGATCGAGAGCGCGACCCGCTACCGGCCACTGCTGGCCGCCTGGGCCAGCCGCTGCAGCGCCAGCGCGGCCCTGACCGAAAGCTATGATGACCTGGCCGACCAAGCCTTCGCCCGCGCGTGGTCGGCGCTTTCGCCCGAACGCTTCGCCAGCTTCCCCACTCTGGCGGCGTTGCTGGCCTATATGCGCGCCTGCGTCACCACCACGGTGATCGATCACGCGCGATCGGAGCTAAGCCGCGAGCGCATAGAACAGTCGATCCAGGCCGACGAGGTAGCGACGCCCGAGCACCTGATCATGGAGCAGTTCCAGCGCCAGGAGGTCTGGCGGCTGGCCGAAACCGCAGTCGCCAGCGAGCAGGAGCGCGTGGTGCTGCGCGAAACATTTGTGTACGATCTACCGCCGCGCGCGATCCTGCGGCGCCACCCCGATCTTTTCGCCGACGCGCACGCGATCTACACAACCAAGCGCAATCTATTCGAACGCCTCCAGCGCTGCCCTGAGCTGCGGCAAGTGTATCAGGAGTGGCAGGGCGCATAAGCTCAGCCGCCTTTCACATACAGCGGGCCGGCCGGTCACCGCCAAAAGCGATCGCCGGCTGGCCCGCTGAGCTTTTTCCAGCAGCTGCCTACAGTGTCGTATCGCGTCGCCGCCCCATGAGCAGCGCCGCCGCCACACCAATCAGCACCAGCGCCGCCGCGCCCAGGAGCAGCGCGCTCATGCCTGAATCGCCGCCGGTATTCGGCAGCGTGCTCGGGGCGCGCGTCGGGGTCGCCGTACCAGTCGTCGTGCTGGCCGTGGCGGCCTCCGTGGCGGCCGCGCT
>WNGB01009941.1_pt1 | contig 20537 bp, 24 predicted proteins | sample 5400681 | NCBI WGS metagenome assembly WNGB01 (sample SAMN13153367, study PRJNA577476) | soil metagenome | isolation source: 115 cm soil or saprolite under grassland replicate 2 | place: USA:California | collected 2016-06-15
CGTCGACGACGAAGCGGAAGTCGTCGTAGATGCCGGATTTGTCGCTCGACCGTGGTTCTCGGCGCGTGCTTCGTCCCACTCGTCCGCGTCCGGCTTTCTGCGAACGCGGAGCACCAGGTCCCAATAGCCGACCCAGAAATCGAATTGGCGATGCTCGGCGGCCGAGCAGGCGGTCGTTGGCTGGGAAGCCCACGTCGAAGCAGGTCGGGGCGACGACTGGCGCGAGCCGGCACAACTCGTCGCGATGAGAGCGAGCGCGAACCCGAACAGCATCGGGTCGTGGCTCACGATGAGCTGCTTCAACGCGTCGCGCATTCCGCCCATAGGCCGGAAAGTGTGAGGCGGAAGCTTGACTCTCCTGGCTAGCCGGTAAGACCTTCGGCAGGCCAGGCGAAGAGCGCGCTGCCTGGCCCACCAAAGGATTACTTCATTACGCTGCTCACGTGATCGCTGCGCGCCGATGTCCTGCGATTCTGGGTCGAAGATCTCCCGCACATACGGCGTTGCAAGCTTGGTTCGCTCAGAGGTGCGCGCAGGGTTTGCCGCCGGGGCGCCGATCTTCTGCAGGCAGTCGACGAGACAGCCTTCTATCGTGCAGAAGGCGCAAGCGACCACTGCCCCGGTGCATACGGCGGCATCGAGGACGCTGCACGACGAAGTGTCGGGGCCCGGATCGCCGCCGACGCCGCCATGATCATAGCAATCTGCGCAAACCATCGCGACGACCGGACCGGGGGTTCGCGCGAGTGACGGCGGCTCCAGGGTGCTTTCGAGATCCATGACCAGCGGGAACTCGGCCCGCTGTTGCAAGTGAGCAAGCAGCTTCATATCGCCTTTGACGACTGCGCGGTTGGCGAAGTTCGTCCCGTGCGAGGCGGGACCGATCGCATCGCGCGGAAGCTGTACTTCGAGGCGACCATTGAAGACGTCGGTGACGTACATATCGCCTTGCGCCTTGTAGGTGACCAGCGGCTCGCCGTCTCGCGTTGTGATGGTCAATACGAAATCATTGGCGGCGTGCGCATAGTCGAAGGCGATGGCGACCCCCGCGCGGTCGAACGTGCCGGCCTTGTGGCCATTCGCGTCGACGCTGAGATGCATTCCTTCGGAAGCGGTCGAAGTGGGGCTGACATCTTGCGCGCATCCTGCGAGGGACGCAAAGCCCACGAATAGCACGGCACGAAGATAGTGAAATTCGGTTTTCATATTCTTCTCCTGGGTGGATTCGGTGTTGCTGCCGATAGTCGAAGGATGTCCGCCGAATTCGCCGCCGATGCTGAAGCGCTGTCCGGTGGTCAGCCCATTCGTCAGCGGATCGAGCGATCGTCGCGTCGACTTCTCGTTCCGTTCGCTGACGTCAGCAGAAACCATGCCGATGCCTCGGCACGCCCGGGCGGTCTGTGCTGGCCAGCTCGTTACGCGCGCGTTGGCAATGTGTCTGCGGCACTCAGCACAATTACCGGCGGTGTGATCGCACGGCGCTGGTCGAATCGGCTCGTCCATCAACCGTTGCATCGACGCTGCATGTGTGTGTGACACATGGTCGGGCGCACGAATTCGCCCCAATTGCAGCCCCGGCTATCGTTCCAAGCGCCCCCGCCTCTGGCATGACGAGTGCTTAGCCAGACGCGCGACGCCCGGCGCGATGCCGGCCTCGTCTTCGCTTGAGACAAGCAGAAGAGGTGAACACGATGACAATCAAATATACGGTGTCGTTCTTCGCTCCCATCGCCGGACTCCTCACGTCGATCGCGTGTCCGAACGTATCGCAAGCCTGTACCTACAATCCCGATGGATCGCCGGTCGTCACGTCCAGCTGGATGTCGCAGACAAGAAACGGTGACAACTTCAAGGACACCATTGCCGACGACTCCCGGCTCCTTTGGATCGGGGGCGCCGTATTTAACACTGGCGATCCGCCATTTTACGAGTCGTTCATCGATCCCGAAGCTATTAGGATGGCGCTGAACGCGGATCTTCGCTGGCTCAGCGCAGCCGACGGCGCAGCAGAGGGAGCGAAATGGTCCACGAGCTACCCTTCTGGGTGGAGGCTGCACTCGCCCTTCGGCAATTGGCTCGATTTCTACAGTCCCACGAACGTACAAGTCTTCTCGGTCGACAAATCGTGCTTCATGGGCGGCCCTGTCGAAGTCGCTTCCCGCACGCGGCTAGGCGGCGCGAACTGGTGGTCAGCTGGAGCCAACGCGAAGTCGTCTTTCTTCACCGGATGCACGTACAGTGAAAGGACCGAATCGGCCGGCCCCGGCTCCGCCGCTGTGATGCTGTCGGGCTTCACGATGCCCGGCTGGGGATTCGGCGAATGGACCCGGGTGAACCAGGGCGCGTCCGAAGCGGAGGATTCGACGGTCACCGCGCACGACGAGAAGTGCGACGACTATGCGGTGGAAGGGCGCACCGAGTCCTTCGCCGTGTCGGGAGGCGTGAAGCCCCCCCGTTTCATCGGACCCGGCTACGACGTGCTCGCCGTCAACTGCGAGACATGCACCAACCCTCCGCAGTCTCCGCCGAGCGCTCCGCCGCCGCTTCCGCACCTTGGTTCGTACGGAGACGTCGGTACTTGGCAGCTCGGTTCGATGGGTGACGGCTTTCGAAGCATGCGGATGGCCAAGACTTCCGAGGCGATTTGCTACCTCGTCGGTTTGAGCGGAAAGTTCATGGGTCAGGGCGAATTCTTCTACATCGACATCGATGGGGACTCATGGCGACTCAATGTCAGTGCTTTCGACGGCAGTGTGTCGGCCATGGTCAATTGCTTCGCCTATAACCAACAAGGCGAGACGTCGATTCATCCGTTCAATCCACCACCGTTGCCGCATTGGCCCTTTTGAAGGCGGTGGGTCATCGAGAGACATCAACCGGACGTAGTGGCACCACGAGAGAGGGAATGCTTGGGCCACGTCCATGGCCCCGAGCGCGGACGAGGATTTGCCTGACGATGTCTGGCGAAGCAAAGAGAGTGCAGGATGTGGAGTGAGGGAAGGGCGAGGTCGGAAGGGGAGTCGGGTTGCAGTGCGGGAAGGGTAGGGGAAAGCGTTACGGGACGACGTTCTCCATGACTCTGTAAACTTCTTCAAAATTTGGGTCCCTGCGAGTCATGGGCAGATGCCGATGCAATCTCCGCATACCGCGGCGGACGGTCCCCCACCAACGCACCTCAATCCCGCGCTGTACCTTTTGCATTGGTCCTGGCTCGTACACGTCGGATAACAGCGCAAGACACCTCGGAGATAGAGGTCGACGCAAAGGTTCTTCTGGCCGAACGGACTGGTGCCGCAATCGGCGTCGGTCTGGCAGGTCTTCGAGCAAAAGCCGCCCGGCGACGGATAGCCGGAAAAGCAATCGTTCGACGCGCAATCGGAGTGGACGTTGCAGGGGGATCCGACGAGGTCCCGACACAGTGGTCTAGCGTCGCCCGCGTCGAGCTCGCCCGCGTCAGACGAACCGAGCCGACAGGAAAGGCCGCTGTCACCGGCAGCGTTTGCGCCCGCGGGTCCGTCACGATCGGTTTTCGCACCGTCGACCGATCCACCGCCCTCGGTCGGTCCACCATCGACGAGGCATGAATCGCGGCTGAGCGAGCTCGGATTCTTTCGGGCGGTGAAGCTCAAGTACGCGGTTACGCTGCCGGACGGGGTGAAGCCGGACACGATCTGTCCTAACGTGAGGACATCGCCCTGGACGCAGTAGTCGACGACGACGAGAGAAGACCCAGCTGCTTGAAGCGTCAAGGAACTTCCCGATGTGGAATAGCTGGCGATTTGCACTCGCAGCGATGAGTTCGTTCGCTTGGTCGAGGATTTCTTGGAGGTATGATCGAAGGCGAGTCCGATGCGCCTCCAACTTCTCTCCGATGTGCACGTCGAGTTCCACAAGGATGGCGGGCGCTCGTTCGTCGAAGCGCTCGAACCGCACGACGTCGACGTTCTCGTGCTCGCCGGCGACATCGCCGTGGGCGCGACCATTCCCCAAGTGCTCGCGCTCTTCTGCCGCCGCTATTGCCGGTCTACCGTCGTCTACGTACACGGAAACCACGAATTCTACGGTTCGGATCGCGACGCCGTGATCGCGCACACCCAAAAGGCCGTCCGCGAAAACGCGAACCTCGTCTGGCTCGATGCGATGGCCGCCGAGATCGCGGGCCGTCGCATCCTCGGCGCCCCTATGTGGTTTCGTCGCAACCCCGACGCAGACGGCTTTCGCCGATTCATGGCCGATTTTTCGGAGATCCGTGGCTTCGAGTCGTGGGTCTACGAAGAGAATCGGCGAGCGCGCGCCTTTTTCGAGGAGCAACTTGGAGACGACGACATCGTCGTGACCCACCACTTGCCATCCCATCATTCTGTCGCGCCACGCTTCGCCAGTCACCCGTTGAACCCGTTCTTCGTGTGCGAACTCGAGGGGCTCATCCACGAGCGGCGCCCTCGCCTCTGGCTGCACGGTCACACGCATACGCAAGTTCGCTGCAAGGTCGGGGCGACGGACGTACTGTGCAATCCTTTCGGCTACGCGGGTACCGAATTGAATTCGGAGTTCTCGGACCGTTTGATCGTCGAACTCTGAAACGGTTCATCGATGCAGATGGTGCGGCCCGACGGCGATCTCACCCGCCGTTCCACCACGACCGCCGACAGCGTAGCGACTTCGCGCCCGACAGCGTTGCAGGAGCGCAACGCTAACCCCGAAGAAACGTCGCCGCTGCCACCGGGAGCGTTGGTTTTCACCCTGAAAGGAACGTGCGACGTCGAAGGTGAACGTTCGCGCGAAGCCAGAGCAAAAATGATTGGACCTCAGCCCCTCGGGCTAGCACGATGGCGGCATGCCGACGGCTCGCGGCATGGCATCGAAATGGGGGCTACCTGCGCTCGTCGTATCGGTGGCCTGCTCCGGCGCGTCGCCGGCCAGCACGACGTCGACGGGCGGAGGCACATCGAGCAGCAGCGGCGGCGGCACGTCGGCGGGCGGAGGCGCCGATGGCAGTACGTCGACGGGTGGCAGCACATCGAGCGGTGGCGCTTCGGTGACCGACGCGGGCGGGACGACCGACACGGCCACGCCGCCCCCTTCCGATTCGGGAGCGCCCGCGCTCGATCCGGGCATCAGCAGCGTCATCGGCATGGTCGATTCGATGCGGATCATGAACGACATCGTCCGGCTCACGCAGTTCACCACGCGCAACACCTGCTCGGACAACACGTCGACGGGCAACGCGATCGGCGCAGCGCGCGACTTTCTTCGAATGCGCTACCAGGCCATCCCCGGGCTCAATGTTTCGCTCGACTCGTTCACCTACGCAGGCTGTGCGAGCGGGCAAGTCACCGATCAGAACGTCGTCGCCGTGAAGCTCGGGAGCACGCACAAGGAGCGCGTCTTCGTTTTGGGGGGCCATTACGATTCGCGCAGCTACAATTCGACCGACCCGACCGGCGTTGCGCCCGGCGCCAACGATTCGGGCTCGCAGACCGCGGTGCTGCTCGAGGCGGCGCGGCTGCTCGCCGGGCTCGACTTCGATGCGACGATCCTGTTCGCGTCGTTCGCCGCCGAAGAGCAGGGATTCCACGGTTCGGCGCAGCTCGCGAAGGATTACGCAGAGTACGTCGCACCGGGCGCGAAGATCGAAGCGATGCTCGCCATCGACATCATCGGCGGCGACAACTTGGCGAACGACGCCACGGCGCTGCATCAGTTTCGGCTGTTCTCGCCGGGCACGCCGCGCGAGTTCAACCTTCCGATGGGCGTGACCGACGACGAGTCCCCGTCGCGGGGCTTGATGCGGTACATCGGGTATTGGGGGTCGCGGTACGTGCCGGCGATGACGATGATTCCGGTCCTGCGCGAGGATCGACCCAACATCGGGAGCGACCACATCTCGTTCATCAACCTCGGCTATCCCGGTGTGCGCTTTCTCGACACGAACGAGTATCCGAACGCGGCCATGCCGGGCGGGCACCGGCACACACCGGACGACCTGCCCAAATACATCACCCCCGAATACGCGCAGCACATCGGTCAGATCACGATGGCGGTCATCGCGTCGCTTGCGCGTGCGCCGTCGTCGCCCCAGATGCCAGCTGCGACCGGAACGGCGGCGCGCGTCACGATCAATTGGTCGGCGCCACTCACTGGACCGCCGGTCGATCATTACGTCGTCGCGGCGCGACCCACCAGCGAGAACTTCCTCCACACGCGCTTCCCCGTTCCCAAGAATCAGACGTCGCAGTCGGTGAGCCCCGACGATCTCGGGGTCACCGGTGCTGCGGCATTCTACATTTCGATCGCCGCCGTCGACGCCGGGGGGCACGAATCGTTGTTCGCTTACCCCGAGTACCGCTGCGACTCCATGAGCTGCGTCGTTCCCCCGGGTTCGCTCGACATCACCGCGCGGCAATGATCCGACGAGGCCGAGTTGATCGTGGTGCTGGTGAAAGTGAAATCGGGCCCCGCGGCCCCGCTCCATCGATCGAGGATCAGTCAGGGACAATCCTGCAAGTACTGCCATGCCGCCGTGCCCCACGCGGGATCGGTCGGCGGGATGTTGCTGCAGTAAACGCCGCCGGTGCCGCAACCGGTGGGCTCACCATTGACGCCCGCCGCTTGCGAAATGTACTTGTAAAGCTTTGTAGATGGCCGTCGAGTTTTAGCGAGCGTGTAGCTCGTAACGGTGGGACTGCAGGAGCTGGTGCCTCCGCCACAAACGTTCGGCGTGCCGCCACCTCCGCACGTTGGGGCGAGGTGCACGTTCCGCACGAGCTCACCGTACGCGACTTCCCGCAATTGTCGTTCGCCGTCACGGTGCCGCAGTTCTTGCCGAGACGCGAACAGAACTGCGCGTCGGTCTCCGTCGTGCAGCTGGTGCTGCCGCAAACGTTGGCCGTGCCGCCGCCTCCACACGTTTGGGGCGAGGTGCACGTTCCGCACGAGCTCACCGTACGCGAGTTGCCGCAGTTGTCGTTCGCGGTCACGGTGCCGCAGTTCTTGCCGAGACACGAACAGAACTTCTGCGTCGTGCAGCTGCCGACGAACATCTGGATCTCCGCGAGCTGAAACTTCGAGGTGTCGCCGTTATTTGCCGTGAACCGAAGCCGGTACTCCTGATACGCGGTGCCGTTCGTGAAGGTATACGTGTTCGTCTGAAAGCGAGCTGCGCCTGCGAATTGACTGGTGCGCGTGTCGAGCGTCGTCCAACCGGTGCTGGAGCCGACCGTGCACGAGCCTTGACAACCTTGGAGCGTCCAGCTCTTCGGGTCGCGCCCGGCGACGTCGTTGGCCGTGGTGATGGTGTACTTGTTGATCGCGAAGGCGGTCGTACCCGAGACGTCGTACATCGTCGAGATCGGCGAGGTGCTGGTCGGCGCCGACGTGACGCACCATTTGGTGAAGTTGCCGCTCGTCATCAGGTTGTCGTGCGCCTTGGTGACGTTTTCGTTGGTGGAGTTGCAAGCTGTGCCCGTTCCCGACGCCGTTCCGCCCTCCGTCTTGTCCCCGTTGGTCGGGCTGCCGCAGACGTTGAGCACGCCACCCCGGCCGCACGTTTGCGGAGAGGTACAGGTGCCGCACGAGCTCACCGTTCGCGAGGCGCCGCAGTTGTCGGTTCCGGTGACCGTTCCGCAGTTCTTACCGAGCCGAGAGCAGAACTGAGCGTCGGTTTCCGGCGTGCAACCTGCGCCTGCTCCGAGGGCAACCGGGTTGCGAAGCCAGTTGATGATGCCCGCTCCGGTCACGAAACGAACTTGCGGCTTGCTGAGCGCATACGCAACGAACTGTTCGATGACGTCGCGGCGATCCTGTGCCGTCGTGTTCTGCTCGACGACCGCGTCGGTGTAGAGGTTCGTGTGAGCTCCGATGAAAAGGGGCGCCCGGTTGCTCGCCAGACGCTGATCGAGCGTGTATTCGAGGATCGCAAGCGCCTGAGCCTTCGTCAGGTTCATCGCGGGGGTGGGCGAAAGTCGCTTTCCCGGCCGGTCGCAGGCTACTGACGCCCCCGCCGAGCGGCCTCGATGGAGGCAATGTCGATCTTCCTCATCGTCATCATGGCCGAAAAGGCACGCTTTGCCTCCGAGCCACCGGCACCCAGAGCGTCCGTGAGCGCACGCGGCGTGATTTGCCAGGAGAGGCCCCAGCGGTCCTTACACCAACCACAGGCGCTTTCCTCACCGCCATTGTTGACGATTGCGTTCCAATAACGGTCAGTTTCTTCCTGATTGTCGGTGGCGATCTGAAAAGAGAATGCCTCGCTGTGCCTGAACTGCGGACCGCCATTAAGACCGAGACAGGGAATACCCAAAACGGTGAACTCCACGGTCAGCACTTCGCCTTCCTTGCCTCCCGGAAAGTCACCCGGCGCCTTGTGAACAGCAACCACTTCACTGTTCGGGAACGTGGCGGCGTAAAAGCGCGCAGCATCTTGCGCGTCCTTGTCGAACCAGAGGCAGATCGTGTTCTTTGCCTTCATGGGATGTGCTCCTCATTGCGATCCGTTGAACCATCGAAAGTCAACGTAAGCATCAGGCTAACGGATTCCGTGCCCAAACGGTGAGATCGCCAACGAACTGCGTGATCAAGGCGCTCACACGGCGCGGTCACGGAGATAAAGGTCAAGCTGCACGAGAGAGGCACCGCCGAAGCATTGACAGAGCTCCAGCGCGGCCGCCGTCCATCAAAGGTCCAACCGGAAAATGACGACGGTGGCCAGACGCCGGGCCCGCCCGAATGGGCCAACCTTTGCGCCGAGCTGCACATATGGCGAGCATCGTCGCGGCGCCCCTCACGAGGAGCCGGCACCCATCTACCGAATGAACTCGATCGCGCCGTCGAAGACAGGCCCGCGCGCGCCATCTCTGCTAGAGTGAGCTCGATCCCCGCCCCGCTGCACCGAACCGATGAAGACCCGCGACCTTATGGCGCCCGACACAGAGCCAACCGACGAAGAGCTCGCGCTCGTCATGCGCGAGGCAAGGGAAGCTGCCATCAGGCGGCGTGCACGGGCCGACGCATGGATCGCTGCTCGACTGGAGGAAGCGACCCGCTTCGCTCGCGAGCACACTCGAGCTCGCGCGAACGGTCGCGGATGACGGTCGCGGAACGTCTGCGCCCGCGACTCCTGGTAGTGGCAGGCCCGAACGGGGCCGGCAAGACGACGATCTCGGAGCGCGGACTTGCACACGAATGGTTCGAAGGTTGTGAGTATGTCAATCCCGATCTCATTGCGCAGGATGAGCTTGGAGATTGGAACGATCCAGAGGCGGTCCTCCAAGCGGTCCGCATAGCAGCGGATCGTCGAGAGGCGTGCCTCCGGGACCGACGAAGCTTGGCTTTCGAAACCGTGCTTTCGGGATCCGACAAACCGGAGTTCGTCCGCCGCGCGATCATAGCAGGATTTTTCGTGCGAATTTTCTTCGTCGGAACCGAGAGGCCGGAGATCAACGCGGCCCGTGTCGCGCGCCGCGTACTCGAAGGCGGTCACGATGTTCCGATCCGCAAGATCATCGATCGGTGGGGACGATCGATTGCCAATGCCGCATCGATCGCAGCCGAGGTCAATCGAATTTACCTCTACGACAATTCAATCGATGATCGCGACGCGCAGCTCGTGATTCGAGCGTCAGAAGGTCGGATCGAAAAACAATACGCCGAACTGCCGGCGTGGACAGCCCCGATCGTCGACATGCTCACCTCCGCGGGCGCGTGACTCAGAAGGAGCACCTGCGACGTCGTGGATCGGAGTTGACTGCTACCAGCAGCCGATGGCCCCTATTGCGATCGCTCGAGACCGGCCTCACGAAGAACTTCGGCCATGAGCTCCTCGACCGTGGTCTCCTCGCCGAGGCCGCTGTCGAGCTCAGCGATGCAGGCACCGAGCGCGGCTCGAGCGCGGCACGCTTCGCTGGTAAAAAGTAAAGAGTCCCTTGGCTTCCCCACAGACCCCTGATTCCCCCGCAGCCATCCACGGTTCCCACGGTTGACCAAGTTGCTCCATTGAAGTGAACGAGCTTGCCAGCCGCGTCGCCAAGCCAAACGTTGTTCGACCCAAAACCCCACACCGCACTGTAGTCGCCTGCCGGCACGTTGGGTGGGGTTTCCGGTTGCGTCGCTCCGCCGCGGTACACGAAGACGCGCGAACTGTCAGCGACGACGAGCAATTCCCGGGTTGCCCACACCGCCCGCGTGAACGCAGCACTCGCGACGTCAATAGGTTGGCCGAACTACTTCCCGGGATTCTGCATGCGCGTCGAGAACCGGCTCGCTCTCTGTAGTCAGGCCCGTTTTTCCGCCGCAAGCATCGAGGGCTATGGCGACGACAACAACGAAAGAGTAGATCGCAGTGCGCTCGGACGGACATAGTCCAGTTGCGAAGGGCCGACGTACAGCTTGACGGGCGCTCAACAATGGGTCGATCCCTTCAGGCGCACACTAGAATCGATGGAACTGCTTTCCATCGAACCAGAGGATGAATTCTCCACCGCACTGGTAGTTGTCGAATTGAGGATCGCGATAAGCCACGAAAACTTCTGATGAGGAAATTCCGGTAAGGCCACGCACCAGACCAGGTAGCGGCTTGTTGGGTTCTCCGAGCAGAAACTCGACTTTCGTACCGTTCCACCTGCCAAACAGCGCACCCGTATGAAAATAGACGTGAGTGCCGTCTCCCCATAGGTCACCAAAATATCCTGTCCCGCCAGGCCAAAGGATGTCCCATGTCGTTCCGTTATAGTGCACCAACTGGGCGGCGTTGTTTTGCATCCAAAGGTCATTGGCGCCATAGCCACACACCGACCCGTAGTCGCCCGCGGGCACGTTGGACAAGCGAACGAAGTCGCTGGTGCCAGTCTTGACGAATACCGTTTCTTTCTCTCCCACGGCGACCACGGACTGAGCATCCGCCCACACGGCAAATGCCGACATTGGGAGAGTACTGACCACGCTACTCTCTCCACCGGCGAGCTTGAGGACCCGGGTCATCGAAAGGTTCGAGTCGATCCCATACGCGAGATCCGGACCGGTGCCGAAACTGTCCACCTCGGGTCCAGTCACCGCTGCCGCGCAGGTCGGGACACCGTTCATGCCGATGAGGGAGATCCCGAATCCCATGCTCCCGCAGGACTTAGGAAACAGCATGAGAGACCCACCGGGCATTCCCGCGAGGTGCGTATCCCCTCCAGCAACCCTCGTATCGTAAATCGTGCGCCAGCCGCTGCCATCATTGAATTGAAGAGTCGTGCCTTCACCGCTGCATGGACCCTTCCCATCCAAGTTCTGGCATGCGATGCCAAACAAGGCGAAGACGCCACGCTGATCCGCCCATATGTCATAGGCGGTGTAGTGACCTCGGTAAGCTTCGCAGAGCGGCTCCGTACTTTGCCGCCACCCTGGCGCACCAAGAGGGATCGGTGGATTCCACATTGGGGGTGGCGGGCGCTGATCCACGTGCAACCCCGCGTCAACCGCCGCATCTGCTGCGCCAGCCATTCCTCCAATCCCGCCGGCGATTCCCGCGCCGCCAGCGGCATTTCCACTGCCTCCACCTCCGTTGCCGGTTGCGGCCGCACTCCCAGCAGATCCTGGATCGTTGTCGACCGTGTTCGTTTCTTTTCCGCAGGCGACGATCCATACACCCGATGCGATAACCGCACCGAGCAGCCACCGCCAACGACGGAATCTCTGCCAGCAGCTTTCGACGGGCATGATCGCCGGACAATCATAAGTGGAAAGTATGCACCGCGAAGGCGCTCGGCTCCAGCACAACCCCCGCTCAATCAAAGTCAGTCAATTGAGTAATCGAATGTCGCCAAACCGCTCCACCGTTTCGAGTAAACGCTTCCAGGTGAATTGGCTTGCGGACGTGGCAGGCGGCGCCGAGCTCTCGCGCGCTGCTCTCGATGTTGCCGCTGGCTGAGAATACGACGACAGGAATCCCCGAGAGGGTGGGATCCTTGAGGCCCCTCCGTGCGCAACGCGCGCCCGTTCAGAGTCCCAGTCCGAAACCCCCGAGTTGCGCTCCGACACGAAGCGCTCGAAGATGCGGGCCTGGTTCCGGAGCGATTCCAATACCGTGATCACGAAGGTTGAAGCGCACCTTGTCGCCGCCGATCTCGGGCACGCCCAACTCGACGGGCTTGCCAGGGCCGTGCTTGAGGGCACTGGACAGTAGGTTGTTCGCGATCTGTTGCAGCCGCATCGAGTCCCAAGAGCCGATGATCGGCGTCTCCGGTTGGCCGTCACTTCGAATATTTCACGATGCAGCGGCTGTTGTCGCATGCCGCCGTTGCCTCCGGCGGGTAGATCGGCAAACATTTGTCGCATACGGAGTCCGAGTCGCAAACAAGTTTGTGGAACATTTCTTCCGAGCTGGGACGGAATCGAACCGCCCACACCGGGATTTTCAGTCCTGGAGCCGAGAGATGTAAGAGCGGGGAGCGTCGTGGTTTTTCGGCGGAGGGTGGGGCGAGTGTGACGCCGGCGTGCCAAATCGGGAGTGGCGGGAGGGATGATCGTCAGGGGCGTGGCTGGAGGAACTCCGGCCTTCTCCGCGACTGAAGGCACGTCTCGTGCGTGACCTCCCCTTCGTGCGTGACCTCCTGTTCGACGATATTGATCGGTACGGATCCGCTCGCGAAGTCGAAGCGATCGATGTCACGACGTTTCGGACATTTGTACTCGTACAAATCGGTTCCCGGTGCCAGGCGAAAGGGATGGTGGAAGTCGATTCCGAGAAGGTCTTCGACCGTTCGGGTGCGCACAATGCAACCTCGCCCTCAACGTGACCAAAACCTATCTGAACCCCTATGTATCCGAGACGTACACGCCAGATTGGTCGATTACGCTCAACAATGCCCAGAAGGCGCAGCAGGGCGGTCGGCAGGACGACTGGCCCGCGCAGCACGATCACGCGCTCCTGTTCGTGCCGCAGCTGACACCGCAGTTCTTGAGGGACAACAACATCACGCCCATGAGAATTTCACCGGGAACGGTGGGTTCCACCAACTTCACGGTCGTCGGCATAGGCAGCACGGGCGGCGCGCAGCGTTGGTGGCAGATGAGATCCTTTCAACAACGCCTCAGTGCGCGATGACATCGCCCCGTTCCAAATGCCGCTCTGTTCTGTGGCTTTAACCGGGCCCGCTCACTGCGGAAACGTGCGCACAATCACGTTGTCGGCGAACTCTTCGGCCGCCGGATAGGTTCCTTCGAATGTCTTGATCCCCACGTTGGCAAAGACGTTGTTCGTGGCGCCAGAAGCGTCACCGGTGACGAGACTCTCTACCGACGTCGAGGCGGACGCTACCGGTGCCGCGCCCCCACACCACTTCGAGAAACACGTGCTTGAAGGTGTCGAGGGCCGGCATGTTAGTCAGCTGAATCTCGGAATAACCCGGCGCCCCGACAGGCGGATTGACGATCAAGTACCAGCCGCCTTGGTGAACCGCCAGAATCACCTCACCCGTCTGCGCGAGCCTCGCGAATCGCATTTCTTCGATATTGCTCCCGAGCACGACCTCCGACGCACGCATGCATGTCGAACTCGAGCTGGGCTCGCCGCGCGCTCGTCTGGATTCGCCTTTCGAGGACCGCTTGCGGCGAAATCTGCAGAGAAGTCACCGTCGCACCCGGCGTCGTCAGATGCACGCTGGCCGGTGACGACGTGAAGAATGTGGCCGATCGCTCGATCACACCGCCCCCATATTTGTAAACGGGCATCCACCCTGATTCTGCGTTGAGGGAAACGTCGAAATCGGTGCAGAAGTCGAACATCGCTTGCGTGGCGCACCAGTTGCCGCCGTCCGTGGAAAGAACATCGGGGGTTAGGCGGTGGTCCACGCTCGTGCCCTCGTCGGGCGCGTTCGTTACGTCGGCTACCCACTGGTCAGCCGCGCTGTTCGCGTCGCCAGTGTCCGAGCCAGGATCGACGGGCTGCTCGATGCCCGCCAGCGCATTGCACGCGAATAAAGGGACGGAAAATCCTCCGATGGCCAGCACCTTGCTGACGACGGACATCGCTCGATAGCAAGCAAGGAAGCCGTGATTCTCGTCGTGCTCCATCTGCGGGCCATTTTAACTCTGACGAGCTGACCCGCCAGCGCAATCCTGACCCGGGTCGAGCGTTTTGCGCGGTCGGTCGTATTGGCTGAGATCGGGCTCGGGCAAGCGCACGCCGTCGAGCTCGAGGATGTGGATGCGCAGCGGCTCGGGACGAGTGGTGAGACCGCGCTTGTACCGCAGGATGTACTCGACATACTCGACATACTCGGCGCCGACGTGGCTCGTGATCATCACCTCGTCGATCGCGCTTCGAGTGGCCGAAAGGCCGAAGAGCTCAACGAGCCAGACGAGTCTCAGGGACTCACGCGCAATCGAGCGCCGGCCCGCGGCCAAGATGCCGAAGTAGCGAAGTAGCGAACGCCCGACTCGCCGAGCTGGGCCGCTGGAAGATCGCGAGCACGAGCGCGGGGCTTATGCTCCTCAAGCGGGCGCCGATGTGAAGCGGGTTGCCAGTGGCGTGTGCGAGAGGGGACGGCGCGGTGCACGGGAGCAGGAGGTCCGGAACCCAGACCGTGTTCGGCCAAGAGCCGGGCGATGGGGGGTGGGCTCAGCGCGGCCTCGACCCAGCGCATCGGTCCACCGCATCGAGGGCACGTGTCGAGGTCGGCACGAAAGACGTGAGCGAGCAGCCACGCCCAGCGCTTGCGCGCCGGGGGCGGGCGTCGTCTTGGCCGCCGTCCTCGCCGCCGAGCGCGGCGAGCGCGAGTTGGTCGCCGGGCGCGGCGGGGGGTTGGCTCTGGGCCGGATCACTCGGCGGTTTAGGGATGACTTCACGGCGCAGAGCGGAGTGGCTCGACAAGACCCCGAAATACCGCAGAAGATGCAGCCTGGGAGGAGGCACCGCGGCCACCAGGCGAGTGAGCAGGTCGAACGGCTCGAGCACGAGCGCGCGCGTGCCGTCTCGCCAAGCCTTCTTCAGCTCGAGCTCGAGCAGTCCGTCGGCGCGCCGCGTGAGGCGCTCTTGAGCGAGGGCGGGACGGGTGATGTACCTGCACAGCCGCTCGAGCTGGGCGCGGTCGCGGCCGTCGACCTTCTGCTTGGCGTGCACGTTCACGCCGCGCACTTCGGCGATGGGCTCGTCGTCGCCGGCCGGCGTGGCTTGGGCGCTCGGGTCTTGCGAGACCAGCAGCCGCAGCGTCGGCTTTCCGGCGCGCTCGCCCGCCACCGAGATGCCCTCAGCGGCGGCGGCGTAGTGAGCCGCCAGCGTGGGCTCGTCGACCGACAACGGGTGCGGGGCGCCGGCTTGCATCTGCGGGCCCGTGCTTCGGCCGCCGGCTCGCAGGAGGCGCTCGACACGAACGGCGGGGCGCCGCGCGACCTCGTCACGTCCCGAACGGGTGGGCGCCGGCAGGCGTGGTCGGTCGCGTTCGCTGCGACCGACGGGTGGTGCAACATCGTGGGATTGCGGCGCTCGAGCGCGCGGTACAACGAGACGGTCGAGTGGTCGGGATCGACGATCAGGGCGTCGTACACGGCGGGCGCGTGCGGGATGCTAAAGCGGCCTGCATCGTCGGTCAGCGCGGACACGGCGTCGATCGTCACGATGCGCCGCGGCAACGCGCGATGGGTTTCGAAATCGAGAACCGTTCCGATGACCGCGTCCGCCCCGCCGTCGACGGGAGTCATCGACCGTCCGCGCATCCGGCGCCGACGGGCCGACGTCATCGTCGGCCGCGATCGCAGCGTCGGGAGTCGCCGGAGACTCTCCATCTCGTTCCAAGCCCGAACCGGCGTCCATCGTGCGGTCGCAAGGAGCATCGGATTCGAGCCGCAGGCAGTTAGGTAGCCGACCAGCCCCAACAGAGCCGAGCGCACTGCGCTCGGGAGGCTGAATACCTTGAGCTTAAGGCTCATGGAACGTCTCGGCGACGATGCAAATGTCGGGATCTTTAAGGAGCCAGCGCATTGCGTCCGGCCTCGAGAAGGGGTGCGGTCCCAATCGCCCCGAGGCGACCACCCATTGCCCGTGGGCGAGCACGTCGCAGCAAAGCTGAGAGTCGTCTCCTTCGCAGCCGAGCCCGCCGAGCTGCAAGGTGGCCACAGGACTGTCCAAGACGACGTCCGAGGATGCGCCGTTGCAGCAGACAAGCGGAGTGGGGCATCCCTGCGCGGTAGTCAGCTGACCCTGAAGGACCAGCTTTCCCCGAACGACGATTTTCTGCGCGACTCTTTGATCCGCATGCGCCGCCATCTCGGACCACGATTCGGCTTGGGTACCCTCCGCACAATGGCGCAGCACCTTGGCCGGACTCGGACATCCGCGGCGCGCAAGACATCCGTCATCCCACGCGAGATCTGGACCCGGCACGATGGCGAATGGTCCGCGGCTCGTCGCCAAGAGCGGCACGCGATGGTCGTCGTTGCCGGGTGTGGGCGCGGGCGACGACCGGCACGCATGAATCATTCCGATGGCCAGGATGGCTGCGGATGTCGATCGGCGCTCATGCGGAAACGCCACTCCGTCATGGTATAACCAGGGGCAGGCACTCGCCAAGCACGCAATCGCAGTCGCTGGTCTGGCACACGGAACAGGCCTCGCCGGTCTGCTTGAAGACTTCGGCACCGGCGCGGGCGCAATATTCGCTCCCGTTGGGGTTGCACTCGCTCTCGAAGCGGCATGGCTTGCCGAAGCACTGAGCCGTGTAGTTGACCGTGCCTTTTCCCTGCTCGATCCACGCGAACTCGGGAGCTTGATCGGTGATGACGTCGTTGACGAGGTCGAATTCGACGTCCGTGCGGTCCCATTGGACGAATGGGTTGCCGGGCCCGGGTATCCCACACAGGCGCGCGACGTCATTCTGAACGGAGAGCGACGCTGGGAATGTCGGCTCACGCCGTATTGCGGACCCGCCCGAACGTGGAAATTCATGGGCGTGCACGGGGACCGAGTTTCTGGAGGGCTCGGAGCGTGGAGCGTGCTGCTACCGACAGAACCGCCAACGAGCATGCCGCGTAGCTGGCGAACTTCGCCGCGGTCAGCACACCAGCGAGTGAGGCGAGCCCGGCGCTCTCCTGCGGAAACGTCGCCACCAGAGTGCCGCATGCGATGTTCTCCGCATAGTCGAGCGTGAGGGCCACCCATGGCAGCGAACGTAGCCGCCCGCTCAGCCACGCGCGGAAGAAGAGCGCCAGCGCGAGCGGAAACAGCACGTCGAACGTGATGAGCTCCATCGCGTACTGGTGCCGCCCGTCGGGGCCGAGCAGCGCGAGGGCTCGGTGCGCCCGCTCGGGGTCCGGCAGCGGCAGCATGTCGAGAATGCCGAGACCGCCCGTGAGCCGGCGGAAGTACGGCACCGAGCCGACGAACTCGAAGCCGTTCTCGACGATGAACGCGCCGAGGACGAGGGCGGTCAGCAGCGCGCGCTTCATGCGGCCTCGAGGCGCGCGAGGGTCGCGGGCAGTCCGGTCTCGATGGATGGGTAGCGCAGCGTGAATCCGGTCGAGAACAACGCCGAAGGATCCGTCGGAACGTCGCGCGCGAGCGACGACGCCCCGACCGAGCCGGCAATGAGCGAGGCCAGCCAGCGCGGGACCGAGCGCGGAGCGGGCGCTCCCAAGAGCTGCGCTCCGAGCTCGAGCAACGCGCGCTGCGTCGTGACCGTGCCGTCGGTGATGATCCACGGGTGAGCGCGCAGCCGTGACTCGCCCTGCGTGGCCAAGTGGACCATTGCTCGTGCCGCGTCGTCGACGTGAATCAGAGGGAGTCGGTTCGCTCCGTTACCGACGATGGGCAGCCGCCCCTTCGCCAGCTGCGGAAACAACGTCGACGCGAACGCTTTGCCCGGCCCGTACACCGTGCCGAGGTGCAGCGACGCGAACGGGACTCCCGACGCGACCACCTCGCCGCGCACGCGCAAGCCGATGCGCGCGAAGCCCGATGGCGCTGCGGCGAACGGCGAGCGATGGCTGACCGTCCCGCGCTCGAAGTCATCCGTGCCGCTGACTGAGAAGAGCAGGGCGCCGCGCGGGAGCGCTGGAAGCACCGAGCGCGTGACATCGACGCGGTACTGCGCCGCCCGAGCGAGCGCCCCTTCGGTCAACCGCTTTGGCAGCTTCGGCTGAATCAGATCGATGACCACCTTCGCGGCCGGAATTTGCGGAGGCGCCATGATCTCTACGCCTTGGCGCCGCAGCAGCTGCTCTTGCGCTTCGTTGCGGGCCCACGCTCCGACCGATAGGCCTGCTTCCCAGCGCCGCGCCGATGGTCGCGGACCCCACGAAACCCGAAGCCCCCAGAATGAAGATGTCAGTGAGCATTTGCTAACTCATTTGGTAAAAAAAACACGTTCACGACTTGAGCATCTTGAAAACGAGCGCCTCGAGCTGCGGCGCTGCATCCACCGCCGCCCCTTTCCACTCGCCGAACGCGTGCATGCGGGCGAACTGCCCGAGCAGGCCCCAAAAGGCGGCGACGAGCAGGGTATGATCGATCGCCTTCGACGGATCGCTCTCTTCGAAAAATTTCCTCGTGATACCGATGAGCGAGTGGCGCCGTGCCGCCGGCGATATCCGCGGCCAGTAGCGGCGAAGCTCTTCGTTCACGAACAGCACGGCCTCGGACGACTCGTCGAAGATCGCCAGGATCGCGGCAATGAGCCGTCCAAGCCGCGCCCGCGACGTGCCGCCCCCGGCCAGCGCAGCCATCGCCTCGCGCACCATCCGGAGGTAGCACCGCTCGAACAAGTACAGCGCTAGCGCGTCTTTCCCCTCGAAGTACTTGAAGAGCACCGGATTGGTGAACCCCGCCTCCTCGGCCACTGCGCGGATGCTCGACTCGCGAACCCCGTCGCGGGCGAAGAGCTTGAGCGCCGCCTTCAGCAGCTCCTGTTTCGACGGAGGGTCCGTCGGCTCGACATAGAATGGTAACGCGCTCACGGAGCGTGAGTTAGCAACCGCTAACTAGATTGTCAAGGGGGTTTCCACCCCTCGGCATCCCAGGCGAGCGACTCGTCCTCGGAGGAGAAACTTCTTCAGCGCCCGACCGGGGCGTCAGCGTACGCCGAGTCATCGTCTCCCGTCTTCGGCTGCGGAACGGAGGGCCATCTTTGGCTCTCGCTCCTGCTCCTTGTCCGTCGAGCCAATGGCGTCGGGGCAAGCCGGCGCGATGCGCGAGCGCCAACGACTGGCGGCGGCAAGAACCCCTGCGTACTTCACCGTGTGGTAACGCGGAGGCGGGCACCCCGCCTCTTCTTCACCGGTACCGACGAGCGCTTGCGCTCCAAATGCGACTTCCACCACACCAGCGTTCGCGGGTTCCATCCGTGCCGAGGCGCGGGTCCGAAGGCGCAAAGGTCCGATAGTGCCGCGACACTCGAGGCTGCAGTCGAATCTGCGGCGCGACATTGCCGCGGTTCCCCGCGATATCCAGGTCGGCTTGCTTGGACTACACGGATCCGTAGAAGTACAAGTTGGGCGTGCAAGTTTTGCTGCGGTCCTGTGAACAGCACCGACGAATGCGTTGACCGAAAGAACTTTCGCGTGAGCGGAGAGGGAACTGACTCGGCCGTCCTTGCCGCCATAAAAGAACGCCGAGAGGCGGCGCCTTCAAACCGCCCTACTGCTGCGATGGAGGTGGGCTGAGCGTTTGCTTTCCTCTTCGGCGCCGTCGTCGCGTTTCGGGACTCTTGCTGGCCTCGGTCTTGAAAATCGGGTTGAAGAGACAAAAGAAGAACCAGTAGGCAATGCCCATCGCCGCTCCATCGAGTCCCACCATCGACACCAACATGCGTCGATCGCCTCGGATCGCGTCAAGGATCATGGGGAGGCCCAACAGCGTTGCGAGAATCGCCAACGCCACCGGCGCTGCGAGAAGCAACGCAGTCAGCTTGGCCAAGAGATTCATCTCGTGCCAGCGCGTCCGAAGACGACGGCCCATCCACGCACCGAGGCCCAACCATATGGCGTCGGAAAGAAGCCAAGCACCGAGAGCTTCCAGAGCATTGTCCATGGTTGGGTGGGCACTCGCCGCTTGGTAACGCCTGACGTGTCGGTTCGATTCCTTCCATCATTCAGCAAACCAACGCTTCAGCCAATGGGATCGTCCGCAGCAACTGACGCTCAAAGAGCTGGCACGCTCGCGGATCCGGGCTGATCTGAACGTGGTTCTCGCAGCCGCCCAACAAGGCGTTGCAGCTGACGAGCTTGTCGGTCGGCCTTCGGCCGTCCTCTGGCGCTCGCAGCTGAACGCCGGTACGTTAGCCGCGCCTCGCCATGTTCCGCAACGTGCTCTTATGTCTGCCCCTTGCCGCAGCGTGCAAGCCCAACCCCGACCATGCGGCTGAGCGACCTAGCGAGCATCGTGCGCCGGTACCTGAGGCGAGCGAAAAGGTATCGTCTCAGCCCGACGCAGAACTGATCGTTGAGCGTGCCCCCGCGGTTAGCGGAAGCGGCGCCTTGCTCGATAGCATAGGTGTCGAGACTCTCGGAGGTATCTTTGCACCGGTCTTGCAGGCTGGCTGTTCGGTGCCATGCGTTGCCACCGA
>WNGB01004858.1_pt1 | contig 20536 bp, 24 predicted proteins | sample 5400681 | NCBI WGS metagenome assembly WNGB01 (sample SAMN13153367, study PRJNA577476) | soil metagenome | isolation source: 115 cm soil or saprolite under grassland replicate 2 | place: USA:California | collected 2016-06-15
TACTCAACGGCGAGCTCGGCCCCGTGATCACCAGCTGCGTCGAGGCCGACCTGGCCGCCCGGCTGGAAGCGCTCGAGAGCTGATGACGGTGACCGTCCGGCCGACCGCGGTCCTCCTGGCGACCGCCGCCGAGCGGCTGCTCGCCGCCGGCGTCGCCAGCCCCGAGTACGACGCCCCCGCGCTGCTCGCCTTCGTGCTCGGCACCACCCGCAGCCGGCTCCCGCTGGTCGAGAGCGTCACGGCCGACCAGGAGGCCCGCTTCCTCGAGCTGGTCGAGCGCCGGGCCCGCCGCGAGCCGCTGCAGCACCTGACCGGCACGACGGGGTTCCGCTACGTCGACGTCGAGGTCGGCCCCGGCGTCTTCGTGCCGCGGCCGGAGACCGAGCTGCTCGCCGGCTGGGCGGTCGAGCAGGCCTCGGCCGTCGACAGACGTCGTGGTCTGCAACCCGCCGTACATCCCGCTCGAGGCGTGGGAGTCGGTCGCCGTCGAGGCCCGCGACCACGACCCGCACCTGGCGCTGTTCTCCGGCGCCGACGGGCTCGACGCGATGCGGGTGCTGGAGCGGCGGGCGGCGTACCTTCTCAAGCGCGGGGGAGTGGTGGGTGCCGAGCACGCCGACGAGCAGGGCGAGGCCGCTCCGGCGGTGTTCAGCGGCGCGGGCCGGTGGGCCGACGTACGAGATCACCTCGATCTGGCAGGTCGCCCCCGCTACCTCACCGCGAGGCTGGCACGATGACCGAAGGCATGCACGCAGTACAACCGTGAGGTGGGCAGTTTGAGCACGCGCTACGCGACCGGCACCGATGACGAACGCGAGGCCGCGGTCGAGGCCGCCGCTCTGGCAGTACGCCGCGGCGAGCTGGTCGTGCTGCCCACCGACACCGTGTACGGCGTCGGGGCGGACGCCTTCGACCCCGCAGCCGTCCGCGCGCTGCTGAAGGCCAAGGGCCGAGGCCGGGACATGCCCCCGCCGGTACTGATCTCCGCCGCCACCACCGCCGACGCGCTGGCGATCGGGCTGCCGTCGTACGCCCGGGCGCTGATCGAGAAGTTCTGGCCCGGCCCGCTCACGATCGTCGCGCGCCAGCAGACCTCGCTGCAGTGGGACCTCGGCGACACCCGTGGCACCGTCGCGATCCGGATGCCCGACCACCCGGTCGCGCTGGAGATCCTCGAGCGCACCGGGCCGCTGGCGGTGAGCAGCGCCAACATCACTGGTGAGGCGGCCGCGACGACCGCCGAGGCGGCCGAGGAGATGCTGGGGGAGAGCGTCGAGGTGTTCGTCGACGCCGGCCCCAGCTTCGGCAAGGACGCGTCCACGATCGTCGACGTGACCGGCTCGCAGGGCCGGATCCTGCGCCGCGGCGCGCTCGGGCTCGACGAGCTCAACGCGGTCCTCGAGCCCCTCGGCGCCACCCTCACGGACGACTGATCCGCCAAGTGATGACAACCAGCGAATCCGACGTCTGAGCCTGATGCGCGAATACCTCCTCGTCTTCCTCGTCGCCGCCGCGACGACGTACCTCCTGACGGTCATCGCCCGCGAGGTCGCCCTGCGCACCGGCGCGGTGGCCCAGGTCCGCGACCGCGACGTGCACGCCGTACCCATCCCGTACTTCGGCGGGCCCGCGATGCTGGGCGGCCTCTGGGCGGCGTACGCCGTCGCCTCGCACCTGCCGTTCCTCAGCCGCGGCAACGAGCTGACCTTCCGCGACATCCGGGTGGTGCTGATCGCCGGCGCGCTGATCTGCATCGTCGGCGTGGTCGACGACCTGGTCGAGCTCGACGCGCTCACCAAGCTGGGCGGGCAGATCCTGGCCGGCGGCTTCCTGGTGTGGGGCGGCGTGCAGTACTGGATCTGGCCCCAGCCCGGCGGCGGGCAGCTCTCGCTCGACCCCGCGCAGGCGGCGCTGCTGACCGTCTTCATCGTGGTCGCGACCGTCAACGCGGTGAACTTCGTCGACGGTCTCGACGGGCTCGCGGCCGGCGTGGTGGGCGTGGGCGCGATCGCCTTCTTCGTCTTCTCCTACCGGCTCTACAGCGCCAACGGGCTGACGCTGTCGATCGGCGCCGCGGTGCTCTGCGCCTCCCTGGCCGGGGCGTGCGCCGGCTTCCTGCCGCACAACGTCTACCCGGCGCGGCTGTTCATGGGCGACAGCGGCTCGATGCTGATCGGCCTGGTGCTCTCCTCCAGCGCGCTGACCCTGACCGGTCAGACCGACCCGCGCGACCTGCACGGCCAAGCGAGCCTGCTGCCGACGCTGCTGCCGGTGATCCTGCCGGTCTCGATCCTGGTGGTGCCACTGGCCGACCTGGTCCTCGCCGTCGTACGCCGGACCCGGGCCGGCCGGTCGCCGTTCGCGCCGGACAAGCAGCATCTCCACCACCGGCTGCTCGAGATCGGCCACTCGCACCGACGCGCGGTCATCATCATGTGGATGTGGGCGGCGATGGTCGGCTTCGGCACGGTGTTCGCGAGCCTCTACAGCGGCGTACTCATGTGGAGTGGTCTGGTCCTCGGCCTGATCTTCACGCTCGGCGTCACGTTCGTGCTGCCGCGGCTGAGGACGATCCATCCGCTGCCGCTCAGGCAGGAGTAGCGCCTGCCGGAAGGACCCGATTTCCATGCCGCGCGGACTTTGTGCTAGTTTTCACAAGCGTTCGAAGAACCCATCGAACGCCACCTGAAAATTCCTTGAGAGAACGGCCGCCAACGATGACGACCGAGTCGAAGCAGGACACGCGCCCCAACGGCGTTGCCATGCTCCTCGGTGCGGCCATGGTGGCTCTCCTCCTCGGTGGTCTCACCACCTTCACCGGCGCGATCGCGGGCGGCACGTCCGCGGCGTACGGCGCCCTGGCCGGCACGCTCATCGTGGTAGCCGTCTTCGCGTTCGGCACCTTCGTGGTCAACGCGGTGGCCGGGTCGATGCCCACGGTCTCGCTGCTGGTCGCCCTGATGACCTACACGCTCCAGGTGCTGGTGATGGCGATGGTGTTCGTCGTACTCACTCGCAGCGGGCTGCTGGACGACGCGCTCGATCGCGGCTGGCTGGCCGGTTCCGTCATCGTCTGTACGTTCGCCTGGCTCGCCACCCAGGTCGTCTACGCGGCCAAGGCCCGGATCCCGGCCTTCGATCTTCCATCCGACCAGGCGGGTGACGCGGCCGGTCACACGGTGTCCGACCCGACGTCCGACGGACACGAGGCGGGTGCGCAATGACCCCTCACGGCTGCTATTGTCCGGTGCGCGATGGCTCAGCAGAACTCTCCGTCTGCGGACTCTCCCAACGAACCGAACCGCATCCCTCCGGACCGGCCCGAAGCAGACGGTCCACGGGGCGACCCTTGGCATGCGTTCGGCTACCTCGTTTCGGGAGTCCTCGTGTACGGACTGATCGGCTGGGGGCTCGATCGGTGGCTGGGGACGTCGTGGCTGGTCGTGATCGGAATTCTCTTCGGCGCGAGCCTGGGGATCTACCTGACGTGGGCCCGCTTCAAGCCTCCGCCGGAGCAACCGGACCGCAAGCAATGAACCACACACAGGAGACACGGTGAGTTTGATCGGGATGACGGTAGCCAGGTCCGAGGGCTTCACCCCTCCTGGACCCGGCGACTTCAACCTGCCGCCCGTCGGCTCGAACGACACGTTCGAGTTCCTCGGACAGCAGATGTACCTCGGCGTCACGAAGCCGATGCTGCAGGCCATCGTGGCCGCGATCATGGTGTTCGGCTTCCTGTTCCTGGCCGCCCGCAAGCGTGAGCTGGTCCCCGGCAAGCTCCAGTTCGCCGGCGAGAGCGCCTACGGCTTCGTCCGCAACTCGCTGGGCCGCGACATCATCGGCAGCCACGACTTCATGCGGTTCGTGCCCTACCTGGTCTCGATCTTCTTCTTCATCCTGCTCAACAACCTCTTCGCGACCATCCCGTTCCTCGAGTTCCCCACGATGAGCCGGTCCGGCATGGTCTACGGACTCGCCGCACTGAGCTGGATCGTCTACAACGGGGTCGGCATCCAGAAGCATGGCTTCCTCGGCTACCTCAAGCTGCAGTGCGTGCCCGGTGGCATCCATGGCCCGATCCTGGGTCTGCTGGTCCCGTTGGAGTTCATGTCCAACCTGGTGGTCCGGCCGGTCACGCTGGCCCTCCGTCTCTTCGCCAACATGTTCGCCGGCCACCTGCTGCTGATCCTGTTCGCGATCGGTGGCGAGTACCTCCTGGTGCACGGCGCCGGGGCGGTCAAGCTGGTCGGCCCGCTCGCCTGGCTGATGTTCATCGCGGTCGCGTTCCTGGAGGTGCTGGTGCAGTTCCTGCAGGCCTACGTCTTCACTCTGCTCAACGCCATGTACATCTCCGGTGCTCTCGCAGAGGAGCACTGAGAGCACACCGCTCTCGGCTCTGAGAGCACCGAAGAAAACAACTGAAGTAGTAACCCGAAAGGAACCAGAATGACCGGCTCGCTCAACATGATCGGCTACGGCCTCGCTGCTATCGGCCCCGGTGTCGGTATCGGTCTGATCTTTGCCGCCTACATCTCCGGTGTCGCCCGTCAGCCGGAGGCCCAGAGCCGCCTGCAGGCGATCGCGATCCTCGGCTTCGCGCTCGCTGAGGCGCTGGCCATTATCGGTATCGCGCTCGCGTTCGTTCTCTGACGCAGCGAAGCTGAACGACTGACGAAGGACTGCCCATGCAGACACTCCACATCCTGGTGAACGGCGCCACGCTGCTCGCCGGACCGAGCGAGGACGGGGGCAAGGAAGCGGCGCTCAACCCCCTCGTTCCGCACCCGATCGAGATCGTCCTCTCGCTGGTCGTCTTCGGTCTGCTCTACTTCCTCATCTCCAAGTTCGTCATGCCGAGCTTCGAGAAGACGTTCGCGGAGCGCACCACGGCGATCGAGGGCGGGCTCAAGGCCGCCGAGACCAAGCAGGCCGAGGCCGACGCCAAGCTGGCCCAGCTGGAGAAGCAGCTCGCCGACGCTCGGCACGAGGCCGCTCGGATCCGAGAGGAAGCCCGCGAGCAGGGCGCGCAGATCGTCGCCGAGATGCGGGAGCAGGCGCAGGCCGAGTCCGCGCGGATCGTCGAGCACGGCAAGGCGCAGATCGAGGCCGAGCGCCAGCATGCGGTCACCTCGCTGCGTGTCGAGGTCGGCTCGCTGGCAACCGGCCTGGCCGGTCGCATCGTCGGCGAGAGCCTCGACGACGACGCCCGCCAGAGCCGCGTGGTCGAGCGGTTCCTGGCCGACCTGGAAGGCGTCAGCTGATGAACCTGCGCGGAGTCTCTGCCGACGCCTTGGCCGCATTGACCAAGGAGCTGACCGGTGCGACGTTGGGGGATGACCTCTTCGCCGTGGCGGCGGTGCTTCGGTCCGAGCCCGGCCTGCGCCGGGTCGCCACCGACGTGTCGGTGGAGCCCGCGGCCAAGGCCGGGCTGATGCAGCAGATCTTCGACGGCAAGGTCGGCGACGCCGCGGCCGCACTCGTCGCCAGCGCCGTCAAGCACCGCTGGGCCGCCAGCCGCGACCTCGCCGACACCCTCGAGTACCTCGGGGTCGTCGCCGTGGTGAAGTCGGCCGGGAGCGATACGGGCCGGCTGTCGGACGAGCTGTTCGCGTTCGCGCAGATCGTGCAGCACAACTACGACCTGCGTGACGCGCTCTCCGATCCGGCCCGCAGCACCGCCGACAAGCGTGCCCTGGTCTCCGGTCTCCTGGAGGGCAAGGCCCTCCCGGCGACGCTGACCCTGGTCGACCAGGCGCTGTCCGGCACGCACCGCACCGTCGGGGTCGCTCTCGAGGAGTACCAGCGGATCGCGGCCGACGTACACGGTCAAGGCGTGGCCACGGTCCGGGTCGCCCGGACCCTGTCCGATGCCGACCACCAGCGGCTCACCGACGCGCTGTCGCGCCAGTACGACCGTCCGGTCCACCTCAACGTGGTCGTCGACCCCGAGGTGCTGGGCGGGATCCGCGTCGAGATCGGGGACGACGTCATCGACGGCACGATCGCCAGCCGCCTCGACGACGCCCGCCGCAAGCTCGCCGGCTGACGGCGAACCACTAGAACTTTCGAGCAGACGAACAGTAAGGAAGACATTATGACGGAGCTTTCGATCCGTCCGGACGAGATCCGGGACGCGCTGCAGCGCTTCGTGTCGGACTACCAGCCCGAGGCCGCGAGCAAGGAAGAGGTCGGCACGGTCGCCGAGGCCGGTGACGGCATCGCCCGGGTCAGCGGACTTCCCTCGGTCATGGCCAACGAGCTGCTCGAGTTCGAGGACGGCACGCTGGGCATCGCCCTCAACCTGGACACCCGCGAGATCGGTGTCGTGGTGCTCGGTGACTTCGACAAGATCGAAGAGGGCCAGACCGTACGCCGTACCGGCGAGATCCTGTCGGTGCCCGTCGGTGACGGCTACCTGGGCCGGGTCGTCGACCCGCTCGGCAACCCGATCGACGGCCTCGGCGAGGTCGAGACCACCGGCGGCCGCCGCGCGCTGGAGCTCCAGGCGCCGTCCGTGGTGCAGCGCAAGTCGGTTCACGAGCCGCTGGCCACCGGCATCAAGGCCATCGACGCCCTGACGCCGATCGGTCGTGGCCAGCGTCAGCTGATCATCGGTGACCGCGCGACCGGCAAGACCACGATCGCGATCGACACGATCATCAACCAGAAGCAGTTCTGGGAGACCGGCGACCCGACCAAGCAGGTCCGCTGCATCTACGTCGGCATCGGTCAGAAGGGCTCGACCATCGCCTCCGTGCGCGGTGCCCTCGAGGAGGCCGGCGCGCTGGAGTACACCACCATCGTGGCGTCGCCCGCGTCCGACTCGGCCGGCTTCAAGTACCTCGCCCCCTACACCGGCTCGGCCATCGGCCAGCACTGGATGTACGAGGGCAAGCACGTCCTGATCGTCTTCGACGACCTGACCAAGCAGGCCGAGGCCTACCGCGCCGTGTCGCTGCTGCTGCGCCGCCCGCCCGGCCGTGAGGCCTACCCGGGCGACGTGTTCTACCTGCACAGCCGGCTGCTCGAGCGTTGCGCGAAGCTCTCCGAGCCGATGGGCTCCGGCTCGATGACCGGCCTGCCGATCATCGAGACCAAGGCCAACGACGTCTCGGCATTCATCCCGACCAACGTCATCTCGATCACCGACGGCCAGATCTTCCTCCAGTCGGACCTCTTCGCCGCCAACCAGCGGCCGGCCATCGACGTCGGTGTGTCGGTGTCCCGTGTGGGCGGTGCCGCGATGACCAAGGCGATGAAGGCCGTCACCGGCTCGCTGAAGGTCGACCTGGCGCAGTTCCGCGCGATGGAGGCGTTCGCGATGTTCGCCTCCGACCTCGACGCGGCCTCGCGTCAGCAGCTCGACCGCGGTCAGCGGCTGATGGCGCTTCTGAAGCAGCCGCAGTACTCGCCGTACCCGGTGGACGAGATGACCGTCTCGCTGTGGGCCGGCACCAGCGGCCGCCTCGACAGGCTGCCGACCGAGGACGTGCTGCGGTTCGAGAACGAGTTCCTCGACTTCCTCCGCCGCTCACATGCCCCGATCCTCGACGGCATCCGCGAGTCGACGAAGTTCGACGAGGCGACCGAGAGCTCCCTCAGCGATGCCTACGACGAGTTCCTCGACCAGTTCGAGACCTCGGACGGCGTGTCGATCAAGGCCGGCCACGAGGAGCACGAGGCGATGGAGGACGAGGCCGTCGAGCAGGAGCAGATCGTCGTGCAGAAGAAGAAGGGCTGATCTTGTCCACGCTGGCAGCTTTGCTGAAGGAGGTGACCACAGATGGCCCTCTCGCTGCGTGAGTACCGCGCGCGGATCAGGTCGGTCGAGTCGACCAAGAAGATCACGCGCGCCATGGAGCTCATCGCTGCGTCTCGCATCATCAAGGCGCAGCAGCGGGCCCGGGCGGCCGCGCCGTACGCCCGGGAGCTGACCCGGGCCGTGTCGGCTGTGGCGGAGTTCTCGAACGTCGAGCACGCGCTGACGACGGAGCCGGAGAACCCCAGGCGGGCCGCGGTGCTGATCGTCACCAGCGACCGCGGTCTGGCCGGTGCCTACTCCTCCAACGTGCTAAAGGAGGCGGAGCGGCTCGCCGAGAAGCTCCGCTCCGAGGGCAAGGAGGTCGACACCTACATCGGGGGCCGCAAGGGCGAGGCGTACTTCAAGTTCCGCCAGCGTCCGGTCGTGCAGAGCTGGTCGGGCTTCTCCGACCAGCCGACGTACGACGTCGCGCGGGACATCGGTGGGACCCTCATCGAGGCGTTCCTGCACGATGACGAGACCGCCGCGGCTGAGGGGGTCGCTCCGGGCGTCGATGAGGTGCACGTGATCTACACGCGCTTCCGCTCGATGCTCAGCCAGGAGCCGACCACCGTGCGACTGCTGCCGCTCGAGGTCGTGGAGGGCGAAGAGCCGCCCGCCCCGGAAGAGGTGCTCCCGCTCTACGAGTTCGAGCCGTCCCCGCAGGACGTGCTGGACAGCCTGCTGCCCCGCTACGTCCAGAGCCGGATCTTCTACGCGCTGCTGCAGTCGGCCGCCTCCGAGCTGGCCGCCCGTCAGAAGGCGATGAAGTCCGCGACGGACAATGCCGACGAACTGATCAAGAAGTACACCCGAATCGCCAACCAGGCCCGCCAGGCCGGTATTACCCAGGAAATCAGCGAGATCGTCGGTGGCGTTAACGCGCTTGCTGACGCCAACGCCGGGAGTGAGTGAGAAACATGACTGCCACTGTCGAAGAGACTGCCACCACCACGGGTGGCGTGGGCCGGATCGCCCGCGTGATCGGTCCGGTCGTGGACATCGAGTTCCCGACCGACCAAATGCCCGAGATCTACAACGCCCTCGAGGTCGACCTCACCCTCGCCGGGGTGACCACGACGATCACGCTCGAGGTCTCCCTCCACATCGGTGACGGCATGGTCCGCGCGATCTCGATGAAGTCGACCGACGGCCTGGTCCGCGGTACGCAGGTGCGCGACACCGGCGGCCCGATCACCGTCCCGGTCGGCAACGTGACCCTGGGCAAGGTGTTCAACACCACCGGTGACTGCCTCAACCTGAAAGAGGGCGAGACGCTCGAGGTCACCGAGCGGTGGGGCATCCACCGCAAGGCGCCGAAGTTCGACCAGCTTGAGTCGAAGACCCAGATGTTCGAAACCGGCATCAAGGTCATCGACCTGCTGACGCCGTACGTGCAGGGCGGCAAGATCGGCCTGTTCGGTGGTGCCGGCGTCGGCAAGACCGTGCTGATCCAGGAGATGATCGCCCGAGTCGCCAAGGACCACGGTGGTGTGTCGGTGTTCGCGGGTGTCGGTGAGCGCACCCGTGAGGGCAACGACCTCATCGAGGAGATGACCGAGGCCGGCGTTATCGGTCAGACCGCGCTGGTCTTCGGCCAGATGGACGAGCCGCCGGGCACCCGGCTGCGGGTCGCACTGTCCGCGCTGACGATGGCGGAGTACTTCCGCGACGTGCAGAACCAGGACGTGCTGCTCTTCATCGACAACATCTTCCGGTTCACCCAGGCGGGTTCGGAGGTGTCGACGCTGCTCGGCCGGATGCCGTCCGCGGTGGGCTACCAGCCCAACCTGGCTGACGAGATGGGTCAGCTCCAGGAGCGGATCACCTCGACGCGTGGTCACTCGATCACCTCGCTGCAGGCCATCTACGTGCCGGCCGACGACTACACCGACCCGGCTCCGGCGACCACGTTCGCGCACCTCGACGCGACCACCGAGCTCTCGCGTGAGATCGCATCGCTGGGCATCTACCCGGCGGTGGACCCGCTGACGTCGACCTCGCGGATCCTCGACCCGCAGTACATCGGGGTCGACCACTACAACTGCGCGGTTCGGATCAAGCAGATCCTGCAGCGCAACAAGGAGCTTCAGGACATCATCGCGATCCTCGGTGTCGACGAGCTCTCCGAAGAGGACAAGGTCATCGTGTCCCGGGCTCGCCGGATCCAGCGGTTCCTGTCGCAGAACACCTACGTGGCCAAGCAGTTCACCGGCATCGAGGGTTCGACCGTCCCCGTCAAGGACACCATCGAGGCGTTCAACAAGATCGCCGACGGTGACTACGACCACGTTGCGGAGCAGGCGTTCTTCATGTGTGGTGGGCTCGATGACGTCGAGGCCAAGTGGGCGGAGATCCAGAAGTCCCTGTGAGTGCGAGGCGGCCCCGGCAGGGCCGGGGCCGCCTTACACCGATGACCTTGGAAAGGAGTCACGGTGACTGACCTACTGCAGGTCGAGCTGGTCGCGGCCGACCGGCTGGTGTGGTCGGGCGAGGCCAAGATGGTGATCGCTCGCACGACCGAGGGCGACCTCGGCGTACTGCCCAACCACGCGCCGGTGCTGTCCCTCATGGTCGAGGGCGTGGTCGACGTACAGACTCCGGACGGCGAGACCTGGGTCGCGGCCGTCGACGCCGGGTTCTTGTCCGTCGCCCAGAACCGCGTCTCGATCCTGGCCGAGCACGCCGAGATGTCGCACGAGATCGACCTGGAGAAGGCGCGCCAGGACCTCGAGCGCGCCAAGTCCTCGGGCGAGAACGACGACGCTGCCCAGGAAGCGGTCCGCCGTGCCGAGGCGCGGATCCGCGCCGCCGAGATGGCGTCCTGACGGGAGATCGCAGATGCCGGTGTGGGAAATGCTGGCGGACTCCTTCGGCGTCCTGCTGGTCCTTGTCCTGCTCTACGGCATCGGCCTGATCGTCCGGCGGCGCCTCATCGCCCGCCACGGCGGCACCTTCGAACTGAGCTACCGCGCCCGGACCACACGGCCCGGGCGCGGCTGGCTGCTCGGGATCGGCCGCTACTCCGGCGAGGACCTGGAGTGGTTCCGGATCTTCTCGCTCGCCCCGCGTCCCAAGATGGTGTGGGACCGCTTCGACCTCGAGTACGCCGCCCGCCGCGACCCGATCGGCGGCGAACAGCTCTCCCTCTTCTCCGACTCGGTGATCGTCTCCTGCACGACGCACGAGGGCATCGTCGAGTTCGCGATGAGCCCGTCGTCCCTGATGGGCTTCCAGGCCTGGCTGGAGGCCATGCCGCCCGGTTCGCGAGGCGTCCGGCCGGGAGACTCGCCCGGCGCCTGACGCCCGCCGCGTGCTCCGCTTCTCCCGGGACTGAACCGGTCGGCTGACACGTCGTACCGGCAGGTCCGCCCGGCCTCGTCGGTGACACAGCTGTGTTGCCAACGCCGGCGGGTGCTGTCGGGTTGCTGACACAGGTGTGTCACCAACGCGGGACGTGTTGAAAGCCGGCCGTGTCGCTCGAACTGCCTGCCGTCCGGTACGACGCGCCGGCAACCCGGCCACCCGAGATGACTTCTAGCGCTCGCCGCCCGGCACCCACAGCACGTCGCCGCGCTCGCGGTTGGCGTACCGGGCCAGGATGAAGAGCAGGTCGGAGAGCCGGTTGAGGTAGGTGATCGCGACGACGTTCATCGAGTCCTCGTACTCGGCGTACGCGAGCCAGGCGGCCCGCTCCGCCCGGCGTACGACGGTGCGCGCGACGTGCAGGTGGGCCGCGCCGGTCGTGCCGCCGTTGAGGATGAACGAGCGGAGCGCAGGCAGCTCCTCGTTGTAGTGGTCGCACCAGCCCTCGAGGCGGTCGACGTACTCCTGGAGGATGCGGAGCGGGGGGTGCTTGGGGTCGGGCACGACCGGCGTACAGAAGTCGGCGCCGACGTCGAAGAGGTCGTTCTGGATGGTCGTGAGCACCGCGACCACGTCCTCGTCGAGCCCGCCGTCCGCGAGCGCCACCCCGAGGTGCGCGTTGGCCTCGTCGACCGTCGCGTAGGCCTCCAGCCGGGGGTCGTTCTTGGACGTCAGGCTCATGTCTCCGAGCCTGGTCCGACCCGCGTCGCCGGTGCGGGTGTAGATGCGGGTGAGGTTGACCATGGCCCCGAGCCTACTTGTTCGGCCGCGTGCGCTGACCGGACACAGGTGTCTCGTTATCGGACAATCGGCCACCGGATGTCCGCAATGTGAGTCAAGTCACGCCGAAACGTGTTGAGATGTGAAAGGAAGGCAACCGATCGGGTCACCACCACGTCATAGCGACTGACAACACGGTGTGACATCTCGGGGATGTCGGGCGACGAGGGGCTGCACATGGAGATCTTCACCGACGGGCCGCGGCTCGTTCTTGCGGGAGAGTTCGACGTTCGTTCCACGTGGGAAGTACGCAACGCCATCTATGAGCATCTCAACGCTCACGACCAGGACGTCGTCGTGGATCTGTCCGAGGTGGGCAGCATCGACGTGACCGCGTTGAAGGTGCTCGCCGTGGCCACTCGCAACGCCGAGCGCGCGGGTCGGCGGCTGGTCCTGCGTGGCTGCGGCCCCGCCGTACGCCGGCTGCTGCACCTCTCGCACCTGATCCGGGTCGTCGAGGTCGAGCGGGCGGTCGCAAGCGCCTGACCCGGCCCAGCCGAGCGGCGTCACCGGCCGGTGACGAGCTGGGCCAGCCAGCCCAGGAAGATCGCACCGACGTACGTCGTACCCGCCGCGGACAGGCCCTGCAGGACGGCCGGCCAGCGCTGGAACCCCTGCGCCATCCGGTAGGACACGAGCACGCCCGTGCTGATCGCCAACGCGACCACGGACACCACGGCCAGGGCGGGCAGGACGTCGAGCGCCATCGGTCCCAGCAGCTCGCGGAACCCCGGCCAGAAGCCCGCCATCCTCTCCTCGCCGCCAAGCGCCATGCCGATCATCCAGATGGAACAGCGCCACAATCACGACGAGTAGGCACAGCGCGGCCACCAGGAGGGCGATCCCGACGCCGGTGAAGAATGCGGTCCAGACGAGCGGGCGGGCCAGTGAGATCGCCGGTCGGGGCGGGCGCATCGGACCCGGTGCGGGCGCGGCGGCGTACCACTGGTGGGGCGGGGGTGCGGAGGGGCCGGAGGGCGGTTGCGACATGGTGCCGTTCTACCCGGACCTGGGGCCACCGAACCCGTACGAGTACTCAGATCTGCGGTTTCAGTGTCGGAATTGCCACATGCGAGACCGGTTACCGACGAGTCCATCTGGCAATACCCTCGACAGCATGAGCACTGAGCAGGGAACCACGGGGCACGACACCCCGGGGCAGGGCAGCAGCGAGCAGCGCAGGGAGAAGGACAAGCCCTGGGTGATGCGGACGTACGCCGGCCACTCGACCGCCGAGGCGTCCAACCAGCTCTACCGCACGAACCTCGCGAAGGGGCAGACCGGCCTCTCCGTGGCGTTCGACCTCCCGACCCAGACCGGGTACGACCCCGACTCGCCGCTGTCGCGCGGTGAGGTCGGCAAGGTCGGCGTACCCGTGCCGCACCTGGGGGAGATGCGCAAGCTGTTCGACCAGATCCCGCTCACCGAGATGAACACGTCGATGACGATCAACGCGACGGCCATGTGGCTGCTCGCGATGTACCAGGTGGCGGCCGAGGAACAGAACCCTGGCGTCGACCCGGTCGAGGTGGCCGCCCAGCTGGCCGGCACGACTCAGAACGACATCATCAAGGAGTACCTCTCGCGCGGGACCTACGTGTTCCCGCCGGAGCACTCGCTGCGACTGACCGGCGACATGATCGCCTACACGGTCCACCAGATCCCGAAGTGGAACCCGATCAACATCTGCAGCTACCACCTGCAGGAGGCCGGCGCGACGCCGCAGCAGGAGCTCGCCTACGCCCTGTGTACGGCGATCGCGGTGCTCGACACGGTCAGGAACTCCGGCCAGGTGTCGGAGGAGGACTTCGCCAAGGTCGTCGGCCGGATCTCGTTCTTCGTCAACGCGGGGGTGCGGTTCGTCGAGGAGATGTGCAAGATGCGCGCCTTCGTCGAGCTCTGGGACGAGATCACCCGCGAGCGCTACGGCGTACAGGACCCGAAGATGAGGCGGTTCCGGTACGGCGTCCAGGTCAACTCGCTCGGGCTCACCGAGGCGCAGCCCGAGAACAACGTCCAGCGGATCGTGCTCGAGATGCTCGGCGTGACGCTGTCGAAGAACGCCCGGGCCCGCGCCGTACAGCTGCCGGCGTGGAACGAGGCGCTCGGGCTGCCGCGGCCCTGGGACCAGCAGTGGTCGCTGCGGCTGCAGCAGGTGCTGGCCTTCGAGTCCGACCTGCTGGAGTACGACGACATCTTCGACGGCTCGGTCGTCGTCGAGGCCAAGGTGCGCGAGCTGGTCGAGGGCGCGAAGGCGGAGATGGACCGGGTCCAGGCGATGGGCGGCGCGATCGCGGCCGTCGAGTCGGGCTACATGAAGCAGGAGCTGGTCTCCGCGCACGCGGCGCGGCGGGTCCGGATCGAGACCGGCGAGGAGAAGATCGTCGGCGTCAACGCGTTCACCACGACCGAGCCCTCGCCGCTGACCGCTAACCTCGACGAGGCGATCATGACCGCCGACCCGTTGGCGGAGGAGTCGGCCATCGAGTCGGTCCGCGTCTGGAAGGCCCAGCGGGACGAGAGCGCGGTGGCGGAGGCGCTGGCCAAGCTGGCCGCGGACGCGAAGACCGAGACCAACCTGATGCCGGCGACCCTGGCCGCGGCCCGCGCGGGCGCGACCACGGGGGAGTGGGCAGGCACCTTGCGCGAGGTGTTCGGCGAGTTCCGGGCCCCGACGGGTGTCTCCGGTGCGGTGGGGGTGGCCGAGGCGGGCGCCGAGCTGACCGCCGTACGCGAGCAGGTGCGGGCGACCGGTGAGGAGCTGGGCGGCCGGCTGCGGCTGCTGGTCGGCAAGCCGGGACTCGACGGTCACTCCAACGGTGCCGAGCAGGTCGCGGTGCGGGCGCGGGACGCCGGCTTCGAGGTGATCTACCAGGGCATCCGGCTCACGCCCGAGCAGATCGTGGCCGCCGCCGTGGCCGAGGACGTGCACTGCGTCGGCCTGTCGATCCTGTCCGGCTCGCACATGGAGCTGGTGCCGGCCGTGCTCGACGGGCTGCGGTCGGCCGGCCTGGAGGACGTGCCGGTCATCGTGGGCGGCATCATCCCCGACTCCGACGGCAAGCGGCTGATCGAGCTGGGCGTCGCCGCGGTCTACACGCCCAAGGACTTCGGGCTGACCGAGATCATGGGCGGCATCGTGGGTGTGATCCGGAAGGCGAACGGGCTGGAGGGGTGACGGTTTCCCCGGATAACCGGTGAAACTGGCAGTTGTCAGGGGTTGCAGTCCCTGACAACCGTCAGCATTCCCTGACCAGCCGCGCTCCGATCAGCTGACGGTCTCCTCAGAGCCGGCCGACCTGGTCGGCGTACCAACGAACTTCGGAGACGTGTGCGGCGATCTCGCGCAGGGTCCAGTTGGGCGTGCGCGGGCGGTCCCACTCGTCGGGCCCGGCGGCGACGAGCCGGAGTGCGAGGGTGCGGCCGAGGCGAGTGAGTCGTTCGCGGGCCTCGACGAGGTCGGCCTCGGTGAAGCGAGCCCAGTCGCTATCCAGTGTGATCAGGCTGGCGTGCCAACCGTCCGGCCGCGTCGGTACGCCGGCCAGCAGCGCCTCGACCTCGGCCAGATGATCGATCAGGTGGTCCGCGATCCGGCGGACGGCCTTGTGGGGCGTGTAGATCCGCTCGCCGTCCTCGCTGACCCGGGGCCGGCCGTCCCAGGCCAGCCAGGTGTCGGCGAGTTCGAGGCAGTGGGCGACGGCTTCTTCGATCTGGGGTCCGGGGTCGTCGGTCATGGCCCTCAGGCTAGGGACGCGACGCTTCGGTCGGCGCCGCAGCGTGGGCGTCGTACGCTCGCAATCGTGTACGACGTCGATCTCGCTGCCGTTGCCTCGCTGATCGGCGAGCCCAGCCGGGCCGCCATGCTCGACGCCCTTCTCGGCGGCCGGGCGCTGGCCGCCGGAGAGCTGGCCCGCATCGCCGGGGTCAGCCCGGCCACCGCCAGCGAACACCTCTCCCGACTGCGCGACGGCCACCTGGTCGAGGTGGTCGCGCAGGGCCGCCATCGTTACTACCGGCTGGCCGGCCCCGAGGTGGGGGCCGCCCTCGAGAGCCTCGCTCACATCGCGCCGCCGAAGCCGGTCACCTCGCTGCGCCAGTCCGGTCACGCGCGGTCGCTGGCCTTCGCGCGCACCTGCTATGACCACCTCGCGGGCCGGTGCGGCGTCGCCGTACACGACGCGCTGCTGCACCGCGCCCGGCTGACCGGCACGCCGGGTGGGTACGACGTCACCGCGGCGGGCATCGCGGGGCTGGCCTCGCTGGGCGTCGACGTGGCGGCCGCCCGAGCGCGGCGCCGTTCCTTCGCGCGGCCCTGCCTGGACTGGACCGAACGCCGACCGCACCTGGCCGGCGGGCTCGCCGCCGACCTGACAGCGAGCCTGCTGGAGCGGGGGTGGTTCGTGCCTCGGTCCAGCGACTCGCGCGGTCTGCGGCTCACCGACGCTGGCCGCCAGGAACTGCGAACCCGCCTCGGTTGGGAGCCCGAGGCCGAACGGGCCGCCGGCTGAAGCACCGGAGGCACCCCGCAGCCCGCCGGCTTCGGGCAGACTCGGCACATGACCCGGGTGATCGTGGTGGGCGCGGGCGTGATCGGCCTGACCTGCGCCATACGCCTGCTGGAGGCCGGGTACCGGGTCGACATCGTCGCCCGCGACCTGCCGCTGGAGACGACCTCGTCGGTGGCGGCCGCGATCTGGTACCCCTACCGCGCGCTGCCGCAGGACCGCGTGACCGCGTGGGCCGCGGCGTCGTACGCCGAGTTCGCGGAGCTCGCCCGCGACCCGGCCACCGGGGTCGTTATGCGCACCGGCACCGAGGTCTTCACGACCCGACAGCCGGATCCGTGGTGGCGCGGCGCCGTACCCGATCTCGACCGTGAGACCTCACTGCCAAAGGGGTACGTCGACGGCTGGACCTTCGTCACGCCGGTCATCGAGACCCCGCTCTACCTGCCCTGGTTGGCCGGCCGGGTCGAGGCGCTGGGCGGCACCATCACCCGCCTCAACCTGTCCCGGCTTCCCCCCGGCGCGGATCTCGTCGTCAACTGCTCGGGTCTCGGGTCGCGGCTGCTCGCCGGCGACCGGACGGTGACGCCGGTCCGCGGACAGCTCCTGTACGTCGACGGAGTCGCGCTGGACCGCTGGGTGCTCGACGGCAGTGGTCCCACCTTCGCGATCCCGCGCTCGCGGGACATCGTCGTCGGCGGCACGGCCGAGGAGGGCGACTGGAGCCGGACCGCGTCACCCGACACGACCGCGGAGATCCTGGTCCGGGTGTCCCGACTGGTCCCGGAGCTCGCCGGCGCGACGGTACGACGGGTCCGGGTGGGACTCCGGCCGGTCCGCCCCGGGGTCAGGGTGGAACGCGTCGAGGACGTCGTCCACTGCTACGGCCACGGGGGCGCCGGCGTCACCCTGAGCTGGGGCTGTGCGGACGAGGTCGTGGCGCTGGCGGGCTGAACCTCAGCCCAGGCTGCCCGGATCGTCGGGTACGTCGACCGCGTGGCTCCGCAGCGCCTCCAGGGGTACGACGTCCAGTGCTCGCTCGTGCGTCGAGGCCAGCACCACCGGGGCGGCTGCTCCGGCTTGGTAGGCCTGCAGCCAGCGCACCGCGACCACGCACCACCGGTCGCCGGGCCGAAGCCCCGGGAACTGGTAGGCGGGCATCGGCGTCGTCAGGTCGTTGCCGACCGATCTCTGGTGGGCGAGGAACTCGCTCGTCACGACCGCGCAGACCGTGTGGCTGCCGAGGTCTTCGGGGCCGCTGCTGCAGCAGCCGTCACGGTAGAACCCGGTCAAGGGGTCGGTACCGCATTCCTCGAGCGGTCCCCCGAGCACGTTGCGCTCCTCGGTCACGGTGTGAGCCTAACGACGCTTGGACATGGTGAGCGCGAACAGTGCGCCACCGACGACCAGGCCGATGACCGCGCCGACGAACGGGCCCCACTCGGAGTCGTACGAGCGACCGACGTACGAGCCCAGGAACGCCAGCAGCATCACCAGGATGGCCAGCGAGATCCGGAAAAGCGCCTCGCTGAGGAAGACCTCCACGAACTGCTTCTCCCGCCCGCTGCGGTGCCAGGGCCGGACCGCGGTGACCGCGTCGAGGTTGAGCGGGCCGTAGATGTGGGGGTAGGAGTCGCCGCCCTCCACTGGATCCTCGCGCCACTTCGGCTCGAGCTTGTCGGTGTCGATGTCGAGGCGCACCAACGGCTTGCGTACGCCGCGGAAGGTCCGGTCGTTGACCCCCTTGACCTGCTCGGCGCGCGAGGCGTGGATGAAGCCCTCCTCCTCCAGCGACCGGCCGAGGGTGGAGGTGGTGTAGGCGCCGTCCCGCTGGGCCTTCCGCCAGTCCGACTCGAGCGCGATGTGGAAGATCAACATGTCAGAACAACCTGTCCGAGGGGATGCACACCGGGCATCCTCTCGCACAAGCCGCGCACGATCGGGTACGCCGCCGGCTGGTCGCCGTCTGGGGGTCAGTGACTCGGGCCGGGCCGGGCGCCGTCATTGGTTCTTCGTCGGCGTGTGGTGCCAGGATGAACCACTATTCGGTCGACCGGCGAGGCCTTTCGTCACCGATCTGCCCGCCCGCCTCCGAGAACCGGTCAGCTCCCCGGAGATTCGTCCAGCATCACGGGCCGTCGCAACCGGTCTGGCCCTACGCCTGCTGTCCACCTGCCTCCTCATGCGGAGTCCCGGTCTTGGGCCAGCAGGATGAGGAGCGTGGCTGCGCGGGTGTGGGCCGAGTCGAGGTCGAGGCCGGTCTCGCCGGCGATTCGCGCGACGCGCTGACGCATCGTGTGCCGGTGGATGCCGAGTTTGCGGGATGCGCCCTCCCATGAGCCGTTGGACTCAAGGAAGAACCGGAGTGTCTTCACCAGTTCGCGGTCACCGGGCTCCCCGCTCTGCAGGAGTCGGGCCAGCCCGGTGCCGGCCAGGTCATTGACTCGCCGGCGCAGGTCGTCGTCGTCGAGCAGGGTCTCGAGCTCGAGGGAGTCGTATGTGCCGACGCTTCGATTGCCGATCCTGGCGGAGGTCGCCGCCTGGATCGCCTCGGCGTGTCCGGCGCGCAGCCGGTGCAGGGGCTGGGGGCGGCTCGCTCCGACGACGAGGTCCGAGCGTCCGGTGTTCGCGAGCCTCTGGCCGAGCTGACCGATCACCGCATCCGTCACGTCGCCGCGCAGGAGGGCGAGCACGTGACCGGGTCGAGTTGTGTACACGTGCGGCTGCTGGATCTCGTCGAGGACGGCGCTCAGCTCCCTCGTGTGGACCGGCCGGTCGTGCTTCGAGGTCACCACCACCACGCGCAGGCCTTCAGCCCCGGAGAGACCGAACCTGGCCAGGGCGTTGAGATCCGCCGGAGGAGAGGCGGCGAAGGCGAGCTCAGCAGCCACGCTTCCCAGGTCGGCGTAGAGCGCGGAGACCTCTGCGGAACGCGTCATCTGCAGGGTCAGCATCGACGCAACCTGTCCGATCAGCAGCCTGGTTTGGTTCGTCGTCGTACGCGCGGTCTCGACCGCGAGCCAGCCTCGTCGATAGCTCTCGTCCGTGAGGTGGTGCAGCATCAAGGTGTGGGACTCGCCGACCGGCACGGCGCGCGTCGCCGTCGCTGCGGTGAGGCGTAGCTCCGTGCGGGCGCGTGAGGTGAATTCCGGGTGAGTGCGGGCGCTGGCCACCTCGTCCCCGAAGCTGTCGAACACTCCGACCGGCATGTCGAGCTTGTCGGCCAGAGCTTCAACCACACCGGCTACACCCTGCTTGACGGCCACGCTGGTCAGCCGCCGCTGAAAGGCGACGGCTTCCTGGAGCTCGGCCTGCCGTTGCTCCGCCCTGCGGTCGGCGACAGCCCGGATGATCGCGAGGAAGGGCGTCGGAAGCGGGACGACGACCAACGGCAGCCCGATCTCCGCGCAGACCCGTCGAACGGTGGCCGGAACCTCGTTGTACTCCAGCCCGATACCGAACCCGAGGGCCGCGACGCCCGCCTCGTGAAGCCGTCTGAGGTACGCAGTCTGGGCGGCGACCGAGCGTGGGAGCCGAAGGCCCGTGGTGAGCACGATCTCGCCGCCTTCGAGCCACGGCGTCGGGTCGACGAGCTCGACCGCGTGCGCCCAGCGCACCACGACCTGGTCTGGATCGGGCCCCTCCAGGTACTTCAGTCCGAGCTGGGACTGCGCGAGCAACCAGCCCAAGGTGATGGTCACGGCGACCGTCGGAGTGGACAAAATGGCGTGCTCACCCGACTGAGATTATCCGTTTTGTCAATGGTTGTCGTGACGTGAGTCCCCCTAATGTCGGCTCCACCTTCTGCGGCCTCCGCCGCCGGACCTAGGAGCACCGATGACAGACCAACTGACGCCGAGGCCCGTGCACGAGCTGGACGACGACGCCCACCTCGCCTCGCTCGGCTACTCGTCCGACTTCAAGCGAACGATGAACCTCTGGGGGAACTTCTCTCTCGGGTTCACCTACCTCTCGCCGGTGGTCGGGGTGTACTCGCTGTTCGCGTTCGCGCTCGGTACCGGCGGTCCGCCGATGATCTGGGCGGTCATCGTCGCGGCAATCGGGCAGCTCCTCGTCGCGC
>WNGB01005698.1_pt1 | contig 20529 bp, 15 predicted proteins | sample 5400681 | NCBI WGS metagenome assembly WNGB01 (sample SAMN13153367, study PRJNA577476) | soil metagenome | isolation source: 115 cm soil or saprolite under grassland replicate 2 | place: USA:California | collected 2016-06-15
TGGACGCCTGGCGCCAGCAGTCCTCGGACGCCGGCCACGTGGTGCTCCCCGCGCCGTGGCCACTGGGCGACTGCCCGGCCGTCTTCGGTAACAACGACATCTTCAGCGCCACGACCGGCTAGCAAGGTTCGCCATGCCCTCGGTGCGGGACACTGGGGGCATGGCGAGAACCACCGACGCGCTGGAGACCACGACAGCGGTCCTGCGGGAGCGCGGTGAGCGGGTGACGACCGCGCGGCTCGCGGTGGCCGAGGTACTGGCCACGACCGATGAGCACCTGAGTGCCGAGCAGATCGCGGAACGCGCCGAGACGCTGCGCCCCGGCATCCACCGCGCCACCGTCTACCGCGCGCTCGACGCCCTCGGTGAGCTCGGGCTGGTCAGCCACGTGCACCTCGGCAAGGCCGGTACGACGTACCACTTGGCCGGCGAGCTCGCCAAGACCCACCTGCACGTGCGCTGCTCGGAGTGCGGCAAGGTCCTCGACGTCGACGGCAAGATCCTCGACCCGGTACGACGCAAGCTCCAGCGCGACCTCGGCTTCCGGCTGGATCCCGAGCACGTGGCACTCCTCGGCACCTGCGCCGACTGCCTCGGTGGTTGAGTCCTCGCGCGACGCAGTGTCCGGAAATGTTCGAGTGTGTGGTGTTGTGGGTGCGGGCGGGGTAGCGTCTGGCGGGTGACCTCAGACCACAGCTATGTCGAGTCCTACGCCCCGGGTGCGGGCGTGCTGCCGCCGCGCGCCTGGTTGCACGACGACCGTGAGCGGCTGTCGCTGAGCGGCGACTGGGCGTTCCGGATGTCCCCGACGGTGGCGGACGCGCCGGACGACCTGGCTGCGCCGGACACGTCCGGCTGGGACACGATCGCGGTGCCGTCGCACTGGCAGCTGGCCGGTTACGGCCGGCCGGCGTACACGAACCTGCCGTACCCGTTCCCGGTGGACCTGCCGCACCTGCCGACCGAGAACCCGACCGGCGACTACGCCCGGACGGTCGCGGTGCCGGCCGGGTGGAGCGGGTCGCGGATCGTGCTGCGGTTCGACGGCGTGGACTCGCGGTTCACGGTCTGGGTGAACGGCTCGAACGTGGGGTGGTCGAGCGGGAGCCGGCTGCCGAGCGAGTTCGACATCACCGAACACGTGGCGCCGGGCGAGGACGCGCTGGTCGTCGTACGGGTGCACCAGTGGTCGGCGGGGTCGTACCTGGAGGACCAGGACCAGTGGTGGCTGTCCGGGATCTTCCGCGACGTCACGCTGCTCGCGCAGCGGCCGGACGCGCCGCGGGACGTGTTCGTGCACGCGTCGTACGACCACCGCGACGGCAGCGGGACGTTGCGGGTCGACGCGGACGTCGCCGGCACCGTCGTCGTACCGGAGCTCGGTCTGGAGCTGGCCACCGGGGAAGAGGCCGCGGTCGCGGACGTGGAGCCGTGGAGTGCGGAGGTGCCGCGGCTGTACGACGCGACGCTGACCGCGCCCGGCGGGACCGTCCGGACGCGGGTCGGCTTCCGGACCGTTGCCATCGACAACGGTGTGCTGACGGTGAACGGGAACCGGGTGCTGTTCAACGGGGTCAACCGGCACGAGTTCCACCCGGACCGGGGGCGGGCGGTGACCGAGCGGGACATGCTGGACGACGTGCTGCTGATGAAGCGGCACAACATCAACGCGGTCCGCACCAGCCACTACCCGCCACACCCGCAGTTCCTGGACCTGTGCGACGAGTACGGGCTCTATGTGGTGGACGAGTGCGACCTGGAGACGCACGGGTTCGGGTACGAGCCGCAGCCGCCGCGGCTGCCGAACCCGGTGATGGACCCGCGCTGGCTGGACGACCAGCTGAGCCGGATGCGGCGGATGGTCGAGCGGGACAAGAACCACCCGTCGGTGGTGATCTGGTCGCTCGGCAACGAGTGCGGCATGGGTGACAACCTGCGCGCGATGTACGACCTGGCGCACGAGCTGGACCCGTCGCGCCCGGTGCACTACGAGCGCGACACCCAGGGCGAGTTCGTGGACGTCTACTCGCAGATGTACGCGCCGCCGGAGACCGTCGAGGCGATCGGCACGGACCCCTCGTCGTACGCGGGGAAGCCGTTCATCCTGTGCGAGTACGCGCACGCGATGGGGAACGGGCCGGGCGGACTGTCGGACTACCAGCGGCTGTTCGAGACGTACCCGCGCTGCCAGGGCGGGTTCGTCTGGGAGTGGATCGACCACGGACTGCGGACCAGGGATGCCGCGGGCAACGAGTTCTTCGGGTACGGCGGGGACTTCGGCGAGACCATCCATGACGGCAACTTCGTGTGCGACGGGCTGCTGTTCCCGGATCGGACGCCGTCGCCCGGGCTGGTCGAGTTCGCGAAAGTGATCGAGCCGGTGAGGATCGCGGCCGGGGAGGACGGGATCACGATCGAGAACCGGTACGAGGTGCTGGACACCGGTCACCTGCGGTTCCGCTGGCGGGCCGAGGTCGATGGCGAGCCGGTCGCGGACGGTGAGCTGGACGTCGCCGCGGTCGCGGCCGGCGGGTCCGCGCGGGTGGACCTGCCCGAGATCCCGGGCAGCTCGCGGCAGGGTGAGCTGTGGCTGACCGTGCGTGCGGAGCTCGCCAAGCCGGCGTCGTGGGCGAACGAGGGCCACGTGGTCGCGTGGGGCCAGGGACGGCTGGCCGCTGCCGAGGTCGCGCGGTCGGAAGGGCCCGATGAGCGGCGACACGCCGGGTCACAAGGGCCCGATGAATGGATTGAAGGGGCGCGGCTGGAGGTTTGGCGGGCTGCTACGGACAACGATCTGCTGGGGGAGTCGGTCGCGGGCGCCTGGCGGGAGGCGGGGGTGCATCGGGTGCAGCACCGGGTGGTGAGCCGGGACGGCGGGGTGACCGTGGTGCGGACGGGGGCGCCGGGGTTGCAGTGGGGGCTGCGGTCGGAGTGGGTGTGGAAGGCGTACGAGGACGGGGCGGTGGGGCTGGAGGTCAGCGTCGCGCCGGAGAGGAACGGGGTGCCGGAGACGTTGCCGCGGCTCGGGATCACGTTCGAGCTGCCGCGGATGGAGTCGGTGACGTGGTTCGGGGCCGGACCGGGGGAGGCGTACGCCGACAGCCGGGCGGCCGCGATGGTCGGGCGGTGGACGCGCAGCGTCGACAAGTGGCAGACGCCGTACGTGCGACCGCAGGAGAACGGGCACCGGATCGACACCCGGTGGGCCGAGCTCACCGGTGCGGACGGACGCGGGCTGCGGATCGAGGCGGACCCGACGCTGTTCGGGCTGACGGTGCGGCGCTGGCCGCTGGACGCGCTGGAGCGGGCGGCGCACACGCCGGACCTGGTCGCGGGCGACGTCACCTACGTGACGCTGGACATCGCCCAGGCCGGGATCGGGTCGGCGTCGTGCGGGCCGGAACTGCCGCAGCGGTACCGGCTGAAGACGGCGCCGGCGCGGATGTCGCTGCGATTTTGGCAACTCTGAGCGTTTGCTCGAGGTGCTGACGCGAACAGTGCGGCCTTTGACCGGGGTGGAAGTTCACAGGCTCGCAGGCGTCGGTCGCGGCCGCGCTGGCGGTGCTGGCTGGGATCGCGGCGTCTGACGCGGCATGCTGCTCATCCCCGGGATAGCGCCCTCGTGGTCAGGACCACCGGCAGGCGTTGGCGCTGCTCGAGCAGGTCGTACCCGCCGGGCCGGCCATGGCTCGGGACCTCGATCGGCTGCTGTCGGTCGAGGATGACGCGCACTACGGGATGCTGCATGTCAGCGGTCAGCGCGCGGCCGCCGCGATCAGGCAGGCGCGCCGGCTCGTCGAGAACGCGAAACAGCAGCTCGGATGACGGAAGAGGCCGTCGGAGCGTTGGCTGTCCGGGCGTCCGACTAGGCTGCAGGCGTGCCGGAGCCGTACGACGCGTTGAGCGACCCCGCGCCGGCCCATGATCTGCGTGCCGTGCTGCGGATCCGGGCGTTCCGGCGACTGTGGATCGCGTTCGGGCTGTCCAGTCTCGGTGACTGGATCGGCCTGCTCGCGCTGACCGCGATGGCGAAGTCGCTGGCCGGTGACGACTACCGGGCGGCCAACTTCGCGATCGGCGGGGTCCTGTTCTTCCGGGTGCTCCCTGCGCTCGTGATGGGACCGATCGCCGGCTGGGTCGCGGACCGGCTGGACCGGCGCTGGACGATGGTGGCCGGCGACCTGCTGCGCGCCGCGCTGTTCGTCACGATCCCGCTGGTCGGCACGCTGACCTGGCTGCTGGCCGCGACCGTGCTGATCGAGATCGTCAGCCTGATCTGGGGCCCGGCCAAGGACGCCAGCATCCCGAACCTGGTGCCCCGGCACCGGCTGGAGACGGCCAACCAGCTCAGCCTGATCACGACGTACGGCACCGCGCTGCCGGCGGCGCTGATCTTCACCGCGATCAGCCTGCTCGCCAAGGGCGTGTCGGCGACCGCGGGCGACATCACCAGCCGGTCGATCGACCTGGCCGTCTACCTGAACGCCGCCACCTTCGTGATATCGGCGGTGGCGATCCTGTCGGTGGCCGAGATCGGCCGGGTGGAGAAGACGCACGAGGCGCACGAGACGGTGTGGCGGACGCTGGCCGACGGCTGGTCGTTCGTCATCGGTACGCCGGTGGTGCGCGGGCTGGTCTTCGGCATCTCCGGCGCCTTCGCGGCCGGTGCCGTCGTGGTCGGCCTCGGCCGCACGTACGTCGCCGACCTCGGCGGCGGCGACCCCGGCTACGGCGTGCTGTTCGGCTCGGTCTTCGGTGGTCTGGCCCTGGGCATGGCGTTCGGACCGCGCTGGTTCGCCGGGCTGTCCAGGCGGCGGCTGTTCGCGGCCGGCCTCGTCGGTGCCGGCCTGGTGCTGCTGAGCCTGGCGCTGCAGCAGCACCTGGAGATCGCCGTCATGCTCGCGGTGCTGCTCGGCTTCTGCGCCGGCGCGTCCTGGGTGTCCGGGTACACGCTGCTCGGGCTGGAGGTCCCGGACGAGGTCCGTGGCCGGACGTTCGCCTTCGTGCAGTCGGCGGTCCGCACGGTGCTCGCCGGGACGCTGGCGATCGCGCCGTTCGCGGCCGGAGCGATCGGGCAGCACACGATCCGGCTGCCGGACGAGAACCTGCTGCGCTACAACGGCGCCGCGATCACGCTGCTCGTCGCCGCGCTGGTCTGCACGGTCGTCGGGCTGGTGTCCTGGCGGCAGATGGACGACCGGCCGGGCGTGCCGTTCTGGCGTGACCTGCGCCGCAGCTTCGGCCGCACCGCCGGCGCCTACCCGTCGTACGGGTTCTTCATCGCCTTCGAGGGCGGCGAGGGAGCCGGCAAGTCGACGCAGGCGGCGCTGCTCGGCGAGTGGCTGGCCGCCGGGGGGTACGACGTGTTGCTGACCCGTCAGCCCGGTGCCACCGTGCTCGGCAAGACGCTGCGCGAGATCGTGCTGGACCCGGCCACCGGTGACATCTCGCACCGGGCCGAGGCGCTGATCTACGCCGCCGACAAGGCCGAGCACGTGGACTCGATCATCAAGCCTGCGCTGAAGCGGGGCGCGGTCGTCATCACCGACCGGTACGTCGACTCCGCGCTGGCCTACCAGGGCTCCGGGCGGGACCTGGACGGCGACGAGGTGGAGCGGGTGAACCGCTGGGCGACCGCGGACCTGCGCCCGAACCTCACCATCGTGCTCGATGTGGCCCCGTCGGTCGGGCACGGCCGGTTCGAGGAGCGGGACCGGATCGAGGCGCAGGGCGAGGACTTCCACGAGCGGGTCCGCAAGGCCTTCCTGGACCTGGCGGACGCCGAGCCGCAGCACTACCTGGTGCTGGACGCGACCCGGGACCGCGACGAGGTCGCCGCGGCGATCCGGGCCCGGCTGAGCGCCGTACTGCCGAAACCGGAGCGAGTTCGATGAGTGTTTGGGACGACCTGGTGGGGCAGCAGCCGGTGGTGGACACGCTGCGCCGGGCTGTGGCAGCGGCGAACGCCCGGCTGCAGGGCCGCGCGCTGGCCGGGATGACGCACGCCTGGCTGGTCACCGGGCCGCCGGGGTCCGGGCGGTCCAACGCCGGCCGTGCCTTCGCGGCCGCGCTCCAGTGCTCGCGCGAGGAGCAGGGGTGCGGCGTGTGCAAGGACTGCCGGACCGCGCTCAGCGGCGCGCATCCCGACGTGACGCTGATCCGCACCGAGCTGCTGTCGATCCGGGTCGCCGAGGTGCGCGACCTGGTCCGGCGGGCGGCGATGAGCCCGACCCAGGGCCGCTGGCAGGTGATGGTCGTCGAGGACGCCGACCGGTTCACCGAGCAGGCCGCCGACGCGCTGCTGAAGAGCATCGAGGAGCCGGCCGCCCGGACCGTCTGGGTGCTGTGCGCGCCGACGGTCGAGGACGTCGTACCGACGATCCGGTCGCGCTGCCGGCTGCTGGTGCTGCGCACCCCGCCGACCGAGGCAGTGGCGCGGATGCTCGCCGAGCGCGACGGTGTCGACCCGGCGCTGGCCGGGTTCGCCGCGCGCGCCGCGCAGGGTCACATCGGCCGGGCCCGCGCGCTGGCGCGCGACGAGCGGGTCCGGGACCGTCGCGCCGCGGTGCTCGCGGTGCCGTTCGAGCTGCGCGACCTCGGCGCCTGCCTGAACGCGGCCTCCACGCTGGTCGAGGCGGCCAAGGAGGAGTCCAGGGAGAGCACGGCGGAGATCGACGCGCGCGAGAAGGCCGAGCTCGAGCAGGCGCTCGGCGTCGGTACCAAGGGCGCCAAGCCGCGCGAGGCCGCGGCCGCGGTCAAGGAGCTGGAGGAGCAGCAGAGGGCGCGGGCGAAGCGCTGGGAGCGGGACGTGCTGGACCGGTCGCTGGTCGACCTGGTTGCGCTCTACCGCGACGTGCTGGTGCTGCAGACCGGGGCCGGTGCGGAGCTGGTGAACACCGAGCTGCGGTCCCGGATCGAGGAGCTCGCCGCGCACTCCGCGCCGGAGCAGACGCTGCACCGGATCGACTCGCTGAGCGTGTGCCGGGACGCGATCGAGGCGAACGTGGCGCCGCTGCTGGCGCTGGAGGCGATGACGATCGGACTGTTCGACGGCGCGAAGCCGCCGCCGGGCCCGGTGCCCGCGAGGGTCGCGGCCTTGCGCCGATGACACAATCGATGTAGCAGGTCGCGGCCGCCACCCGATGAGCCGATGACCAGCGCAGCGCAGGATCGGGGAGCCGATGACCCAGCCGCCGTACCAGCAGGAACCGCACCAACCGCGGTTCCCCGAGTACGCGCGCCCGCAGGACCCGGCGCCGCGAGACTCGGACCCGCAGGACACGCCCCGGCCGGACCGTCCGTCCGACCCCACGTGGACGCCGCCCGGCGGCCCGTCGTACCAGGGTCCGGGCCAGCAGCCCTACCAAGGCCCGCCCCCGGGACAGCAGTACGGCGGCCAGCAGTACCCGGGACAGCCCCCGTACCCCGGCCAGCCGCCGTATGCCGGTCAGCCCCCGTACCCCGGCCAGCCGCCTTACCCGGGGCAGCCGCCGTACGGCGGGCCCGCGTACCCGCCGCAGTACGGGTACGGCTACCCGTGGTCGCGCGCACCGAAGACGAACGGCCTGGCGATCGCCGCGCTGGTCGCCAGCCTGGCCAGCTTCGTGCTGGTCGGGATCCCGCTGCTGGCGGCCATCCCGCTCGGGATCGTCGCGCTGGTCCAGATCCGCCGGACCGGCGAGGACGGCAAGGGCCTGGCGATCGCCGCCCTCGTGATCAGCGGCCTCCAGGTGATCTTCGGGGGTCTGATCCTGCTGGCGATCATCGCGGCGGGTGGCGACGACGAGCCGGACGCGTCCGCGCCGCAGACCGGCTACTCGCAGCCGGCGACCTCCGCCCCGACCGGTCCGACGGAGCCGGCGGAGATCCCGGTCAGCATCGGCGCGCTCGGCGTCGGGAAGTGCTTCGACGACACCGCCAAGCACGACGACGAGGTGCTGACCCGCACGTGCGGCGTGCCGCACGACGCCGAGGTGATCGGGCGCGAGGACCTGCCGAAGCGTCCGTACCCGGGTGAGCGGGCGGTCTCGGACTCCGCGCAGCAGGCGTGCGACGCGGTGTTCACGTCGTACATCGGGATCTCGCCGTACAAGAGCAGGTTCATCACGAGCTTCTCCTACCCCGGCAAGGACTCGTGGGACAGCGGCGACCGCGAGGTGATCTGCGTGGTGTACGACTCCGGTGGCGCCCCGATCACCGGGAGCGTCAAGGGCACCAAGCGCTGACCGCGCCTCCGCGTGCGGCCCAGGTCGTAGGGTGGGTCCGTGGGCATGGTGATGGCGGTGTCGTTCGAGCGCTACGGGCGGCTGTACTACCTGGACCCAGGCCCGCACACGCCGCGGGTGGGCGACAAGGTGCTGGTGCCGACCGACGACGGGCCGGAGGTCGCGGAGTGCGTGTGGGCGCCGCAGCTGGTGCCCGAGGACATCGGCGGGCTGCCGCTGTGCGAGGGCATCGCCACCGACGCGGACCTGGAGCGTGACGAGAAGAACCGGGTACGGCGCGCCGACGCGCGGGTCACCGCGAAGCGGCTGATCCGCCAGCACGACCTGCCGATGAAGGTGGTCGGCATCGACTTCGTGGACCGCCGGGCCGACGTCGACCAGCTGGTGATCGTGTACTTCTCCGCGCCGCACCGGGTGGACTTCCGTGAGCTGGTCCGGGACCTGGCCCGGGCGCTGCGGGCCCGGATCGAGCTGCGCCAGGTCGGCGCGCGCGACGAGGCCCGGCTGCAGGGCGGGATCGGGCCGTGCGGGCGGGACCTGTGCTGCGCGACGTTCCTGAAGGACTTCGAGCCGGTCAGCGTGCGCATGGCCAAGGAGCAGGACCTGCCGCTGAACCCGCTGAAGATCTCCGGGGCGTGCGGGCGGCTGATGTGCTGCCTGAAGTACGAGCACCCGCTCTACCAGGAGTTCAACGCGAAGGCCCCGGTGACCGGGACGCAGGTCGAGACGCCCCTCGGAGACGGTACCGTGGTCGGCCACAACGTGCCGAGCGACACCGTCGTCGTACGGCTGGCGGCGTCGGGGCGGCGGTGCGCGTGCAGCCGGGCGGACGTGTGCTCGCCCCGGCAGCAGTACGAGGAGCAGTACGAGCCCACCCGGCAACGGCGCCGGCGCCGGATCCGGCACGAGAACGATGCCGACGGCAACGATATCGAGGACGCCGACATCAACGACGTGGGAGAGCCGACCGAGTGAACACGCGCAGGACGATCACCGCACTGGTGGTGGTGCTGGGCCTGGCGGCCGGCGCTGCCGGCTGCGGGCTGGCCACCCGGGCACAGAACGCGCCGTCGCGCAGCTCGGCGAGCGGCTACCCCAGCGACGAACCGGTGCTGCCCACCCAGCCGGGTACGACGACGGGCAGCGGCCCGGCCGGGCCGGTCCCGAAGGGGCTGGAGTCGTTCTACAACCAGAAGCCGGACTGGCAGTCGTGCGGAGTCGGGTCGGAGTGCGCCACGATCAAGGTGCCGCTGGACTACTCCAAACCTGCCGGGAAGACGATCGAGCTGCGCGCCCGCCGGATCCGTGCCCTGGACCAGCCGGGCCGGATCGGCACGCTGTTCATCAACCCGGGCGGCCCCGGCGGGTCCGGACTGAACTACGCCGCGGCGGCGAGCTATGTGCTCGGCCGGGCGCTGCTGCGCAAGTTCGACGTGATCGGCTGGGATCCGCGCGGAGTCGGCGAGTCGACCCCGGTGCGGTGCATCGAGACCTCGCAGATGGACCAGCTGGTCGCGGCCGACGGCAGCCCGGACGACGACGCGGAGATCCAGCTCCTCGACGCTTTCGCGAAGCAGCTCGCCAATGGCTGCAAGCAGCGCTCCGGCGAGCTGCTGCCGCACGTCGGCACCAAGGACGCGGCCCGGGACATCGACGTCATGCGCGGCATCGTCGGTGACCGCGAGCTCTACTACCTCGGCAAGTCGTACGGCACCTACCTGGGCGCGACGTACGCGGAGCTGTTCCCGAAGAACGTCGGCCGGATGGTGCTCGACGGCGCGCTCGACCCGGCCCGGCCGACCGAGCAGATCAACATGGCGCAGGCCAAGGGCTTCGACGTCGCGCTGGAGGCGTTCGCCGCTGACTGCGCGCAGCGGTCCTGCTCGCTGGGCAGCAGCAAGGCCGAGGTGCTGGCGAAGGTCGACAAGGTGTTGACCGAGACCGACGCGAACCCGCTTCCGGGCGACGGTCCGCGGAAGGTGACGCAGGGCGTCGCGGTGCTCGGGGTCATCTTCCCGCTGTACGTGAAGGACTACTGGCCTCGCCTGGAGCGGGCCGTGGACGACGCCGTCGACAAGCAGGACGGCGGCCGGCTGCTGGCGCTGGCCGACGAGTACACCAGCCGCGGTCCGAGCGGGTACGAGGACAACTCGGGCGAGGTCATCTACGCGGTGAACTGTATCGACCACCCCGACATCACCTCGATCGCCGACGCCAAGTCGAAGGCGGCCGCGTTCCAGAAGGCGTCGCCGCGGTTCGGCGCGTACCTGTTGTGGGGCTCGCTGCCGTGTGCTGAGTGGCCGGTCAAGCCGGTGAACACCCAGCACGCGATCCACGCGGCGGGCGCCAAGCCGATCGTGGTCGTCGGTACGACGCGCGACCCGGCGACGCCGTACGAGTGGGCGGTGGCTCTGGCCAAGCAGTTGGACAGCGCCGTACTGGTCACCCGCGACGGCGACGGCCACACCGGGTACCACGAGGGCAACTCGTGTGTGGACGACGCCGTCGAGACCTACTACCTGGACGGCACCCCGCCGACCGACGGGCTCAAGTGCTGACCGCCGTCACGCGCTGACCGGGCGCGCGGTCGGTAGAGCTCTGCGGACCCCGCCGCCAGCGCCAGCGGCGGCGCCCCACGCCACGCCGAGCGCCAGCCCGGCCGCCGCCGCCCGTGGCACCGACACGTTGGTCACCACGACACCGGCAGGCACGCCAGCCGAGGGCCGGCGAGGCCGTGCTCGTCGGTCGGATCGCGGTGTACGACGATCGCCCGGTCGCCCGGCAGCGGCACGAACGGGACCCGCGCGACCGCGTGCGCCGTACCGGCGGGGGTGACCGTGAAGTCCAGCCAGACCTCGGTCGTCGCGTCGACCCGCGGCGTCACGGCGCCGGCCACGACGTCGGAGTTGTAGTGCGGTCCGGCGGCGGTGCCGTCGCTCGCGACGCAGGGCCCGACGTGCAGGTGCGCGCCGAAGGGCCGCCCGGCCGCCGACCGGTCGATCCCCTGGACCGTGAGGACGACGGTGGTCCACCCGCCGGCCGAGCTCAGCTCGAGCGACGCCCGGGCGCCGTCGACCGGATCGGTGACCGCGGGCCGCAGGTCCCGCAGATCTTCGTGTACGACGACCGCACCCGCTGTCGCGCCGGCCGGAGCCGCAGCGGTGAGCGAGGCGGCCGCGGCGGTGAGCGACGCGCCGAGCAGCGCAGCCGTACGGACTGTTGCTCTCATGGTTCCCCTCCAAGATGCTGGAACTGATCACCGCAACAGACGGCCGGCCGGCCGTCGTCGGGTGACGCTCTGCGGTGGCGTGTACTGGCCAGCCGGAGCCGTCACCCGGGGGACCGGCTCGCTCGTCCGTACGGGTGTGGGGGCGGTTGACGGCTGGGGGGCCATGGACGCGGTCAGGAACGTGCCGGCCGCCGGTGCCGCGCGGCTGGACGCCGACGCGCTCGTGGCGGCGCTGTTCCGGGATGAGGCAGCGCGGCTGGTGCAGCTCGCGCGCTGGTTCGTCGACGACCGGACCGCGGCGGAGGACCTCGTCCAGGAGGCGTTCATCCGGCTCGCCCGCAACGCGCACCGGATCCGCGACGCCGGCCGGGCCGCGGCGTACCTGCGGTCGATCGTGATCAACCTGGCCCGGGACCACAACCGGCGCGGCCTGGTATCGCTGCGGCACCGCCCGCCGGCCGAGTTCGACGACCGTTCGGCGGAGGACCACGTCACCGACGACGAGAGCCGCCGGCAGGTGATCGACGCGCTGCGCGGGCTGCCGCGACGGCAGCGCGACTGCATCGTGCTGCGGTACTACGTGGAGCTCGGGGTGGCGCAGATCGCCGAAACCCTCGGCCTGTCACCGAACTCGGTGAAGACCCATCTGCAGCGCGGCCTGCGGACCCTGTCCGCCGATCTGGAGGAGTTGCGATGAGCACGCCGGAACGCAGCCAGGTCGAGCGCAGGCTGTACGACGCCCTGTCGCCCGGGACGGCCGAGCCGCCCTCACCGGACCTGTTCGCGCGGGTGCGCGGCAGCATCGAGGACGACCGCGCGCGGCGGCGCAGGGTACGACGAGCGGTGGCGCTCGGCGCCGCTGTACTGACGTTGCTGGTGGCAACTGTCTGGACCACGACACCGAAGCGGAACGGATGGCCTGTGATGGACTGGTGGATTCTCGAGGTGTTCACGACGGCGCTGCTGGTCGGCATCGCGCTGTGGCTGGGGCCGTTCATCAAGCGGTTCGGGCGTGCGTACGCCGCGGACGTGTTCCATGACAACCCGCAGACCGGCAAGAGCTACATCGTGCTGACGGACATCGTGTACTACCTGATCTTCTCGGCGTACATCCTGTTCACGCTCAACGTCGAGCCGCGCGAGTCGTGGGGGCACATCGTGCTGCCCGCGCAGGTCGAGTTCGAGGCCGCCCGGGTGGGCGGCATCCTGCTCATCATCGGGGTGCTGCACGGGCTGAACATCGTGCTGATGCCGGTGCTCGGCCGGCTGTTCTCGCTGAACCGCAGGCTGTCCGGGCGGTAGGTTCGCATCGATCACCACCGTGGTCCCTGATAGCCGACTGCAGCAGGCCATTGAGTACGACTGCACGCCGCTGATCACGAAGCTGGCCACCGATGGAGCTTGTGGATGTCGTTCCGGAGTCGCTCGACGATCTCACCGGACCGTCGGTTGGCGTCATCGAGCTTCCGATCAATATCGACTGGGGACCCGCGCGCACCTACGACTTGACCGACGAGAGCGACCGGTTGCAATCGGGGCTTCGCCCTGGCTGGCGGCTACGCGGTCGCGGCGCACGGGATCGGGTCAAGACCCTCAGAGGAAAGCCGAGATCGACCTTGCGCGGGACTTTCGGTTGCGTGGCGGCGCCAGGCAGGGACAGTCGGTGACCGGCGCCGGGGAGACGGCTCGCCACGCGTCGCCGTACGAGCGCGGGCGCGGGCCGGAGTCGCCGCAGCGCTGACGGAGCCGGCGTTGACAACGGTGGACCTAGAGCGACATTGATCGGATTCGTCGGGGTGGGCTGCGCCGTACGGTCTTCTCGACGAACACTTGGGGGCTCACGGGAGAGCGTGGCCCGGGGAACGAGGAGCAGGATCATGCGGTGGCAGGCTCACGGCGATGGTGGGGTTCGCGGCGGCGGGACGGACGGAACCGGGTGGGGCCGGCACGACGTCGTAGGCGCCATGAAGCTGAAGGTCCGGGTGGTGCGGTACGGGTGCCCGGGGCGGGAGCGGTGGTACGCGGACATCGATGACGCGGAGGACCGGCAGCCCGACGACCCGTACTGGTACGTCGCCGGATGCGTGAGTCAGCGCGAGGCGCTGAGGGCGGCGTGCGAGCGGCTGGCCGAGATCGGCGAGCTGCTGGCGGGCGGCCGCCGGCCCGAGCGCGTCAGCGTCTACGGCGTCGCGGCCTGACCGGCCATCAGCAGGACGTTGCGCACGGCGAGGTCGGCGAGGGCCTTGGCGTCCCGCGGGGTGGTGTGGCCGGCGAGGCCGCCGGCGCGCAGCTGGCTGAGGCCGAGGAACATCGCGTAGGTGATCCGCGCCTGCCGCGCCGCCGTCGCCCGGCTGAGACCGAGCTCGCGGCACAGCGTGGTGATGTAGTCGATGCGGGTCCGCGTGGTCCGGTCGAGGATCGGCGCGACCAGCGGGTCGGAGGCGGCGGCGAGCAGGGCGGCGTCGATGCCGTACTCGACGGCGCCGCCGAAGGCGATCTCGCACAGCCGGCGGATCCGCTGGACCGGGTCGGCGATCGCGCTGACCTCGGCGATCGTGGCGGTCGTGGTCTCGGTCTCCCAGCGTTCCAGCGTCGCCGTCACCAGCTCGTCGCGGCCGCTGAAGTGCCAGTAGAAGCTGCCCTTCGTCGCATTCAGCGCGCGCGCCAGCGGCTCGACCGCCACCCCCGGCAGACCACTCGTCGCGAGCGCGTCGAGCGCGGCGGCCGTCCAGTCGTCCCGCGTCAGAGCCACGTACCGTACGGTACCGTACGGTCCCCCGCGTCACGACCGTAGTGGGATCGCCGGCGCGGTCAGCGGCACGCTGCCGCTGCGGATCAGGGTACCGGCGTTGGCCTCCAGGAAATGCGCCTGCAGCGCGTCGAGCGCGCGGCCGAGCCCGGCGCACCGGGCGCGCAGGTTCTCCGCGTCCAGCAGGGCGCTGTCGCCGCGGCTCTCGAAGTCGAGGGCGCTGCGGCTCACCAGCGAGAGCAGCTCCGCGTTGCAGCGCATCGTCAGCCGCTGCAGTGCGATGCGGTGCGCGGCCACCCCGACCACGTTGTGTAGCAGCCGCTCGGACACCACCAGGTCCGCCCACGCGCCGCTCAGCCGCGCCGCCAGCCCGGACTCGTCCAGCCACGGGCCGATCGTCGCCGCCAGCCGTTCCCGGAACGCGGCCAGCCACGGCGAGCACCCGGACGGCTCGGGCACCGGCCAGTGGAACATCAGTGGCGTCGACCCGTCGCACACGACCGACGCGAGATAGTCGAGATTTCGTCGTACGACGTCGAAGCGCGCCACCGGCGCGACCAGGTCGAAGTCGTACTCGACCAGGACACCCAGGCGGCGCAGCACCTGCACCGCGGTCACGGCCGCGCGCCGCTGGGCCGGTCCGGCCGGCAGGCCGAGGTCGAGTCGCACGAGGAACATCCCGGCCTCCGACATCCGCCGGAAGTCGCGGACGTCGACGTCCTCGATCGCGCAGTCCGTGCTCCACAGAACGTGACCGAGCAAGCCTTCCGCCGCGAGGTCGCCGACGATGGTCTCGCCGAATGGATGGCGGTCGCGGACCGGTTCCCGGTGCAGCGTCAGGATGGTTGCCCCGTGCAACTGGCGGCGGACGACGATCTCGCGTTCCAGGCGTGAGCCGGCGGTGGAAACAGGCATGACGGAACCCCCTCCGGTGCATCCCATGGTCCCCCCACGGGCCGAATGCCTCGTTCCCAACGGTCCGCGCGGTCCGGGAGATTTGTCAAGCAACCGGCCAGCAGGGCGCGCTACGGGTTGTGACGGACACTCTCCGCGACCAGAATGCTGATGGTTCGTGTGACCGAGGAGCATCGTGAGTCTGGGGGTGGTTCTGATGCTGGGGGAGTCCGGAGGTACGACGGGTAAGGCCACGATCGAGGAGATCGGCCGGCGCAGGTCGTTCACACGCACGCTGCTGGCCGCCGGGATCCTGGCGCTGGTGCAGCAGCCGATGGCCGCGGCGGTTCGCGACCACGCCGGTGACGCGCTGGCGTGCGCGACGCCGGGACGGCTGTCGTTGCTCGTGGACGGCGCGTTCATCCTGACCTACGTGCTCGCGGCGTACCGCGGGTACAAGTACGTGCGTTGCCTGCGGCAACCGCACTGGACCCGGCTGGCGCGGACCGCGTTGTGGGTCGTGCTGACGGCCGGGGCGGTCGACGCGGTCGAGGACGTGCGGCTGTGGCGCGGATTCGGCGCCACGACAGGCGAGTGCGCGGGGCTGAGCACCGGCTGGTTGACATGGCTGATGCGGGCGGTGTGGTTGGTCGGAGCGGTGCAGCTGGCGGTGGCGCTGGTGTGCGGCGTGCGCGGCGCGGCATCGCACCGGCCGGGGGTGAGCTTCCGCCCGGAGCGGGACGCGGGCCCGGACGAGGGCCGGCTGGTGATCTGTTGCTCCGGTGGCGGGATCCGCTCGGCATCGTTCTGCCTCGGGGCGCTGCAGCTGCTGAGCGCGCGCAAGATCTACGACCGCGCGTCGTCGGTGGTCGGGGTCAGCGGCGGCGGCTACATGGCGGCGGCGTTCCACATCATGCGGCAGAAGGTGCCGAATCCGTACGCGCCGGGCACGCCGGAGCTGGCGCGGTTGCGCCGGCAGACCCACTACCTGCTGCAGGGCGGGCAGGCGAAGTTCCGCGCCGCGCTGTCGGTGCTGTACGGCCTGTGCGTCAACCTGCTGCTGATCGGCATCACGCTGCGCGCGGTCGCGTGGGTGCTCGGCTGGTTCCTGTTCGAGCTCGGCGTGGTGACGCCCGAGCCCGGCACCCGCCGGCTCTCGGTGCACTGGCGGCCGGGCGGCTCGTGGTGGTTCCTCGGGCTGTCGACGGTACTGCTGGCCGTCGGGGTGGCGCTGTTCCTGCTGGAGAAGGTCGGCGACCGCTGGGGCCGGCTGCCCGACGCTGCACGACGCGGGCTGACGATGGCGGGCGGTACGACGCTCGGGGCGGGCCTGCCGGTCGCGGTGCTGCTGCTCGGCGTACCTGGCGGGCTGGACCTGCTCAACCGGCTGGTCCGCAACGGTGAGGTGTCGATCGACGGCGAGCAGCCGACGCTGCCGCGCCTCCTGCTCAACCTGGTGGACCCGAACAAGCAGGGTGTCGCGTCGTTCATCGCGCTGGCGGTCGCCCTGATCGGCCTCGGCCGCACGGTGTGGCAGGGGCTGACGGTGGAGAGCAAGGACCCGTCGGAGGCGGCGCTCCGGAGGCGGCTGCTGGCGTTCCTGCGCACCAAGGTGGCGCCCTGGCTGGGGACGGCGATCTTCCTGGTCGCGGTGGCGATCGTGCTGCTGCGCTGGACGGGTGGCTACGCCACCGACCCGTCGTACCGCTCGAACTGGTCGGTCGCGCTGGTGCTGGCGGGGATCGCGGTCGGGGTGAAGGCGCTGACCGACGCGAACCGGACGTCGCTGCACCCGTACTACCGGGAGCGCCTCCAGACGGCGTACCTGATGCGGCGGGCCGACAACGGCGCGGCGGTCAGCCTCGACTACCACGAGCCGCTGCTGTACTCGGAGAACGCGACCGCGCCGGCGGGCGGCGGTCCGCAGCTGGTGGTCGCGGCTGTTGCGAACGTGGCGGACGCGGACTTCGTGCCGACCGACCGCGGCTGCGTGCCGTTCATCTTCGACCCGGCGGCGATCGGCATCGTCGGGGACAGCTCGCTGCCGGCGGGCGGTCGTCGTACGACGTCGGCCTATGAGCTGGAGGCTGACTTCCTGCGGCGCGAGGTGACGGTGCCGGCGGCGATGGCGATCAGCGGTGCCGCGTTCAGCCCGCTGACCGGGCGCGCGAACGCCCGGACCCGGCCGGTGCGGCTGCTGCTCGCGCTGCTGAACGCGCGGCTGGGTGTGTGGTTGCCGAACCCGTACTGGAACAACCCGCCGGTCGACCCGTCGTGGTACCAGCCGACGCCGTCCCGGGTGGAGCGGGTACGGCGCTACCTGCGCAGCATGTCCGACAAGCCCGGCGCCTTCCGGCTGCTGCGGGAAGCGGTCGGCAGCCACTACGACAACCTCGGCCTGGTCGAGGCGCTGCGGCGGCGGCCCGCGCAGATCGTCGTGATCGACGCCTCCAGCGACCCGGAGGACCGGTTCAACGCGCTCGGCGAGGCGATCGCGACCGCGCGGATGGACCACGGCATCCTGGTCGACGTCGACCCGTCGCCGATGATCCGCGGCGACGCCGAGCGGGCCGCTCGGGCGTGGGTGTACGGCGTCGCCACGCACCCCAAGCTCGACGACGAGGACGAGCCGCTCGTGACCGAGATCTTCTACCTGAAGGCACTGCTCGCCGACCACCCTGGCTGGGATGTGGAGCAGTACGCCGCGGCGCACCGGGACTTCCCGCGGCGGTCCACCGGGGACCAGTTTTACGGCGAGTCGGACTTCGAGGCGTACCGAGCGCTCGGGCACACGCTGGCGCAGACGATGGTCGACCACCACCGGGTCGCGGCCCGGCTGGCGGCGCTGCCGGATGTCGTCGTACCGCCGTCGCCGAACGCGCCCGCCACCCCGTCGCCGAACGGAAAGAAGGCGGCCACGCCCTAACGCCTTGGTCATTCCGTAGCAATCCCCGTTCTGACTCGTTGATGGGGCAGGAGGGACGTCTGAGGGACCAGGGGAAACCGTGCATCACTTCAACGCTCCGCCGACCTGGCCGACACCGCCGGCCGACGACTGGTGCCCACCGCCGGGGTGGGAACCGGATCCGGAGTGGCCACCCGCGCCCACAGGGTGGCGATTCTGGACCGACGGCCGCGGCCGTTGCACGCGCGGTCCGATCGGCGCGTACGGCGCACTGGGGCCAGGCCGGCTCGAAGTAGCAACCGCGGAACCGTCGCTGCTGCTGCTCTGACAACGGGGGTACGCGGTACCGGGTAGGTCGTCAGGGGGACCTACCCGGTACCGCGTATGTGCTCGGGTTCGCGTTCGGCCGGAACCGGTTTCGGATCTTGGGCCGTTGCCCGCTACACTCTTGCCTCGGTCCCGGTCGGCAACGCCCGGTTCCGCCGCCTTAGCTCAGTCGGCAGAGCGTCTCACTCGTAATGAGAAGGTCGTCGGTTCGATTCCGACAGGCGGCTCCACCCGGGTCAGGTGCCAGCCTTCGCGCCCGGGGGCTCTGTCGTTCAGGCCGCGGACTCGTCAGATGTCGATGCGGAACTGGACCTGCCGGCGCGACCGCCCGGTGTACTCGGTGAGCGTGAAGCGGCGACGTTCGTCTGGCTACGGCTGCCGAAGGTGAAGCGCCGCTCGGATGTGGGACCACACCAGGCTTCCGAGCGCCTTGTTCGCCTCGGGAGTGCCGCCCTGTGCGAGCCGACCGCCGGTGATCGGGCCCTCGCCGGGGAGGACGATGCGGTGGCCCGCCTCGGGGTGGGTGACCACGGTTGTCGGGAGGCCTTGCTCGGCGCGGCGCGACTTGATCTGTTCGGCGAAGGTGGTCGACGGCCAGACCTGGTCGGCGCCGCCTGCGACGAGGATGACGTTGGCCTCGATGCGTTCGACCGGGATGGTTGCCGCGGGCACCTGGTCGGCGGCGACGCGCAGGCTCCGGGTGTAGCCGGGCTCGTACACGACCGGGTCTTGGCCGGCAGGCGGTTCCCAGGTCTTGTCGAACGGTACGAACGGCACCGGTTCGCCGCGCCACGTCCATGACGACCGCCATGGCGTCGTGTTGCCGTCGTGGCCCGGGCCGACGTTCGACCAGACGACGTGGGTGGGCGCGATGGCGACGACCGTACGGATGCGCGGATCGCGAGCGGCCAGCAGCAGTGCCGCCTCGGCGCCCTTCGATACCCCGATGACCGCCAGGTTGGCGCTGATCTCCGCGAGACGGTCGAGGTACGGCGTGAACGACTCCAACGGGATCTCGCAGATGCCGGGCGGCATCGTCCCGTCACCGAACCAGCAGTAGGACAAGGCGGCGGCGCCGTGTTCGGCGAGCAGGCGCACGCGAGCAACCTCGACCCGTCCGCTCGAACCGGACAAGACGAGTACGGCGCTGCGCGGATCACGCGGCTGGACGAGCAGGCCTTCGGGATCCCGCAGCGTCTCCTCCATGGAGATAAACCTAGGCGACGGCGATGCCGCGCAGGAGCGGTCGCCGGTTGCGTCACGACGACGTCGTCGACCGCAGGTGCGGTCGCCACGGCGATCACGGTGGCTGGGCTTGTGGGTCGGTGGGGTTCGTCCGCTTCGCCTGTCCCGTCGGGGGCAGACGCAGCGGGGTCGCCGCGCGCCGTACGGCGGGACCGGACAGCCGCAGCGCGGCTGCAAGCTGTAGCTGGCGGTTGATCGCGGCGAGGCGGCGCAAAGCGGCGCGGCGGCGCAGCTCGGTCTGGTTGCCGCCGGGCCCGAGGGCCGGCGGCGGCTCGGAGGTGTAGCGGTGCCCGGTGGGTGTGATGGTCTCGATCCGGTGCGGGCCCGGCGTGGCGGCCGAGCCGTCGCGGTTGACGCGCGGTTCCCGGATCAGGCCACGGTCATCCGGATCTGCACCGGCCAGGTCGCCGTCGTGCTGGGCTTCGGACGCGGACGTGTCCGACGGGCCGATCACGTGTTGGGTCCAGCCGGGGAGGTCTTTGATGTAGTTGCCGCGTTCGCAGCGTCCGGCGCCGTTGGCCGCTGACGTGGGTCCGCCGTCGCGGTGCGGGTGGATGTGGTCGAGGTGCCGGATGGGGGCGTCGCAGTAGGGGTCGCGGCAGCCCTGGTCGCGGTACCGGATCAGCCGGGCCAGTCCGCCGTCGAACCGGCGCCGCCCGGTGTCGACATGGCTGACGGTGTCGGTGACCGGGTCGGTGAACAGCCGCCGGATCCACACGTCCGTGCGGTGTTCCTCGGCCCGCGTGTCCTCGGCCCGCGTGTCCTCGGTGTGCGTGTCCTCGGTGTGCGCATGCTCGGCGTGCGGCTGCTCGGCGCGTGGTTCGGTCGCCTGGTCGGGGAACCACCGGGTCGGGTCCGGTGGCGGCCCGGCGCGGTCGGCGCGGCCGGCCTGATCGGTGGCGGGGGTGGGGGCGGCGCCGGCGGCCAGGTCGAGCGCGAACTCGGCGGGCAGCGG
>WNGB01004908.1_pt1 | contig 20523 bp, 21 predicted proteins | sample 5400681 | NCBI WGS metagenome assembly WNGB01 (sample SAMN13153367, study PRJNA577476) | soil metagenome | isolation source: 115 cm soil or saprolite under grassland replicate 2 | place: USA:California | collected 2016-06-15
ACCACCACGCCAGCGTGTCCAGCGAGTTTCGGACTTCGCCATGAATGAGCAGGCTCGTCGCAGCACCCCCGCCGAATCGAGTTCGTTCACCTACGGACCGACAATTCGCCTCGGGTTGCTCCCCACGCCGCTTCGAGCCACGCAGTTACCTTTGGCTTCGGAGCTGTGGCATACTCCGGCACGGACTTTCACCGTGCTGATGTGGCGCCCTCACAGGCGCACTCATTCCGCTCCATTATCGGGTTTTCATCCACGCTGCAAATCTGATGGCGTGCTTGGCTCCATTCGGGTGAAATTCTCACGGACACGAGCACGACACACGAGCACGAAACAATTGGAACGACTGGAACGATCTTTTTTTATTACGACAGCAAGTTTGAGATTAAACCACGGTGTACAAGCAGGCCGAGTGGAGAGAGAAACTTGCGGCGGCGCGGTGACCCTGGTTTGTGACTGAAAGCTAAAAGCGGACGTGACTGAAAGCTAAAAGCGGACCTGACCCCTTTTTGACCGACCCTTTTTGACCCCTTTTTGGCTCCCCAGCTCCTCGTTCTCTGCGAGCAGTTCGACGATGGCGAACGCGACCGGATTGCCGAGCAGGCGGCACAACCGCGATTGCCTGTAGCTCTCCTCTTTCACGCGGCTCCTCTATCACGTTTTCGCAATTCCGAAAACGTGAAAAGAAGGGCTCTCGGATAAGCGGCTCGCGGAATCGGGGCAGAAATCTCCGCATTTACCCGTAAAATTGCACCCGTAAGCTTCACTCACTCAATTTTGGATTTTCGATTTAAATCCTTCGACCTGGCTCAGAGCCTGCCCTAAATTTATCGAACGGACAGGTTTAAACTCGCTCTCAGCGGTTATCTGAAGGGCTCGGCAATGCATTCGCTTGACGGCCAGTTCGCTGTTGATCTGCGCTGAAAGCCACGCTACCAAACCAACCATGATCGCTTCCGACCGCTGAAAAATCAATCGGCTTCTTTTAATGCTCCACGGAGATGTAACGAATCGCGGCTTCGCATTGGCGCGTCAGATCGGTGTGCAGAGCAAAGACGTCATCCGCGGTGCATTTCTCTTGGCGACAGGCGAGCGCCGTGTCGATGGGTTTGAGATCGAGTCCGGCGGGTTGGACTTGGTGAAGATATTCGACGGCGCGGTCGTTGGAGTTCATCGCCAAATTATCCCAGCTATAAATCACGCGCGCCGCGTACAGAATAGCACGAATGTAGGGCTTGCGATTTTCTGGCCCTAACTCGTCCAAGCCGTTTAGCTCGGCCAGTTTGGGCTTCCAGCTTCTTTCGATGCTGCGCAATAGCTCCTCGCGAATCTCGTCTTTACCGGGCCGGCGAAAGTTGGGTTTATAACCGGTGAGAAGTGGTACGCCATGATCCAACAAATCGAGGCGATCCAAGTTCGGCAAGCGCCCCCAGGTAAAATCGGGATTGCCCCAAAAGACTGAAAGTTTCTTGCCGTACTCGGCGTCCAGCAATTTTGCCCCGGCGATCAGGTCGGTCATTCGGTCCGGCGGCTCGTTGGAATTCAGCAGCAAGCCGACATCGATGTCGCTGTAAATTCTGCTAAAGCCGCCGTGAGCTAGGCTACCCAACTTGTAGACTTCGACGAGCACCGCTCCGAGCGCTGAGCTATAGTAATCGGCCACACGGGCAACGAAATCCTCGATCTCGGAATGCTCGGTCATAACAGCGATGTGTGTTGATTCTTACCTTGATTAAGGTCAGCCCGGTCGCTGGTTACTGACCAGGACTTTTAACTTACCGGGTTTACGCGCTCATCATGCCAGCCGTGTTTCCTTTTTGTGATCACGACTGGCCGCATAAGTGCGCATACAGTCGGCGCTCCGATAAAGCAATACGAAAGCCTGACACGAAGGCATCGATGACGTCCAGCAAATCGGCCTTAATGAATACGCTTGTGCGGGCTATCTTACGTGCACTAGGCGTTGATTCTCTTAAAAACGTTACGCGACAACAAAAGACGCGCATCGCGCGCATGCATAGTTGGTGAATCCGCAAACACGCACTGCCTAAGTTGTGGCCGGTCTAAACTTCGGCAGCGTAAAGTCCTCACTTGGATGATCCTCGTAGACGATCTCAACCGGCATTCCGACCTTAATGTCCTTCGGCTCGATATCGATGACGTTACTGCTGATGAGAGGCCCTTCGTTTAACTCGATCAGCGCGTAAACGTAAGGAACGTCTTCTTTAAAGCCGGGGTGCAGAGGCCAGTGATGGATGTTAAACGCAAACACCTTCCCTTTTCCACTCGCCTCTGCCCATTCCAAATTGCCCATGAACGGCTCGTTGTCATGGAAGCGGCAATAAGCTTTCGGCCAGTAATAGCCGCCGCAGGTCATGCACCTGAACAAAAGGAACTTATGCTCACGCAGCCCATCCCAGAATGGCTGATTATCGAGATCTATATTCGGCAAAGGCTTTGTGAATGGTTCGAAAACAACCCGGACGTTGTCGGTACCCATGCTTACCTCCCGAGTAGGGTGCACGAGTGAATCGAGCACATGCCCGGTGCAAGCAATTCTCCGCCGTGGCCTGTGCTCATCGCCACATCGCAGTTTGGGATCTGGCGCGCGCCGCCCTCGCCGCGAAGCTGACGCACCGCTTCGGCGAAGCCCGTCAAGTCAGCGAGGTGATAGCAGCTCAAGAGCCCGCCGCCTGTGTTAACCGGGATTGTTCCGCCGGGAGCAATCGCGCCGCTTTCCACGAAAGGCCCGCCTTCCCCTTTCTTACACCAGCCATAGTCTTCGAGCTGAAACAAAACCTCGCCGGTGAAGCAATCATAGAGTTGCGCGCACTTCACGTCTTTTAGCTCCAGACCTGCCTCTTCAAATGCCTGCTCCTTTGCTGTCTTCACCGCCATATGCGTGTAATTTTTCTTTTCCCACCACAGCTCGCGAATGATTTCGCCAAACCCTTGGCCTAACACGTACACGGGCGGCTTGCGGAGATCGCGCGCGCGGCTGTGGTGAGGATAAACGCGACGCCGCCGTCCGAGATAAGGCAGATATCCAGAAGATGGTACGGCTCTACCACCAAAGGCGAGTTTTGATGATGCTCGATCGTCATCGGCCGACCGTACATTTTTGCCTCGGGATTCTTATTCGCCCAGGCGCGCTCCGCCACAGCAATTGCGCCGAGTTGCGTGCTCGTCGTCCCGTATTCCGCCATGTGCCGCGATGCCATCCATGAGTGATGGCTAAACGCGCGCAGATCGCCGACAGGCCTTCCCCAGGCGCCTTCCTTTTCAATATGAACCATGCCGCGAAGACCTTTGGCTTTCGTTTCCTGTGCTTTGGTCCAGTCATCGACTACACCGCAGAGCGCGACGTACTTGGCTATTCCGCGATCGAGAAACGACATTGCCGCGGAAATCCCCAGAGCGGCCAAGGCACCCCCGCGCTCGATCGAAAAAAAGAAATTGATCGGCAACGCCAGCACGCGCGGGAATGGGTCCGCGTAAGTGGCGCGCTCCCCTGCTCCCGCGCCGCGCACGACCTCGATCGCACCGTCGATGTCTTGTCGCTTGAGACCCGCGTCGGCGATCGCTAAACGCACCGCTTCCGCCGCTACCTGACGCCGGGTCCTGTTCGGTTGCGGCCCGGCGACAACTCCGAGGCCGACGACTGCGTACTTCCGGCTGGACGACACGCGTCTCTCCTTCCTTGGCGTTTTTCTGTGACAGTTTTATTTCATAAGGCCGGTTCTATACAATACCTCGGGTACGGTTTACAGCGGAGCCACTGAGAGTACCAAAAAAATAAACAACCCCGTAGTGAATATCGGATGCATACTGCAGAGAACGCACAGCTCAGCAGACTAGGGTCGGGTCGCCCATTAGCAGGCAGGTCAAGAGGCGCAGACGTTCCTGTGAGAATTTTTTCTTTATTCCCTGTTTCACAACTCGCGGAATTTGTGATCCCGGAGTGACGCGCCCCTGTTTTCAATCAGTTGGTGTCGGATCATAGGTCCGCACCAGTCTCAGCCTTAGGCTGATCAGCCTCGGGCTGAACCGTCATCAGGTTCAAGGCTTTGGGATCGGTCCTCTACGGGTCAGCGATCTCCCGCCCCTGGCAATCTTGATTTGCCCCAGAAAACTATCGGTACCACGCCGCGTCCAAGGTTCAGTTAATCCAAAAATCTAAAATCGAAAATCCAAATTGGGGTGAGTGTGAAGCTTACAGGTCCAACATGGCGGACCGCTAGGATCTCTAGAATAGAAAGTCAGAGCCCAATTTCCCCCTGCCCACGCAACTGGGAGTTGTTCGTCATTTCGGCCTTATCACGATGCGGCCTTCCATATGGACGTGCTGTTCTCTCCCACCAAATACGGTTCGGCCATTATACTCAAAGACCCCGGGGTCTTTGGCGACAAACGTGAGGGTAACAAGTTCGCCGTTTTTAGTGAGCGTGGGCGTATTGAGTCCCAGAGAAGGAATAGCGAGCACGTGCGGTTGTCCACGCTCATCGAGATTGAGCAGCGTGATCGCCACCGTCTCGCCCTGGTTCACGTAAAGCGTCGGATTCGGCTGGCCATCGATGTCGCCGCCGCGGCCGAAGAACGCGTGACTGAGGTGTCCCGGCGTAAAGTAAGGCTTACCGTCACGGCCAACCTCGGCGCCACCAATAAGTGTGAAAGATCGAGTGGCCGGCTTCGTAACGGTATCCGCAGAGCAGGCGCCCATGACCGCGCCGGCAAGCGCGATTGCGAATAACAATGCTCCTAGGTCTTTGGTGGGTATCTTGAGGAATCGAAAATTGCCGACGTTCACGACGGTGTTCTCCCAGATGAGTGCGACCTTATGGTCTTTTCATTCCACGACGTTTGAAAATCCGGACAAGAACAGAGACGATAGAAGAAGCGCTTTGTGTTGATGCCCTCACTCCACTCTTCCATTGCTCCGACTTTTACCACGTTTTCGCAATTGCGAAAACGTGTCAAGTATTACCGGGAGGTCTGAAATGGAAGTGCAGCACTTTGAAGCTGCACGACGGCGGGGGTGGGCGGGGGTCAGGGTGATCAGGCATGAGTCTGGACTCTACGGCTTAACAAACGGCTGAGTCTCTTTTCTCTTTGCCGTTCCCGTTGCCCTTCATAATCTCGATACAACCGACTAATCATCGACGGATCGCGTCCCAGCCGCTTGCCTATCTCACCGGTCGTCATTTCGCTCCAGCTTCGCGCGATATATACCAACAACCTTCGCCCCGCCACCCAGTCTTCCCGCCGACCGCTGCCGCTAAGCGCTTCCTTGCTGACCCCATACTCGCCCGCCACCGCTTTAGCCGGGGAGCCGGGTCGGACCCAGGCAAACTTCTTGATTTGATAAACTAAGATAGCAAAAAGGGCATCGTATAGGCGCTTAAAGAGCCAATTTTCGGCCGAAAAGTCGGCTCTAAGAAACGTAAACGCCCGCGATCGATTCATGCGCCAGGCGGTGTTGGAGAGCTATCCTCGCTTCTCAGGTCGCCCATTTTCTCAATTGCCATCCATCCAATGTCAGCCGTGCGCTGCAAAAGAGCTAGTAGACTTAGCCAAGTCTGACTCGATTGCGTTTCCTTCTCGTGCGTGGCGCCAATCGCCGAGCACCGATATTGGTTGTTACGATCACGTCCTGGGCAGCATCTCGGCCGGGATTTGGCGCGGGCCGATGCTTTCATGATACTTGTTGTTCTCCAAATCGTAGCGACCGTGCAGATTGGTCGGTATGCCATCGCGCGCGCTGCGGATGATGATTGCGGCAGTACGCTCGCCGACATTGACTTCGACGTGAATGTCGCCCGGCCGGGCCAGATGAATGTCGCCGGGGGCAGCTAGATAGTCGGCGGTCTTCTTGACTTCGGCATAATCCGGCTTGGAGCCATCGTCGATTCGCTCGTACAAGACAATTCGTTCATGCCCATCCAACAAGCCATAGGCCGTATAGATGCGTCCGTGATCATGGGCATGTCGAGGCTCGACCTGCCGCCGTCCTTCTTCATGAATCTGTCCGTTGACGACAAAACCGTAGTCCGGATCCTCGTAAAACAGCAAATTGCCACCGCGCCGCTCCCCCGGACTGGGAATGCCACTCGGCACCGGCCAGCTCTTTGACGCCTCGCGGACTTCGGGGTCTGTCAGCAACTCCGCCAAAATCGGTCGAAGTGCCAACCAGCGTTTATCGAGGTCCGGCTCTTGAGCGAACAAAGCCCGAGTCTTACCGATAAACCGTTCAAGTGGATTTTCGCGTTTCGGTTCCATGATTGTAATCCTCATGGCATGAAATCTGGACGCACGTTCGCCGCCTGGAGTCCCGCGACGCGATTTTCGGATAAATCGGAAACCGCATAAAAGCGCGCGCAATTGTCCCAGAGGATCTTGCGTTTATCCTCTTCGGTAAGCGGCAGTTTGAGGAAGGTTTCCGTGGCATGAGGATAACGAGAATCGCCATGGGGATAATCGGTCGAGTACACGATGTTATCGTTACCCAGGCAATCGACCGTGTAGCGCGCTGGAGTCTCATCTGGCTCGACAGAAGCGACGCACTGACGTTTGAAGTAGGCGCTGGGGGGCATCGTCAGATCACGCATGTCGAGGTCGCGCTCGAGCTCGTACGCTTCATCGAGTCGCCAGAGCAACCATGGGAGCCAAGAACAATTGGCCTCAAGAAACGCGACTTTGAGTTTGGCGTGCCGTTCGAGAATACCCCCGCCCAGAAAGCTTCCTACTGCAAACATCTGTCCAATGGGCTGGCCGTACGCCCACTGTAGCCCGGAGGGCGAGCCAAACCAGGGTCGGCATAGTTGCGGCACACTCGAAGCCGTAGCCTGATGGAGGCCGAGGGGAGCTTCAGCCGTTCGAGCGTAGCCCAAAGCGGCTCGTAGTAAGGATCATGCCAGAGCTTGCCGTTGATGATATTGGAGCGCAGGAAAACCGCCTTGAAGCCCAAAGTTTCCACTACGCGGTGGGTTTCTTCGACGGCATCGTTGATGTCGTACACGGAAATCATCCAGCGCCCAACATGCGTCCGGGATCGACCTGGCAGAGTTCGTACAACCAGTCGTTGTAGGCGCGCGCAAGGGCGGCGGCAAAACGGGTATCCGGCGTGCGCGCCCCGCCGTCCGAGCCCACCAGCACGTTCAACCCTCGGCTCGGAAACATGACCGCGACATCAAGGCCCTCCGCGTTCATCGCCTCGATCTGCACCTCGCGCCGGTCCAGCCGCGCGCGGAGTCGCTCCGGTAGAGCGCTTGATTGCGCGCAAAGTTGCGGCCTCGCCGCGCCGGTCTGCTGAATCTCGCTCGGTCAACGGGTTCCTCTGGAAAGGTAATGCGCAGATCGCGTACGTTTTCGGAGGTCATCGCGCGCGGCGCGCGCGAGCGGAACTCCGCGGCAATGAAGCGCTCCCACAGATCGGGCGGCTCCATCACATGCATGTCACTGTCGAATACCTTGAATCCATTCTTAGCCACTGAGCCTCACCATCCTTTCTCGACGACAGAATCCGGCAACGATTATCTCTGATTCAATCCGCCGTTTCGACGTCACATCAAGAAAGCATTTTGACAAGGAAGATACGCGCACGGGGCAGCTCAACCGTATCCATATCACGGGCTTGGCTCGAGTCAAACTTTGACTTTTCAACGACCAACAATTTTTCCCATGGAGGACCCATGCGTTCTTTAATCATTCTCCTCTTTCTCTCCGTTGGCGTCACCCGCGAGTTCCCCTCGGTTTTCACCCTTAATAGCCGACATTCGTACATCCGGCTAGAGTGCACAGATTTGGGGGTCAAGCCGTGAATCTTGACGGTTCTATCTTCGGTTTTGCGGAATTTCGCCGGGAACGCTGGCGCGCTCGATGGTGTCGACCGTCCGGATCCAGAAGAGAATACCCTTGAGGTCTTTCCTAAATGTCGCTATCAAAGCGCCTACCGAGGTATCATCAGCCAAGGTCAGCCAGTTGGTTGACTCTTCAGATGATTCAATTGCGTGGAATTGAGGGTCCGCTAAAAATCAGGAGACGCGAGCGATGAATATCAGGAAGCAACTTTACGTATTTCTTTTGTGTCTGCTTACTTATGCAATGAATATGGCCGAAGGGGCAGAGGAGGGTCAGGTTCACTTCCGGCTTACGGTATTGCACAACGACGATGCGGAATCGCAGCTGATTGATGCGGGGCCTGGTCTGGAGGACTTTGGGGGCGTCGCGCGTTTCGCTACGTTGGCAGGAAAACTGAAAACCGATGCTCTTCGCGGTCCTGGTATACGGACGAAGCGAGGAGTCATTCTTTTAAGCGCTGGAGACAATATCTTTGCCGGGGCGCAATTCAATGCAAGTCTGGAAAAGGGAATTCCCTTTTATGAAGCAATCGCTATGGAAGACATCGGTTACAGCGTCTCGGGTCTCGGAAATCACGACTTCGATTTCGGTCCGGATGTTCTCGCAGATTTTATTGAGGGATTCCATTCCCTTCCGTTCGTTTCCGCCAATCTTGATTTCCAAAACGAGCCGAGGTTGCAGGCGCTGGCATCCGCAGGACGCCTTGCACGCAGCGTCGTCGTAAAAATCGGGGGAGAACAAATCGGGATTATCGGCGCAATCACTCCAAGACTTCCCATCGTTGCGACTCCCAGAAATGTAATCGTTAACTCTAATCTTGTGGAAGTAGTGGAGTCGGAGATTGAACGACTGCAAGGAGAAGGAGTTAAAATCATCATCCTTATGACTCATCTTCAAAGCCTCGATGAGGCAAAAGATTTGATAGGACAGTTGCGAGGCATTGATATTGTCGTGGCTGCCGGTAGTGAAAGATCCAATGAGTTGCAAGCGAATCCGGGAGATTTGCTGATTCCGGGCGACGTTGCTTTTGCTCCTTACCCATTACTGGTTGATGATGCCGATGGTCAAAAAGTGCCGCTGGTAAGCACAACCGGAAACTATCGATACATCGGACAGCTGACGGTGAGTTTTGACATACAGGGCAACCTGATCGCGGTCGATAAAATACGATCGCGTGTGTTTCGTGTGGCGGGAGGGAATCATCCGGACGCAGTGAAGCCCGATAACAAACTGCAAAAGAAAGTTGTAGAACCGGTTCGGGCTGCCGTTGACGCGTTAGCATCCAACGTGATTGCCACGAGCGAAGTAGATCTGGATGGTCTGGAGACACATGTTCGCACAGTCGAAACCAATGAAGGTAATCTTGTTGCCGATGCGCTCCTTGTCGAAGCACGCAGACTGGCTCCTGAATTCGGCGCCCTGGCACCGGATGTCGCAATTGCCAACGGAGGCGCAATCCGCAACGACAGCATTATTCCTGCAGGCACCATCTCGGAGCTCGATACGTTCGATATCGCACCGTTTCCGAATTTGTTAGCCATCGTGCCGAACATCCCACCGGGACAATTCAAAGAAATCGTTGAGAATGCCGTCTCTCAGGTGGAACTCTTGGATGGCCGATTTGCACAGGTCTCCGGTTTCCGCCTCAGTTGGGACCCGGCCGGCATACCTCAAAGACTTGATGAAAATGGAAATGTGGTGACGCCAGGAACAAGAATCCGTGAAATAAGCCTCAATGACGGCAGAGTGATCGTAGCGGGTGGCGCAGTCGTGATGGGAGCACCTTCTGTGACGATCGCGGTTACCAATTTTCTGGCCACAGGAGGCGATCAATATCCTTTTCGCGGGACGCCATTCGCGAACCTTGGCATCAGTTATCAGCAAGCTCTTTTCAACTACATTGTAAATTCGCTGGGCGGCTTCATCTCCGCGGCCGATTATCCGGAATCGGGAAAAGGCCGAATTCTGAAACAGTAACTTTAGGATTAATCAAAGAATCGAGGAGGAAAACAAATCGAGGCGCGAAGTTTCTGGTCTCTAGTTTCTGGTTTCTAGTTTGCAGGTCAGGCGGGATGGTAGACCCTTTCGGTGTGCTTTCGGTGTGACCCCAGCATGACCCTTTCGGTGTGACCCCAGGCTCCGCAATGTTTTCTGCCGCGCCGCCACGAAGCGCTGCGATCGCCGTCAGCATGATCTTGCGATGGCCGAGGAGGACGCCGAGCTTTTCGAGATCGGACTCGCTCAGCTCGGGCAATACCGCGACGTCGATGGCATTGTCGCGGAACGTCTCGGCGTACCGGTCCAGCGAGAGCCCGCGCAGCCAGTCGGCGATCTCCAAGGACCCTCAGATCTTGCGTTGCCCGCTCGCCTAGCTTAAGAGGAGGGTCACCTTGCCGTTCTTGCCTGTGAGCGGCGGAGCCATTCGTCGAGACCGATGCGGCCGAGGCGCGCTTCGCCCAACGGCACGAGCGAGCGCTCCTCGACGCGGCCGCCGAAGTATCGGGCCTCGGGGTCACTCACGACCTCACGCGGATCGCCGACCGCCTTCAAATAGCGGGCGACGATTTCGTTGAACGGTGCTCGTTCCGGGCCGGCGATCTCGACGATGCCGCTTCGCGGCGCCGCGAGCGCCACATCGGCGACGATGGCAGCAACGTCGTCCGCAGCGATGGGCTGGAACAGGCCGGGCGAAAGCCTGACCATGCTTCCATCTGTACTTGAAGCGGCGATGCCGCCGAGGAATTCCAGGAACTGGGTCGAGCGGATGATGGTGTAGGGGATGCCGGAGGTCTCGATCAGTTTCTCTTGGGCAACCTTGGCGCGGAAATAGCCATTGTCGGGCGTCCGGTCCGTTCCGACGATGGAGAGCGCGACATGGTGCCGAACGCCGGCTGCGGCCTCCGCCGCGAGAAGGTTGCGGCCGGAGGTCTCGAAGAATTCCAACACCGCCTTGTCTTCCCACGAAGGCGCGTTCGTCAAGTCGACGACAACCTGAGCGCCGGCAAGCGCTTCCGCCAGCCCCTCACCAGTGATGGTGTTGACGCCTGAAGAGGGTGATGCCGCCAGCGCCTCATGACCCGTTTCACGAAGCTTGTTCACGAGTTTCGTCCCAATCAACCCGCTGCCACCTATGACTACGATCTTCATATGCGCTCTCCTTTCTGTAGTCGCCCGCAATTCTGTAGTCGCCCGCAATCGGACGAGTGTTAAGTTCACTTCGGATTCGCAATACGTTTAAGGCGCATCCGTGTGAGAGCGTTGCCAATGTTTATTGAACCATAACAGCTCGTTTCTCCTGTGTGTTTCCAGTGCTCCGTCGACGATAATTCGGAGCAAGCGGGAAAGACGCTCCCCAGTCACTTCACTGGCACGAGCACTGGAGCGCCCTTGTCCTTGACCAAGAACACAAGGAATTTTGCTGGTTGAGTGTTGCTCGCGCTCCGACCAACGATATGAACATCGTTGGGGCCTTCGTAAAAGGTCTCCCCTGGTGTGAGCGTCACTTGTTTTCCGCCTTTCAGCTGCATGACGATGGAGCCCCTCCAGCACGTATACAAATGCGTGTGCATTGTGACGATGTATAGGGTCTGAAGCCCCGGGCGGATACTCTACTGTGATCAGCAGGCCTTCCTTACCAGGGAAGTCCTTCAGATCTTTCGACATGAGCGACGTGACCTTAGCCTGCTGAGCCATCGCCGTGCCGGCAATGAGAGATAGCAGAACCGCCAGTATTATTTTCTTCCTCTGCATAATTAACCTTTCGTTCTTTGCCCGAGGCGCCATGGTGCCGATCGGATCGATGTACTAGCCATGACCGGATAGCTCCGCACCCATATTGACTCCGCTTCATTGAGCGGATTGAAGAGGCACACCTTCAGTTGAATCTTGCTATTGATCTGGAAAATAGGAAGGTCTCTAACCGGGAGGCGATGTGGTAGGGATCATGAGTTGCGCGAGCTCGACGAAATGAAAATTGCTCAGCATTCTGGATAATCGGAACATTCTCCAAGGGCTTCATCGGCGTGCTCCCTCCATGGAACGGCACGTACAGTCGCGATGAGCAGTGATGCAGTTTCTAGCGCCACGCTAACATGGAATTGATATGTGTCAAGTAGCGATGCTGATGGGCGGTGCCTGCGCCAAGGCTTACGGCTGGTCGCCGAAGAAATGTCTAGGAAGATTGAGGGTCACCCATTAGACGGCAGGTCAAGAGGCAACGATAGATCCGCGATCAGGGGGATAATCAGGCATGAGTCTGGACTCTACGGCTTAACAAACGGCTGAGTTTCTTTTCTCTTTGCCGATCCCGTTTCCCTTCATAATCTCGATACAACCGACTAATCATCGATGGATCGCGTCCCAGCCGCTTGCCTATCTCTCCAGTCGTCATTTCGCTCCAGCTTCGCGCGATATATACCAACAACCTTTGGTCACGAATTCATTTTTCTTGCGCGCTGAGCATTTTGTTTGTTCCTCCTCGTTAGCAGCGCTTTTCTCGTTCTCATCTTTTTTGGTTTTCTATTGCTTTTTCAATTCTTTACTTTTTACTTTCTTTTCTCTGCCTCGATTTTCATTTTTACTTTTGCCGTTTACTTTTTACTTTCCTCAACTCCGCCAATACCTTTTCCGCGGTAATTGGCAAATCAAAGATCCGTACGCCCACTGCATCTTCGACGGCGTTCGCGATTGCGGGCGCGGTCGTGAAGCGAAGGGGCAGGGTCAAGCGAAGGGGCAGGGTCAGGTCTTGCAATAACACATTTAGTTCAATGCCGAGCGAACCAGGGTGACGTGGCATCTCTTCAGTGCAAGCCATCGGGGTCAGCGAAGCCATCGGGGTCAGACACAACAATCTTATCAATCCAACCGAATAACGCCGCTGATTGAAACGCCTCGCGCCTGATTGTTGTTACGCCTCGATGTTTTTTTTCATGATCAGCAGATTTCCATCTTCCAGCCTTTGATACTCGATCCCGTCCACCAACTTTCGCATGAGATGGATTCCCAATCCGCCTACCGTCCTTTCATCGAGGGGCGTGGTGACGTCAACGCAAGAGGTCAAGTCTGCTCTTAGCTCTTTGATCGTTACGGCCGGCCCGGATCTCGGATCGCGCGATTGAGTTTGCGGTCGAAGTGGTATTTTGTCGGCTTACTCTTTCGATAAATTTTTTTAGTAGCGAATCTGATTGTCAAAAGATGACAAATGATGCGTTTAAGAAGTTTTGAGGTAATTCGCTTCCGCTTTATTTGGTCAAGCCAAAGGAAAGCAAAAAAAGAATTATTGACACTGGTCACTCGGTGGTTGTAATTTTCGCCGCGTAAAGCAGTCTCTTGCCAGGTCACTCCGCCGCGAATGGTCGGCGCGGCTGGTTTTTACAACAGCAGCGGCAGGACCAATGGCGTCGTTATTGGAGTTTTCGCTGGTCACATCGCGACTGAAGCGTAAACTCGCCAGAGAAACGGCGGTGTCTGATGCTTTTCCAAAGAGTCAAATCGTTCATAAGATCGAAACGCGGCATGCTTCGGCTCGCGCCTTTCGCCTTGATTGTCGGGACCGCAGCGCTTTTTGCTGGTGCGAGTAATTCCGCCCCGCCAATCGTTCCCGACAACACGCCTTTTCCAAATCCGAGCGGCTTTGCCGCCACGGTAAACATCAATGGCGCGATCGACCTATCGAATGAATTTTTTCAAAATCTCGGGACCAACGGCCGGAGCTGTTCCAGCTGCCATAGATTGGAAGAAGGCTGGTCGATCACGCCCGAAGGCGTGCAGGCTCGATTCAACGCCACGCAAGGAACCGATCCCATCTTCCGTCTAAACGACGGATCAAATTCTCCTGACGCCGACGTTGCTACGGTGGACGCTCGTCGCACGGCCTACAGCATGCTCCTGACGAAAGGGCTGATCCGGGTGGGCATCGGTATCCCCGATAACGCGGAGTTCGAGCTGATCGGAGTCGATGATCCCTATAATTTTGCCAGCGCCGGTGAGCTTTCCCTTTTTCGACGGCCGCTGCCGTCTACCAATCTGAAGTTCTTGAGCACGGTCATGTGGGATGGGCGCGAAACGTTCGCCGAGAAGACGATACACTTCGATCTGAGTCATCAAGCCAATGGCGCAACCCAGGGGCATGCGCAGGCTCCAAATCCGCTGACGGATGCTCAACAAGAAAGAGTTGTAAATTTCGAGACAGGCCTTTTCACGGCTCAGCTGTATGATCATCAGGCGAAATCATTGATCGGCGGCGGGGCTAACGGCGGACCGAAGATTTTATCGGGACAGGATTTTTACCTTGGCATCAATGATCTTTTCGGGGATCCCAGGACACATGAGCCTTTTGATCCGATCGTTTTTAACATTTTCGACGGCTGGAAGGGGCTGCGTGGCGACGGTATTAACGATGCACGGGCTGCTGTGGCGCGAGGCCAAGAATTGTTCAATTCCAAGTTCTTTGGAATCAGCGGCGTCTCCGGTATCAATGACGAGCCCTCGTTCGGCAGCCCATTAGTTGTCAATGGAACTTGCACAACCTGTCACGACACTCCCAATTCAGGCAACCATTCAGTCGCTGCCCCACTCGACATCGGGATCGCCGACGCTCGGCGTCGGACCGCCGATATGCCGCTGTATACGTTACGGAACAAAGCTAACGGAGCCACGGTCCAAACAACCGATCCAGGACGCGCGTTAATTACCGGGAAATGGAAGGACATCGGAAGGTTTAAAGGGCCGATCTTGCGGGGACTGGCGGCGCGAGCGCCTTATTTTCACAACGGCTCGGCGAAAGATTTACAGGCGGTCGTCGAGTTCTATGAGTCTCGCTTCGGCATCACTTTCACTCGGCAAGAAAAGGATGATCTCATAGCGTTCCTGCGCACGCTATAGCATCCTTTAGAGCACGTAGAGCACGGGTCAGGTCTTGCAATCACACATTTCCCTCTTCGCTTCTCCCGACGCCGGCTCACCGTCGTATAGTGCATTTCCAGATGCGCCGCGATCTCGTGGAGCCGATAGCCTCTAAACCTTCGCTGCCAGATTCAAATTGAATGGCGTCGCCTTGGCTTTTCTGAACTCCCTGAATACGGCCTTGGTGAACACATTGGCCAGGCACGCTTCGCGGGCCTCAGCGCCGAGGGCGGCGGCGCCATCCTTCGACAACGAATGCGCGCAGCAAAGAGTTGTCGACACCGACTAGTAAAGACGGCCACCGTTTTATTCGCGAAGCGTGTTTGAGCAGGGCTATCTCGCTTGCCAGGTGGCCCAATTTCTTGCTTGCCATCCGTCAAACGTCAGCCCGGGCATTTCAATAAAGTTAGTAGACTTAGGCAAGTCTGACACTGTGACCTGCTCTGACACTGTGACCTGCTCTGTGACCTGCTGTGACACTGTGACCTGCTGCTGTGACCTGCTGTGTGACACTGTGACCTGCTGTGACTGTATGACTTTCCCTGTGACTTCCGTGTGTTCCGGGCTCCCGGCCGTTGACTACATCACCTTTGGTGGCCTTGCGGCCACTATGAGTCAAAGTCCAGTCCGCTGAACTTCCCGTCCGCGTATTCGCACGACCAGTAGACGTCTACGTCCGGCCCATCGAAGTCAACCAGGACACTTTTCCGCGATCGCAGCTTGATCGAAGAGAGGCGTAGTGCGCTGATGTCGGCACCCAATTCCGGAGCCTCCGATGCCCAGTCCTTCGCGGTCTGCGCGAGATAGTCGTTCAACCGGCGCTCGAAGTTATCGAAATCCGCCACCAGCTCGCGAGCGCGGGCGACGAGTGCCGCATTGGGCTCTTCCATTCCGTCGATGAGGATCTCCACCGTCCGGTCCCGCACCCTGAAGTCGGCCTCCCAGGCCTCCGCCTTGACGTTGCGGATCAGCGTGCCGAGCTGTGGATCCCGCCGCACGTGACCGCGCGCTCTGCTCATGATCAGGTGAGCGCGGGGGGATACTTTCGTCCAGATGACCGAGATCACGAACGCACTCATGACACCGATAAACATAAGGCCGACGCCGATGACGAGCCACCTCAGGATCCAGTATGAAATGCGCGTGACGGCGTAAATCAGGAGCAGCCCAATGGCCGCGCCGATGAGCGCGTCGCGGACTGTGGGTTGAACCTTGTCGTGATCGTCCGTCGGAGGCGGGTTCGAAGCCAAGCGGCTTGAATCGTCGGCGGACATGAATGACTCACAGGTCAGGCGGTCACGCTTCGATGGCAAGTATCCTACTCGAAGATTTTTCTCGGCGAAAGTGACTATCTGGCTTTCATCGAGGCGTATTGTATTTTTCAATTCTTTACTTTTTACTTTCTTTTCTCTGCCTCGATTTTCATTTTTACTTTTGCCGTTTTACTTTTTACTTTCCTCAACTCCGCCAATACCTTTTCCGCGGTAATTGGCAAATCAAAGATCCGCACGCCCACTGCATCTTCGACGGCGTTCGCGATTGCGGGCGCGGTCGGGGTGGCAGCTATTTCTCCTATTCCCTTGGCTCCGAAAGGACCAGGCCCGTTTCTCTCCTCGATCAAGTGTGTCGTAAGCGGGGGCATATCCGCGAGAGAGGGAATCTTGTATTGGTCGAAATTCACGCACTCGAGACGCCCGTTGTCCAACCGCATGTCCTCCATCAATCCCATTCCGAACCCATGCGATAGCCCGCCTTCAATTTGACCCGTAAGCCCCACAGGATTAATCGCATAGCCGACATCGTGCACCGCCACAATTCGATTGACCCGAACCTGTCCCGTCTCAGGGTCCACCGTTACTTCGGCAGCGTGGCAGGCATATCCGGAGGCTTCGCCGTGGCCGGCTCGGTTGTCCGCTTGTTCTCGAATGACTCCGCCCTCCTGCTGCGCCAACGCCTTAACCATGCGGGCGAACGGGATCGACTGTGATTTTTGCGGGCAGGTAAATTGAGCATTTCGAAGCTCGACGGTCCCATCCGGCCAATCCTCCAGCCGGGCAGCCAGAGCGCATAGGCGCGACCGTAACGCCTGCGCCGCCTTGAATGCGGCCCCGCCGGTCGCGTTCGTGACATGACTGCCGCCACTGCCACCGTCATACGGTCCTGTGTCCGTGCTTCCCTGCACAACCAGTACATCGGCCGGAGCAATCGTCAGCACGTCCGCCACAATACGTTGCAAGACCGTATGCGAACCCACGCCGACTTCCGGAACTCCGGTTCGCACAACTACTTCTGCCTTTTCCGTTATCTCGACGATCACCGTTGCCGGCCCGCTCCCGGTGTGACGCTCGGTTAAGGCGAGCCCGCGTCCCGCGTTTTCTTTTTTGTGTTTCGACCATCCGATAGCCGCGGCGGCCCGCTCAATCACTTCCATCGCAGCCACCTGTCGATAAACACCGCCCAGAGGCCCTTCATCTCCGTCGCGCAGTACATTGCGCCGCCGAAACTCGATCGGATCCATGCCCAGCCGGCGCGCAATAAAGTCCGTATGACACTCCACAGCAAAAGTTGTCTGCGGCTGTCCGGGCCCGCGCATATGGCCGCATGGAACCTGATTCGTGTAAACACAGGTGCTAATAATCCGTGTATTGGGAATGCGGTAACATCCGGCCGCGCGTGGCGTGGCCCCCAAAGTCATTCTGGGTCGCAAGCCGGCGTAGGCGCCGTTATTGAAGGTCAGTTGGACTTCACGCGCCAACAGCGTGCCGTTCTCATCCACGCCGCTCTTCATACGAATCGTCGCGCCATGGCGGTGAACCCCGGCAATAAAATCCTCGGTTTGGCTCATCGCCATCTGGACGGGTCGGCCTGTCTCTCGCGCCAGATAATAGGCGAGCAACTCGTCCATGATGTAGCCTTTGCCGCCGAAATCGCCGCCGATCCGCACTGGAAGGACGACGATTTGTTCCGGTTCCAAGCCCGTTTCCTCGGCGAGCCATTCTTGCATGTCGAACGGCTCTTTGACGGAAGACCATACCCGCAAGCGACCCGATTTCTCAATCGCTACCGTACAGACATGCGGCTCGATGAAGCCGTGGTTCTGCATCGGCACAAAAAAGGTATTCTCAAACACTTGCGCCGCGCTCGCGAAACCTTTCTCAATATCGCCCCTTTCAAGGACAACCTGCGAGCTGGCATTAGGATGGGGCGGGTTCAACTGAAACTGCTGGCGTTGCGATTCGCGCCATTCGGCTTTGATCCAGTCAGGGGGTTTTGGATAGGAATGAAAGTCCGGGTGCAGCACCGGTGCGTTAGGCTTCAGCGCGTCGTCCGGATCTCGAACTACTGCCAACTCATCATAGTCAATTTTGATCGCGTTTGCCGCTTCCTCCGCAAGCTCGCGGGTATCTGCTGCCACAGCCGCGATTTTTTCCCCCACGAATCGCACACGATCGCGCGCCAACAGCGGCATATCCTTCAACCGCTTGCCCAACAAGAGCGGCGGGAGCTCGGCGGCGGTGATGACGGCGCGCACACCAGGGATTTTCTTGGCTCCGGAAGTATCGATCGACTTGATCAAAGCATGAGGAAGTAAACTGCGGCATGCCGTCCCAAATAGAAGGCCGTCCAAGCGCACATCCGCGGCGTACAGAGCCGTTCCGGAAACTTTCTCCTGGCCGTCGACTCGCGGCGTGCTTCTTGTTTTTCCGTTGCGCTGCATGAAATTCCCCGCTTTTAACCTTGTTCGAAAACCAAAACTCTAGACGCCGCAGTTACTGTTTTTTCTCCTCTTTCGGAAAACCATACGCTTGGACGACTTTTGCCTGATAGTCTCCTAATTGCGAGAAATGGTCCCACTGCACTATCGAGGTTCGCTTGCCTCGAACCAGTTTTTCCTGGGCGGAGCCCGGGATAAATGCCGACGCCCCATAGGGGTGAAGATCATCCACTATCTTTTGTCCCTTCGGGCTGGCTTGAAACTCAATCCAGAGCAAAGCTGTGTAGGGCCGCTCTGACGAAGCCAAAACTGCAAGCGCTTCCGTCAGCCGGACCGGTACAGGCTCGAGAACTTTCAAATCCAGCGTGCCGGTGACGTCTTTCTTAATGGCTCTCATCACCGTATTGAAATTCGGCCCCAAGAACAGCGAATACTCTCCGGCCGCCATTGCCGTCAGCGTCCGCGTAGCTCCGCGAATCCAAACCGGTTCCTGCGCGGCTATCTTGCGGGCAAAGTCGAGCGTCTTTTCGAGGCCCCATGCCGGTACCAGCGAGGCGATTTCCGTGGGCCGGATATCCGCGGTAAATTTCCGCCCCTTAAACTCGGGCTTCAGGAAATCTTCCCACGCGTTAGGTAGCTTGTCGGCAGCCAGTAATTTTTTATTGTACGCAATCACCTGCATGCCGCTGTTCACGGCGGCAATGTTGCGATTGACGGGGTCGATGATTTCGGCAGGTATGCGCAGCACTCCATGTCGCGCCATGCCACGGATGTCGAACTTTTTGAGATACGGCTGGTAATCCTTGTACACCTCGTCCGAGAGATGGCCGGCGTCCCACTCTTGCGCCCGCCCCGCTTTCACCTGCAAGAAGAAACGCTGCGTGGCGTCGGTTCCCGTAAGCTCTTCAATGTGGGGGTCGACGAACGGATATTCGGCCTTGAAGGCGGCAGCCACAGCGTTGAAGGTCGACGGATCTTGGGAAATGTGACCGCGTATTCTGCCGCGCTCTCTCTTCGCTTTAGCAACAATCTCATCGTGACTTAGCTCAAAGATGTAGCCTTTGGACTCCGCTTCAGCTTTGGCCGTTTTCAGATCCGCTGCCGAAGCGGCATGGCCAATGCGAAGGCTGGCATGAACCAAAATCAGCAAACCCACGAGTGTTAAAAAGTAGAGCTTCATCGAAGGCTCCTATTCAAACCCGAGTTCCCTCTCCCCTTGGGAGAAGGTTGAAGGGGTAAAGGGTTGAAAGGTTGCAGGGAGAATGGCGCTTTTGAAACCCTTCATCTTTTTCAACTCTTGAACTTTTAAACCCTTCAACCGTTCAACCATCGAAGGGAGGGAGTCATGATGATCACCAACGGGTGAAGATTCCCTTCGCATATCTGTACCGCACTTTAACGTTCGACTTCCATGCGGCTACCAATCAAAAATCAGCGCCGTTTATCCTCTTTGGGAAAACCGAAAGCCGCGATGATTTTTTCCACGAAAACCAGAGGGGAAAACCAGAGGGTCAGGCTTTCGTATTGACCTATTTCTTCGCACAGGTTAGCCCAGAACGACAAACTGATCGGGGTCGTATCCGGGGTCGCGCCTGGATATCCAAACAATAGAAGGCTACTGCCGATTCTTGGGTTGGGAAGAATCGGAACCCACGGCATAGTTAGCGAACTTCCGCGGGGTCGGACCCAACGCAACCGATTGATCTCTTGATCTAAATCTGCGACCTAGTCTCACGCGGCTGTGCTGCGTGGTCTTATCTCAGAAGAGTTCAAAAAGTTCAAAACGTTTTGAACGGCTTAAACGGCTTGTCCGCCAAAGACGGATCAGCCCCAAATTGTTTGGCTGAAACGTTTCGAACCCACTGTCGTCTCCAGGTTTGCTTCGCTTAAGGGCTCGAAGGTTTAACTGCGAAATCTGGGTTTAATCGTTCCACGTTGATGGGACCGCGCCAGCCGCCAATCAGTGCCGTGCCTAGCTGCTTCCAAAAGCACTCGTAGGACACAAAGCCTGCTTCCTTCAACCATTCCATGTGACGCGCCAAGGTGGCTTC
>WNGB01010438.1_pt1 | contig 20518 bp, 19 predicted proteins | sample 5400681 | NCBI WGS metagenome assembly WNGB01 (sample SAMN13153367, study PRJNA577476) | soil metagenome | isolation source: 115 cm soil or saprolite under grassland replicate 2 | place: USA:California | collected 2016-06-15
AGTTGCGCCTGATGCACGAGCAATAGCGGTCCAAAGCGCACTTGGCGACCTAAAAATCGCCGGTTTCGCGTCTCGCATCCGCTCCATCGAGTTCATCGCCGCCACTCACATTCAAAATGACCGGTTTCGCAGAGCTTCCTTAGCGGGTCGCGATCGTTGCGCCAAGGACGGACGGAGGGCAATGGCTCGCTTACCCGAAGCGGGCGATAGCGGCACTTAGTTCTGGGCGCATGATGGCTGTCGCGGGCCGTTTACTGCCTATGCCTTGCCACTTGGCAGAGGTTCGCGGCTGCGGTGCAATAACTCGACAATCATGCGTATTTTGAAGAGCTCGCCGGACGCTGTTGCACCAGGCGGAGTTCGCGTTGACGTTGCGCAGGTCTTGGCAACCGTACGCGCCGCCGGAAATCCAGTCGGAATTCTGTCCAACCATCCTGAGCCAAGTTGGTTTAAGGAGGCATTTGCCGGAACAAATGTGCAGTTCCTAAGGACCCGGCAGACAAGACGGCAAGATACTTAGTCAAAACGCCCAGAAATTTCAACTGAGCGCTCACGATGTATTGCGACGCGGTCGCCCAGCATCCTGGGGACGTACCGGAGTCTGTATCCGAGAGGAACGCTTTGGCTCAATCGGTCGCTGAATGTTCTTCCCGAAGACCTTCCCGTCGCGTTCGAGGTCCCGGTGCGGTGCAACGCGCACCTTCCGCCGCCGCTCGAACGGGGCCGCATCGCTGGTGAGGTAGCAAGGGGATTTCTCGTGCGCAATTGCGTCAGACATGAACGGCAGCCAATAGACGTCGCATGACCAGGAAGGGAACGAGCGCATGAATCAGATCGATCTCAACGGCAGGAATGCCGTGATTACGGGTGGCTGCCGGGGAATCGGACTTGCGGCTGCCGATCGCTTCACCAGATCGGGCGCCAGGATCGCGATATGGGATGTCGATGTACCCGCAATGAAGCGCGCATGCGCACAACACCCGGATTGGACGTGGCAGCAGGTCGACGTCACCAGCGAAACGGCCATCGACGCCGCACTGAGAGCGAGCGTACTGACGCTTGGCAGCATCGACATTCTGGTCAATGCAGCGGGCATTGCGGGCTCGCGCGTGCCCGCAGTCGATTGTTCGCTGTCCGAGTGGCAGCGCGTGCTCGACGTCAATCTTACGGGCACGTTCCTTTGTAGTCGCGCTGTCGTGCGGCACATGCAGGAACGCGGCTATGGACGTGTCGTCAACCTGGCATCGATCGCCGGGAAGGAGGGCAATGCGACTGCCGCGCACTACTCCGCGGCCAAAGCGGGGGTTACGGCGCTGACCAAGGCCATGGCCAAGGAATCGCTGCTGGGTGACATTCGGATCAATGCCGTTGCGCCGGCTGCGGTCGATACCGAATTGTTCTCGGCGCTACCCCTGGATAGCCAGAAAATCGCGATGAGCCGCATCCCACTTGGCCGTGCCGGGACGGTCCATGAAGTTGCCGCGCTGATTGCATGGATGGCGTCGGAGGAATGCTCCTTCACGACGGGCTTTACCTTCGACGCTTCCGGAGGACGCGCGACGTATTAGGCGATTCTCCAGGTGTGGCTTTGAAAGAAATCCACCACTGTCGGTCGAATGGCGAGGAATACCTCTGGATCTTCCGACGCGGGTTTGTCTCCAGTCAGGGCGCGCATTGGATGTCGAGTAGCGAGCGCGCAATGATTCCGGAACGAAAACGGCTCAATGCACGCGACATCAGTGCCCGACAATTGGCCCGAAACAGCGGCTCAGGACGTCAATCCTGAGCCGTACGCCGCGAGCGCTCGATGTTGGGCACGGGCAGGGACTGTCGCAGCACCGTTTCCTCAAGCCATTCGGCAGCACGCCGCGCCCGAGTGACTACGGCATCCGGAGGCATTTGCTGATAATCGTCATTGTAGACGTCGAAACTGTAGACACCGCTATAACCCAGTACGTCGAGCCTGCTGACGAATGCTGCGAGTTCATCGCTGTGAGCGCCCTCGCCCGGGAAAACGCGGAATCGCGTTTTAGTCGCCGTGTTCTCCGCGATCGACGGAACCGTTTGCCAAGTGAAGTCGGACAACTGGACCACAAAGATCTGTTCAGGGTCGATCGCATCAAGATCGTCAAGCGGTGCCTGTGCCGCAACGATGTCGAAAGCATCTATCGCAAGTCCCAAGTTCCGACAGTTGGCCCGAAGCACGAATTCGCCAGCTGCAGCAAAATTACTGGCTGTCCGACTCCATGAAACTCCCTTGAACGCAATGCGCACACCTTTCGGAATCGCCAGGATCGCCAGCGTGCGCAAGTCACGGATTATCTCGTCAGCATTTGTATTGGCATGACTCGACGTCGAGGCCTCGACGATAAGCAGGCGTCCACCAAGATCTTGGCAGAGGTCAAGCATGGATTTTGCCACGTCCACCTTGTAGTCATGCAACCGTCCGTCGAGACCTTCGAAATTGCGCAGCGTTTCCAGCCCCGTTACAGCGACGCCGCTATGGTGTACGGCGCAAACCCCCGCGGCTACGCCGCCTGGATGCCCAACGATCTCGCTGGCCGAGATCATCGCCTGCGAGAAGCCGGCACGCCGTATCGCGACGAGCTTGGCGTCCAAAGGACCCGCCAGCGAAACGGTGCTCATCCCGAAGTCACGGATGATCATCGGCGTGCTGTGTGGATACTGGGTTCGTCATGCACGAGCTCGAACATGACGCTGCCAAGGCAAGGCTTGGTGAGCGCCCCGCGGTCGTTAGAGTGGACCTTCTCCGAGGTAAGAAATTCGATCCCGCGCTTCTCGAGCAACGCTACCGTTGCCATTACATCCGGTGTTCCGAAGCCGATACGCTGCAAGTGTTCTTCCATGGCAGCATGACGTGCGTTGTCTTCGGGTTCGATCAGCTGGAGGAAAAAACTGCGACAGGGACTCTGCAGGAGCAAACCCTTGGGCATGATGCCGAAACGGACGCGATCCGGAAGCGGTGTAAAACCGAAGAGCTGCGAATAGAACCACACCCAGTCTGCGGTCCGGTCGGGGCCGATGTACTGAACGATACCGAAAAAGTGCAGGTCGCCTATCGCGGCAGGCTTCGTTTCAACTGAAGGGATGGCGCGAAAGTCGATGTCATAGATCGAGAATTCGTTATAGCGATCGACAAAATAAATGAGACTCTCGCCAGCGCCATGAATTGCTGGGATGTTGAGCTCCATGGCTCGCGCACGTACAGGGATCTCCCACCCGCCCAGATCCCGAACCCGCTGGAACGCGGCTTCTGCATCGCGTACGCGAAGCGCGAATGCACTTAGAACTGGCGTCTCGGCCGGATGCACCGTGTGGGGACGATCGGCTGGCTGGGAATTGACGACGATATTCATCGATCCCTGCCGGTAGAGTTCGACCTCTCGGGATCGGTGCCGCGCGACCGGACGGAACCCCAACTTCTCAAGCAGGCCGCCGAGCGCCTGCGGCTTAGACGTGGCGAACTCGATGAATTCAATGCCACTGATGCCAAGGGGATTGGGGCCTTCTTCGGGGACCGCTTCGTGTTCTAACACGTTGGTCATTTTGGATTCTCGTCTTCTGTCGTCGACGCCCGAGTGTTAGTGCGAATCATCGGCCAGACTATACCAAAGAATCATTCGTATGATAGCGGGATCCGTTGCGCGGCGACTTTCGCGGGTGACGCAATTGATCAGGGGAGCAGCAGCGAACCGAGTTCCAGGGAGGCGTCGTGCAAAGGTCGATAGAAGCGCTCTGCCATTTCTGCCCGGCCAAGCAATCGTCCCTGCAGGATAACGTTGATTCCTGCGACGTAGTGCCCGGCCACGTCACGGACTGGAACCGCCAGCGTGCAAATGCGTGGTTCCATTAGCTGGCTCGCGAATGCGAATCCCGATTCGCGGATCGCGGCGAGCAGCGGCAGCAGCTTCTCGGCCGAGGTGGGGGTGTAATCGGTATAGGGATGGAACCTCGCGTACGTTAGGTAATCGTTCAACTGGTCTTGCGGCAAATGCGCAAGCATGACGTGCCCGATAGACGTGCAATAGGCCGGGAGGCGACGGCCAACATTGAGGGCGGGTGACATGATGCGAGACGACGACGAGCGCGCGATATAGACGATTTCTTCTCCATCCGGCATCGCGAGCGAGCACGCCTCGCCCAACGAGTCGCTAAGGCGATCGAGAATGGGCTGCGCGAGAACGGCGATCGGAGATGCCGACAAGTAACCGTGGCTGAACGACAGCACGCGGGGACGCAGGTAAAACCGCCGTGCGTCGTCCGCCGCTACGAATCCCAGCTTCTCAAGCGTATGCAAGCTGCGGCGCGCCGCAGCCCGCGGAATCCCCGTACGATGGCTGACCTGTGCGATCGTCATCCGCCGCTTCTTGTCCGAAAGGGCTAACAAGACACCTAGTCCCCGAGCCAATGCAGTGACGAAGTCCGGATCATCGCCGAACGCAGCGATCTTGTCGGTCACCAATCCGCTCGGGTCCGGAAGTGTGGATTTGGCCGACGTTACGGTTTCGGACTTGTCTCGAACGATTCCTGATTGTTGGATTACCCGGGTAGGACTGTGCATTTCTTGACCTCTTCCATTTGAGATGCCGGACTTGAGGATCGATCGGCGCGTTGGTGGATAGGGCCCATATAACTTCGACCCCTTGACCACTTCACGGTACGTGCTTCGATTTCCTCACAGTTAACCTTGCGCTACGGCCGTTTCAATACCGACCTCGTAGGTCCAACTCTGGCATTCAGCTTCGACGAGGTGCGCAGATTAACCATCCAACTAAGTGTGTCATTGTGGGCGCATAGCGTCCGAGCACGACAGGATACGGTTCGAAAATCCCACAATCGTACTCCATGCTAGAATTTTGGGCGTCTAGCGCACACATTGCCGATATACGCCCTTGCTCCTTACAACGCAACGCCCTATCGTGTGCTCGTGCTCGATGCGTCTGCTCAATTAGGGCGGCACCGAAGAAGGTGCTCGCGCGCATGGAAGCGCTCATCGATTTCCGATTTCAACCGGCTGGCGCAAGGTAGCGCAGCCGTTCTTTCACACCTAGACAGCCGGGGTGCAACCCATGGTCGCTACCGAAATGAAGAAGGCAATCACCGAGGAACAGCAACAGGAACTGGATGCGGGTTTCGAGCGTGCGGGCAAAGCCCTTGCGATTATCGAGACGTACGATCAAGCACGGGTCGATCGCCTTTGCCAGGCCGTGGCCTGGGCGGTCGCCAACAAGAAGAGCTTCACGCGGCTGGTCGAGATGGGTATTACCGAGAGTGGTCTGGGCGACGCGGTAAGCCGAATGGGCAAGCGAATGAAGATTCGTGGCGTGCTGCGCGACGCGCTCCGCCACAAGAGCGTAGGCGTAATCGAGGAACTGCCTGAAAAGGGCATCGTCAAGTACGGCAAGCCGGCCGGGATCGTCGCCTGCATAGTCCCCACGACGAACCCGGACCTCACGCCCGCCGGCAATGCAATCTACGGGATTAAGGCGCGTGACGTAGTCATCTTCTCGCCACACCCGCGTTCAAAGAAGACGTCGTTTGAAACGGTGCGCCTGATGCGCGAAGCGCTGGAGCGAGAAGGTGCTCCTGCCGACATCCTGCAGTGCCTGACCAAGGTCAACATTCCGATGTCGCAGGCGCTGATGGCGCGGGCCGATTTGATCGTGGCTACCGGCGGCCAGCCAATGGTCCGCGCCGCATACAGCTCGGGTACGCCAGCTTACGGCGTGGGAGCAGGCAACTCGACGATGATCATTGATGAGACGGCGAACATCGCGGAAGCCGCACATAACACTCGCCTGTCCAAGACGTCGGATTTCGGGTCGGGATGCTCGGCTGACGGCAATCTGCTCATCGAAGCTTCGATCTTCGACAAGCTGCTGGAACAGCTTCAGAAGGAGGGCGGATACGTCGCGAACGATCAGGAAAAGGCGCAGCTGCGCCGCGTCATGTGGGACGACGAGCAGCACCGTACGGCGAACACCGTAGCAATTGCGCCGCAGCAACTCGCGAAAGCCGCAGGTTTCACGATCCCATCCGACCGCAAGTTCATCATCGTCCACGGGGACGGAATCGGCAAAGAACATCCCTTCTCCGGCGAGAAGTTGACCACCCTGCTGGCCGTGTACAAGTACAAGGGCTTCGATCAGGCGCTTGCGATGATGCGCGGCGTCTACGAAGTGGGCGGCAAGGGTCATTCCTGCGGGATCTACTCGTTCGACCAGGACCACATCAATCGCCTCGCCCTCGCTGCACCGGTGTCCCGGATCATGGTGCGACAGCCGCAATCGAAGGCCAACGCCGGGGCGTTCAACAATGGGATGCCCATGACCTCGAGTCTCGGCTGCGGTACATGGGGCGGCAACATCGTTTCCGAAAACGTGCACCTGAAACACTACATGAACACTACCTGGGTGTCGGTGCCGATCAAGGAGGACAAGCCCTCAGATGAGGAACTGTTCGGCACGTTCTATGACCCGTCGATGGAAGCCGAAGTCGAATTTATCACCACCTGAATCATGGCAACACCACGCACAACCCGTCTCGCGACGAGATTCCTATGACGACTAAGACACCGGAAGAGCTGATTGCCGAATGCGGTGCCTGGTGGGACACGGCCATCATCGACATTCATCCGGGCAAGATCGCGATTCGCGGTTACCCGATCGAGCAGTTGATCGGTCGGGTGCGTTTCCCCGACATGATCTGGCTAATGTTACGTGGTGAATTGCCAACACGCGGCCAGTCCGATTTGCTCGAAGCAGCGTTGGTGCCTGGCGTAGACCACGGGCCGCACGCGCCGTCCATTGCGATCTCGTGCATGGCGGTGAGCTGCGGACTGCCGGTCAACGGCGCGATGGCCTCGGCGATCAACGTGCTCGACGACGTGCACGGCGGCGCGGGCCAACAGTGCATGGAACTCTACCGGGAAATTGCCGCTGAGGCCGGTGAGGATGGCGATGTTGCCCAAGCCGCGACCGCCGTCATCCAGCGCCACCGGGACACAGGCGAGAAGATAGTCCCCGGCTTTGGCCATCGCTTCCATCCGGTCGACCCCCGGACCGCGCCGCTGTTCGCTCTCGTTGCCAAGGCGGTCGGCGCCGGCACGGTGTCGGGGCGCTGGGCAGCGATCGGCCACGCGGTCGAGGATGCGCTGAGGACGATCACCCGCCGCGACATCCCGATGAACATCGACGGCATCACGGCCGTCATCTTCTGCGAACTGGGCTTCGAGCCGGAACTCGGCCGCGGCCTGTTCATCCTGTCGCGCTCGGTCGGCATTCTCGCCCACGCATGGGAGCAGAAGCAGCGCGGCCGCCGGATGATGGGGCCGATGCCGAAGGAAATTCCGTACCGCTACAGCGGCCCGGCGCTGCGCGCCGTACCGATGGCAGGCAACGACTGAACGGCCACTCGCCGCGGGCCTAGTCGCGGGCAGAAAGGGACTGAGGGAACGCTCGATGAAAGACCTGATTGCGAACCAACTGGTGAAGTACCTCGAGGCGCGCGGCATAGAGCACATCTTCGGCCTCTGCGGTCATACGAACATCGCCGTCCTGGCGGCGCTATCGAAGAGCAAAAAGATCAAGTTCGTCAACACGCGGCACGAGCAGATCGCTGCGCACGCGGCCGATGGTTACGCGCGGGCGACTAAGAAGACCTCCGTCGTGCTGACGCACCTCTCGCCTGGGCTCACCAACGCAGCGACCGGTGTGGCGAACGCCGGGCTCGACTCGATTCCGATGGTGGTGATTGCGGGCGACGTGCCGACGCACTACTTTGGCAAGCATCCGCACCAGGAAGTGAACCTGCACGCCGACGCGTCGCAGTACGAGATCTACCGGCCGTTCGTGAAGCGGGCGTGGCGCGTGGATTCGGCGCACTTGTTCCCCGAGATCCTGGAGAAGGCGTTCACACTGGCCGAGAGCGGGCGGCCCGGTCCGGTGCTGGTCGACGTGCCGATGGACATCTTCTCGAAGGAGGTCGACGTCAGCCTGTTCAAGCGCGTACTGAGGAACGCGAAGTCGCTGCACAAGCCCTCGCTCGACGACATGGCGGCGGAGGAAATCATCCACACGCTGTTAAAGGCGAAGACGCCGCTGCTGTACGTCGGCGGCGGCATCCTCCTGGCCGACGCGGCCGAGGAGATGCGCGAGCTGGCCGAGCACCTGTCGCTGCCGGTTGCGCACACGCTGATGGGCAAAGGTGCGCTGCCGGACGACCATCCGCTGATCCTCGGGATGACCGGCTTCTGGGGCACTAAGTTCATCAACGACAAGTGCAAGGGCGCCGACTGGATTCTCGGGCTCGGCACGCGCTTTTCCGAGGCCGACTGCAGCTCCTGGGAGCCCGAGTACACGTTCAATTTCCCGCCGACGAAGCTGATCCACATCGACATCGATCCAGCCGAGATCGGCCGCAACTACCCGGTCGCGATCGGCGCGGTGGCGGACCTCAAAGAAGCGCTAAAGGTGCTCAACCGCGTCGCGCGCAAGCTGGCGCCAAAGGGCATACAAAGGCCAAAGCTCGTGGCCGAGTTGGCGGCCAACCGCGAGCAATTCGTCGCCGGCAACAGGAAAGCGATGGAGAGCGATGCCTGGCCGATGCGGCCGGAACGGATCCTCGCCGACCTGCGCGCCGCCGCGCCGCGTGACTCGATTCTTTGCACCGACGTGGGCTGGAACAAGAATGGCATGGCCCAGCAGTACGCGATCTACATCCCGGGGACCGTGTTCACGCCGGGTGGGTACGCGACGATGGGCTTCGGCGCCCCGGCGGCGCTGGGGGCCAAGGTGGCCCTGCCGGACAAGGTGGTGGTGGCGCTGGTTGGCGACGGTGGCTTCGGCCAGAACCCGGCGATGCTGGCCACAGCGTTCGAGGAAGACATCGCGGTGGTCTGGGTGATCATGAACAACCACGCGTTCGGGACGATTGCCGGTCTCGAGAAGGCGCACTTCGGGACGACGTTCGGCACGGTATTCGAGAAGAACGGCAAGTCGTGGTCACCCGATTACGCGGCGATCGCCAAGGCCTACGGCGTGGACGGCATCAAAGTCGAATCCGCCGCGGGGTTCAAGCCGGCGCTGGAGAAGGCGATCAAGGCCAAGCGCCCCTGCGTGATCGACGTCTACATGCAGAACGAGCCGGTGCCGACCGATGGGCACTGGAACATCATGGACATTTACTCGCCCGGCAAAAAGGTGCACCACGCGAGCACCAGTACGGTCGCGGCGGACTGATGGCTGCAGACAGGAGGAGCGCGAACATGCGACACGACTATTCGCTGGCTCACCTCACCGTGCTGTCGCTGACGCCGCCTCAGGTCGTGGAGGTGGCCGCGCGCGCCGGGTACCGGTATGTGGGTCTGCGCCTGACGAGGGTCACGCCAGCTGAGCCTTTGTACGACCTGGCTCACGACCGGGCTCTGATGAAAGGGACAAAGGGGCGGCTTGCCGACACCGGGATTGAGGTGCTCGACGTTGAACTCTATCGCATGGACCCGACCCTTGATGCGGAGAGTTTCATCCCCGTCCTCGAGGCGACCGCCGAACTCGGTGCGAAGAACATCATCGCGCAGTTGCCCGATCCTGACCGCAATCGTGCAACTGAGCGATTTGCCAAGCTTTGCGATCTTGCGAAGCCGCTAGGAATCTTCGTCAACCTCGAGTTTCCGCATTGGACCGAGACTGGCAATCTTGCGGCTGCGGTGAAGGTCGTGCGGGCAGTCACGCGAAGCAATGCCGGGATCTTGGTCGACATGCTGCATTTCGGTCGGTCGGACTCGAGTCTCGAGGAACTCGCAAAGCTGCCACGCGAGTGGTTCCGTTTCGCCCATGTTTGCGACGCAGCCAGGGAGGTGCCCCTGACGATGGCCGGCATCATCCACACGGCGCGCGATGAGCGCCAATTTCCAGGTGAGGGGGGGATCGACGTCCGTGGCATTCTAGATTGCTTGCCGCAAGACATTCCCTATGCGCTGGAAATCCCTCGTGTGGCGCTGACCGAGGCTGTCGGGCCGGAAGAAGTTGCTCTGCTGGCGCTTCGCGTCGCACGAAGCCATCTCGACGGCATTGGCGAAGTCGCAGGCAGGCAGGGCGTCGAGGGACACCACCGGAGCGCGGCATGACGCGCTCCGGTGAGTCCGGCTTTCCCGGGTATCGCTTGCGTCTCCGCGAACGAGCAGTTCGGCGTCATCTACCAGCGGCCGGTGGCGCGGAGGGGGATGTGCCCGCCAGACCCCTGGTGGACATCGTCCGGTGTTGGCTAATGCCCGAGTCCGTTTTCCAGTCCCGCAGTTGAGTACTTCATCAAGGAGGAAGTCATGGATTTCAAGATCGATCGCCGTTCCGCACTGAAGGCCGGCGCCGCGCTCGCGGCCTCGGGCATCGTCCCCGCGTGGGCGCAGGACAAGCCGAAGCTGCGCTTTGCCGCCGTGTTCTCGGACAAGGACATCCGGGCGGACATGATGAAGGTCTTCGCCAAGGAGATCGAGGCCGACTACACGGTCGAGACGTTCCTCGGCGGCACGCTGTTCAAGCAGGGGACCGAGCTCGTCGCGCTGCAGCGCGACAACCTCGAGCTCGGCAACGTCGCACCGCAGGACATCTCGAAGCAGGTTCCCGCGTGGTCGATCCTGACGTCGGCCTACCTGTTTCGCGACGCGAACCACCTCAACGCGTTCTTCAACAGCGACCTCGGCGCGCAGATGAAGAAGATGGTCGAGGACCAGGTCAAGGTGAAGATCCTGGGGCCGACGTTCTTCGGCACCCGGCAGGTCGGCCTGAAGCCGAAGAAGAAGATCAACAAGCCGGAGGACCTGGCGGGGATCAAGCTGCGGATGCCGCCCGGCGATGCGTGGCAGTTGCTCGGACGCTCGATCGGCGCCAACCCGACGCCGATGGCCTATGCCGAGACGTACACCGGCTTGCAGACCGGCGCCATCGACGGCCAGGACAACCCGCTGCCGAACGTGCAGAACATGAAATTCTACGAGGTGATGTCGCAGATCGTCCTGACGTCGCACCTGGTCGGCTTCGATCTCCTCACCGTCAACCTGAAGACGTGGAGCGGCATGAACGCCGCGAAGCAAAACTCCTTCCAGGCTGCCGCCGACAAGGCGATCGCGTGGAGCACGGCCGAGCATCTGAAGAAAGAAGCGGAGCTTGCCGAGGGCTTCAAGAAGCAGGGCCTCGACGTGTACACGCCGGATGTCAACGCATTCCGCGCCTACGCGCAGAAGGTCTATCTGGCCTCCGACGAGGCCAAGGCGTGGCCGCCGGGGCTGCTCGAAAAGATCAATGCGATGAAGACCTGATCGCAGCGCGCGGATCGCATCGGCAGCCCGCGCTTCCGCCGGGCCGGCACCGCCGAAGACGCATGACGGCGGCCAGCCTGGCGGGCCGTTGACCAACGGGTCCGGGGAGGACCGGAGAACGCCATGTCTTTGACCATTGCCACGGCGGTCGGCTGGATGCGGCGACGCGCGGAGAACGTCGTCGCCGGCCTGCTCGGCCTGATGTTTGTCGCCTTCATCATCCAGATCGTCTTCCGGTACTTCTTGAATTTCCCGATCGGCTGGACGTCGGAGCTGTCGGTCGTCACCTGGCTGTACATGGTGCTGCTGGGCTCCGCATTCTGGCTCAAGGAAAGCGAGGAAATCCGCTTCGACCTCATTTCGGGCAGATTGGGGCCGCGGGGACGGCGCGTGCTCGGTGTCAGCGTCGCGGTAGCGGCAGTCGTCCTGTTCGGCATGGCGCTGCCGGCCACGGTGAGCTACGTCGCCTTCATGAAGGTCGAGAGCAGCTCCTACCTCAAGATCCGCCTCGACATCCTGTATTCGATCTACGTCATCTTCGCGGTGGCCGTCATCGTCCGCTATCTCTGGGCGATCGTGAGCCTGCTTCGCGGCGAGGCGCCGGAAGAGGCCGACATTACCAAGCCGAGCTCCGGACTGTGAACCTGACCAGCCCCTTTTCCCTTGCGCTCATCGCTATCGTCGCGTTGAGCATGATCGGGCTGCCTGTCGCCTACGCGATGATCGGCGGGTCCATTCTCTGGCTGTTCCTTTCGGGCCTCGACATGGGGACCGCGGCCGAGCAGCTGCTGAACGGCATGATGGCGAGCCAGCTGCTGCTCGCGATTCCCCTGTTCATCCTCGCCGCCGAGTTCATGAACACCGGCAGCATCATGGACAGGCTGCTGCATTTCTGCAACGCGATCGTCGGCCGCTTCCGCGGCGGGCTAGCACAGGTCAACGTAGTGCAGAGCATCATTTTCTCCAGCATGTCCGGCTCCGCACTCGCCGATGCCGCGGCCTCGGGCAAGATCATGCAGACGATGATGACGCGCGACAACAAGTATCCGGCTGCGTTTGCCGCCGCACTCACCTGCGTGTCGTCGGTCATCGGGCCGATCATCCCGCCCTCGATCCCGCTGGTGCTCTACGCGCTGATCTCGGACACCTCGGTTGGCTACCTGTTCCTGGGCGGCGTGATTCCCGGCCTGCTGCTCGGCGCCGTCCAGAGCGGGTTGATCGCGGCGGTGGCCAAGCGCCGCCATTTTCCAGTCGAGGAACGTGTCCCGCTGCGCGAGCTGCCTCGCGTGACCTGGGAGGCGACGCCGGCGCTGCTGATGCCGGTGATCCTGCTCGGGTGCATGTGGAGCGGGATCACCACGCCCACCGAGGCAGCCGCGGTCGCCGCCGCGTATGCGTTGCTGCTTTCCGCTTTGCTGTATCGCAGCATACGCATGAAGGACGTCTACCATTCGCTGGTGTCCAGCGCGCGCGTCACGGTGTCGATCGGCATGCTGATCGCCGGCGCGCTGGTCTTCAACTACGTGATCACGGCGGAGAACATACCCAAGGCGCTCTCCGATCCGGTGCATTTCGGGGTAATGGCTGTCGTCAACATCATGATCGGGCTGGTCACGCCGCCCTACGGGCTGCTGCTCTTCATGATGAACAAGATCGCCGACGTGCCGTTGCGGGACATGGTGCGCGAGGTGATGCCATTCCTGTACGTCATGATCGGCGCACTCGCGCTGATCGCGTTCGTGCCGGGCTTCGTGCTCTGGCTGCCGAGGCTGATGGGCTACACGGGTTGATAGGGTCGTGAGAGCGCAGGGCGCAGGGCCGCTGCGATCGACCATGAACAGGATCCAGGGGACAGGTCGGTGAAGCCGGGCAAGTCAATCGAAATACGCGACAAGATGCTAGGCGGAGGCACGCCGCTCATTTGCACGCCCTTGGTGGGGCGCACCGCCGAGCGCGTGCTGGCGGAAGCCGCAAGCGTGGTCGCGAAAAAGCCCGATGTCGTCGAATGGCGTGTTGACTATTTCGACGGCATCGCCGACACGGCGGCCGTGCTAGGCGTTGCACGCGAGCTGCGCGATATCGTCGGCAATGCGCCGATCATCTTTACCCGACGTTCGATCGCCGAGGGCGGCGAGCCGATCGCGATCGGCAGCGAGGAGGTCGTACAGCTCTACGACGCCGTCGGCGCAAGCGGCCTTATAGACTTCCTCGACTTCGAGATGAGCAACGATGCCGCGCAGGTGCGGAGCGTGCGTGAGAGCGCGCAAAAGCACGGTGCGCGTGTCATCCTGTCGTACCACAACTTCGGGTACACGCCGGGACTCGACTTCCTAGTGCAGCGCTTCCTCGAAGCGGAGCGCCTGGGCGGGGACGTGGCGAAGGTTGCGGTGATGCCGCGTGATCGCGCCGATGTGTTGACACTCTTGGCGGCAACGGCGCAGGCGGATGCGAAGAGCCGCATCCCGCTCATCAGCATGGCGATGGGACCGCTCGGGTCGGTGACCAGGATGATAGGCGGAGAATTCGGCTCGTCGCTCAGTTTTGCGGTGGGTGAGGGCAGCAGCGCTCCCGGCCAGATCCCGATCGCTGACCTGGCCGCGGTGTTCGCCGTCTTGCGTCGCGCGCGGGACGCTCGCTAAAGCTGCGGAACGCGCAAGCTGGCCAGGTCTCCGCAATGCACGATCTGGTCGACAAGCGCGCTATGGCAGCGTCGCCCCGTCGTAGATGAGCTTGATGCCGATGGCAAGCAACGCCCAGTAGCTGATCTGATAGAACACCCGCTCGTCGAGTTTGCCTTGAATCAGCACGCCCAGCTTGACGCCTATCGGGACCAGAGGCAGGAGTATCAGTGATGTGGTGAAATTGGACATATCCAGCTGTCCAAGGAGGGCGTAGGGGAGGATCTTCGCGTAATTTGCGGCAAAGAAGAACCACACTGTCGTCCCAACATAAGTGCGCTTGTCGAGCCGCAGTGGCAGGAGATAAGCCATCAGCGGTGCCGAGCCGGCATGCGCGAGAAAGCTTGTGAGTCCCGAGACGCCCGACCAAGCTACCCCGCGCGGCCATGAAGCCGTAGCGGGAGGGCGGTTCTTCGCCCAGCCGAAAAGATTGTTGAGCGCAAACGCGATTGCAATCGCGCCGATCACCAGGCGCAGCACATCCTGACGCACGAGGCCGAATATCAAGCTGCCCACAATAATGCCGATGGCGAGGCCGGTAAGAAGGATCGGCATATTGCGCCGGTCGTATATTCCTCGGAATGCGCCGAGGCCGAACAGGTCGATGCAGCACAAGATCGGCAGCATTATCGCCGCAGCCTGAAGCGGTGAGATGACCAGTGCAAGCAGAGGCACAGCCATGCCACCGAGGAGGCCGGGGATTCCTGTCTTGGAAATGCCGGCCAGGAGGACCACCGGGACCGCGATAAGGTAGAAGTGTGGATCGGTGATGAGCATCTTAATGCTGATTTCGGCGTGGCAGCGCCTTGGGCTGTTGACGGTGTATTCCGTATATTGCTCGCGGCGGGAGAGATAATCACACTCGGGATGACAATTCCCTGCCAGCGAAGGCTTGCAGGCGTCCCGCGAAACTTTCCATCGTTGTTTGCTTATCCAGGCGCGTAGCGCTTCCGGGCCAGCCGGAAAGGATCCCAGATTATCTTAGACGGGATTGGTCGAAACGGACCTCACAAAGAATTGCCAATAGACGGCGGCATTTGCGCCGCCACCTTCGCAGGAGCACTCCCCCATGACCGCATCGTCCCCGCGACCACTGCGGATCGGCATCCTGGGCGCCGCCAATATCGCGCGCCTGTTCGTCGCAGGCGTGCGTCCGTCGCTGAAGGTCGCCGTGACTGCGGTGGCGAGTCGCGACGCCGAAAGAGGGCGAAAATTCGCCAGTGAAACCGGCATCGCGCAGGTTCACGCGACGTACGAGGCGCTGCTGGCGGATCCCGAGATCGACGCGATCTACAACCCGCTGCCCAACAGCCTGCACGCTGAATGGTCGATCCGCGCGGCGAATGCGGGGAAGCATGTGCTCTGCGAAAAGCCATTGGCCACGTCGGCAAGCGAAGTGCGCACGATGTTCGAAGCCGCGATGCGAAAAGGTGTCTATCTTGCGGAAGCATATCCATATAGGGCGCAGCCTCAGACGTTGAAGCTGCGCGAGCTGCTGAAGGAGAACGCGATCGGCCGCCCGCAACTCATACAGGCGTCCTTCGGCTTTCCGATGACCGATGCAGCGAATATCCGGCTGAATCCGGAGCTGGCCGGCGGCGCGCTGATGGACGCCGGCTGCTATCCGGTCAGCCTGGTCCGCACCATCGCCGGAGAAAGGCCCAAGCGCGTCCACGCGATGGCGCGTTGGAGTGAGAGCGGCGTCGATCGGACGCTTGTCGCATCGCTGGAATTCTCAAGTGGGCTGCTGGCGCAGATTTCGTGCAGCTTCGCCACCGCGCGTCATCGACACGCGTTCGTCGCCGGCGATGCCGGGTCGATCCGGACAACGTATTTCAACGACACATCCGCCCCGTTCCCGCCCGTGCTCGAAGTAAGGCGCGGGCCAGGATGGGATGCAAAGCAGGAAGTGATCGAGACCGCAGCAACCAATGGCTTTCTCGCAGAAGCCGAGGCCTTCTGCGATCTTGTTGTGCACGGTCGCGATCAGTGGGAGGGCGCTTCCCCCGAAGAGTCGATCGACATCGCGCTGACACTTGAGGCCCTAGCCGCCAGCGCGCGCCGTGGCGTCACCATCGACGTCGAAACTTAGCAACCGTGTCCGCGCCCCAACACTCTACCTGCGGGTGTGGAGCGTGAGGGTGTCGATCAGCGTGTTGGCACAGGGGTAGGCGCGATCGGCACGCTGGTCATTTCTCCATCAATAGCGCAGCTTGGCGGACCGAGCGCAGGACTTCCGGCGTGGTGCTCGGAAAGCCGAAAAACTCAAGGTAGGCGGGTATCTGCTCGAACAACATGTCGGCTCCCACTTGGAACCGGCAACCGCGGGCGTGCGCTGCCTGCAGGAACGCCGTCATCTCTCGCTTCATTACTACTTCTCCAACGAACGTTGACGCCGCGATCCGCGAAACGTCCACCGGCATCGGGTCGCCCTCGTTCATACCCATGGGCGTCGCATTGACCACGAGGTCGAAGTTGGCGGGGTCGATAGTCTTCGGCCTTGACGCCCACCGGCATGACCACCGCGTCGATCCCGGCCTACTCGAAGTACGGGTTGTAGATCATCGGCGCCTTGAAGGCTTCGGTTGGATAGCCCAGGTGAGCGATGAGGGTAGTGGTGCCGCGGATCACGGGAGTCTCCCTTTCGGACGTTGCTTGCAACTTGACGCTACTTCGATTCGTGCACTGCCGCAATCGCGGCCGGAGTCCCGGCAGGTACCTGTCTACATCGTGATCGCGAAGGGACACTTCGCCGGAAGAACCGAGTTGTTTCTGGGCGCCCACTAGCCGATCAAGCCACCGCTGACCATGTCATCGACGTAATCCTGAACATGAGTTGTTAGCGCTTTTTGCGCGGTTCTCCAATCGCGCGCCAGGGCACTCTTGAGCAGCGTGCGATGTTCGCCGGACGCGGCTTCGCCCCCGTACACGGCCGCGATCATCTGGTAGCGCAGATGCCGATCGTAGATCATGGCGTGAGTATCAAGCAGCACGTGCGATCCGCAGCCGGATATCAGCGCGTGATGAAACTCCCAGTCGTACCGCTTCCAGGTCTCTGCATTGGAGCGGTCGCCCGTCGCCATCCGCTTCTCAATCTGCGCCAACTTGTGGTGGGCCGCGACCACACGACCTTCCCACTCCATGTCGCCGGCTTGGAACGATTCCTTCAGCGCGTGGCATTCGAGTAGCCGCCTCATCGACGCTACTTGGCGAAGGTTTTCCGGAGAGGTCGACATGACCTCGAAGCCCTTGGCTCCTTCCGCCTTGATCAAGCTTTCGGCCGACAGGCGATTCAGGATTTCGCGCAGTGTGCTGACGCTCGCGCCGTAAGCCTCCTTCATCCGGTCCAAGATCAGCTTCTGGCCCGGACCGAGCCTGCCGAAAATGATGTCGGTGCGAATGCGGCGGTAAGTGGTCTCTCCAACAAGGTCGTCGTCGTCACCACGCCTGCGCATGAGTCCTGCAGTCAGCTTGCCGGTCGAGCGTTTCTTAGCCATATGAATACGATACAAGAATTCATGAGATTCTCTTCACAAGCTGGCGATAACTAACATAGATGATACGTATATTATTATCAGATGAACATGAAACCTGTACTAATATGCCGGCCCGCCCGCGTCGTTCGATCTGAAACGGCGGCTGGTTGGCCTGCCGGTAGGGCCGCCGGCTGCGATCGGTCAGTCCTTCGAGCCCGCAGTCCTTATAGCGCTGGAAGATCTTGTAGCCGGTCTTGCGGGAGACATCGACCTCGCGGCACAACGCCGCCATCTTCTCGCCGTCGAGCAGCCGGGCCACGAATTGGAGACGCTCATCCATCTTGTAACAGTCCTGCCAAGGCACTTTGCGCTCCCGCAAAGTGCAGAAGTGTTACCCATGTGTGCAGTGAACCCCTCCGACCGGACATCTCGGCGGCCTTGAAATGACCCCTTACCGGGCGTTTTGTATTTCAAACTCATTGGGCGGCAAATAGCGCAACGCCGAATGTAGACGGCGAGCGTTGTAAATCTCGTCGATGAACCTCGGCAGCCGTGTCTTCACATCGTCGATCGTGTGGTAGTCGAACGCGAGCACCTCCTCATGCTTGAGAGTCTTCATGAAACTCTCCGCCAATGCATTGTCGTATGGATTGGCCTTTCGGCTCATTGAACCGCGGAAGCCAAGTTGCTCGATGCGATCGCGATACGCCTTAGCAGCGTATTGCGCGCCACGGTCGGAATGGTGGATGAGGCCTGGTTCGGGCTTGCGACTTTCCACGGCGGCGTTCAACGCAGCGAGCGTGAGTCGTACGACCAGTGTGTTGCCAACCGCGTAACCCACCACCCGACGTGACCATGCGTCGAGTAGCACGGCAAGGTACACGAAACCTGAGCGCAGGCGAATGTAGGTGATGTCAGCGACCCAAAGCTGATTCGGCCCGCACGTTCGGAAACCCGGGGCCAAGTTCTCATAGATTGGCTCGAGGTGACCGGAATCGGTTGTTGCCAGGAAGCGGCGTATCCTCCGAGGCGTAAGCGCTTCTTCGCGCATGATGCGCGCGACGCGCTTATGGTTGGCAACGATGCCGCGGCGCCGTAGTTCATGCGTCACCCGGCGATAGCCGTACGCCGACCATTCGGCAACCACGTTCTCGATCGCGCTGCGCAGGGCTGTCTCCGACTCGCGCTTCAGCGCGGAGCCGGGGCGCTCCTCGGCGACCGCATAGTAGGTGCTACGCGAGATACCCATTACGCTCGTACTACCCGGTCGCCATCGCTGTTTTCGCGCTATTCATCGCATATCAGCTATACCGCTTCAGCTTTACTCATTCTATCTCGCTCATGCTCATCACCATTGTCGACGTCGTGGTGATCGGGCTTACTTGGCACGAATACAAGTACTTGCGACGAACGCTAGTGAAAAGGTCATGAAGCGCGAGGCTACGAACGGTTCCGCAATGATCAAGCGGCTATGGAGCGCGTTGCTCAAGAGCCATCGCGTCGCGAGCGCGCGTCGTCGTTACGCCTCGCAAATCGACTTTGTGCGGGCCCGCCTTTCGCCCCGCGGTTACCTTGGCTTGCAGCTCACGCTGGGTACGCTCGTCCTGCTGGGCGCCAGCTGGTTGTTCGGCGGGATCACCGAAGACGTCCTCCACGACGATCCGTTGGCGATCGTGGACAGGCTGGTTGTGGACTGGTTCGAGGCGAGCTCGGTACCGGCATTGACACGGGCGATGCTGTCAATCAGTCAAGTTCACAACACCGTCCCGATCACCGCCATCGCCGTTGCACTGGCAGTGTTCCTTGCATGGAAGCGTCAATGGACGTGGCTGGTCGGCCTCACCATCGTGGTGCCAGGTGGCATGCTGCTGAATGTTGCTACCAAGGAGATCATCGCCCGCCCGCGTCCGCATTTGCGGGATCTTGCCATTGCCCTAACCTCCTACACCTTCCCAAGCGGTCATGCGGCCGCCGCGACGTTGTTGTACGGATTTGCGGCGGTGTATTTCTTCGCCCACATTCGAGCCTGGCGCTGGCGCGTGATGGTTGCGCTCGTCGCCTTTTTCCTAATCGTCATGGTCGGCTTCAGTCGGGTTTATTTGAGACTACATTATCTAAGCGACGTCTTGGCCGGCATGGCGGAGAGTGTTGCGTGGCTTGCGTTGTGTCTTACGGCAATGAATACCTTCAGGCAGCGGGCGCAGGCATCGAAATCTGGCGTGCTCCGACCTTAGGAGTAGATAGGGCCGGCAAATCGTGGCGGATTTGACGGCAATGCCGCGGGGCCAAGAGCCGCTTGAGATCCAACCGTACGGAAGCAATGCGAGGGCTGCCGGCTCGCGCTGATGACGACGTGGTCACTCGGGACGAAAAGCCGCCCGTCGTCGGTCAACGCCGGGGCATCCTCATGGGAACACGCATCGTATGAGGCGGGCGTAGGTGTATACGAAAATGTAGCTGTGCTGTTTTGCATGCCCCTGCGTTGCACTGCGTTCGACTGCGATGGCGAAGGTGCGCGGACGCCGTAAGCAGTTGATGATGCGATGAAATTACGAATACATCTTACGGACTGTTAATCCGCAGGTCCCAGGTTCGAGCCCTGGTCGGGGAGCCAATCCAAATGGGTCTATTCCGGTCACATGGGTAACGGTTTATACCGGACACATAGGTAACACTTTCGGGGCGAACGGGTTCTCGGCGGTTGCGAGGCGGCCCGTTTCGTGATCGAAGAAGCCCAAGTCGTATTCCATAAAGCTGACGAGCCAGATTTTATCGCTGATTTCCTTGATACCGACGTTCTGGCCGGCGAAGACGGTGCTGAGATTGATTTTGCGGCGACCGAAACAGATGCGACCGCATTGGGTGACGGTGATGGTTCGGTCGTGGAATGGGTAGTGAAGCTCGCTGAGTCCCCGATACGCGCGCGGTGAGCGTCGGTAGAGCTCAGCGGGATACTTCATGTTGAGCGCCTGGTGCGGGCGCTCGTGGTTGAAGCATTCGATGAAGTCATCGAATTTGGCCTGCTGCTG
>WNGB01008863.1_pt1 | contig 20516 bp, 19 predicted proteins | sample 5400681 | NCBI WGS metagenome assembly WNGB01 (sample SAMN13153367, study PRJNA577476) | soil metagenome | isolation source: 115 cm soil or saprolite under grassland replicate 2 | place: USA:California | collected 2016-06-15
ACCACCACGTAGCCGGCGGCATAGCCTGTACGGCGGCATGGCCGTCGTCATCGGCACCAACCTGCGCAAGGAGCTCGCCGGCGGGCTGCTCTTCGACGGCGTGTCGTTCAAGGTCGAGCGCCGCGAGCGCCTCGCCCTCTCCGGTCCGAACGGCGCCGGCAAGACGACGCTGCTGCGGATGCTCGCCGGCGAGACCGGCTTCGACGCAGGGCAGCTCGTCCTCGACAAAGGCACGCGGGTGGCGCTGCACGACCAGCGCCCTCCACTCGACCTGGGCCTCTCGCTGCGCGAGTACGCGCTGCTGGGCGCCCGCGACCTCGTCGCGCTCGAGGAGGAGCTGCGGCGGCTGGAGGCCGCGATGGCCGCCGGCGACCACGGGCAGGAGACGATGCGGCGCTACTCCGAGGCCCAGTCGCGCCTCGAGCACGCGGGCGGCTACGCGTGGCGTGAGAACTCGCTCGCAACCCTGCGCGGGCTCGGCTTCGCCGATGACCAGCTCGACCGGCGCCTGGAGACGTTCTCCGGCGGAGAGCTGACGCGGGCCTCACTGGCACGTGCGCTGGCCGGCGACCCCGACCTGCTGCTGCTCGACGAGCCGACCAATCACCTGGACGTCGAGCGCCTCGAGTGGCTGGAGCGGACGCTGGTCGGCCTGGACGCGGCCGTGATCCTCGTCGCCCACGATCGGTGGTTCCTGGAGGCGACCACCACGGCGGTGCTCGAGCTCGAGGCCGGCCGCTCGACCTACTTCCCCGGCCAGTGGCATGTCTGGCGGCGCGAGAAGGCGGCCCGCGCGCTCGACGCGTCGAAGTCGATCGAGCGCTACAACGCCGACATCGCCCGGCTCCAGCGGTTCGTCGACCGGTTCCGCTACAAGAAGTCGAAGGCCAAGCAGGCGCAGGCAAAGCTCACGCACATCGGGCGGCTTGCAAAGGAGCGGACGCGGGCCTCCGACGAGCTGGCGCTGCTGTCGCGCAGGTCAAGGCGGCTCGGGTTCGAGTTCCTGAACCCGCCGCGCAGCGGCCGGACCGTGGTCGAGGTCGAGCGGCTGACGCTGAGCGCCGGGGACAAGCCGCTCCTGCACGACGTCTCGCTTGCGGTCGAGCGGGGAGAGCACGTCGCGCTCGTCGGCCCGAACGGGAGCGGGAAGACGACGCTGCTGGAGACGATCCTCGCCCGGCTAGGCGCCGACTCGGGCGTCGCCCGGCTCGGCCACGGCGTGGTGCCGGCGTACTTCTCGCAGCACGAGGCCGAGCTGGACGAGCGGGGGTCGGTCCTGGACTGCGTCCAGGGGATGACCGGGCTGCGGCGCCCGGAGGCGCAGACGCTGCTCGGGCGCTTCCTCTTCTCGGGCTGGGAGGCGCACGAGAAGGCGGTCTCGGTGCTCTCCGGGGGCGAGCGGCGGCGGCTCGCGCTGGCGATCGTCGTCGCGTCGGGCGCGAACTTCCTCGTCCTCGACGAGCCGACGAACCACCTCGACCTCGAGAGCCGCGAGGCGCTCGAGGTCGCGCTCGAGAACTTCCCGGCGACCGTGCTGCTCGTCTCGCACGACCGCGCGCTGCTCGACGCCGTCGCAGAACGGACGCTTGCGATCGAGGACGAGACGATCCGAAGCTACGACGGCGGCTGGGCCGACTACGTCCGGGCGCGCGACCTGTGGAAAGAACGTTCCACTCTCGTCGCACCCCCGGTCTCAGAGACTGGGTTGCAGCGGCCACGAGCAAAGACACGGCCCGAACGGCCGAAGCCGACGGGGCCGACGGAACTCTCACGGGTCGAGGAGCAGATCGCGCACCAGGAGGAGGCAGTCGCCGACCTCGAGCGGAAGCTGGCCGACGACTGGGGCGACGTCGAGCTGCTCGCAGCGCACCGCGCAGCGCGCGACGCGCTGCAGGCGCTGCTCGACCGCTGGGAGACGCTCTTCGAGCAGGCGCAGGCGTGAAGATGTTGTCATTGCACGGATGAGCGAGACGCGCGACTTCCTGCGCTCGATCGGCCTCCCGCCGGGCGACCTGAATGACCTGCCCGACTCGACCGAGCGCTTCCCCGACGGCGCGCAGTACCGCATCGAGATCCCGAGCACCGAAGGCCCGCGCTGCCTAGAGGCCGTGCTCGAGGAGGGGACGCGGCTCGAGGTGACGGTGCACCGGGTCTCGCAGGGCAGCGGCGTCTTCCTGCTCACCAACAAGGAGTTGGACGAGACCGCCCGGCTCGCCGCCGCGGCGCCCGTCGAGGTCAGCCTCTTCGCACGTCCGAACGCCGGCTGGGACACCTCTGCCATGGCGCGCTCGGCCGCGGGCGCCGTCGTCGCACCAACCGCGCGCGGCCAGGAGCAGGTCGTCGCCTGCCTCGACGACGCGCGCCGTGCCGCCGAGCACGGCTTCCGCAGCGTGCTGATCGCAGACCTCGGCGTGCTCTCGACCTTCGCGGACGCGCGGCGAGCCGGCTTCCTCCCCCAAGACATGCAGGCGAAGGTTTCCGTGATGCTGCCGGTCGCCAACCCGGCCGCCGCCCGCGTCCTCGCCGACCTCGGCGCGAACACGATCAACCTGCCGACAGACCTCTCCCTCGCCCAGATCGCCGCGATCCGCGCGGCGGTGGACATCCCGCTCGACGTCTACGTCGAGGCACCCGACAACCTCGGCGGCTTCGTCCGCCTGCATGAGCTCCCCGAGCTGATCCGCATCGCCGCGCCGGTCTACGTCAAGTTCGGGCTGCGCAACGCGCCGGACGTCTACCCGGCGGGCACGCACCTGGACGCAACGACCGTCGCGCTCTCCCGCGAGCGCGTCCGCCGCGCCCGCCTCGGCATGGAGCTGCTCGCCCGCTCCGGCTATGAGCCGACGACCTCGGAGCTGGGCGCCGAAGGCCTCGCCATCCCGGTGCCGCGGGCCTAACCCTCGAACGTCGCGATCAGTGCCTCGGCGACGACCTTCAGCGGCCGGCCGGCCAGCTGGCTCGCGCGCCGCAGCCGCTCGAATGCCTCCTGCTCCGTCAGGCCCTCTTTCGCCATCAGCAATCCCTTCGCCCGCTCGATCGACTTCCGCGCGGCCAGCGCCTCCGCGAGCGACTCGGCCTCCTCCCGGAGTGCTGCGAGCTCCTCGTGCCGTGCCCGGGCCGCGGCGATCGCCGGCAGCAGGTCGGTCTCGCGGAAGGGCTTGACGAGGTAGCCGAAGACGCCCGCCTCGACCGCCCTCGAGACCAGCTCGTCCTGCCCGTACGCGGTCAGCATCACGATCGGGATCGGGCGCTCGTCGAGGATCCTCCGTGCCGCCTCGATCCCGTCGAGCCGCGGCATCTTCACGTCCAGCACGGCGAGGTCGGGCTGCTCGGAGCGCGCGAGCTCGACCGCCTCCATGCCGTCCTTCGCCTCCGCGCAAACCTCGAACCCGGCCTGCTCCAGCAGCTCGCGCAGGTCGAGACGGATGATCGTCTCGTCCTCGGCAATCAAGATCCTCACGCAGGAAACACCACCTCGGCGCGCAACCCGCTCTCGTCGCGCAGCGACAGCGTGCCGCCGAGCTCGTCGCGCACCAGCGCCTCCACGATCGAGAGCCCCGTGCCCTGCGGCGCGCCGCCGATCCCATCGCCGTCGTCCGCGATCGCCAGTGAGACGTCGCCGTTCCGCCGCCCGAGCTCGATACGAACCGAGTCGCCGCCGTGCTCGAGCGCGTTCTGGAACAGCTCGCTGAAGACGAGCGCGAGCGCGGTCGCCCTGCCCCCGGCCAGCGACACGGGCTCGAACGAGGCCTCGACCTGCTTGCCGCCCCCCAGACCCTGCACGAGCATGGCCCGCAGCCGCTCGAGCAGCTCGCCGAGATCGACGCTCTCGTCGCGGCGCTCGGTCAGCACCTCGTGCACCGCGGCGATCGCGAGGATCCGGTTCACCGAGTCGTCGATCGCGCGCTGTGGGTCGATCGGATCCGCCCCTCGAGCCTGGAGGCGAAGCAGCGAGGCGACCGTCTGGAGGTTGTTCTTGACCCGGTGGTGGATCTCCTGGGCAAGCACACCGCGCATGACCGCGCGTCCGTGCTCGAGCGCGACCGCGGCGTGGTGGGCAATCGACGCGAGCAGCTGCCGCTCCTCCTCGGTGAACGGCGTGTCCCGGTCGGCGACCAGCTCGCCGATCTGCCGCCGCTTCCAGCGCAACGGTGTCCGCACCGCGTGCTCTCCGGCGCGGCCCTCCGGCCAGGCGATCTTGCCGTCCTCGAGCACGAGCGCCGCGCCGGTGGCGGCGACCGCATCCATCGTCGTCTTGACGATCGCCTCCAGCGACTCCTCGAGGTAGAGCGACTCCGAGACGGCTTCGGAGATCCGCGCCAGCGCCTCCAGCTCCTCGACGCGCCGCTGCGCCTGGGCGTAGAGCTTCGCGTGCTCGATCGACTGCGCAACCTGCGCAGCGATCGCGAGCAGCAGGTCGATCTCGGCCGCGGAGAAGTCACGCGGGACACGGGTGCGGACGTTCAGCGCCCCCTCCAGCTTCTCGCGCGCGAGGATCGGCACGGCGAGGATCGACTCGTACTCCTCCTCCGGCAGGTTCGTGAAGAGCTTGAAGCGCGGATCGAGGTGCGCCTGTGACGGGATCATCACCGGCGCGCGCTCGGCGGCGGCGGTGCCCGTGATCCCCTCGCCCGGCCGCATCTTCGGACGCCTCGTCATCTCCTCGACCCGGGTACCGTACGTCGCCCGCAACACCAGCTCGTCCCCGCGTTCGTCGTAGAGGTAGACGAAGCACGCGTCGGTGCCGAGAGCCTCGGCGACCTTGCTCGCGACGAGCTCGAGTACCTCCTGGAGGTCGAGCGTGGAGTTGACGGCGGCGATCGTTTCCGTCAGGAGCCGCAGGTGCCGCTCGGGCGCGTCCACCCGACCGATTGTAGGCCGGGCCGTCGCTTAGGCTTCCGCTCCGTGACCAAGTACGACTGGCTGCTGCTCTTCCACGTCCTGGGCGCGTTCCTGCTCCTCGCGGGCTCGATCGTCGCCGGGATCCTCCAGCTGGCCGCCGTGCGTCGCACGCGGCCGAGCGAGGTCTCGCTGCTGCTCGGCCTGATGCAGCCGGCGGTTGCGGCGATGGGCATCGGCGCGATCGTCACGCTCGGTCTCGGCCTCTGGCTCGCCGACGATGCCGGCTACGGGATCGGCGAAGGCTGGGTGGTCGCGGCGATCGTGCTCTGGGCGATTGCCAATGCGCTCGGCTGGGCCGGCGGGCGGCCGCTGGGCCGGGCGGCGGAGCTCGCCCAACGCCTCGCCGAGGACGGTGACCAGCCGAGCTCCGAGCTCCATCGTGCGGTCGCCGACCGCCGGGCGCTCGTGCTCAACTACCTCAGCTTCGCGGCGCTGATCGCGATCCTCGTCCTGATGGTCTTCAAGCCGGGTGCCGGATGATCGCCGTACTCAGGCCGGACAGCTGGAACTGGCTGCTCCTCTTCCACCTGCTCGCAGCGTTTGCGCTCGTCGGCGGCGTGCTCACCGTCGTGCTCGTCTCGCTCGCCGCCGAACGGAAGGCCTGGCCCGCCCAGGTGCCGCTACTGCGGGCGATCGCCTTCCGCACGAACCTCGTCGTCGTGCTGCCTGCCTTCATCGTCGTCTGGGTGTTCGGCGACCTGCTCGCGAGCCGGGAGTACAAGCACGGCGACCCCGATTGGCTCTCGGCCGGGTTCGCGATCACCGGAATCGCCCTGATCGTCGGAGGCGTGGTGCTGACGCTGCTCCAGTTCTGGGTGCTGCGCCGCACCCGCGCAGGGCACTCAGGCGGCTGGCCGGCGGCACTCGCGAGCTACCTGCCGGCAGTGATCCTCGCCGCGCTCGTCACCGTGATCGTGCTGATGGCAGGGAAACCCGACGGTTAACGGAACCTTTACGAATCTCGCGCTATTCCCCAACAGGCCAGGCATAGGTTCCTGGCGATGAGTTCTGCTGTGGCAGCTGTCGACCTCATGACCACGACGGGCTATCTCGTCGCCGACGCGCGGGGCCGCGTCGTCGGACGCGTCGAGGCGCCGATGTACGGCACCTCGCCCGACGTCCCCGATGCGCTTGCCGTCCGCTCCGGCTTCATGCGCCGGCGGCGGATCGTGCCAGCCGAGGCAATCAGCGCGATCGACGGCCGCAGCGGCGTAATCGGGCTGCGGCTCGTCCGCGAGTCGATTCGCAGCTTCGGCTAACCGCTTGCCGCGGGCCCCTGCGGGGCCCGCGGGCCTCGCTCTCATGGGGGAAACGGCCGGTTTCCCCCATGTGCCCCCTTCCCTAACCGGCGTTCTCGCGGCGTGCGGCTCCGAGCCGCGCCCGCCATGTCGGTCGCGGCGGCGGACGCCCCTCGACCTTCTCACTCCGGCGCTGCCGGCCCTTCTCGACTCCGCGTGTCACCGTCAACCTGAGGTGGCCGCCTCAACCTGGGTAGACACCGGTGCTCGATGTCTCCGTGTTTCCGGTCAGAAGAGTCTCTGCGACCTGGGGTGAGGCGCGGCGGGACGCCAGCTCCTCCGCCGCCTCCTCCCAGATCAACCGACGCCTGGTCCGCCGTCTCTGCCGTGCCTCAGACGACCACCAAGAGCGGAGCCGATCCAACCAGGACACGCCCGGGATCATAGGCCGACGACCACGAGACCATCTAACGACCACGAGCCGCGCATACACGCAGCTCGCGGTCGGCCGTCAGTCAGCCTCGCCGCCGCAGGGTGGCGAGGCGTCAGTTGCACTTTAGAGCAGCGCGGGTGGGGTCGCACCCTGTCCGTTTCGGACAAGGCGCGACCCGGAGTGCCCCTCAGAGAGCCTTCAAGTAGCGCTGCATCTCCCAGTCGGTCAGCTGGACGCGGTACTCGTCCCACTCCTTGCGCTTGATCTCGATGTAGCGGTCGAAGATGTGCTGGCCGAGCGCCTTCCGCGCCAGCTCCGACTGCGAGAGCTCGTCGATCGCCTCGCCGAGCGTCTCCGGCAGCGCGACGATCCCCCGCTCGCGCCGCTGCTCGGCGGTCAGGTGGTAGAGGTTCTGATCCATCGGGTCCGGCAGCTCGTAACCCTGCTCGATCCCCTCGAGCCCGGCGTGCAGCAGGGCGGCGAAGGTCAGGTACGGGTTGCAGGCCGGGTCCGGGCAGCGGATCTCCGCCCGGGTCGCCTGCTCGGAGCCCGGCTTGTAGAGCGGGATCCGGATCAGCGCGGAGCGGTTCCGCTGCGACCAGGCGACGTAGACGGGAGCCTCGTAGCCGGGCACGAGCCGCTTGTACGAGTTGACCCACTGCGCGAAGACCGCGGAGATCTCGCGAGCATGGTGCAGCTGACCGGCGATGAAGGCCTTGGCCACGTCCGAGAGGTGCCACTGGTCCGACTCGTCGAAGAACGCGTTGCGCCCGCCTGTGAAGAGCGACATGTGGGTGTGCATGCCCGAGCCGTTCTCGCCGAAGATCGGCTTCGGCATGAAGGTCGCGTAGACGCCGTTCTTGGCCGCGATCTCCTTGACCACCAGCCGATACGTGAGCGTGTGATCGGCCATGTCGAGCGCGGGCGCGAAGCGCATGTCGATCTCGTGCTGCGACGGCCCGACCTCGTGGTGGTGGTACTCGATCGGGATCCCGACCTTCTCGAGCGCCTGGATCGTCTCGTTGCGCAACTCGGTGGCGGCGTCCTGGGTCGTCATCGCAAAGTAGCCGCCCTCGTCGAGCGTCTCCGTCCCGTCCGCGTCCTTGAAGAGGAAGTACTCGAGCTCGGGGCCGACGTTGAACGTGTCGAAGCCGGCCGCGCTCATCCGTTCGAGGGCGCGCCGGAGGACGTGGCGCGGGTCGCCCTCGTACGGCTTGCCGTCGGGCGTGACGACGTCGCAGATCATCCGGCCGACCTTCGACTCGCCCGAGCGCCACGGCATCACGACGAAGGTGTCGGGGTCGGGGATGGCGACCATGTCGGACTCCTCGATCGCGTTGAAGCCGGTGATCGACGAGCCGTCGAAGCCCATCCCGTCGTCGAGAGCGCCCTCGAGCTCGTCGGGCGTGATCGCGAAGCTCTTCAGATGGCCCTCGAGGTCGGTGAACCAGAGGAGCATCGACTCGATCGCCTCGGTCTTGCAGCGGGCGAGCACCTCCTGCCTGGTCTCCTCGCTCGACGTCGCCCGGTTCTTCGACTGCACCTGGGTCATAGTTGCACCTCAATCACATTACCCTCCCTGAAATGACAAAAGCCCCGAGCGCGGAACACTCCGCGCCCGAGGCCACATCGCCTACGGACAGCCTCAGCATAGCGCAGTAGGCTGTCGGGGTGGCTCCCGATCTGGAGAGCGCCGAGCGCGCCGCCTACGCGGATGCGTTCCGCGCCTCTCCCGATCTCTGTGAGGTGGCCGAGATCGGCGGCGGAACGTGCCTGGCCGTTCGCCGCCTGCCCGGGCGCATCTTCAACCGGGTCTTCGGCCTCGAGTCGGCCGGCGCGATGGGCGAGATCGCGGCGTTCTACGGCGACACGCAATGGTGGGTGTCGGACTCGCACGGCCTCGGGCCCGAGCTCGAGCAGCTCGGCTTTACCCGCGACTACGGCTGGATGAAGTTCTCCCGCGGCGCCGGGCCGCGCGAAGCGCAGAGCGACCTCCGGGTCGAGCGCGTCGCCCCCGACCGCGCGGACGACTTCGCCGCGGTCGTCGTCGGCGGCTACGGGATGCCGGAGTGGTCGGCTCCGTTCGCGGCGAACGTCGTCGGGCGGCGGGGCTGGTCGTGCTACGTCGCGTACGACGGAGACAGCCCGGCGGGCGCCGGTGCGTTGTTCGTGCGTAAGAGACTCGGCTGGCTGGGGTTCGGGGCGACGCTGCCGGAGTACCGCGGCCGCGGCGCGCAGAGCGCGATCCTCGCCGCGCGCATCGAGGACGCGCGGCAGCAGGGCTGCCGGACGGTCACGACCGAGACCGGTGAGCTCGAGGAGGGCCGACCGTCGAGCTCGTACCACAATATCCTCCGCGCCGGGTTTCGCGAGGCCGGCGTGCGACCGAACTACCGCGCCCCGTAGCTCACGCCTGGTGCGACGAGGTTCCGCCGCTTCATGCACAGTGTTGGGCATGCGGCGCTGGGGCCCGATTGCAGCTGCGGCCGTGGCGCTCGCCGCGCCGGCCGCGCAGGCGAAGGCGCCGTTGCAGGTCGGCGCCGTCACGCCCGAGCTGCTCACGCGGAAGCTGGTGCCCGGCACGGTCGCGGGACTGCGCGCGGCGAACCTGGCGGACGCGGCCCGCGTCACGCTCACCTGGAAGCGCGGCCAGACGGATCTCGACCTCAATCTCCTGGCCGACCTCCGCTACGGCATCGACGCGGCCGAGCGCGTGGGGGCGGACGTCTACCTCACGGTCTACCCCCAAGGCAGCTCCGAAACGCCGCTGACCTTCGCCGACCAGAACACGTTCGCCCGGTACGCCGCGTGGCTCGTCAAGAGGTTCCCCGCGGTCGAGCACGTCATCGTCGGGAACGAGCCGAACCTGAACCGCTTCTGGCTCCCACAGTTCGGGGCCGGCGGCACCGACTTGGCTGCGCCCGCCTACGTCCGTCTTCTGGCCCGGACGTACGACGCCCTGAAGGCGGCGTCGCCCGCGGTCGAGGTCGTCGGCGGCGCGCTCGCGCACCGCGGCGGCGACATCCCGGGCACCGGCCGCGACACCCACTCGCCGGTGACCTTCATCCTCGACATGGGCAAGGCCTATCGCGCAAGCGGTCGCACGAAGCCGATCATGGACGCGTTCGCCTACCACCCGTACCTCGAGCAGTCCGACTTCCCGCCGACCTACCAGCACATGCTCTCGAAGACGATCACGATCGGCGACTACGGGAAGCTCGTCTCGGTGCTCCGTCGCGCATTCGACGGCACGAATCAGGCCGGCTCGACGCTGCCGATCGTCTACGCCGAGTTCGGCGTCGAGAGCCGGGTCCCGCAGGATCTCGAGTCGCTCTACAAGGGGATCGAGCCCGCAACCACGCATCCGGTCGACGAGGGAGTGCAGGCCCGGTACTACGCCCAGGCGATGCAGATGGCCGCCTGCCAGCCGACCGTGCGGACGTTCATGGTCTTCCGCCTGATCGACAGCCCGCAGCTTTCCGACTGGCAGTCGGGCGTCTACTACGCCGACGGGAGACCGAAGTCCAGCCGCACGACGATCGCCGCCGCCGCAGGCCGCGCGAGAGCGGTAACCGCGACCGGCTGTGCGGCGCTGCTTGCGCCGAAGCCGCTCGTCTCATTCTTCCCTCGCACCCGGCCGGGGCCGAAGATCGGAATCCAGCCGCTGCTCCTGCGCTGCAACGAGGATTGCAACTACACGATCCGGCTGGCCAGGCTCAGCGAGGCGACGACGCCGCTCGCCGAAGTCCGAGGGAAGCTGATCGCCGGAGAGACAGCGCACCCGCGCGCGCCGAGAGTGCCGCTCACGCGCGGGTACTACCGGCTCTCCATGCGCGTCACGGCCGCCGACTACCCGGCCAACGCGTTCACGTCGAGCCGGGTGTTCAGGATCAGGCGCTGATCATCCGGACCGCTTCAGCTTGCCGTGCTTCTTGGCGTAGATCTCGCCGCGCCTGAAGACCCAGAGGCCGAGCGGGATCGCGACGACACCGATCACGATCAGCGGCCAGATGTCGCCCCAGACCGTCGCCGGGCCCGCCCCTTCCAGGATCGCGTGCCGGATCCCGCGCAGCGCGTAGGTCGCCGGCGAGATCGTCGAGATCGCCTGCATCCAGCCGGGCAGCACCGAGACCGGGTAGTAGACGCCGGAGACGACCAGCATGATCCCCTGCCCCATGAAGCCGAGCTGCGTTCCCTTCTCCGGCGAGATCAGCGGCAGGACGGCGGTCATCATCCCGATCCCGATGAAAGAGACGGAGGCGACCGAGAGCAGCAGGAGCGCGGTGCCGAAGTTCGCGTGGGGCATGTGCAACGAGAAGAACGCGGCGACGACGCCGAAGATCAGCGACGCGCGCACGAGCCCGTACGCGATCGCGAACACCCCCATCCCGATCAGGTGCACGGGGCGGGACAAGGGCGCCATGAACGTGTACTCGATCGTCCCCTCCCAACGCTCCCAGGCGACCGTCTCCGTGAGGATCTCGAAGATGATCCCGAGGTAGGCCCAGATCACGGCGCCGATCAGGAGGATCGTGGTCAGCCGGTTCTCGGCCGCCGGGGAGAGGCCCGCCGCCTTCGAGATGAAGACGATCGAGAGCGTGTTCGCGATCGTCCAGACGAAGAACGCGAGCTCCCACATGGCGTAGCGCTTGACGAGGTACCAGTTCCGCTCGAGTACCCCCAGGAGGCCGATCAGCTCGTGGCGGGCTCGCGCCGCTGCGGCGGTCATCGGGCTTTCACCTCCTCTTCCTCCTCCTGCCACTCGTCCTCGAAGGTCTTGCCGGTCGCGGCGAAGAACGCCTCCTCCAGCGTGTCGACGCCGTAGCGCTCCTCGATCTCGTCGGCAGACTCGAGGCAGAGCAGCACGCCGTCGTCGAGGATCCCGATCCGCTCGGCGAGGATCTCCGCCTCGATCAGATCGTGGGTGCAGAGCAGGATCGTCGTGTCATGGATCTGGCGGACCTCGCGGATGAAGTCCTGCACCTCGAGCTTCGAGCGCGGGTCGAGCCCGGTCGTCGGCTCGTCGAGCAGCAGCAGCACCGGTGAGGTGAGGAGCGCCCGAGCGAGCGCGACCTTCTGCTGCGTCCCGCGCGAGAGATGCTCCATCGCGTGCCGACGCCGCGAGGATGGGAACCCGACCTTGTCGAGGATCTCCGGGATCCGCACCTTCGTCTCCTTCGGCGTCAGCCCGTAGAACCGCGCCGCATACGCGAGGTTCTCGACCGCCGACATCTTCTTGAAGAACGAGGCCTCCACCGAGACGCGGTTGACCAGTTGGCGAACGGCTCGTGTCTCGGAGATGTCGTGGCCGAAGACGCGCGCGCTGCCGCCGTCGGGCAGGAGGAGCGTCGAGAGCAGGCGCACGAGCGTCGACTTCCCGGAGCCGTTCTGGCCCAGGATCGCGATGCACTCGCCGCGCTGCATCTCGAACGTCACTCCTCGTAACGCCGCGACCCGGGTGCGCTTGCGCCCGTTCTTGCGGACGAACTCCTTGCGCAGGTTGTGAACTTCGACGGCCTTCATCGTGTTGCTCCTCCAGCTCGACGGACACGAACAGGTACTGCGCTTCCGGCTCGAACCGGAGGCGCCCTGCTCGCACTGCACCCTCCGGCCCGGGCCGGGGGCGCGTGCGCAATAGACGTGTCAGCCGAAGAGCAACATCGAGCCGCCGAGGCTACCAGACGTCTCGACGAGCGCGCAAACGCGAGGCCGGGGACCTAAGGGTTGCGGTCTGGGTGCTTTCGCTTCGACAACAGCAACCTCCAGCGTCGGGTGCGCCGCGATCTTACAGCGTCCGACGGAAAGCGCAGGGCTCGAGCGGCGTTGATGCAGCCGAAGCGGAAGAAAACTTGACGTCCGTCTGCGGCTGTGCCTATGGTGTGGAAGCGCCGCCGGCGAAGGCGGTGCGGAGGCAAAGAGGCCTCAGGACTCCTGGAAGTCCTGGGGCTTTTTTCGTGGTCCGACGGATGGAGATCAAAGCGATGCAACCGAGCGACTGTGTCTGGCACGACACCTACCTACTGGAGAGGAGACAGACGTGTCCTGGGTAAAGGTGGAGGCGGTCGTGATCCGCGAGCGGATCGAGACGGTGATCGACGCCGTCGAGGAGCAGGCCGGCCACGTCGGCGTGACCGTGATCGAGGCGGTCGGCCACGGCCGCCAGCGCGGGATCACGCACGAGTACCGGGGCCGCGTCTTCGAGTCCCGCTTTCTGCCGAAGGCGCTGCTGGTGTTCGTCGCCGAGGCCTCGAAGATGGAGTCGATCGCGAGCGCGATCGCCGACGCGGCGCGCAGCGGCAACGAGTCGGGCGACGGGATCGTCTGGACGACGCCCGTCGAGAACGTCATGCACAACCGGACAGGGAGATCCCTGGAGGAGGTGGAAGCTCAGTGAAGACCGCAGATCTGGTCATCGCGGTGAACACCGTGTGGGTCGTGATCGCGGCGGTGCTCGTCATGTTCATGCAGGCCGGCTTCGCCTTCCTCGAAGCCGGACTGACCCGGATGAAGAACGCGGCGCACATCGCCGGCAAGAACGTGCTCATCTTCGCGATCTGCTCGCTCGTCTACTGGGCGGTCGGGTTCGGGATCGCATTCGGGGACGGCAACTCGATCGTCGGGACGCACGGCTTCTTCCCGTCGACGGACGACTTCCTCGCGATCGGGCAGGCGCCGTTCAGCTTCTTCACCGGGATCCCCGGCGCGACCGCCTACCTGTTCGAGGTCGTGTTCGCCGGCGTGTCGCTCGCGATCGTCTGGGGGGCGATGGCCGAGCGCGCGAAACTGTGGGTCTACTTCGCGTTCGGGGTTGTCTTCACCCTCATCTACTCGGTCGCGTCGCACTGGGTCTGGCACTCCGGCGGCTGGCTGTTCGCGAAGGGGATGCAGGACTTTGCCGGCTCGACGGTCGTCCACTACCAGGGCGCGCTCGCCGCGCTCGCGGGCGCGCTGCTGCTCGGCCCGCGAATCGGCAAGTTCGGGCACGACGGCCGCGCGAACCCGATCCCGGGACACAACATGCCGTACGCCGTCCTCGGGACGATCATCCTCTGGTTCGGCTGGTTTGGCTTCAACCCCGGATCGACGCTCGGGGTCGTCACCGGCGACCGCATCGGCTACTTCGGCTACGTCGCACTGACGACCAACATCGCCGCGGCCGCGGGGGCGCTGGGCGGGATCGTCTCCGCCTGGCTGATCATCAAGAAGCCGGACGTCTCGATGATGCTGAACGGCGTGATCGCCGCGCTCGTCGCGATCACCGCCGCGAGCGGCTTCGTCGCCCCCTGGGCGGCGGTCGTGATCGGGCTCGTCTCAGGCTTCATCGCCGTGGCCGGCGTGCTCTTCGTTGAGCGGATCGGGATCGACGACCCGATCGGCGCCGTCGCCGTCCACGGGATGAGCGGCGTCTGGGGCACGCTCGCGACCGGCATCTTCGCCGTGCCGTCGCTGGCGTCAAACCTCGCGACGGGCACCGGCGGGCTTGTGTACACCGGCTCCTTCCACCAGCTCGGCGTGCAGGCGCTCGGACTCGCCGCAGTCGGCGGATTCACGTTCACGGCGTCGTTCACGGCTCTCTGGGTGATGAAGCGGCTGTGGGGAATCCGCGTCCAGGAGGAGACCGAGACGGCGGGCCTGGATGTCTCCGTATGGCGACTGGGTAACAACTCCGCCCTGGGAGCGTGAGATCAGACCGGGGCCGAAGCCGAGGCCGAGTGTAGACCCGGCGCCGGAGCCCGGGTGAAAACCGTGTCCTGACCCCGCCGAAAGGAGACGAGCTAGGCGGTGACGAGCGTCCGGTCAGCAGCGCACTCGTGCTGGCGGAAGCTCGTCATCGCCTCGGCCAAAAGCGTCATGCTGGCTTGGCGAGCGACTCAACGAGACGTTTGTCCTGTGATGCGTGGCGACCGAGAGGCGGCTGTGCGGCCGAGCCTGGACTGGCTTTGTCGCGGTTGGTGGGAGTGCGACAAGCCAGCAGACCTCCGCTCGGCTCGGCATCAGTGCTCCACTGCGTAAAGGCGCCACTCGCCCGGTATGCCCTTCAGCTCGCCGGCGCCTCGGTCTTCGAACTGAATTCCCGAGCCCGCGACTAGGTCTTTGACCGTCTGCGAGACGAGCACCTCCCCGGGCTGGGCTTGTGCAGCGACCCGGGCGCCGATCGAGACGGCGATCCCGGCCACCTTTCCTTCCAGGAGCTCGCACTCCCCTGTGTGAACACCCGTGCGCACTTCGAGGCCGAGCTCGCTCACGGATTTCTGGATCGCAGCCGCGCACCGGATCGCCCTCGCCGGGCCTTCGAAGCGCGCGAAGAACCCGTCACCGGCAGTGTCCAACTCGACTCCGCGATAGCGCGCGAGCTCCCGCCGGATCCTTGAGTGGTGCTGCTCCAGCAGCTCGCGCCAACCTTGATCCCCCAACGTCGCCGTCTTCTCGGTCGATCCGACCAGATCGGTGAACAGAATGGTCGCCAACACACGGTCGGGCGCGGCTTCTGCTCCGAGCGTGGCGACGAATGCCTCGAGCTCGTCGACGATCTCCCCTGAGAGAAAGATTCCCCACCAATCCGAGCCCGTAATCTCGACGAGACGCGCGTTCGGGATCAGCTTGGCCGTGTCTCGCGCTCCGAGTTCCCCCGCGAGCGCTCCGCGGTAGAGGACGAGCGCGGGCATCTGGATCGCAGGCAAGACGTCGCGCAGATCGTTCTCCATGAACGCCTTGTTGAGCTCGTACGCGACTTCGGGAGTCGCCCCGACACGCAGACAGTTCGCGAACCAGAGCCGGTCGGCTTCGCTGCGAAGGAGCGTCGGGCAGATCTCCGCCAGCATCTGGTCCGCGAGATCTTGCGTGCCCCACGCAGCACGAAAGCGGTCGAGGTCGCGCTGCTGCCCAGCCGGGTCCTCCTGCCCCCAGCCGGACGGGAAGAACTGGAAGACGACGAGCGCGTCCGTCCGCTCGGGGTACGTGGCCGCGTAGAGCGCCGCCATGCCGCTGCCCTCGTGCGAGCCGAAGACGATCGCGCGCTCGGAGCCGACCGCGTCGAGCACGGCGCGCATGTCCTCCATTCTCGTCTCGAGCGCCGGGAAAAACGCGCCTCGATCGGAGAGCCCGGTGCCCCGCTTGTCAAAAAGGATCAGCCTGAACGACTGCGCCAGCCGTTCGTAGAACTCGCGCCAGTACGCCGACTCCCAGAAGTAGACGAGATTGGAGACGAAGTCGGGCACGAAGACGAGATCGCGGTCGCCGTCACCGACCACCTGGTAGGCGATCGCAACGTCTCCGTTGCGGGCGTACTGGACGTCCGGCTGCACCCGCACAGTGTCGCGCGTCAATTGGTTCCATGCGAGCAAGGGTCGCCAGCAATTTCACCGATCAAGCCAAGCTCACTTGACGGCGCCGCCCGGCGTGTCGCGAAATGCGGGAACCGCGACACCGTGAGTTGATCGACCTAGCCGAAGATTCGTCTGAGGAGGCGTGCAACTACTGGGTCGCTTCCTCGAGTGCTGCGTCGGCTTGCGCGGTCATCTTCCGTACGATTTCGGCGGCTGGGAGGAGGTGGCGGATCATCCCGGCTGCGGCATCGGTCAATGCGCGCGGGCGAATGCCCGGCGCGTGAAGTACGTCGGTACAGTCGGTGGTTGGTCGTAGGCTGAGAGTCGCTTCGTATGGGCCGTTCGGCCCATTGACGAGGAGCCGGTGCAGCCCCCGCTCGTCGACAACGGCACTCAGTTCCGCGTGGTCGACTGCAAGTACCAGTACATCCTCTCGATTCCCTCGCTAAAGGGGTCTGGCACCTACCGGGCCGATATCCAGATCGGCGGAAACACGGTCGGCTCGGCTTCCTTCGACTTGAGGTAAACCCACCGTCCTAGCAAGGCATGATGGCGAGGCGGCCCCGACAGGCGGGGCCGCCTCGCTTTTGGAAACCGCAGGGTTAGATTTGCTGAAGGACAGGGAGTCAAGTCCCAGGACGTGGTGTAACTCGTCGGCACGATCAGGGGCTGCTCAGGTCGCGGTGAGCTCTCGCACCTCCTCGTCGTCTTTCTCTTCTTTCTCTCGGTCGAGGACTGTCTCCAGGGAGTGAGCGCTGAGGTAACGCCGGCCGACGAGCCATTCGTCGTTCTGCTCGATCACGACTGAGGCGGCGAGGCGGATCAGCGAGCGGTCGTTGGGGAAGATCCCGACGACGTCGGTGCGCCTGCCGATCTCGCGGTTGACCCGCTCGAGTGGATTGGTCGAGCGCAGCTTCGCCCAATGGTCGACCGGGAAGCAGTAGAAGGCGAGCAGGTCCTCCTCGGCCTCCTCGAGCAGCGCCGCCAGCTTGGGCAGCGGCGCTCGCAGTCGCTCGAGCGCATCCCCGACGAGCTCGCGGGCAGCTTCGCCTGAGTCGGCGTTGAAGATCGCGCGCAGGAGCGCCGCCACCATCGCTTGCTGCTCGCGGCGCACGTGCCCGAGCGCCTCGCGCAGAAAGTGGACTGAGCAGCGCTGCCAGGGGCAGCCGAGCACCTGCGCGATCGCCTTCTTCAAGCCGGCGTGGGCGTCGGAGACGACGAGCTCGACGCCTGAAAGACCGCGCTCGACCAGCGAGCGCAGGAACGAGCGCCAGAACGCCTCCGTCTCGCACTCGCCGACGTCGAGGGCGATCACCTCCCGGTAGCCGGACTCGTGCACCCCGTAGGCGAGCACCAGGCACTTGCGCACGACGCGGCCCGAGTCGCGCACCTTTTCGACCTTGGCGTCGACCAGGCGACGCGCTGCAGGGCACCCGCGGTGAGGGCTAATTAGCGGAGCAAGGGCGTGGTTAAGCGAAAACGATCCCGCCAAAAAGCCGCCACGACCCGCCAACAGCCGCGGCGCAGAGGGTAGAATGTCATTAGATGACGCCGCGAGACCGCGCAATCGCCAACCTGGTCGCCAAGGGCCTGACGCAGCAGCAGGTCGCTGAGCTGACCGGCACGAGCGTGCGCACGGTGCAGAGGACCGTCGCCGACCCACTCGTCGCCGCGGAGATCGAGCGCCTTGAGGCCGAGGGTGCGGTCGACGAGCCGGCCTTCGCCACCCTCCGCGCCGCTTTGCTCGCGGAAAAGCGGGCCGGCGTTCCGGACTGGACGGCCCGGATCGCCGCCGCTCGCGCCCTGCTCTCGAATCCACCCGACGCCGCCCCCGAGCCGCGGGTGATCACCGTCTACGCGCCGCCCGCGCCCGCCAGCGACGATGCCTAAGCACGGCATCTACATGCTGCACTTGCGCTCCGGTCACCGCCGGCTCGCCGACATCCCACCTCCTCCCGGTGTCGAGACCAGCGCCATGTACATCCTGTACGAGCGGTCGACGTGGGCGTCGCGATGCTCGTGCTCGAGAACGACCGCCAGCGCCGCGTCACGCGCGGCGAGTCGCTCGACGAGGCGTTGCTCGAGGTCGCGTGCGACGCGGCCGCGCAGGGTGCGCTTTCGATCCTTCCCTACTTCGACGAGATCGCGAAGCAGGCGGGGATCGAGACGTAGGTGTGCCAAAAGCGGGCGAGTCGGGCCCACTGCTACGAGTACGGTCCGCCTGGCCTGTCGCGAGATGTGGGCCGCCTGTCGCGAACTGCGGGAACTGCGACAGCCCTCGCGAATTAAACCACTGCCCGCCGGGCACCCCCTATAGCCCGTGCGCGGCGAGGATCGCAGTCTGGCGACGATTGTGGTCACGAACCCGGCTCATCCTGTACAGAGCGTCGACCGAATGCTGGTCAGCGTCAACCGCGCCTTGAACTCCTGGAAATGCCTTTGGTGCTGTTGTCAGCCTGCACCCGTCGGTTTCGTCCCTCGGACCACCAACCCCGGGACCGGATCGCCAGCCTCGAGACGCAGTTCCGCCGGCACGATCTCCGACCGCAGATTCGCATTCGCCAGAACGCGCTCGAAGGTACTGACGCGTATGGCGGTAGCGCCCGCTCAGGCTGATGGAGTACCCCGCATCGGACCCGGCGCCGATCAATTCCTCAACGGTGAAGATGAGCCGTCCGCCGGGACGCAACGCGTTCGCGGAAGCCGCAACAACGTCCTCGAGCAGTCCGAAATAGACGAGGAGATTGTGCTGCTGCGTTCAGCTCGGCGCGGTTTTCCAGGCTTGGCAGCGGCGTCTTGGTAACGATCAGGGGCGAGGAGTTACGGGGATGGCGGGGATGAGGGCGGTGCAGGTGAGCGAGGCGGGCGGGGCGTTTGAGCTGATCGAGCGTGAGGTTCCAGAGCCCGGTTTTGATCAAGCTCTGGTGCGGGTCCATGCGTGTGGGATCTGCCACAGCGATGTGCTCGCCAAGGAGGGCGGGTTTCCGGGTGTTTCCCATCCCTTGGTTCCCGGCCACGAGATCGCCGGCGTGATCGAGGCGCTCGGCGTGGGGGTACGTGGATGGGAGGCCGGGCAGCGGGTCGGCGTGGGTTGGTTCGGCGGCAATTGCGGTTACTGTGAGCCGTGCCGCCGCGGCCAGTTGATCGACTGCGTGAACATGGAGATCCCTGGGATCACGATCGACGGCGGCTATGCCGATTACGTGGTCGTGAAGGCGAGCGCCTTGGCGCTCATCCCGGACGAGCTGTCCGCGGAGGACGCGGCGCCGTTGCTGTGCGCCGGGGTCACCACGTTCAACGCGTTGCGTCACAGCGGCGCGCGCGGCGGCGATCTGGTGGCGATTCTCGGCGTCGGCGGTCTTGGCCACATGGGGGTTCAGTTCGCGGCAAAGCTCGGGTTGGAGACAGTCGCGATCGCTCGCGGGGCTGAGAAGGAGGAGCTCGCGCGCCGTCTGGGCGCTCGCCACTACATCGACAGCACGACGCAGGACCCGGCAGAGGAGCTGGCGCGGCTCGGCGGAGCGAACGTGATTCTCGCGACCGTCACCAGCGCGGCGGCGATGACCGCGGTCATCGGCGGCCTGCGCCCGCGCGGAAGGCTAGTGGTCGTTGGTGCCTCGATGGAACCGATGCAGGTGCCGCCGGCGATGCTGATCAATGGGAGCAAATCGATCTCCGGGCACGCTTCGGGCACCTCGCGCGATTCCGAAGACACGCTTGCCTTCAGCGTCTTGACGGACGTACGCCCCATGATCGAGACGCGGCCGCTCGAACAAGCGGCCAAGGCCTACGGGAAGATGATCCAAGGCGACGCGCGCTTTCGAATGGTCCTCACTACAGGCGCGTAAGTACGGGCCTTTTCCCCCTGAAGTAGTCGGCGTCCGCTCGTGTTTGGTCCATCGGGCGGCGGTGGGCCACGGTCAACTCCCCAGCATCAGCCTGAAACCTGGTCCTCGCCTGCTTGTAGGGTCGGCGGGAGGCGCCCAGTTCCGCGCGGCGTTGCCGACTGGTTCCGGTTTCCTCCCGCCGCCACCTCGAACCGTGCATGCGGTTCTCCCGCACACGGCTCTCCGACGTTCTTCACCGCCGGCATTCGGCCATCCCCGTGGGGGTCGGCCTTGGCCGCCCGGTACAGCGTCCGCTGCAGTTCTCGGACCTTGTCTTGCTTGGTGGTCGTAGCCATCTCTGGCACTCACCGGCCCTTCCCTGTGCGTGACGCATGAACGAAGTAGCGGCCCTTCCCATCGCCGCGGGTTCTGTTGTCCCCTCGGCTCAAGCGGTACTACGGCCGCCTCCGACTCCCTCCCGGCTCGCCACCCACTTCCCGGCTCATCACCGGTTATAGGGCACGACGCTCCAGCAGCAGATCTCACAGGCCGCCGGGCCGGGGAGGGCCTCCCCAGTTCCCGCCGCCACCTTCTGAGCGTTCCGCGCCCCATACGCCGGGAGGTTCTTCGGGGCTGCACTCCAGGCTCTGGCACCCCTTCCCTGGCCTTCACCCTGACGACCCGGGCTCGGCTCCTCCTCTTTCCTGCCCGAAGGCAGGCGGGTTGACGACGCGGCAGGCTTCGCTTCACGCTGCAGACCGCTCAGTTGCTCCCCCAAAAGGGCTTTCGA
>WNGB01005275.1_pt1 | contig 20514 bp, 14 predicted proteins | sample 5400681 | NCBI WGS metagenome assembly WNGB01 (sample SAMN13153367, study PRJNA577476) | soil metagenome | isolation source: 115 cm soil or saprolite under grassland replicate 2 | place: USA:California | collected 2016-06-15
TCACCGATCTGGGCGAGCTGAACCGGCTGTTTACCGCGTGGGTCGAGACCGTCTACCACCGCCGGGCCCATTCCGAGACCGGGCAGGAACCCCTGGCCCGCTGGCTCGCGGCCGGGCCACCGGCACTGCCCAGCCCGGCGCAGCTGCGCGAGGCGTTCTTGTGGTCGGTGCGGCGCACCGTCACCAAGACCGCGACGGTGTCGCTGCACGGCAACACCTACGAGGTCGACGCCGCCCTGGTCGGCAGGCGGGTCGAGCTGGTGTTCGACCCGTTCGATCTCACCGACCTCGACGTGCGCTTCGACAACCGTTCGATGGGCAAAGCGATCCCGCACCGCATCGGAACCCACGTGCACGCCAAGGCCCGCACCGACACCCCGCCACCGCCAGCGGCAGCGACCGGCATCGACTACCTGCGCCTGGTCGAGACCAAGCACAGCGCCGAGCTGGCCAACCGACTGCGTTACGCCCAACTCTCCGACACCGACGCCGACGCCGACGCCGCCGGGCTGGACGCCGCCGGGCTGGACGCCGAGCTGGCCGGCTTCGCCGCCCACGGCGAACAGCTGCGAGCCGACGGACAGTTACCCGGCCAACTCGCCCTACCGGGCACCGACACCGAACCGGGCAAGCCGGCCGGACAGGAGACGGCATGATCGAGAAACTGCAGTCGCACTACGGTTTCACCAAGACCCCGTTCGGGAAGAGCTTGGCGCCGGGGATGCTGCACCGCCACGGCTCCCACGCTGAAGCGGTCGCCCGCATCGGCTGGTGCATCGCAGAACGCGCCCTCGGCGTGGTCACCGGCGAGGTCGGCGCCGGCAAGACCGTCGCCGTCCGCGCTGCGATCGCCGGCCTGGACCAGTCCAGACACACGCTGATCTACCTGGGCAACCCCGCCGTTGGTGCCCGCGGCCTCTACCACGGCATCGTCACCGCGCTCGGCGGCGTTCCGCGCTTCCACAAGGCAGCGTTGATCCCGCAGACCGCCGAACTGCTCGCCGCCGAAGACCACGAACGCGGCCGCCTCGTCGTACTCGTGATCGACGAGGCACACCTGCTCGCCGCAGACCAGCTCGAAGAACTCCGGCTGCTCGCCAACGCCGAACTCGACAGCCACTCACCGTTCGCATGCCTACTCGTCGGGCAACCCACGCTGCGGCGGCGGATCAAACTCGGCACCTTCGCCGCCCTGGATCAGCGCATCGCGCTGCGCTACGCCATGGGCGGAATGGACCCCGGCGAGACCAAGAGCTACCTGGCCCACCACCTGAAACTGGCCGGGCGCAGCGACACCCTGTTCAGCGACGACGCGATCGCGCTGATCCACCAGGTCTCCCGCGGCCTGCCCCAGCACCCGCGCCGCAGTCACCGAAGTCACGACAGAATGACCAGCACCACGACACCCTGACCACCAGGCCCCGCCGGCAGCCGCCCGCGGGGCCTCGCTATGTCCGAATCACATCCGCACCGTCAGTGACGCCGTCATCTTCATCCAGCCCGTCGGCCAACAGCTCGACGGCACGTCATCCGCGGACATGTCCGAGGCTGGAATGTGCCTGCGAGAAAGTCATCGGCGCGTTAGGTGAGCCCTCTCTAACTGTTGGGCTTCACAGCGCGGACGGTCCCGGCACCGCCCGACGAGCTAGCGCCTGCGTCTCAGGGTGAGCCCGTCCCGCTGCCGCCTCCACCGGCGCGTCGGGCAACAACGGTCTGTGGCTGGGGTTGGTGGCCTGGTGCCAGACCGCCCTCTCCCAAGTCAAGGGGTGCTCGCCTGGTGGACGGCGGCGCTCACAAGCTCGCTCATTTCCTTGTCCACCAGCCGAGCATCCCTTGACTTGCGAGCCTCCAGCGGTCCGGCGGACGGCAGTAGCCGGCAGGCACACAACGCCTGCCGTCCCCGCAACGGCCACCAATGCGAAGGAGCGAGCACCATGACACAGCAGCCCCAGCAACCCCGGTTCGGCGAGCCCGAGCGCGGCCAGATCAGGCTCATCCATACCCACGCTGAGGGAACGCTGGTCGACGGCACGGCTCGCGGTGACGGGTCGGCGCCGGTGCTCAAGGCACACCGGTTCCGCTGGTCGCGCCACCTTGGAAGCTGGTACCTGCCGCACACCCGAGACCGGATGGCTCAGCGCCGCATCATTGACAACGTCCGCGGCGCGCTCGAAGCCGCAGGGTTCGCGGTGGCCGTCGACATCGACGACGCCTACCGGCCCACCGCCGAGGTGGAGGCGGACCGGGCGCAGCGGATGAGTGAGCGGGCCGCCGCGCTCGACGCCAAGGCTGAGCGGTATGAGGCCAGCGCCGAAGCCGCCCAGGCCGCCGCGGACCGAATCAGCGACGCCATCCCGTTCGGGCAGCCGATCCTCGTGGGGCACCATTCCGAGGGTCGCCACCGCCGCGACCTGGACCGGATGCACCGGCTCACACAAGCGGTCCTGGCAAGACGACCAGACAGCACGAGACGCCGCCCAGCGAGCCGAGATCACCCGAGCCGGCCAGGACACCAGGAACACCCCGCGAGCCGTCCAGGCACGCATCGAGCGGTTGGAGACCAAGCACCGCCAGCTGACCCGCTGGATCAACGGATCGTCTCACACGTTCGCCGGCGGGCACGTTGAGACCACAGCCCCGGCCACCGGTGACCGACTGGTCCAGCTGAGCGCCGAGCGCGGCCAGGTCGACGACCAGCTGATGCATTGGCGTGGCGTGCTGGATCAACTCGAGCAGGCCGGCGCGAAGGTCTGCAGCCCAGACAACGTCGCCAAGGGCGACGCCGTCCACGTCGGCTGGGGATGGCGCAAGGTGGTCCGGGTCAACAAGCGAACGGTCACCGTCGACGACCTCCACCAACCAGGGCGCACCGGCACAGTCCCATACCACCAGATCAAGGGCCACATCCCGGCCAACACCCCAGCCGACACCGCAGCCAACGCCGGACCCCGGACCTGACCCCGGACCGCCGTCGACACGGGCCGCGCCTTACCGGCGCGGCCCCTATGTCTATCGGACGGAGCGGACGCTGGCCAGATTCGAGGCCGCCGGGCCCCGCGTGAGGTGACAGCACCCTTTGGCCAACACCACCTTGGCGCCCGCGCGCCGGACTAACCATCGGGTCGTTGATGACGTCCCCATCGCGCTTGCCGTCGCCGCCGCGGCCCCACACGCCGCCGGATCGCCTCCCGGTACGTTGAGGCCGTGGGGAGGCCGGCACCGATCAGGCCGAGGTCACGGCGCTGCCCAGCGCCGTGGTCCACGCCACCCGAGCGTGGTCAGCATTCGTTGGTCGCCTCGCCGGGTCGATGTCGATCATCGTTGGTCGGCGAGCGCGTCCTGTAGACCGTAGGCGCCGATGTCTGCTAGAGCATCGATTACGTCGAGGCACCTTTCGCGCTCGGCGGGCGTCCCTTCGCGGTAGATGCGCATGACTACCGAGATGATGTGGGTGCTGGTTATCGCACGGTGAGTCTGGACGTCGCCGAGTTCGTCTCGCGCTATGCGGATCGCCTTCTCACATGCGGCCAGCGCCTGCAGGGGGAGCGGAGTACTGATTTGGTCGAGTTCGGAGAACAGGCTGTCGAGGTGTTCTGGGAATGCCGGGCTCTCGATGAACGCGGAGACGAGGACGTCTGCGGATGTGGGATCGATGTCCGTGATGTAGCGGATGGCGGTTGCGGCTGCCTCGCGGACTTCCGGATTGGCGTCGGCGAACAGAGCGGTGAGGATGTCTGCGGCGTCTGCGGGCGCCGTCGCGAGCGCCTCAGCTGCACCGCGGCGTGCTGCGGCTGACAAGCTGGTCACGTCCGATGGCGTTGGCTCGTGGAGTGCGCTTCGGATGTGGGCGACGGCCCAGACGTGGCCGCCGCGCCGCGAGATTCGTGGAGGTCCAGTGAGGGACTGAGCGAGGTGCGGGGCGAACCGTTGGGGTTCCTTCAGTACTGCGACGGTTAGCAGGCGGGTCGCCATTGCTGAGTCGAGCACGGCCAGCTCAGCGCTGAGGAGCTGGTCGGCGAGGCCGAGGCCGCGCGGGTGGTCGTGGATCAAGAGTGCACGGACGGCGTCAGCCGTTGTGGTCCTAACTGCGAGGACGGGGTCGTCGATGAGGGCTTCCACAGGCCGGAGGAGGCGGCCTGCCTGTTGGGGCTCGTTGAACAGGACGTGTGCTATCGCGCGGGCCGCGGCGCCGCGCGTCGAGTGGATGCCTTGGATCAGCAGCGTTTCGTTCTCGTCGTCGGGATCATCGTTGTCGGTCGTAGCGGTGGGCGCTCGCGGCGCGGCGGCTGAGGGGTCTTCGGCGGTCGCGAAGGTTTCAAGCAGACGCAACATCTTGTCGTCTATTCCGGCGGTGGATTCTTCAGCGGCCGCACAGATGTCACGCGCGATGCTCTGGCCGGCGTGCGTTGCTGCGTGTTGGCAGACTGCGCCGAGTGTCGCGGGCGGCACCTTGTCAGCGATCGCGCGGATCAGCTGGCTGAAGTACACCGGTGGCGTGCCTGAATCGAAGCGGAGGGCAAGGCTGGCGAACCGCTCTGGGTCGTCTTGTGCACGGCTGGCGAGCAGCGAGGACAATTCATCGCTGCCGCCGACGGGACGTTGGCCTGACCAGTTCATGCGATCGTGCTTGTACTTCGCGATGGCGCGGAGCCAGTCGTCATCGCGCATCCGCTGTGCTCCGGCATCTGATATCGGCGCTCGAACCGAGCGGAACACGATCGGCGAGGGCGGCTGCGGATCGCCAATGACGGGCCACAGTTTGCGCTCCAGTTCCCCGAGTCGCAGCGAGGCCGCTGGTGTGAGGCGTGGAACTGGAATGGCAGTGAGCAGTTCATACTGGCTTCGGCCGCGGATCTGGCGGTTCTCGTAGCGACGTTCGTGCTCCGGGTAGAAGTTGAGCAGCTTGGCTGTCAAGGCAGTCAGGTGTTCGTCGTCGCAGGTTTCGCTGGCGTGCGCGACGAGTTCGCGGGTTACCCATCGTGGGCTGTCTGCCCAGCCAAGTCGGAGGTTTGCGTCGGAGCTGAGTAGCCAGTCGATGGACCGGTTGCCGTCCGGCAGGATCGCAAGGGTGCGGCACGCGAGGAAGCGCACTGGCTCGAGGTCGCTGAACATCAGGGAGATAAGGACTTGATCAGCTTCGTGCGGCGCGCGGTGGGCGAGTAAGCGCAGCGCGTCGTCGATGCCGTAGAACACCGCGTCATCGACTCCACGGTGGTGGGTCACGTAGCGCCACCGCCATCGACCGCCCGATCGCATACCACCGTTCGTCCGCGGACCTGCAGTCTGCTCAGCAAGTTCGACCACGAACGGCAGAACCTCCTTGACGAAGGTGCTTGGTGCGGCGGCCGCGACCTCGGTGATGGTGTTCTCGGCGCCGCTTGACGATGGTGGGATGTGCCGTGATTCGAACGGATCAGGCTCGCCGGCAGCTCGGGCGCGTTCGAGCGCGCGGCGCAGGTATGCGCCGATGATTCGTGCCGCGCCGGCGGGGTCGTCGTCCTTGAGGCCGTAGAGCATGGAGAAGAAGTCGCTGTTCACAGCGATCGGGCCGCGGGCGTCGTCGAGGTCACCGCGATCGATGAGTTCGAGGGTGAGGTCGACTAGGTCAGGGCAGAGTGACCACTGAACGAGTGTACGGAGACGAAGGCGCCAGTTCTCGGAGACTCCGACGAATGGTCGGATGAGATCTGCGACGCGGCGGGCCCGGTGGCGTGCAGCTAGGACGAGCTGGTGTGCGGCCAGATCATGGGTGTCGGTGGTGTGTAGCAGTGATTCCCAGCGGCCGGCTGCGTCAGCCGCGTCGAACCACGGGCCCAAGGCGAGGAGGGCTGCTAGCTGGGAGCTGCGGCGTGAGGTGCCGAACGCGAGAGGTTCTAAGGCGCGCCAGTCGTCCGGTTCGGGTGTGAGCTGCTGGAGGACGCGTACGACGACGTCGAGGAGGTGGGAACGGATCGCGGCGTTGTCGAGTAGTGCGAGGACGGTCGCGCGGAACTCTGGTCGGCGCGATGTTGAGAGGTACTCGAGTACTTGGCGGGTCTGAGCGCGTCTGAATAGATGCTGGCCCGAGTCGACCAGGAAGGCGGCCAACCGACGTCCCGTGTCGACGAAGGTCCGGGCGAACAGGTAGTCGAAGTAGGTCTCGTGGAAGAACCTGACCGTCCGTTGCTGGCGTACCAACGCGCCGGCCGATACCAAGGCACTGACTTGGCGTTGCGGGTAGAGGTCGAGCACGGACTCAGGAGCGTGAAGCGTTTCGCGGTCGCTCATCGTCGACACGAGCACACCCGTGATGCCTGACCAGTCCAGCCCTGGAACGTCACGCTCGAGCCGCAGTCGTAGATCACTCGTGTAAGCGTCATAGAGTGATGTCCGGCTCGCGTGCGGGTCGCTGCGCCGATCCTGTGGAAGCTGTAGGAAGACGGCAAGGTGTAGCGGTACGACCAGGATGGCCAAGGTGGTGGCGTCGACGGACTCAACGTCAACGTCGGACCTCTGAAGCGCCGAGATCACGGCGTCGCGGATCAACTCTCCGACGGCGAGTGTCGCAGTCCTGGTCTGGTCGTAGACCAGGGCCCTCATCCGACGGTCCTGTTCAAGATCGACGGTCCGGGCGACTAAAAGGACTGTGAGATTCGGTGCCTGCTCAGCTTGTTCGAGAATCTCAGTCACCACATCGTAGGCATCCGGCATGCGGCCGCTGTACTCACTGACCGCGTCCAGTTGGTCGACCAGGAGGACCGCGCGCTCGCCGTTCGCTACGCCGGCAAGGACGAGCGCCGGCGATCCGTCGATATCGTGATGCGCACCGAGCTGGTTCGCCGTGCGCGTCCCAGGTGGCAGAGCATCCAAGCTGACGGCCGCCGTGAACCACCCCGCGGAATGCAGCTGATGGACGGCAGCGAATGCGGTCGTTGACTTGCCCGACCCGGCATGGCCGTGCACGACGACCACTGCCGGCCGCTCGGAGGAAGTCACCAGCTCTATCAATGCCTCGGTCTCGGGCCGCTGGACGACGCCGAATGCGGGCTGTGTTGCCCGCAGCCTTCGGTCGTGACGCTCGACACTGGCGGTCAAGGAAGCGAGAGCTGACGGGTCTTGGGAAAGTTCCCGTCGTCTCAGACCTTTGCCGTTGAGGAATGCCCACGCCATCGGCCCGTTGATCGGCTGGTGCAGTGCGTCGTCGAGCCAATCACGCAGGACGGCGACGGAGACAGCGGGATCGCCTTGCACGAGTGCTTCGTAGGTCATCGCCAGCAGCCGGCGAAGCTGAGCAGGCGAGTGGTGCTCGACATGTATGTGTTGCAGCCATTCCCAGGCTGTCGTCTCGTCAACTCCCCAACCACGTGCGAGCTGGCCCAGCTTCTCACGCTGTGACTTCTGAAGGACGATGCGGTACTCCTTCACCGTCGTAGCCGCGCGGGCGCGGGTCGCGAGCGCGTCGAGGTCGCTCGCAGGCGTCGACACCACCAGTCGAATCTGGTGCCCCGCCGCGAGATGACCTGCGATCGATCCGAGCACGCCCTCTCTGATCAAGCGTCTAAGCGTCCAGGTGCCACCGGCAGGCGCATCTTTGACCTGCTCACACCAGCGGCCTGACTGCTCGTCGACCCAAAACTCAACGCCAGCACCTTCCACACCCGGCGGCTCAAGCCGCAACACGGTCGCGGCCCCCCTCAAGAGGTCGGCAACCCTGATCAGGGTCCACCAATCCTCGAAGCGACCGCCCAGCTTGTCGGCCGCACCGCCAGGCAACGCGGACACCTACACCTCCTCACAACGCTGAGCCACGGACGAACTCGACGGGCCTGGCATAGCAGCTGGAAACACGAACTGCGCCACCCCCTGCCGCCCGATTCTCCGGCCAGCGCGGCTCGCGTCAAGGCCGGGCCTCCGGCCGCCCCACGCGATCGAGCTAACCGCGCTCGACCGTTGACCCGCACCGCGCTGGCCTGGGTCTGGCACCTGTCGGGGACTGGGGCAGGCGTGATGCTGGTGGTGGACACTGGCACTCGTGGCCAGTGGGTCCCAACGAACGACGGAAAGCGAGTACGTAAGTGAGTGACCTCGACTACGCCTGGGAGAAGTTCCACCTAGGCCTCGACAGCATGGCGACTGGAGAGGGGAACCTGCGCGAGCGCCCCAAGAACGCCTACACATCCCAGGTCAACCGCGCTGCGGACTGGAGCGGTGCGAGGCTCGACACCGAGCTCGGCGAGAAGGTAAAGAGGTTCCACGCACGAATGCGGAGGGTCGACACGCCGCCAGAGGGTCAGGGCGTCTACAGCGCCAGCATCGACGCCATGAGCGACGAGGAAGTCCGCGCGGCAGCCGAAGAACTGTTCTCGATCGCCCTCCGGCTCCACGGGCTGTTCACACTCAAGCACAGGGCTAACGGCCGACATGGCCGGCCGTGCCGCGCCCCCGAGGCGCTCCCAAGCTACCCCCGAACAGCCATCAACTACCCGCGATCGCTGAGCAGCGCAGAATGGTCTCGCCCGTGCTCGGCGTGGTGCCGGTCGTGGTGCGAAACGGCGTCGAACAGCGTTGCCAAAGTGGACTGAAGAGGACGTCCGGCCGACTCCTGCAGCCTGGAGTTGACTGGTGGGGGAGTTGCCGTGGCTCTCATAATCCCTGGGTCGCGGGCTCGAGTCCCACCTCACGCGCCACCGGTGACCGGATAGCGCGATAGTTGCCGACTGCAACGTCGTCGTATCCTTACCTCGCACAATTTGGAGGTGCGACATGGCGCAGCGTCTTGAGGTCCAACTCACCGACGACATCGACGGCACGGAGATTCGGTCCGGCAAGGGTGAGACGGTGTCCTTTGGCCTCGACGGCAACTCTTACGAGATCGACCTGAAGCCAAGAACGCGCGTATGCTTCGCAAGGCCCTGCGGCCGTACGTGGATGCCGGACGCCCGCTCAAGGGCTCACGCCGCCGCCCGTTCCGCACCGAGGTCGCTGCCGACACTCGCACCGTGAGGGAGTGGGCTCGCGCCAATGGCTACCAGGTGCGCGATCGCGGCCGAGTGCCCAGTGAGGTTCTGGCCGCGTTCGAAGCAGCCAACTGAGTCACCTACCGTCCCGAAGGCGCGCTGTCGGCGGAGCGACAGTTCAGGGCGTGGGACGGTCAGCTGCCGAGCTTCTTGGAGTCGATCACCAGCTCCGCTGGCGGCGCCTTGGGCTCCGTGACCGCGTTGTACTCACTGAACCTCAACGTGCCGCGGTCCTTCGAGCCGGCCGGTGCGCTGATCCGGACAGGACGGGCGTTGGAGCTGTCCACCCACAGGATGCCGTCGCCGTCGTCGACCCCGATGCACCGTACGCCGTCGATCAGCTTGGGTCCGGTCTTCTTGAGCCTCGGCTTGACGTCCTCGAACAATCCGGCGGTGAAGCCGTCCTTGTCGGCGAACTGGCCGAACGAGCCGAACTGCCGATCGGTCAGGGGCGCCTTGATCCACTTGCCGCGCACCAGCTCGATGAAGGCGGACGCCTGCGCCGACGGCAGCTGCTGCCGCCAGAACGCCTCCGACGGCTTGGCGTAGACCGTCTTGCCGATCACGATGAGCGCGACGCTGGCGCCGCCGATGGCGACCGAGCCTGCCGTTGCGGTCTTCCCGTACCGCAGGTCGATCGAGACAGACTCGCCCTCGGACACGACGGTGCCCTTGAGCCGGAGGGTCTCGGCCGCCTTGAGCGCGGCCTCGGCGCGTTTCACGATCGTCCGGGCCGGCAGTGCTGCCAGCGCTGTCGGCGTCGGGGTGGACGAGGTGGCCGACGGCGTCGGGCTGGGGCTGGCAGAGCTGGTGGCGGCCGGCTCGTCGGAGTCGCCGCAACCGGCTACGAGCAAGGCGGTGACAAGGGCGGCTGCGACGGCGCGGCGCTGACGGACCATGGGCGGAGGGCCTCTCAGGAAGCGCCGGTGGCCGGTCGGCCGGCGGCGCTGACGGCGGGACTCTAGTTCTTCGATGCCACGTAAGCAAGGTTTGTTGCACCGCCGCGCAGGACGGAGCGGGCTTCCGGCTCCGCACCGACAGAATTGTGAGATGAGGAACCGTCGAGGCTCGTCGCCGGCGTGCGCGTTGCCAGGGTTGTGGCAGCTTGCACCGACGTAAGGAAGTGCAAACCGCCTGCCGGGCCCGCCGTGATAGGGGCATCCGGGCTGCAGCCTCGGCCAGCGGCGGTGGCCTCGACGCGGTGGGGCTGAGGTAGCCGAGGGTGGAGTGTCGCCGGTAGCCGCGCCTTCTAGCTCGTGGTGCTGTTCGTGGTGCGAAATGGAGGCAATCCGTGGGGCTCAGCGGGCGTGGTGCGGCCACCCGTGTAAGCATCGTTGCTGGTAGGGGCCGTATGAGGCGCTGTCATTCCTCCTCGTAATGAGAAGGTCGACGGTTCGATCTCGACAGGCAGCTCCCACTCACGACGCCCCAGGTGCCATACGGCACTGCCCGTTACCGGCTTCGTCGGACACGCGCTCGACCATGAGCGTCCCGCGGTCGAGGTACAGCGGCGATGAACTAGCTCGCCCCCACGCCCCAGGGAGCTACCAACTGTGGGATATCGGCTTCCGGACCGTTAGCGGCGGACGACGGGACTGGTGGATTCCCAGATGGTCGAGACAGCGTTCAGCAACACGCGGTACTCGCGGGTGGCATCGGTGGTGTAGGTGTAGCTGTAGGTTCCGGTCGAGGTTGAGTACACGTCTTTGTGACCGTGCCAGGCTGCCGAGCTCGGCGTATGCCACTGGATCTGGCCGCGAGCGCCGGACCAGCCGATGAATCCGAGCGCCGTTGTGAGCCTGGGGCCCGGTTGCCAGCCGGCTCTGGCCAGACCATCGGCGGCGATCGGTACTGGCCCACGCATAGCAGCGCGACGCGCGAGCTTCAGCTTGTCGGCTCGAAGACCGCCTTCAGGCATCGGGAAAGGTGCGTGCTGCGTGCCGTAATGGTGATGCCGACACCTATGGCCGCTAAGTGGTCAGCGGCGGTGCACAAGGAGTCGCCGAACCGTCTCATCGGACTGCTCGGAGCAGAGGCGGCGCAGGATGGTGCGGATGCCGCGGACGACGTCCGCGGCATCCGCTGAGCGTGCGGGCGTGCCGGATGGGTGCCCTTCATATGTCCCGGGCGTCCCGGCAAACTACCTCATTTCACCGTGATGATGGTCCTGCCGCGCGTGCGCTCTGCGAAGGCGGCGGGGGCGGCGGCCAGGTCGCGGACGGCCGTGACAAGCGGTGTGAGCCGTCCATCGCGGAGGCGAGCGGCCAGCTGCGCCAGCTGTTCGCGGTTGGGCTCGACAACAAAGAAGATTGCCCGGCCGTCGCGGGGATGGATGGTCGGCGGATCGGCGACGGTGACGAGGGTGCCGCCGGGGCGTAACAGCGCGGTGGAACGGTCGCGGATCTCGCCGCCGATCACGTCGAGCACTACGTCGACCTCGCCGGCGTCCTCGAGGCGGTCGCCGTCCAGGTCGAGGAACTCGTGGACGCCCAGGGTGCCGGCCAGGTCCCGGTCGGAAGCCCGGCCGGTGCCGATGATGTGGGCTCCGGTCTCGCGGGCCAGTTGTACGGCGACCGAGCCGACGGAGCCGCCGGCGCCGTGGATGAGGACGGTTTGGCCAGCTTGGAGGTGAGCGTGGTCGAACAGCGCTTGCCAGGCCGTCAGACCGGGCATCGGCAGAGCGGCCGCGGCGATGTGGTCGACGTCGGCGGGGAGCGGAGCCAGGTTGCGGGCCTCCACGGCGGCGTACTCGGCGAGCGAACCGTTGCGGGCCCAGTCGGTCAACCCGAAGACCCGCTGACCGACCGTCAGACCGGTGGTGCCATAGCCGAGCTCCACGACCACACCGGACAGCTCGTGGCCGAGGACACTTGGCGTGCGGTCGCGGCCGGCGCGGTCGGTCCAGGTCCCGGGCCAATCCGGCTCGCCTCGGAGGAAGCCGGCGGCGTGGACCTGCACGATGACGTCATTCTCAGCGGCGCGGGGGTAGGGCAGCTCGGTCACGGACAGCCCGTAGCCGTCGGCCTCGCGGTCCCGGACAGTGATGGCACGCATGAAGATCCTTTGCAATGGTCGTTGTGCTGGTTCGACTCGACCCTACGCAGTCCTGGCCCGCGATCCGTAGGCCATTCGACGGCGATCTCGATGGGCCAATTGGGCGGGTGATTGGCCCATGATCGTGGGGCGGGAGTGGGCCAGCGGCGCGGGCCTGCCGCGCCGTACTGTCGAGCCATGAACGCTCTGGACGACCTCTTGATTCCACCCCGAGGGGGCCGTCTGCCCGGTCCGGGGGCGTGCAAATGCACGAGCATGCAAACCGTGGATGACGGTAGTCCCGGCCCGTTCGCGAGTACAGGCTCAGGGTCGACTTGTCTTGGTGCGTCTTTTGCGTTGGTGCGTCCGCCGGGCGGATTGCGGCCGTGACCTGCGCTGATGCGATCGGGGGTGTCTCGCGCCGTCCGAAACGGACCGCTCGCTCGGTGCGTCGTGTGGGAGGCTGTTACGCGGCACCGGGGTTGCGCTCCGGCGCCATGCTCCCGAGGCGTCCGTTGCGTTCGGCGAATTCGGGTAGGCCGGGCCGTCCGGTGCAACGGACGGTCCAGCCAACGGCGACAGCTCTGCGGCCAGCGCACCGGCTCGGCCACAAGCAGCGCCGCGATGACCGCTCCGCCCGGACGCCGCTCACGCAGCGCAAGGGCCCACCCGGCGTGACACCATTCGTGACGCGAAATGAAGTCGACCAGGCGTGGAGAAGGCGGCTGGTGAGGTTGGCGGCGTGGCTCCTGCCGCCTGGAGTTGGCTGGAGTATGTGGGGAGGAGGGCTCTCATAATCCCTGGGTCGTGGGTTCGAGTCCCAGCCACTCCACATCAGCGTTCGCGTGGGTCCGCCAGCCGTTGGTCCCAGAATGCAACACGCGGTCGTGGCCCCGCCGTGCGCTTCGTGGGGAGTCGCTCAGCGGGGCCGTCGGCCGTACTGGTGTCGGGTCAGCTCCCCGTCGGCGTCTCGGTTGGCGTCTCGGTTGGCGTTGGGGTGGGCGTCGGGGTGGGCGTCGGGGTCGGGGTCGGGGCCTCGCAGGGCTGCACCCAGAAGACCTTGTACTTGGTGTCGGCGCCCTGCGAGCCCTCCGCGTGGACCGTCACCTTCACGTGGTAGCCCTGGATCGGGTGCGGCGCACCTCCGAAGTCGAGCCGGTACTCTTCGGCGGCGTCGAGGTCGACCGCACCTCCGGCTGGGTCCTCGCCGATGAACGGGTTCGTGTTGCCGAACACCGTCATCGACCCGTCGAGAGTCGGCGCTTGCAGCTCGAAGGTCACGGTGGCGTCGAGGTCGCCCTCGTCGTAGCCGCGGAACTCCACCAGGAAGATGCAGTCCACGTGTGGCTCGTTGTTGGGCTGATCTGTGAGCGGCTCTTCCTCGATCTTGATGGTGCCGTTGTTCCCCGGCGGGTTCGGCGCGGCCGACGCCGACATGCTGGCCAGCCCGGCGCCCAGGGCGAGCAGGCCGGCGGCAAGGATGGCGATGGCCACGGTCAATCTGGACCGCTTGGACATGTCGTCGTACATGTGGTCTCCCCCCACACTCGTGATTAATCCCCGAGCTAGTCTATTGGCTCACTGACCGTGACCGGGGTCAAGAGCTCACGCCATGCGGCGCTCTTGGTTCGTCCTCAGTTGCTGAGAGACACGACCCGTCAGACGGTGAGTCGGAGGCTCGAACGCCGCTGAGCTCGACGTCCGTAAAGGCTGAGCTCGATGTCCGTAAAATGGGTCAGGCCCAGGCTTGCCTCAGCAGGTAGTGGAAACCGGGGCGCGCACCGCGTGATGGCCGGGCGGCAGTGCGCCGCGATCCTCCGATCTCCGCGTCATGGACCGCACCGCCCGCCGTCACAACGCATGACCTACGACCGCTTGCTCACCGCGCTTGCCAGCGAGCCGGTCCAGCTGCCGCGTACCGACGATCTGGCCTGGCCGAGCATGCCGCCGAGCAACCGACCGGCTGGTAGCGGTCCGGCACGTCGCCGAACCTGGTGCATCCAGCGGATCGTGGCCCACGGCCGATGATCCTGGCCGGCCACCGTGTCCCGATCACCTCGGCCTGGTCGTCCGGGCCGCCGACCTAGGCCCTCGGCGCCCCACGGATCTGGACGCCGGCTACCGTCTGGTCGCGGCCTGGCCGGCCATCGCCGGGCTCAGCATGCTGGGCAGCATGCTCGCCCAGGGCTACACCGACCGCCTTCGATGTACTTGGGGAACGGTCGCGAGGGACCGGCCGGTGGGCATCGCTTCGGGCATCAACCACCGTTAACCAGTGCTGTCAGAGTCCACCAGAGTCCTCGTTGCCGACACTCCTGCACGCTCGCGACCCCTCCTGTCGGCGGGTAGCTGGTCTCTACGGATCTGAAGGTTGGGGGTTCGAATCCCTCCGAGCGCGCCACTCACCGGAGCACCCGGGATCTTGTGATTCCGCAGGTCACAGCCCACGTCCGGACGCCGTGCATGGTTGCGTCCTGCGGATGGTCGGCCGTGGGCCGTGGGCCGAGGATCCGCAGGACGCGGGAGGTGGATCAGCTGCTGGTGCAGCTGACGGTACCGCCGGGGACGGCGCCGTTGCCGGTCGACGGGCTGAACGTGCAGGACACGGTCAGCACGAGCGTGCCGACGGGCTGCTCGACGGTGATGACGGCGCTGGTGAACGCGACGTCAGTGATGTCCTCGATCCAGTTGGAGTTCGGGCACTCCGGCGCGCCTGGGACCGGTGTGACCGGTGGTTCGGTCTCGACGGAGAACGGCGTCGTGCCGTTCTTGATCTCGGACTCCGGGATCGGCTCGGTGCCGGTCAGGGTGACCTCGGCCGGGTTCTGTCCGGGTGGCTGGTGAACCCCCGACCCCGGGTTCGTGCAGGTCGCGGTCGGCGCGCCCTTGGCCGTCAGGCTCACGAGCACGTCGCCGCCCCCGAGTCCGGCGAGCTCGCCGGACGCGGCCAGCGTGAGGATGTTGTCGGTGAACGACGGTTCGGCGTTCCTGCCGCCCTTCAGGTGCACGCTGGACGCGAAGGCCGGCGCGGTCGAGAGCACCACGGCCATGATCGCCGCGAGCAGGATTCTTCTGATCCGCATGATGTACCTCCAAGTAGGCGATGGGGTGGATCGGTTGGGGCCCCCGTCCAGCCGCGACGGATCGGCCGGACGGGGGACCTTGCTGGACGTGGCCGGGGGTCACGTCCTGAGGAGTGGTTCACCTCCGATCGGTCTCGCGGACGGGTGCGCCGACGCTAGTCGGCTTGGACGGTGAAGAAGACCTGGGCCGGGCTCCCGGATGCTTCGCGGGTCAGGCCGTTGGTCGTGTACGACGTGTTCAGGTCGGCGGTCACCTTGGCGCCGTCGTTCAGGCCGCTGTAGGTGCAGTCCAGGGTGAAGGTCAGCTCGGCCCCGGGCGCGAGGTTTCCGGTGATGCTGGTGGAGTTGCCGCCCACGCAGGTCAGGGTCCCGGCGGAGGCGTCGGTGGTCGCGGCCAGCGTTCCGGAGAGGCTGGCTGTGGCGTCGGTCCCGCCGTAGTTCTTGGCCGTGACGGTGTAGACGGTGTGGCCGGAGACCACGCCCGCGGTGGGTGTTCCGGTCGGTTCGTTGGTGTAGCCGAACGCGGTGATCTTGACGATCGGGCGCTGGTTCACGAACGCCACGCTGATGGTCGCGTTCGGGGCGACCAGTGTCAGGTCGGCGGTCTTGGTGCTCGGGTCGGGCACGAAGCCCGGGGGTGCCACGGTCTCGTGAACCGTGTAGCGCCCCAGCCTCAGGCCGGTGAGCAGGAACTCACCATTGTCAGGGTCGGCATCCGGGGCTTGGTTGTCGACGACACTGAAGCAGACGTCGACGATGTCGTCCATCTGGCCGGTCGTGGTGTTGAAGTCGTGCGTGCGGCAGACCTCGAACGTGGCGCCGCCCTGCCGGTTGCCGGCGTTGTCGTTCTTGAACCACGCAAGCGAGCCGGAGACGAAGACCTTGGTGGCGTCGCCGGTGCTGCCGTGGGTGCTGTCGGTTGCCCGGGTCAGGCTCACGCCGCCGACGGAGAACGTCACGGTTGCGTGGCCGGTGACGGTGCCCGCGGTGTTCGAGGTGAACGTGATGGTGCAGGTGCCGTTGACCGTGCCCGGACTGGCGCAGGTGTTGCTGGAGATGTTGCTGATGGCACCGTTGGAGTCAGTGAGTGTGACGGTTGGCATGGTGCCGTCGGGTGCCGGCCCGAAGCCGGTCACGCCGTCGCCGCCCTGTGCCGCGGTGAGGCCGTCGTCCTGCTGGACGGTGACGGTGAAGGTGTGGCTCTCACCGACGCTGTTGGTGTCGTCGGGTCCGATGCTGATCTTCGCGTCGACGAACTGCTTGACGGCGTCGCCGCTGTTTCCGGTCGTGTTGGTCTCGACATGGAAGGTCTGGCCGCCGAACGTGAAGTCGGCCACGGCATGACCTGTCACCGTCCCGGCCGTGTTCGAGGTGAACGTGATTGTGCAGGTACCGTTCACCGTGCCGGGGCTGGCGCAGGTGTTGCTGGAGATGCTGCTCACCGCACCGTTCGCGTCGGTGAGCGTGACGGTGACGATCGTTCCGTCCGGTGCCGGCGTCGTCGTTCCGCCGCCGACCGACGTGCCAACGTTCACGTTGAAGGTGTGCGAGTCGCCCACCGCGTTCACGTCGTCAGGCGCGATGCTGATGGTCGCCTTACAGATCGGGAACGACGTCGGGCCGGCGAAGTCCTTCAGCTCGGCGGTGAACGACTGCGAGCTGCGGGTCTTGCCCATGATGGTGGACACGCACGGCGTCTCACCCTCGAGCGCGGTCACGTCGACGCCGAACTCGGTGAACCCGTTCTGCTGGATCGAGGTGACCTCGTTGCCGGTCTTGTCGAAGTTGGGCCACGGCCCGCCGTCGATCGCCGCGCCGTTGTTGAACGCGCAGATCGTGTCCGGACCGTTGCAGCCCTCGCCGGCCGAGTCGCCGACCTGGACGTACTCGGTGCCGTTCCACTCGTGCACGGAGATGGACCCGATCCCGCCACCGGTCACGAAGTCCATCGACACGATGACGTCACCGACACTCCTGATGCCGGTGAAGGCACACGGAGTCGCGTCGGCGCCCGGGTCGTTGCAGGGTATTGCCTCGTCCAGCGCCACCTCGGACTTGAGGAACTCCAGATCGATGTGGCTGTCACCGTTGGGGTCCAGCCGCTCGAAGCCCGAGTACAGGATCAGGTGGTTGTCGCTCGGTCTGATCTTGCCGTAGGCGTAGACGTTGACCAGGTCGTCCTTGGCCGGGACGTTCCCGGCGTCCCAGTGCAAGGTGTCGCAGGCCGATCCGGTCAGCGGCGGGACACGTGCCGCGCAGTCCGCGGCCGAGAGCGGGTCGTTGTTCTTGTTCGAGCCACCCGCACCGCTGAACGTGGTACGGTCCGTCGCGCCCTTCTGGGAGGTGTCGTCGAACAGGAACGCGGCCGCGGCACCACCGAAGGTGCCCAGACCCACGGGGTTGCGGTTGGCGTCGAAGATGCCGTTCGGCGGGGTGGTCGTCGAGGCCCAGTCCGGACCGTTCGCCAGGTTGGCGTCACTGAAAATGTCGGCGCCCTGAGCGGGACCGAGCTCGAACAGGTTGTCGTCATGGACCGCGACCGCCGAGGGCCCGATCGTTGCGAGAGCAAGACACCCGCCGGCAATCACTGTCACGAGCCGGCTGTTCAACCAGCCGCGCCTGCGGCTGCCCCGCGGGTGTGTACTTGGATGAGAACTGGTCATCTGCGTGCTCCTGACCTGGAAGCGATGTCCCCGAGTCAGGCGGCCGTGGGCGAAGCCGTCGTCATACGCGTCGTGCGCGGCGCGCGATAAGCACAGTGCAGCGAAACGGCTGCAGGCGTTTAGGCGCACTCACGGAACTCCCCCGGCGGTCCTCGACACCTCACTGCGCACGGGCACATCGTTGGTACCCCACCCCTGCCCCTATCGCCCCAGCGTGCTCCCGCCACGCCGCCCTGGCAATGCCGACGGGCCACTAATCCTGGCGCGACACGGCTCGTGCGACGGGCGGCGTCCGAGAGGTCACGCCCCGGACCCGCCGCACTGTCGCATGTCGCCTTGGGCTGATCAGAGCTCTGTTGTCGTCCGCGACGTGGGTTGAACGACTGGCCTTGTCGTCTGTGTTCGTCTGATGTCGCCGCGGCATCCCGTCGACGCCTCGACGGCGGCGCGGGAGCCTGGTGAACTGCAGACATGACGACGCCCGGCATGTTTTGGCTGGCAGACCATCCGGAGCATGCGCTGCCTGGCGTGCTCGACCTGGAACCGCGGCCGGCGACGATCCGGATCCACGGTGAGCTGATCCCGTGGCCGGAGTCGACCGAGACCGAGCAGATCGTGCAGCCGGACGGGTCGGTTCTGATCGAGTCAACACCACGCCCGATGGGCCCCGCGGACGAGGCTTACCTCGTCCATGGGGTCGTCGACCTCGACAGGCCGGTCACGGCGGCCCACGCCTACACGACGGAACGCACGCGCGGCGGTCCGGGTAACAGGCAGACCCTGACATGCTCGTGGGTCATCGAGGGCGGCCACGTCTCCACGGGCACGACGTATTCGGCCGTCCGGATCCGGATCCACCACCTCGACGCATGGCAGGCTCAGGGCATCGAGGTCACGCGTGAAGGCGGCGCGCTGAGACTGGTGTCGACGGTCCTCGAGGTCGAACCCGTGCCGGTGCCGGCTCTCGGGCCGTCGGCGCGGATCGCATTGGACGGCAGCGACGTCGCCGAGGACCAGCCGGACGGTGGCGTTGCCGTTCGTCAGGAACACCGGCTGCTGGTTGACCAGCTGCCTCGGCTCAGTCTGGATGCTGTGCTCGGCCGGATCGTTCGACCGTTGGCACACCTCGTCACCATCGCGGTCAACGCTCAGGCGCCGGTCATCAGCCTCGAGTTGGTCCAGCACGCCGACCCGCCGCAGCCTGACGGCGTGAGCGCGCCACATGCCCCCTGGCTCACCGTGCACCATCCACTCATCGACAGGTCAGCTGGAACCTCACCCAGCCAGCGGCACGGTGACCAGGTGGTGCGCTTCAGCGATGTCGGCCTGACCGGACTTGCGACCTGGCTCGCCGAAGCCGCGGACCTCGACGTCATCCCGACACTCCTCGCCAGCCAGGTTGGCCGGCCCGACACCTCTCTCGAGACACCGCTGCTGATCCTTGCCAGTACCGCCGAGGGCTACCACCGCCGCGTGTACAAGGAACGTCGACGACTGACGCCGGCGCAGACCGAGACCGTGCGCGACATGGTCGCCGCGTGCGAAACGCTCGACGACGTCACCCGCGCGGTGGTCCAGGAGCAGTTCGCGCAGCTGCAGGAGCCCACCTTTCACCAGCGGCTCCTCGATCTCGCCGCCGACGCCGCCGATGCCGCGCCGGGCGCGACCGGAACCACGGAGGCGTGGGCGCGGCGGATCACCGAGCACCGCAACCGGTTCGCCCACCGACTGCAGTCAAAGCCGACGACCGCCGACCTCGACGAAATGATCGCGCTACGCCAATCCCTGCGCTGGGTACTGGGCGCATTGGTCTTGATGAAGGCCGGCGTCACCGCGGACCGCCTCGCAACGCGCCACCGACAACACCCGCAGTACTCCACGTTTCTTGACCTGGCACCGCGCCGAGCCCCCGAAATCTACGGCACACCCTCCGCCGATGGTGGTGACTGAGGCCAAAGCCGCTCCACCTCCACGCCAATCGCTACGACCGATCGATGCTGCCGACCGGATCGACTCGAACATTCACACAGGGGTCCTGTGGCGCGTGGGCGCCTGGGACGCGTGCCGTGTCTCGACGCGGCCTGAACCGCATCGGCCGCGGCCGCCGCAAAGCGCGGCCTCAGTCGATTCATGATCCGTGCGACCACGCGTCTACTACCGGCGATCCCTGGGCCACCCACCTTCGAAGATCCAGGCAGGCTTCGGTCATGTGACACGGTTCATGTCGCGAACGTGTCAACTGTGGAGCGTGCAGAGGGCAGATGTGATGACACCGCGGACCCCTCAATCCACGGGCTGTGCATTGGATCGAGCGCCCACCGTGGGCCTGACCCGTTTTGACGGACATCCGAGCCCAGGCCAACGACGAGGCACCGTACGACGTGCCAGAGCTGGAGACCTGTCTCGTCCCCTGGCTCAGGGCAGGGTCACGTACTGTCCGAGGAACGCACGGGCCGGCGGCGTGTCGAGGCGGACGTTCGCGGAGTAGGCCTGGCAGCCGCCGGCGTCTATCCAGGAACTCGTGCCGACGAGCAGGTTCGTGCCGCCGAGGAGGTGCGGGCCGCCGGAGTCGCCAAGGCAGGTGCCGCCGTAGCCGAGCACGTCCTGCATGAACAGGTTGAGCACGTCCGGTGTGAGCGCCTGGAAGCGGGATGTCGCGACCCGGCGCTCGACGAGACCGGTCGCGAGGGGATCTCCGATCGGCTGCGGCGGCCCGCCGCCCACCTCGAAGCCTTGGAT
>WNGB01005286.1_pt1 | contig 20512 bp, 22 predicted proteins | sample 5400681 | NCBI WGS metagenome assembly WNGB01 (sample SAMN13153367, study PRJNA577476) | soil metagenome | isolation source: 115 cm soil or saprolite under grassland replicate 2 | place: USA:California | collected 2016-06-15
TGTGGCGACCCAATCGCCGCCGATCCACCGGGCGGGTGGGGCGGGTGGGGCCTTGGGAAACCCGATCGGACTGTCTGGCCCACCGCCCGCCTGTCGGTTGCCGGTACGCCTGTCCCGACGTACGACGACGGGTTTCCCAGGCCCCACCCCCCCCGCCCGCCCTCTCCGCGGTGCTCAAGGTCGGATCTAGGACTCCAGTGGCGAGGCTCTCGTGTGCGGCCGGAAGAGATTGCGGGCCCCCAACCTTCCTACGACAGGCATGAGTTCGGCCGTGATCGTCGGTCAATTCCACGCGCGTCCTTCGATGCACGACTCCGCAGCCCGAGCGACGCGTGGAGGGCGGGAGAGACGGGTGGGCCTTCGGAAACCCGTCGTCGTACGTCGTGACAGGCGGACCGCTTACCGACATTCAGGCGGACGGCTAGCCGGTCCGATCGGGTTTCCGAAGGCCCACCCGTCTCTCCCGCCCGGCGAATGGGCAGTCAGAGTTCGAACTGGGACACTACCGCCCAGTTTCCCCGCTTGACCACGGTTCCATATTTCGATATATTTCAAAATATGAAGCTGACCGCCGTTCCCCTCGCCAGGCTCGAAGCCAACGCGGCGCACGCCGAGGCTTTCAAGGCGCTGGCCCATCCGACCCGGCTACAGATCTTCTTCTTCCTCGTCCGCGCGCAGCGCGAGGTGGCGGCGGGCGAGATCCAGGAAGCGCTGGAGGTGCCGGGGCCCACGCTGTCGCATCATCTCGATGGCCTGCGGCGCGCCGGCCTCGTCGAGAGCCGCAAGGAAGAGCGCTACGTGTACTACACGGCGCGGCGAGACACCGTCACCGCGCTGGTCCGACTCCTCACGGCCTGCTGCTAGTCGTGCGCGGGGTGAAATGATCGAAGGAGGACACTCGATGAGCGCCAAGGTCCATCTGCACCTGCACGTCTCGAACCTCGCGAAGAGCCGGGAATTCTATGGCCAGTTCTTCGGGAGCGCGCCCGTCAAGGAAAAGCCCGGCTACGTCAAGTTTCTGCCGGCGTGGGCCCCCGTGAATCTCGCGCTGTCCGAAGGAACGACCGGAAGCGGCGGCGTCATCGACCACGTGGGGGTCCAGGTCGAATCCCCCCAGACCGTCGTCGCCCAGCTGGCCCGGGTCAAATCGGCCGGCCTGCCCGTGCGCGAGGAGATGGGCGTGAACTGCTGCCATGCCAACCAGGACAAGTTCTGGGTGCAAGACCCGGACGGTGTCGAGTGGGAGGTCTATCACCTCAACTACGACCTCGAAGACGAGCTCCCGCGGCGGCTGGCCTCGCTTCCGGTGACGATGAAGGCGTGCTGTGATGTGAGATGATGGAGCCGGGCTCGGGAGGTCAAGTATGAAACGACGAGTGATCGTGTCCCTTGCGCTGTGCACCTTGCTCCTCGGTAGCGTCGTGCCGAGCTACGCACGGGGAGGTGGGCGCGGCGGTGGCGGTGGGCACGCCGGGGGTGGCTTCGCTGGCGGCGGTGGACGTTTCGCTGGCGGTGGGCACTTCGTTGGCGGTGGACGCTTCGCCGGCGGAGGTCACTTCCGGGGAGGACACTTCCACGGTGGCTTCCGTCGTGGTGGCGGATGCTGCTGGTGGCCCGGAGTGGCCATTGGCGGCCTCGCGCTCGGCGCCGCCCTGGCCTACCCGTACTATGCCTATGGTGGTTATCCGTACTATCCCTATTCGTATCCGTATCCGTATCCGGCCTACGCCCCGACCGTGGCCTATCCGACCGTCGTGGAGGAGGCCCCCGTCGTCTACGAGGCGGCACCTGTGGCAGCCGCTGCGGCGTCTGTCCAGCGTGAAGTCGTCTATCCGAACGGCAAGTACGTGCTCTACGGCGATGGCGTGACTCAGGCCTGGCAGTGGGTCTGGGTTCCGGCCGCCCCCGGTCCGCCGCCGCCCCCGCAACGCTGACGCAGTCGGTGGGGGCCGAACGGGCCCCCACCGACCCTAGCTCGCCACGCGCCGCACCGCCTCAGGACTCTCGTTGATCGAGACGCGCCAGTGGATTCGGTCCTCTTCGGGCGGGTAGTCCCCGGCGGCCTTGTGGTAAGAACACCGGTTGTCCCAGATGACGATGTCGCCCTTGCGCCACCGGTGACGGTACTGGCCCTCGGGCTGGATCATGTACCCGGTCAGCTCCTCGATCAGCGCGTCGCTTTCACCCTCCTCGAGCCCCTCGATACGCAGGATCTTCCCGGGATCGAAGTAGAGCGCCTTGCGTCTCGTCTCGGGGTGCGTGCGGATGATGGGTGGAACACGGGCTTCCAGTCACGGTCTTCCTCGTTGAGCAACGCGGTCGCCTTGCGTCGGCCGCCGTAGGTGAACGCGCCGAGCCTTCCGTCCAGACGCTGCCGCAGTCGCGGCGGTAGCGCGTCGTACGCCGCGTACATGCTGGCGAACAGCGTGTCGCCGCCGGTACTCGGAACGGCGAGCGCGTAGAGCTGGGTCGCCTTGAATGGGTCTTGATCGTACGCACCGTCGGTGTGCCATCCCTCGGCCCCGCGCCGGTAGATCGCCATGTTGAGCTGTCCGTCCGGCGCGAACTTGTTCACTCCCAGAAGCGTGATCTCCGGATAGTCCGGGTGGCGTGTCATCTTCGACGGATGCGGATGGATGATGCCGAAGCGGCGGCTGTAGCGCAGGAAATCTTCGATCTGCAGCTCCTGCCCGGGCACGACGGCGACGTTGTGGTCGAGCCAGGCGCGATAGATGGCCGCGAAGCTCGCGTCGTCGAGCGCCTTGACGTCCACCCCGTGGATCTCGGCACCGATCTGCGACCCCAAGCGTCGAACTTCGATCATGGCGTCTCCTCCGCTCGGCTGGAGAGTATCACCGCCGGCCAGTTGCTGAAAAAGGCCCATCGGCTAGCTCCTGGACTTGGGGCGCGAATTGCGGCTATCGTGCGAGAGGGAGCCGACTTCAGATGAATTGCCGCCGGACCGCCAGACCCCTCGTGCTGGTCATCGTCGCGAGTCTGGCCTGGACACCGATGGCCGCTGCGGCCGGCGCCGCCAACGCCGCGGCGGGCGCACATGCCCACGGTGGAGCGGGGGGACGTCCTCACGGTCGAACAGGCCGGCCCGGTCATGGCGGGCCGGGCAGCCACGTCATCTTCAGCAGCCGGGGGACGTTTCCCGCTCACCCGCGCGGGTTTCACCATTTTGGCTCACGTCACTTCGCCCGCTCCTTCGGCTCCGTCGCCGTGTTCGCGGCGCCCGCCGTCATCTATGCGTCACCTTCCGCGTTGTACGGATCTCAGCCGGCGCCGGCGTACGACCCATCGGACTATTACCCGCCTCAGATGGGATATTCCCAGCCGTACGCCACCACGATGTCGCTCGCGCCATCACCGGCGCCGCCCGCGCCGCCGCCCCCGCCGATGCCGAGCGTGGTGGAATACCCGACCGGACGCTACGAGCTCCGGGGCGATGGGGCGATGACGCCGTACACGTGGATCTGGATCCCGAATCCTCCACCGGCACCGCCCTCGGCGCCGCCGATGGACCCGGCCGCGCCCGTCGGTTCGCCGGGGGTCCGCCTCAGCAAGCTCTATCACTGGACCGATGATGAGGGCGTCGCCCACTGGACGGATCGCCGCGACGTCGTGCCGCCGCAGTACCGTGAGGAGGCGAAGCCGCCCGCGCGTTGACAGACGCGCTCGCCACCGAGCCGTGCTCGAGCTGCTGATCGCCGTCGCCCTCATGACCGCCGTGGTCACCGCCGCCGTCGTGCCCTGGTCGTGGCTCCTCATCGCGGGGGCACTGACGACGGCCGCGGGTCTCACCTTCGGCGTCACGACCGGACTCTGGTACCACATCGCGCTCGCCCGGGCGCTTTCGGCGGTGAGCGCTCTCACCCCGCGCTGGTGGCTACGGCCGGTGCCGCTGCACGAGCGGCTCGACGCGGCCGGGCGCCGGCGCGTGATGCCCTGGTTCTATGCCGGCGCCGTCGGCTTCGTCGTCACCGTCGCCGGGATCGCCCTGATCGTGCTCAGCATGGCCGCCGGCCTCTGGCGCGCAGGCTGATGAAAAAGGCCCATCTGCCGCATTAGGAGGTGAGGCCGCTCGGCGACCGAGCCGACGCTTCAGAGGCTCGAAGATCGCATCTGGACCTTTTTGATCAGCCTGCGAGCTTATGGAGAGGTGCTGGTCAGCCCCAGCGGCCGCGGCGGGAGTCGAACGAGAAGACGCTCACCCGATAGGACGTCGAAGCGGTCACCGGGACCTCGAAGTACCCATGCTGCCCCGCGGGCAGATCGATGCCCAGCCACACCACGCGTTGACTGACCGGAGTCCCGTTCGCATCGAGACTGTCGACGAGCAGCTGGATCCGTTTGGCGCCCCAGTTGGCGGTGTTCCAGACGGTCCCGCTCACGAGCGCCTTGCCGTCACGGATCGCGACCTGGGATTCGATGCGGAACTGCTGCTCCCAGTCGCTCACCAGCGGATAGAGCCTCTCACTGGCGTGCCCGCTCGCCGTCATGACCAGGAGCGCCAGGGCGACGACCGTCGGTCTCACGAGATCCATCCTACCCGATGCGTCAGGCGCTCATGAAGCCGAGATCGGGGGTCGCGAAGCGGCCGATGTTCGGGAACACCGTCGGCAGATCCGTCGGCGACACGCCGAACCATCGTGCCAGGGTCGCGGCGTACTGGTCGACCGCGACCGTCGGGATGAAGCGCCCGCGGGCATTCGTTCCGCTGTCGGCGTCGTTCGGTCCGTTCAGCGCCAGCGCCGGAAAGGTCCCGTAGAAATCGCCGCCGGCCACGGCGCCGCCCATGATCAGGTGGTGGCTGCCCCACGCGTGATCGGAGCCGACCGAGGATGCGGTGCCCGCGGGCTTCAGGGTCCGGCTGAAGTCCGACAGCGTGAACGTCGTCACCTGAGCGGCGATGCCGAGCTCGACGGTGGCGTCATAGAACGCGCCCATGGCGTCGCTGACCATCGCGAGCAGATCCGGCTGCGTTCCCGCCGCCACGCCCTGGCCGCTGTGCGTGTCGAAGCCCCCGAGCGAGCAGAAGAAGATCTGCCGCTGCAGACCGAGCGAGCCGCGAAGCGCCATGAGCTTGGCCGCTTGCTTGAGCTGGTTGCCCAGGGACGTGTTCGGAAATGCCGTGGCGACCACGGGATCCGTGCCGAGCGCCGCGCTGTCGGAGAGGAGCCGCGTCCCGACATCCGCGGCTTCCTGGACGAGCAGGGGCGAGCTCGGGGCCGCGCCGAGATCCAGGAGCTGACGGAAGGCGCTGCCCGAGGCCGTGTCCCCGGCGCGCTGGAGGGTCAGCGCGCGGTTGAGCGCGGTGGGCGCCGGCGGGACCGACACGGGGCTCGTTCGCGATCCCAGGCTGAAGAGCGTGAGACCGGCGAGCGAGGCGATCGTTGGAAACCCGCTCGACGACGCCTGAACGACGTCGGCCAGTCGTCCGCCCCACCCCGTCGGAATCGGCTTGGTCGCGTAGCCGCTCTGCATCTCGGTCTGCTGGTCCGAGTGAGAGAAGAGCTGGTAGGGCTTCGGGGCCGCGTTGCCGAGGTATTGCTGCCGCGTGAGCGGAACGACGAGCGGGCCCACGTTGGTGACGACGGCCAGGCGATGCTGTTGCCACAGGCTCTGCAGCCGGATGAGGTTCGGATGAAGCCCGAAGGTTGCCCCCGCGCTGGGCACCCCGATGGAGAGGAGCTGGGCCTTGGGAACGGCCAGGGCCCCCCGCGCGGCCGCGTAGTCGGCGTAGCCGTCGACGGGGATCACCATGTTGTTCGCGTCGTTGCCGCCGAAGAGGAAGATACAGACCAGCGCCTTGTAGTCCGCCGGCGCGGCCGCCGCCGCCAGCGCGTTCATGACCATGAGGTCGCGCGCGCCGGCGAGGATCGCGGTGGCCGTCAGCGCCCCACAGCCGATCTCGCGGAGGAAATCTCGCCGGGTCTTCGTCATCGGCTACCTGTCCACCAGGTACTGCGGCGAGGTGACGAGCAAATAGATCGCGTTGCGCAGGCGCCCGAGTGGATTGGAGGCGGCAATGGCCGCGACGGACGCGATGAGGACGGAGCGCATCTCGGGAGTCATGCGGCCGTGGAGGCCGAAGGTGTTCAGGGCGTCGACGAGCGCCGCGGGGTTGCTCGCCAGGGATTCCAGCCCGCCCAGATCGATCCAGGTGCCCGTCGGTCGGTTCGCGTTGGTCGACATGGTCTTGTAGACGACCTGGTAGGCGAAGTTCACGCGCGCGAGCGCGGTGGCGGTGGAGAGGATGTCGAACTCGGGCCCCAGAACGGACTCTCCGGCCACCACGTAGTCGGGCGGGTAGAAGCTGAAGACCGACGGCGCCCGGAAGAGGTCCTGAGCCATCTGGAGCCCGGACGGCAGAAAGGAATCCGACAACACGTAATCCGTGACCACCCGCGAGCCGAAGGGGCGCAGGAACGACGTGATCCAGAGCACCGGCTCGCGCAGATGCCCGTAGGTCGCGTTGCCGGGCGACCCGCTCGCCGGGTCGGTGCGCGCCTCGGGGTCGAGGAGGATCGCGCGGACCACGGCCTTCATGTCGCCGCCCGTGCTGCGAAAGACCGCGGCCACCCGTCCCACGTAGGCCGGGCTCGGGTTGCTCGTGACGAGGTGCTGGATCAGCTGCTTGCCGATGAACGGCCCGACGTTCGGATGCGCGAAGACGGTGTCGAGCGCGTCGTGCAGGTCGGTCGCGGCGTCGTGTCCGCCCGGCAGCGTGACCCCGTTGAGCAGCGTCTTGGGCTGCGTGTCGTGCGTGCTCGCGGCCCCGGCCACGAGGGGATCGAGGAAGTTCGTCACCTCGGCGGCGCGCGGAGGCGCGAAGACCCAGCCGGTGAAGACGCGCGCGAACGCCGTGATCGTGCTCTGGTCGTACGTCGGGACGGCCTCGCCGGCGTCGTCGAGCTGCAGGGTGCCGTCGGGATTCAGCTGGTTCACACCGATCGAAAACAGCTGGAGGAGCTCGCGCGCGTAATTCTCGTTGGGCGACGCCCGGTTGTTGTTCGCGGTGTCCAGATAGCGCGCCATCGCCGGGTTGAGGGTGATGTCGGTCAGCAGCTGACGGAAGTTGCCGAAGGCGCCGTTGCTGAGCACCTGCAGGTAGGGCAGCATGCGGCTCGGTTGCCGAAGATTGCCGTCGACCGCCGAGACGACGAAGATCTGGTTGAGGGCAAAGATGACGCGCAAACGGACCTGATCGGGCGACGTGAGGAAGGCCCGGAAGGCGCCGACCTGAAGCGGATACATCGAGTAGTTGTCGCGCACGCAGTTTCCCGTGCACGTGCTCGGCGGGTTCTGCGGCCAGTTGTCCAGCTGCGGGAAGACGGGCGCCGGCAGCGCGAGCTGCTCGGCCAGGAAGGCGTCGAAGCCGATTGCCTGGACGTGGGCGACGAGCTCGGGCGTGGGGCCGAAGGTGGCTTGCTGGAGGAATCGAATGGTCTCCTCGAAGGTCGGCCCCGCGGCTGCGCGCGACGTCGATCCGAGGCCGATGATCATGACGATCACCACGGCCAGTGTCGACACCCGCAATGATGTGGACCCGCGCATAGGCTGCATTCTCGGCCAGGGCGGCGAGTGGGCGCAAGGGCCGTGCCGGAACCGGCAAACTTCGAGGGCTCGCCGGGAAGTGCCGAATCGCGAGGTTTTTGGGCCCGCCGTCGTCGTTCGCCGAACGTCACCGGTGACACGTCCGTGACAGGAGGACACGGGGACGCTATGCTGGCCCCTTGCCGGAGAGTCTGGCCGTTCAGGCCTTCGTGTTCGGACTCATCAGTGCGGCCTCGCTGCCGCTTGGCGCGCTCGGGGCCTTCGTCTGGACACCGCGGCCTCGGGTCGTCGCCTCGCTCATGGCGTTCGGTGGAGGCGCCCTGCTCGCCGCCCTCACGCTCGACTTGGTCGGCGAAGCGCTCCACAAAGGCGCCTTTTACGCCCTGGCCGGTGGCTGTCTGATCGGCTGCCTGCTCTTCGTCGCGCTGAACCAGATCGTGAACAATCAGGGCGGCTTTCTACGCAAGGCGGCCACCACGGTGCGATACCTCACCCAGCGGAAGAGCGAGCACGTCCGCTCGCTCGCCGAGCGGCTGAGCGTGGTCCCGCTGTTTCGTGAGCTGCCGCCGGAGGTGGTCGGCGATCTCCTGCCTCAGGTCCAGGAGCGCATCTTTCATCCGGGAACGACGATCATCCGCCAGGGAGAGCCCGGCGACAGTTTCTTCGTCATCGAGCGGGGCGAAGTCGACGTGATCGACGAGCGCGCGGGCGGAACGAAGCTCCGGTCCCTGCACGCCAACGACGTGTTCGGTGAGATGGCGCTGCTCACCGGCGAGCCGCGCTCGGCGACCGCGGTGGCGGTGAAGGAAACCCAGGTCTGGGTCATCCTGAAGGAGCAGTTCGACCGGCTCCTCGAGATGTCCCCCGCACTGGCGGCCGCCGTCGCGCGGCTCGCGACCCATCGCGGCGCGGTGCTCGAGGCCAAGCCGGCGGTCGACCGCCGGACGTCCGCGGCGTGGGTGCAAGCGGCGACGGTGGATCTCGAGTCGCGAATGGCCGCGCCGACGAACACCGAGATCCACGCCGCGGTGGTCGCCCACGGCGGAGCACCGCTCGCGATCTGGCTCGGGATCCTGCTCGACGGCATTCCCGAGTCGCTGGTGATCGGGGCGAGTCTGCTCCACGCGTCGATGAGCATCTCGCTGATCGCGGGCCTGTTCCTCTCGAACTTCCCCGAGGCCCTCTCCAGCTCCGTGGGGATGCTGCATCAGCGCTATCCGCGCCCGCGCATCGCCGTGATGTGGCTCTCCTTGATGGCCCTCACCGGCGTGGGCGCCTATCTCGGCAACATCTTCTTTCAGGGCGTCTCCCACACGGTGTTCGCTCTGATGGAAGGCGTGGCCGCCGGCGCGATGCTGACGATGATCGCGGAGACGATGCTCCCGGAAGCCGCCGACAAGGGCGGGGCGGTGACGGGCATCTCCACCCTCCTGGGCTTCCTGGCGGCGATCTTCTTCAAGACCCTCGAGTAGGCCGCGCTCAGCGACCCTTGAGCCGCAGCTCCTCGTAGGGCGCCGACCACGCGAAGCCCGTGATCAGGTTCAGCGCCGGCTCCGCGACCCGGGGGCCGTAGCCGTTGATCGTGGCCGTCTCCCACAGCGGGGCGAACATCGCGCGCTCGTACATCATCTGCTGGATGCGGTGCAGCGTCGCCTCGCGGCGCTTGCGGTCGCGGTCGAACGTCTGTTCCTGGATCAGCCCCTCGATGTCCGGATAGCTGCCGTAGCTGTACGCGCCGCCGGCCGCCACGAAGGCCTCGAGCCGGGTCGCCGCATTGCCGTAGGCTCCGCTCGCCGCATAGGCGAGCGGGCGGAGCTTCTTGTCGCGCAGCTGGTTGAAGAACGCCACGCGCTCGAAGCTGCGCACCGTGGCCCGGATCCCGATGGCCGCAAAGTATCCAGCGATCGGCTCCGCGCTCTCGGCGAAGGAGGTGTCCGTGGAGATGACGCCGGCGTCGAAGCCGTTCGGATAGCCCGCCTCGGCGAGCAGCTGCTTGGCCCGGCGCGGGTCGTAGGCGTGGAGCGGGGCGGGCCACGCGAACTCGAAATCCTGAGGAATGATGCTGCTCGTGATCCGCGAGAAGCCGAGCGTCAGCGACTGATTGATGGCCTGGCGATCGATCGCGTGATTGGCGGCGAGGCGCACGCGTCGATCGGCCCACGGCGACCTGGGATCCCACTGCTCGGTGAAGACGACCCAGAACGTCGCGTTGAACAGCGAGGGCTTCAGGGACAGCCCGGGAGAGCGTCGCAGCTCCTCGGCGGCGGCCCCCCGGAACGTGTAGGCGAGATCCACTTCGCCGCGCTTGAGCATGGCGAGCCGCGTCGTCTCGTCGGGAATGACCTTGATCACGAGCCGCTTGACGCTCGGAGGCTTCCGCCAGTAGTGCTCGTTGGCCTCGAGGACGAGCTCGATCCCCGGCGTGAAGGACACGAAGCGGTAGGGGCCCGCGCCGATCGGGTGCTTCTTGAAGCCCTCGTCCCCCACCTTGTCGACGTACTTGCGCGGCACGATCCACGCCGCGCCGGTCGCCGGCGTCGCATAGAAGACGAGAAAGTCGGGCCATGGCTCCTTCAGCTGAAAGCGCACCCGGAGCGGATCGAGCGCCACCACCTGACGCACTCGCTCCTTCAGGAGCTTGGCGGACACGCCGCGGTACCGCTCGAACGAGAACTTGACGTCGTCGGCCGTCACCGGGTCGCCGTTGTGAAAGCGCACGCCGGGACGCAGGACGAAGTCGTAGGTCAGGCCGTCGGGCGAGGCGCTCCAGCTCTCGGCCAGGCTCGGCCCCATGGGATGGCCGGGCATCGGCTTGACGAGCGCGTCGTGGATCGCGTAGAGCGTGAAGAACGGGGTGAGGATCCCCGTCGTCTCCGCGGGGTCGAACCACGTCGGCGCGAGGGCGAACTGCACGGCCCACGTGAGCTGGCCCTCCGGGGCGGCCGCGGCCGCCGACACCGATGCGATGAGCACGAGGATCAGCAGCAGCGCCGCGCGACCCACTCGACCCCTCATCACCCGCGCCTCCCTTCGCCCACATCGGCGCGCAGCCACCGCGACGCGCTTGACGGGCGGCCCGCACCGGCGGACCATCGCGGCGCCATGTCTTCGCCGACCTTCGCCGCCCAGACACCGGGACGCCTCGAGCGGTTGCGGCGGACGGCCGACGACATCGCCGCCCTGATCGAGGCGGCCCCTCACCTGGTGGCCGAGCGGCCCGCGCCTGCCGCGTGGTCGGCCACGGAGATCATCTGCCACCTCCGCGACATCGAGGAGGCCTACGGCGACCGTGTCCGGGGCGTCCTGGCCAACGAGGAGCCGACGCTGATCCAGTTCGATCCCGACCGCTGGGTCGACGACCGCCAGTATCGGCGACACGAGGCCGCCGGCGCCCTCGGGGCCTTCCGCGCCCGGCGCCGGGAAACGCTGGCCCTCCTGGACTCCCTCGACGCCGAGCAGTGGGAGCGCGGCGGGCAGCACCCGTCCCGGGGGCGGCTGACGATCCGGAAGATCGTGCACAGCCTGGCCAAGCACGACACCGAGCACTGCGAGCAGATCGCCCGCGCGCTCGCGGGCCGGCCCTGACGCTCAGCTCAGAGTTTCGGGACCCGCCACATGCCGGGCATGAAGCCGTTCGCGAACGAGCCCTGCTTGCCGGGCGTGTCGAAGCGGTGGCGACCCACGAAGGGAATGAACTGCGCCACCTGCACGGGCTTGATCTTCAGCTCGACGTCGAAGCCCACCGTCCGACTCGCGGAGTCGACCTCGAAGCGGCGGCGGGGTTTTGCGTCGGGCGGCACGAGCCCGATCCAGGTCTTGCCGGGCTCGGCTCCGAGGTACGCGTTGAGGTCCGCCGTCACCGTGCTGTCCTCGATCAACTGGAAGAATCCCCCGGCCTGGCCGCGGTACGACACCTCGACGACCTGATTCGTCGCGATGTGCAGGCCGACCATGTAGCTGTTGCGGTCATCCCAGTTGTCGAGGAACGCCGCCTGCGCCAAGACCGCCTGCGCCACGGAGTACATGGCCGTCCCCTCGACCCGACGACCATCGTCCCACGGATGAACGTTCTTGACGTCGAACACGTAGCCTCGATATTCCCCCCGGACCGCCATGCTTGGCCTCCCCCAGGACGCCCGTCCTCGCTAGACCGACGTGGCGTCGCACCGGCACGCTAATCGAACTGGGATCGCACGGCAAGCAGCGCCGCGTTCGCCTGCTCACGCCACAGCGTCATCCCCATCGACCCGCAGAGACTCGCCGCGGGCTCGAGGTGTGCTCGCGCCTCCGATGGGTGCCGGGTCTTGGACCACAGCCGGCCGAGCCCGAGCTGGCAACGGGCGACGAGCGGGCGCATTCCCATGACCTCGGCCAGGGCCAGCGCCTCGTCGTAGGCGGCCGCGCCGCCTTCGACATCCGGATGCTCGCCATGCGCGAGGATGTCGCCCAGCACCCGGAGGGCCACGGCCTGCGTTCCTCGCTGCCCATGCCGACGGCTCAGGTCCAGCGCCGTTCGTGCCGAGTGAAGCGCGTCGGAGAATCGCCCCGCGAGAAACTGCGCCTCCGCGAGCCCGGCATGCGCCGTCGGCAGGGCCGGGATGTACCGCAAGGCCTCGAGCTGCTCGGCGGCCCGCTGCGCGTAGCCCAGCGCATCCACGTGGCGGCCGGCGAGGGCGTAGGCTTCGCCCAGGATCCGCGTGACGATGGGCGCCATGAGGACGAAGTCCCCGCGCCGACACAGCTCCAGACCCCGCTCGAGCACCGCGATGGTCTTGATGAGATCGCCGCGGATGACATGGGCGTCGCCGGCGCCCCAGTACGCGAGGACGAGGGTGTAAGGGTGCCCGAGGTGCTGCGCGAGACGGATGCCTTCATCGACGGTTGCGCAGCCCGCTTCGAAGTTCCCCAGCGTCGCCTGACTCTTGCCGACGAAGGCCCGGATCGTCACCGCGGGCAGCGCGGGCTGGCCGAAGGCCTCGTGGTGCAGGTCGTCCGTCAACAGCTCGAGGCTCGCCAGGCCACATTCGATGGCACGCCGGTAATCGCCCATCGCGAAGGACGCCTGGATCAGCCGCAGGCCGCTGACGATGCGCAGGTTGAGATCCTGCAGATTGGAGGCGATGGCCAGCGCGCGCTGCCCGAACTCGGCCGAGCGATCCGGCTCACCCGTCCACCACAAGCAGTGACTCATCGCCGCCGTGACGTGTCCGAGGCGCGCCTGGTCGTCGAGCTTCTCGGCCGCCGCTTCGGCTTCGCGCAGGAGCGCGAGCATGCGCTCGAGATCCCCGACCGGGATGAGGGCGCTCTGCAGCTCGAACCGTATGTCGACGGCCGCTTGCAGGGCTTGGCGGTCCTCGGGCAGGTGCTCGAGGGCGGTCAGCGCCTGCTGGAAGTCCGCGATCGCCTCGCGCGACGCGCTCCGCGCGACCGCGCGCTGGCCGGCCTGACGCAGGTAGGTCACCGCCTTGTCCCACCGCTCGCCGCGGAAGGCGTGATGGGCGAGCGCCTCGACGTGCTCGCCCAGGCGGTCCGCGTAGAACCGCTCCATGACGTCGACGATCAACGCGTGGAGCGTCCGCTTCCGGTCCCCGACGAGACTCGCGTAAGCCACGTCGTGCGTCAGGGCGTGCTTGAAGGTGTACTGGAGCTCCGGGAACAGGCTCGTCTCGTAGAGGAACTCCGCCTCCTGGAGATGGCCCAGCGCTCGCCGCAGTGCCTCCTCGGGCAGCCCTGCGCTCGCCGCCAGGATCGCGTGCGGCACCTGCTTGCCGATGACGGAGGCGGTCTGGAGGAGCTGCTTGCCCTCCGCGGGCAGCGTGTCGATGCGAGCCGCGAGCATCGACTGCACCGTCGCCGGGATCTGGAGGCTCTCCACCGGGCGCACGAGCTGGTACGCGCCCGGCTGGCCCTCCAGCGCTCGCTTGTCCACCAGCGTGCGCACGGTCTCCTCGAGGAAGAGCGGGTTGCCGCGCTTGAGGAGCATCCGCTTCAGGGGCTCCAGTCGAGGCGCGTCGCCCAGGAGGGCCCGGAGCAGATCGCTCGTGCTCTCCGGCGGCAGGTTCTCGAGGCCGATCTGCGTGTAGTAGGTCTTGTTGCCCCACCGGTGCTCGTATTCCGGTCGATAGTTGACGAGCGCCAGCACCCGGGCGGAGCCGAGACTCTCCACGAGGCTGTCCAGCAGCGCCTGCGTGTCGCTGTCGATCCAGTGGAGGTCCTCGAAGACCAGCAGCAGCGGCTGGACCTGGCTTTCCCGGATGAGCAATCGCTTGACGACCTCGATGGTTCGCCGCCGACGTTGCGCGGGGTCGAGCGCCTGCCACCCGGGATCTTTCACCGCCACATCGAGGAGGGCGAGCAGCGGCGGGTGCAGCGCTTCGAGTCCCGGATCGAGCCCGGTGATCCGGCCGAGGACCTTCGCCCGGATCTCCTGGGGATCATCCCGATCGTCGATCTTGAAGTATCCCTTGAGCAGCTCGATGACGGGCAGATACGCCGTCGCCTTTCCGTAAGAGACGGACCCGCTCTCCAGGAGCAACCACTCGTGCAGGTTGCGAGAATGGGTGAACTCGTAGAACAGACGCGACTTGCCGACGCCCGCCTCGCCGACGACCGCGACGACCTGTCCGCGGCCGGCGACGGCGCGCGCCATGGCGTGGCCGAGCTGTTCGACCTCGGTCTCGCGGCCGACGAACCGGACGAGACCCCGCGCCGCGGCGGCCTGGAATCGAGTCCGGGTCAGACCCCCGATGAGCTCGTAGACGTCGATCGGCTCGCTCAACCCCTTCACCGCGATCGGTCCGTGGGGCTTGATCTGCACGTATCCCTCGACGAGACCCATCGTGGCTGGGGTCAACAGGATCGTGCCGGGATCGGCGAGCTGCTCCATGCGCGCGGCCAGGTGGGTCGTCTGGCCGATGGCCGTGTAGTCCATGTGGAGGTCGTTGCCGATCGCCCGGACGACGACCTCGCCCGAATTGAGGCCCACGCGGATCCGGATGTTGACGCCCTGGCTCCGGCGGATCTGCTCGGCGTAGCGCTTGATCTCGCCCTGCATCCCGAGCGCGGCATAACAGGCCCGCACCGCGTCGTCCTCGTGGGCCAGGGGCGCGCCGAAGAGCGCCATGATCCCGTCGCCCATCACCTGATTCACCGTCCCCTCGTAGCGGTGGACGGCCTGCATCATGAGCTCGATGACCGGGTCCAGGATCTTGCGGGCCACCTCGGGATCGCGGTCGGCGATCAGCTCCATCGAGCCCTGCATGTCGGCGAACAGGACGGTGACCTGCTTGCGCTCGCCTTCGAGGGCACTCTTCGAGCTGAGGATCTTCTCGGCGAGGTACTTCGGGGTGTAGGCGTGCGGCGACCCCAGGCGCGCGCGGGCCGCGCCTTCAGCGGCGACGGCCACAAGCGCCTGGCCGCACTTCGTGCAGAACCGATGATCGAGGTCGTTCGCGGTGCCGCACTGCGCACAGGAGACGAACAGCTTCGCTCCGCACTCCGGGCAGAACTCGGCGCCGGAAGGCGGCTCGCGCCGGCAGCGGGGACACTGCATCTTCAGGCGTTATCGAACAGCTTCACCGCCAGCGCGCCATGGGTCACGGCCGCGCCGGCGCGCAAGGCGGCGGCGATCAGCGACGTCTCGGCGACCTCCTCGCGTGTCGCCCCGGCCTTCTTGGCGTTGCGCGTATGGACGTCCAGGCAGTACGGACACTGGGTCGTGCAGGCCACGGCCAGCGCGATCAGCTCACGATACTTCCGCGGGATCTTGCCGTCGTCGCGGCCGACGATGGCGTCCAGCTCCACGAAGCCCTTGAACTCGGCGGGGGCCAGGCGCTTGAACTCTCCGAGGATCTTCAGATCGTCCGAGTCGTGATAGTGGCTCATGGTCGTGCGCTCCTTTCCTGCGGCGGCTCCTCGTCCTCGGGCCGCTCAATCCTTATATATGCCGATCCACCGACGACCACAACGGGCCCGGGAGTTCGTCTCGCGAATCCCGGCTAGAATCGCACGCGTGACTCGAAACGGACAGCACACCCGCGTGCTCGGTCTCGCGGTGGCCGTCATGCTCGGCATCGCCGGGAACCCGGCCCCCGTTCGGGCCACCGCGAACGTCGCCATCACGGTCGCGCCCGGCGTCGTCGTCCTGCCGCTGGGAGCCCGGACGCAGCTCGGGTTTCAGTTCGGACCCGTCGACGGCGTGATGGGCGGCGTGAAGGAGAGCCCGAACCAGTACCGGTTCTGCGGGTCGGCCGCGAGCCTGAACACCGTCGCCTGCCCCGGTACTCGCGGCGTGCAGGGCGTCTACGCGTTCACGGCGGACCTGAGCACGTCCCCTCCCGCCTTCACCACCGATTGCGCCGCGCTGCTGCAGCCGAGCGGTCCCCTCATCGAGACCGGGATCGCCGGTTCCTACGATCGGAACTACGTGGGGGGCGGCCCGACCATGCGGGTCACCCATCCCGATGGCCGGCGTGGCGTCTCGCTCGTCTACCACGCCGAGATCCAGTGGTACGACGACGGTCCCTGCGCGTCCGGAACCACGCTCTGCTTCTACGGCACGCTGGGCATGGCCGTGTCCACCGACGACGGCGGCACGTTCCAGAATCTCGGGCTGATCATCCAGTCCCACATCAGCCGCGCCACGTTCCACACGGCGCCGTACCTCGGCGGAAACGTGCCGATCGGCAACGGCCCGTTCGTGCTCGGCGACGCCGCCGGCAACGCGGTCGACCCGCGCATCGCCGACCCCGCCCAGACGTATATCTACGTCTTCTATGTCGACAACCAGGAGGACCTGGGCGCGCTCGATCCGTGCGCCCCCGCCAAGGCCTGTCTCGCCGTCGCGCGCGCGCCGCTGGCCCAGGTCATCCAGGCGGCCTTCGCGGGTGACGGGGCCACGCTGAGCGGACTGTTCCAGAAGTACTTCAACGGCGGCTTCACGGAGCCTGCGGCTCCGCCCGACCCCAGCGGCATCCTCCCCACGAACAACGCGGGCCGTTACACGCCCGTGCTGAAGGGCGCGTTCTCGCCATCGGCGATCTACGACGCCGCCACCCGTCAGGTCATCCTCGCGTCGGTCACGGCGGGGCAGATACAGCTCCGTGTCTCGCAGAACCTTCTGGACTGGTCGCCGCCGCCGGTCGCGACGCTGAGCGAGGCCGCGCCCTTCGCCGAGGTCCGGTATCCGAGCCTCATCGGCGAGCTCGAGGACGCCAACGTGGCCGGAGGCCAGCCGTGGCTGTTCTACAGCCGGGAGCCGCCGAACGGCACGTGGCCGCAGACCGAGTTCATGGTCGCGCGGCTGCAGGTCTCCGGCCCTCAGCTGAGCGTTACCGTCGCCGTGCACCCGACCACGTTTGCCGTGGGCCAAACCCTGCACGTCATGGCCGGGCTGACCAACCCCGGGCTCGCCGGAAACGTCGACGTGTATGCGGGGTTGCTGAGCCCCGACGGCTCGATCCAGTTCGTCACGAGCACGGGCACCGCGCTCGGCAACGTCACCAATCTCGCGTCGTTCCGACCCCTCGCGACGGCGGTACCCCTGAGGACGCCTTTCTCCGTGCCCGTGACGGACTTCTACCAGCACCGGTGGACGGCCAGCGAGCCGCATGGACCCTGGATATTTTTTGTCGGGGTGGTGACGGCCGGTGCCCTGGCCGGCGGCACCATTCCCGAGGAATCGATCCTCGGGCTGGCCTCGGCGTCCTTCTCGTTAGAGTAAGCGGCCGGCCGCTTACGCGGTGCGGTTCACTCCTCGATGCCTCGGGACCGTCGCGAGCGTCGCACCGCCGCCCCCAGGGCCCAGTTCCCAGCGCGGGTAACGCTGACCTCTGACACTCGTGATCGAGATCGCGAGCGCCTCCGACCACTGGTACGTGGCCATGACCACCGACACCAGCGGCGCGCACGTCATGCGTCGAAGGCGACGTCGGGCGGCGAGTCGATCGGGTCGCTCCAGCGGTATTGTCCGGGGCGCCATAGTCGTTTACGTGATCTTCACGGCGAGGGCGACTCTTTGCCTGTGCATGAGCTTGCTGAAAGCGTTCCCGATTCTCTTCATCCAGCCGTACTTGTCGGTCAGAAGCCTGTGCGCCAGCGCCTCGGCTTGTCCGTCGAGTATCCGTGCCTTCGCCTCGACCCATTCGCCCCTCGGGGTGCCGCGCATGTCGCACGGCACGATTCTGACCTTCGGGTTGTTTCGTATCCTCTTCACCTTGCCGGCATCGGCGAGCGAGTACATGTAGAACGTGCCCGCCCGCTCGGCGAACCACACGGGCGTGGCCACCGGCTGGCCCGATTTCCTGTACGTTTCGATGCTGAGGTACTTGTGCTTCGCGAACTGCGTCGCTGGATCGGGGCTCGTCATCGGCTAGAATTGGCTCGACGAGACGCCGCCAACCGGGCGACGCGAGGAGGGCCAATGAATCGACACATCACGGGTCTGGCCGTCGCAGTCGGTCTTTCTCTGACGACGGGCGCCGTATGGGCCAGGGGTCCCAGCACACCGTATCCCGTCGAGCAGCATGGGCAAGTCCGCTTGGTGAACAAGCAGCAGCAGATGATCGTCCTCGAGGACGGAACGGTCCTGACCGCGACCTCGCCCCAGCAGCTCGAGGTCCAGTCCGGCAATGCCGTGAAGGTCCTCTTCGTCGAGGAGGGCGGCACCAAGCGGCTCCAGAGGATCGACGTCACGAGGTGATGCGGCCGGGCCGCCGCCGGCCTGGCCTCAGCTCACGATCTCGCTGATCTGCATCGTGGGCTGGATGTCCGTGTAGTTCGGGATATCGCCCATGATTTCCTTGCCGTGGACGCCCATACCCTTCTGGAAGTCGGCCAGGGAGTTGGCGTACACGTGCCCGATGCAGATGTATGGCGCCGGCGAGCCGGGCGCGCCCCCGGCGACGCCTTTGTCCACCTCGGTCCGCACCACCCCGAAGCTCTTCAGCCGCTCGGCCACGAGCTTCATGTGCTTGTTGGTGTAGTAGCTCACGTCGAACTTCTTCCCGGCCTCGTTCGGGTACAGCACGGTCACGCGAATCATGAGCGCCTCCTCGTGGCACGCACGCACTATCCTTCACGGACGGTGCGCTTCTCGAACAGAGCGCTGAGTGTCTCGTCGATCCCGGCGGCCGCCCACAGGTCGAAGAACGGGGAGTTCTGCATGGAGAGAAAGACCTGCCGGTCACGCGCCTTCGCCTGGTCGGCGGTCTCACCAGGTCGTGCGGCCTGCTGAAATCCACGGATGCGGTCCTTGTGATAGATCACGGGGTACTCGAAGTACCGGTGCAGCTCCTCGAGCTCGCGCGTGAAGAACACGACGACGGGCAATGACGCCCACTCGGCGCCGTTCTTTCTGTTCATGAACTCGAGCATCAGATCGTGATTGCCATCGGGATGCGCCGCCGGGTCCGGGCGTCGTGTCCCGAGGATCTTCTTGCCGTCGCGGTTGAAGATGCGGAGCTCCAGGCCTCCGGCCTCGGCCAGCCGCGCCAGCATGGGGAGGTCACGACGGCAATCCGACGACCAATCCTCGGAAATCGCGAGAATCTTGGCCGGGCCGTCGGGCTGAGCGGCCAGCCAGTTGATCGCGGCCGTCTGGTAGTCGGCGAGCCGGGCCCTCGCGTAGCGTTCGCGAAAGACCGCACTGTTGTCCTTGCGTGCCGTCGGCATCGAGCCCGAGTCGGCAAAGTATCCGCCCCACGCCTCGCGGGCAAGGTTTTCGGGAGACCCGGTGTACTTCACGTACTCCTCGAATGTCATGCCCTTGGCGAACCGCTGGGGAGTCACGACGCTCGGCCGAGTGGCCGCCCTTCATGTACTTGGCATCGAATCCCGCCTCGCGTAGTGCGATGGCCGTCTTGCATCCGACGTGAAATCCGTAAGCGCAGAACACCACGACCGGGTCTGATTTCGACAGGTCTCCGATCCAGTCGGTGATCCGCTCCGGGTCACGCCAGACAGCACCATCCATGATGTCCTGCTGGCGAGCGATGTACGACCGCGGACGAGCATCGATGATCTGGACAGACGTGCCCGAGTCCAGCATCGCCTTCACGTCCTCGACGGCGACGCCCGGCAGATCCCCGAACTCCTTCTGCACGAGGGGCCGTGGTGGTTCGACTCGTGACGCGTCCTCGTAGCGCTCCTGGACCGATGGCCAATCGACGTTGCGCTGGAACGTCTCTATGTAGGCCGTCGCGTTTGCCCCGAAGTCGATGTGGTAGGCGTGCTCGTACATATCGAGAGCCAGGATGGGGATGCCCCCGGCCGTCGCCTGGCCGTGATCGCCCGCGTACTGGTTGATGAGCCGACGATCTCGTGGAACGTAGACGAGCAAGACCCATCCTGAGCCGCCGGCCAGGCCCTTGGCCATCGTCACGAACTCACTGCGCCAACGGTTCACTGATCCGAAGTCGCGGGTGAGTGTCTGGGCGAGCATCTCGGTGGGCTTGCCGTCGCCGAACGCCATGCTTGCGAAGTACAGCTCGTGGAGAAGTGTCGAGTTGAGCGCGATGAGCTGCTCGCGCTTCAGGCCGTTCACCACGTAACCGGGCGTGCTGTCGAAGTCGAGCGATTCCATCTGCTCCGTGATTCCGTTCAACCTTCGAAGCGCGCCACCGTAGTGATTCTCGTAGTGGCTTTCAATGAGCCGGAGCGACAGACCATTGAGCAGCCAGGGCCGTGTGGAGATCGGGGCCAGCCGGTATCGCATCTCTAGACTCTCAGTTGTGTTTATGTTGCGATATGTAACACTAGTTTCACCCACAGTCAACCGGGGACTGCGGATGGATGCGGCAGGGATTGGATGTGTCATCGAGCGGACAGATGCGTAGTGTCTCAGTTCGAAACTGTGGCGACCCAATCGCCGCCGATCCACCGGGCGGGTGGGGCGGGTGGGGCCTTGGGAACCCGATCGGACTGTCTGGCCCACCGCCCGCCTGTCGGTTGC
>WNGB01010559.1_pt1 | contig 20512 bp, 21 predicted proteins | sample 5400681 | NCBI WGS metagenome assembly WNGB01 (sample SAMN13153367, study PRJNA577476) | soil metagenome | isolation source: 115 cm soil or saprolite under grassland replicate 2 | place: USA:California | collected 2016-06-15
GCCCTGGGCGATCAGTGCGCCGTCGGTGGCGTCATAGATGCCGTCGGAACGGTCCATGCCCTCCGAGATCACCGGCGAGAAGGCCGCGCGCACGAAGGCCAAGTCCATCTCGTTGCAGACCTGGATCAGGCCGTTCTGGATGACGGTCAGGGTGACGGGATCGAGGTTCGACGTATCGCGGTTCGACATGGGCCTATGACTAACACACCGTTTACAGCTCGACATCGCCCTTGAGCAGGCGCTGCACGATGCCGCGGTTCAGGATCTCGTTGGTGCCGTCGGCGACGTTGACGATGCGCAAGGCGTGCCAGGCATGGTGCAGGCCGACCTCGTTGGTGAAGCCCATGGCGCCGTGGGTCTGCATGGCGCGGTCGACGGCGCGGTAACCGACCTGAACCGAGTAGGCCTTGGCCATCGACAGTTCCTTGATGGCGGGTGCCCCCTGGTCGAGCAGCAGGGCGGCGTTGAGGCCCATGAGATGGGCGGCGTGCAGCTCAGTGGCGCTCTCGGCCAGCGGGAAGGTCACACCCTGGTAGTCGGCGATCGGCCGGTCGAAGGCCTTGCGGGTCTTGGCGTACTCCAGCGCGAGTTCGAGTGACCAGCGGCCATAGCCGACAGCGCGCGCCGAGTTGTAGATGCGGCCGAGCGACACGCCGTACAGCGCGGCAGCAAAACCCTGGTGCAGCTCGCCGACGATCTGCCACGGTTCGACGCGTACGTCCTCCAGGCGCAATTCGGCCTCATCGCCGCCGATATGGCCGAAAAGCTTGATCACGCGCTGGACCTCGAAGCCCGGCGAGTCGGTCGGCACGAGGAAGGCGCTGATGCCGCCGCGGCGCTGGGCCGCCCGCTCCGGATCGGTGATGGCGAAGACGATGCAGTAGTCCGCGACCGGCGCGTTTGAGGTCCAGATCTTGCGGCCCGTGAGGCGCCAGCCGTTGCCGTCGGGCCGGGCACGCGTCGCCAGTGCCGCCGCATCGGAGCCGGCGCCGGGCTCGGACAGGCCGAAGCACATCGACGCCTCGCCCGCCATCATCGGCGCCAGCATGCGCTCGCGCGCTTCGTCCGTTACTTTTTCGAGAAGCCGGCTCGGCCCGAAGGCCCAGTGGCTGATGACGTAGAGCATCAGCCAGTTCTGCGGGCCGCACAGCCGGAACAGCGCCTCCCAGCCGACATAATAGGCAAGATGCCCCAGGCCGCCGCCGCCCAGCGATTCGGGCACGCACATGTTGTAGTAACCGGCCTTGGCCGAGACTCGCCGGACCTCGCCGATCAGTGCCTTCAGGGCATCTGAAAACCGCCCGTCCTCGCGATAGAGGCGCCGCGGATCCTCGAACAGGTCGCGATGGGCCTGATGGCGCGGCAAGACTTCCTTGCGGGCGAAATCGAGCAGGCCGTCGCACACGGCACGCACGTCCTCGGGCAGTTCCCAGGCGATGGCGGACAACGAAACACCTCCGTAACGACAGTATGGTCATTGCTGGGGGTCATTGTTGGCACGGTCCCTGCGGGGTGCCAGTGCCGAGAGACCGGGCAAACCGCGATACGAGACCTGCATTGCCCACTGGCGGCAGGACCCGGCCGATACGATATGATGGTGTCCTCTTCTCCCAACCCTCTTCGGACGGACTGCCCATGAACGCGCCAATGGCCGCGAACGATCTCAATTTGATGAAATTCGGCATCGGCCAGCCCGTGCCGCGGCAGGAGGACCCGACCCTGCTGCGCGGCGAGGGCCGCTACACCGACGACATGAATCTGCCCAACCAGGCCCACTGCGTGATGGTGCGCAGCCAGGTGGCGCACGGCGTCATCAAGGGCATCGACACCGCCGAGGCCAGGACCATGCCGGGCGTGCTGGGCGTCTGGACCGGCGCGGACCTGGATGCGGCGGGCTACGGCCCGCTCAAGACCCTGATCCCGGTGCCCAACCGCGACGGCTCGCCGATGAAGACGCCGACCCGCCATTCGCTCGCCACCGACAAGGTGCGGTTCGTCGGCGACCCGGTGGCTTTCGTGGTCGCCGAGACGCTGGCCGAGGCCAAGGACGCCGCCGAAGCCATCGTCGTCGACATCGAACAGCTGCCCGCCGTCACCGACGCACGCGAAGCCGCCAAGCCAGGCGCGCCATTGGTGTTCGACGACGCGCCCGGCAACATCTGCGTCGACTATCTCTACGGCGACAGCGCCAAGGTGGCCGAGGCCTTCGCCAAGGCCGCCCACGTCACGCGCATGCGCCTGGTCAGCAATCGCATCGTCGTCTGCGCCATGGAGCCGCGCTCGGCGCTCGCCGACTATGACGCCAAGACCGACCGCTATACCTTGCGCGCCGGCAACCAAGGCGCCTTCGGCCTGAAGCATCAGATGGCCGATCTGCTCAAGATCAAGCCCAACCAGATGCGTATCCTGACCGGCAACGTCGGCGGCTCGTTCGGCATGAAGGGCTCGCCCTATCCGGAATATGCCGGGCTCTTCCACGCCTCGAAGATCCTCGGCCGTCCGGTCAAATGGACCGACGACCGCTCGGGCGCCTTCCTGAGCGACCAGCACGGCCGCGACCACGATTTCGACGCCGAGCTGGCGCTCGACAAGGACGGCAAGTTCCTGGCGGCGCGCCTCAACGGCTTCGCCAATGTCGGCGCCTACCTCGCCAATGTCGGTCCGCTGATGGGCTCGATGGGCGTCACCCGCAACCTCGCCGCCATCTACCGCACGCCCTTGATCGAGGTCGCGACCAAGGTCGCCTTCACCAACACCTCGCCAGTCGGCGCCTATCGTGGGGCGGGGCGGCCCGAGGCCAACTACTTCATGGAGCGGCTGATCGACACTGCCGCGCGCGAGATGGGCATCGACAAGGTCGAGATGCGGCGGCGCAACCACATCAAGCCCGAAGAGATGCCGTTCAAGACGGCGTCGGGCACGACCTATGACAGCGGCGAGTTCAGCACGCTCTTGGACAAGGCTCTGAAGTTCGCCGACGTCGCGGGCTTCGAGGCGCGCAAGGCCGAGAGCAAGGCGCGCGGCAAGCTGCGCGGGCTGGGCATCGGCGATTACCTCGAGGTCACCGCGCCGCCGATGAAGGAGATGGGCGGCATCCGCTTCGAGCCCAACGGTGACGTCACCATCATCACCGGCACGCTCGACTACGGCCAGGGCCACTGGTCGGCCTTCGCCCAGGTGCTGACCGAGAAGCTCGGCATCCCGTTCCACAAGATCAAGCTGATCCAGGGCGACAGCGATCTTCTGATCGCAGGCGGCGGCACCGGCGGATCGAAGTCGATCATGGCGAGCGGTGCCGCGATCGTCGAAGCCTCCGACAAGGTCATAGACAAGGGCAAGCAGATCGCGGGCGTGGCGCTCGAAGCCTCGGCGGCCGACATCGAATTCCGGCTTGGCCGCTTCACCATCGTCGGCACCGACCGCGGCATCGGCATCATGGAGCTGGCCGAGCGCCTGCGTTCGGGCATGAAGCTGCCCGAGGGCGTGCCCGACACGCTCGATGTCAGCCATGTCCACGAGGCGGCGCCTTCCGCCTTCCCCAACGGCGCGCACGTCGCCGAGGTCGAGATCGATCCCGACACCGGCTGGGTCGAGGTCGTGAAGTATACCATGGTCAACGACTTCGGCACGGTCATCAATCCGTTGCTGGTCGAAGGCCAGAGCCACGGCGGCGTGGTCCAAGGCATCGGCCAGGCGCTGTTCGAGCGCACGGTCTACAGCGAGGACGGCCAGTTCCTGACCGGCAGCTTCACCGACTACGCCCTGCCGCGCGCCGCGGACACGCCGTCCTTCCGCATCGACTATCACTCGGTGCCGGCCAAGACCAACGTGCTGGGCGCCAAGGGCTGCGGCGAGGCGGGCTGCGCGGGCTCCCTGCCCTCGGTGATGAACGCGATCTCCGATGCGCTGGGCGGCAAGCATATTAATATGCCGGCCACACCCGAGCGCGTCTGGGAGGCGCTGCACTCCTAATCGCTCGTCTTCATTCAAGGCCCCTCTCCGCCGCGCAGCGGGGGAGAGGGAGGGGCCCATCGCGACAGCGATGGGAGGGTGAGGTGGTGCCTGCTACAACACCATCCATTCGCCCGTGATCGAAGAAGCCCACCTCACCCTCCCCGCGCTTCGCGCGGGTCCCCTCCCTCTCCCCCCGCGATGACGCGGGCGGAGAGGGCGACCTCTGACGTTGCCATTGTCGGCTGCGGCCCGGTCGGCGCGCTTCTAGCGAACCTGCTGGGCCAAGCCGGGCTCGCGGTCGACATCTACGACCGCGACCGCGAGATCCATCCGCTGCCGCGCGCCGTGCATTTCGACGGCGAGGTCATGCGCATCTTCCAGAGCGCCGGGCTCGCCGAGAAGATCGCCGCCGTCGTGCGCGCCTCCTCGAAGGGCATGCACTTCGTCAGCGGCGAAGGCCGCACCCTCATGGTCCGCCGCGGCATCGACGGGCCCGGTCCGCACGGCTGGGCCGGCAACTGGTACTTCCATCAGCCGATCCTCGAAGGCGTGCTGCGTGAGGGCCTGAAACGCTTCACCAATGTGCGCGCCCATCTCGGCCATGAGGTCGCCTCGGTCGACGAGCTCGACGCCCGTTACGTCGTGGGCTGCGACGGTGCCCGCTCGCTGGTGCGCCAGGCCATAGGCAGCAAACACCTCGATCTCGGCCTGCATCAGCCCTGGCTGGTCGTCGACCTCCTCTGCGATCCGAGGAGTGCTCGCGTGCAAGCCCTACCCGATTATACTGTCCAGCTCTGCGATCCGGCGCGACCGATGACCGTCGTGAACGTCGGCGGCGATCGCCGGCGCTGGGAGATCATGCTGATGCCGGGCGACGATCCGGCACGGCTGACCGACCCCGACGTCTTCTGGCCGATGATGACGCGCTGGCTCGGCCCTGACGACGCGCGGCTGGAACGCGCCGCCGTCTACACCTTCCATTCGGTGGTGCAGGAAGGCTGGCGCAAGGGCCGCCTGCTGCTGGCGGGCGATGCCTGCCACCTGTGTGCCGGCATGCGCGACGCCGCCAACCTCGCCTGGAAGCTCGCCGCGATCGTCAAGGACGGTGCATCCGACACGCTGCTCGACACCTATGAAAGCGAGCGGCTGCCGCATGTCCGCACTTTCATCGATCTCGCCGTGCGCCTCGGCGCGGTGCTGCAGGAGACCGACCGCGCAGCCGCCGCAGCCCGCGACCGCCGCTTCGAGGCCGGCGTGGAAATGTTCGACTTCCCGCAGCCGCAGCTTGGCCCCGGTTGTCGCCTCGACGCGCCGCCGCCCGTCGGCACGATCTTCCCCCAGCCGCGGCTGGCTGACGGCCGGCTGATGGACGAGGCGATCGGCCAGCGCTTCACGATCGTGGGCGACGCCGCGCTGCTCGATGGTCTCGAGACCGGCGCCGTCCTGCTGGCTGATGTCGGCATGGACTGGCTGGTCGAGCACGGCGCGCAGGCTGCGATCCTGCGGCCGGACCGCTACATCTACGCCCTGGTGCGGGACCGCGACGAACTGCAGGCGGCAACCCTTCAACTGGCACGGTCGTTTGGTCTGGCATGTTCCAGACCCTCCAGGTCCTGACCATCCTCTTTGCCGCGGTCGGCATGGCCCTGTCGCTGGCGCATGCGCTGGAATTCCCCGGCAAGCGCCGGCTCGATCGCGACGCCTATCTCAAGGTGCAGGCGATCTACTATCCGGGCTTCACCATCGGCGGCATCTTCGAGCCGGTGGCGCTGATCGCGGCCTTCGCGTTGCTGCTGTTCACGCCGCTGGGCTCGCTGCCCTTCTGGCTGACGCTGGCCGCGTTCTTCAGTCTCCTGCTGGCGCACGCCATCTACTGGGCGATCACCCATCCGGTGAACAAGGTCTGGCTGAAGAATGAGAAGCTCGGCCAGGCCGGCAGCGGCTTCTTCGCCACCGGCAGCCTGACCGCCGAGGGCGACTGGGCGGCGCTGCGCGACCGCTGGGAATGGTCGCACGTCGCGCGCGCGGTGCTCGAAATGTTGAGCCTCGCCGCCCTGGTGATCGCCATCATTCTCTAGGTTCGTCCACGATGTAGCCGGGATCGCACGTCGTGAGCTGGCTGGAACAAGGCGAATACGACCAGCCGCGCACGGTCTTGCCGTTGATGGGTGTGCCGGTCACCTCGGCGTACTTCCCGCGACATCCGTGGACGGCGGACACGACCACACTCACCGGCGACGAGCCGGGCATGGCAAAGCTGGCGACGACGGGAGCGTCCCAGCGCGGCGCGGTGCGTAGGGATATGGCGGCCAACGTGGTGCCGACCAGCCGTCCCGACACCCAGCCGCGGCCGTCTTCGGCATTCGCCGGGTCGAGCGTGAAGCCGTCGGGCGGGCTGCCGTCGCGGATCAACAACCAGCCATCCTTGGAACCGAGGATCTTGAACGTCACACCCGTGGTTTCGGTCGGCGTGATGCGCACGCGCGGCGCGAGATGGCCGATGACCGGCGCGTTGGTGCGCGGCGCGCTGCGGACATTCGTGCCCTTGGGGTCGGGGTCGATCGAGAAGCCGCTCACCTCGCATGGCGTGACGCCGGCCGTCTCGATCGGCGCGGCCGCGGCCTGCGTCGTGGCGAGGCCGAGGCCCAGCAGCACGATCGGCAGGCGCGCCCCACGCATCGCCGTCAGGCCGGCGTGAACATCGGCAGCGGTGGGCCGCCGTCGGTCGGCTTGAACACCACCTTCACCGGCTGCTCGCATTTCAGCTTGTTGAAGTCACAGTCGACGATGTTGGTCACCATGCGCGGGCCCTCCGCCAGCGTGACGTAGGCCATGGCGTAGGGCACCGGCGCACGGCGCATCACGCTGTAGGAATAGAGCGTCCCCTTGCCCGACGCCTCGATCCATTCGGTCTTGTCGCTGAAGCAGAACGGACAGATCGTGCGCGGATAGTGGTGCAACTCCCCGCAGCTTGTGCACTTGCGCACCAGAAGCTTGCCCTGGGCGGCGGCGTCCCAGTAGGCCTGGGTCTCGGCACTGACGGCCGGCGCCGGCAGCTTGCGCTCTTTGGTATCGGCCATGGTCTACTCCCTCTCCAGAATGACGGTGGCGCTGCCGTGTCGCAGCCCGAGCGAGCCGCCCGTGCCGTGCGCCAATGCGAGATCGCAGTTCTTCACCTGCACCTTGGGATGCGCCTCACCGCGCAGCTGACGCACGGCTTCCAGCACCTTGGTGAGGCCGCCGCGGTTGCCCGGATGGTTGCTGCACAGCCCGCCGCCGTCGGTGTTGAACGGCAGCTTGCCGGTGCCCGCGATCAGGTTGCCGTCAGCCACCAGCTTGCCGCCTTTGCCCTTCTCGGCGAAGCCCAGGTCTTCCAGCTGCATCAGCACGGTAATGGTGAAGCTGTCGTAGATCGACACGTACTTGATATCGGACGGCTTCACGCCCGCCTCGGCGAAGGCCGTCGCGCCTGAGGAGCGCGCGCCAGAGTAGGTCAGGTCGACCTTGCCGCCCATCTGGGTCTTCACGAACTCCCCGGCGCCGATCAGCTTGACCTTGGGCCGCTTGAGCTTGGCTGCGATCTCGGGCGCCACGACGACGATGGCGCCGCCGCCGTCGGTGATGACGCAGCAGTCGAGCCGATGCAGCGGATCGGAGATCATCGGCGAGTTCACGACTTGCTCGACCGTGACCACGTCGCGCAGCAATGCGTGCTCATTGTATTGCGCGTGGTGCGAGGCCGCGACCTTGATCCAGGCAAGCTGCTCGGCGGTCGTGCCGAACTCGTGCATGTGGCGCATGGCGCACATGGCGTACATGTTCACCACGGTCGGCCCGTAGGGGAACTCGAAGGGCTCGTCCGGCGTCGGCGTGCCGCCGCGGGAGCGCGGCACCGTGCCGGTCGCCATGCCCTCGGCGCGCGGCCGGCCGGCCAAGGTGATCAGCGCCACCTTGCACTTGCCCGCCGCGATCGCCTCGGCAGCGTGGGCAACGTGCAGCAGATAGGAGGAGCCGCCGGTGTCGGTCGAATCGACGTGGCGGGGCTTCAGTCCCATGTACTCGACCATCGACATCGGCCCCAGGCCAGGCGCATCGCCGGCGCAGAAGTAGCCGTCGACGTCGTCCTTGGTGAGGCCGGCATCGTCCAGTGCGCCCTTGGCCACCTGGGCGTGGATTTGCGCCAGCGAAATGTCCGTCGCCAGCCGCGTCGGATGCTCGTAGATGCCGGCAATATAAGCTTTGCCCTTGATGCTCATCGGCGGGCCAACTCCCCTTCTATGTTGCACTGCATCGTGGGCGATTAAGCGCTCACGGAAAAGCGACAACTTCCGCCCTGAAAAACCGTGTTAGGTTTGGCGCAATCAACAACTGGGGGTGCTCATGCTGGGTCGTCTTTTCTCGTTTGTCGCCGTGAGCCTGCTGCTGTTCGCCGGAGCCGCGCAGGCTCAGGGCAAGGCCGAACTCCTGTGGTACAGCCAGGCCGCTTTCAAGCTCACGACGCCGGGCGGCAAGGTGATCATGATCGATCCCTGGATCATGGGCGCCACCAAGATCCCGGCCGAGCTGAAGGATCTCTCCAAGATCGGCAAGGTCGACCTGATCCTGGTGACCCACGGCCACGGCGATCATCTCGGCGATGCCATGGAGATCGCCAAGACCAACGACGTGCCGATGTGGGCGCCGGCCGGCCTCAACCAGATGCTCCTGACGCTCGGCCTGATGCCGGCCAAGTTGGTGCCGCGCATGAACAAGAGCGGCACCATCGAGCCCTTCCCCGGCGTCAAGATCACCCAGGTCCATGCCGAGCATTCGTCGGAGATGATCCTGAAGGACCCGGCGACCGGCAAGGACACCAGCTATTTCGCGGGTGAGCCGGTGGGCTTCATCATCCAGCTCGAGAACGGCTTCAAGATCTACCACATGGGCGACACTGGCCTGTTCGGCGACATGAAGTTCATCGGCGAGTACTACAAACCCGACCTCGTGCTGGTGCCGATCGGCGGCCACTACGTCATGGATCCCAAGGATGCCGCCTACGCCATCAAGGAGCTGATCAAGCCCAAGATGGCTTGGCCGATGCACTACGCCAGCAACCCCTTCCTCAAGGGCACGCCGGCCGAGTTCAAGGCGGCGCTGGGGCAGACGTCGATCCAGGTGATCGACGCCGAGCCGGGCACGAAGAAGCAGTTCTAGCTGGTTACCTCGGGAGAAGGTCCTTCGAGGTGATGTTGTATCCCATCAGGAGGACCTTCTTCCCGGAGACCCGGTAGTTGAAGGTCTCCGCTCCCTTGCCCCGCTCAAACGAGGTCTCATAGACCAGCTTCACCGTCGTGCCGCCCGTGCCGAAGTTCACCGTCCAGTCAACCCTCTTGCCGTCGGTCATCTTGCCGAGCTTGCGCTGGACGGTCTCGAGCATGCCGACGAACTCCGGGCCCGACGCGCTCTTCTTCAGGTCGTCGGTGGTCTTTTCATAAATCGCATCGAACTGCGCGGCGTTGTAGGCCTTGTGGAACTTCTCCACCTCGCGTTCCGCCGCCGCCAAGTCCTCCTTGGTCGAGCACGCGGTCGCGACGAGGATGATCACGGCAGCGATGGCAAGAAGTTTGTGCCATCGGTCGACCATTTGAATGCTCCATCGGTCGCCGAGCCACGTCGCGGAATGGCCCCGGGGACTGGCCCGTCTGGAGCGGAACTCGACAGGTAACCGAAGGTTGCACCACCAGCTGCCATGCCGAGCGGCCTCAGGGTTGCGTTCTAGTCAGCCCTCTCAAGGACCGTTTCCCAGACGCACTTGGGCTGATCGTAACGGTCGATCACCCTCTCATCGAGGCTGAGGGCGCGCCAATCGCGCGCGAACAACCGCTGCGTCGCCGCGCGGTCGAAGAAGCGCTTGGGTTCGCCGTCGACCATGTAGTAGTCGTCGTCGATGCGCGGATGGCCTGACGCGCCGAAATGACGGTCGTTGGTCGAGTTGAGCCGGCACAGCAGCACGCCCGAGGGCAAGAGCAGTTGCCGGATGCGGTCGGCCAGCGCTTCGGTCTCTGGCCAGGGAAAATAGTGCAGTGAAAGGCTCGCGATCACGACGCCCGCGCGCTCGACCGGAAACGGCGCGCGAATGTCCTGGCAGTGAAATGTCGCCGACGGCACGCGCCCACGAGCATTGGCAATGGCCTTGCCGGAAAGATCGACGCCGACCACCTGATGGCCGGCCGCAGCCAGCACCTCGCTGTCGCGACCGCCGCCGCATCCCAACTCGAAAACCGGCAGGCCGGCCGCACGCTCGCCGATCAACGGCAGCCAGCGCGCCAGCCAGGCGTCCCTAGGCGCCACACCGGAAACGAATGTTGAGGTTGACCTTGTCGGCCAGATTGTTCTCCAGCACGACGAAGGGGCCCTTGCATGTGCGTTGCATGAAGGGCTGAACGACATTCCAAAGCCGTTGACCTTCGAGCTGGGGATCGGGATTGACCACGATCGTGCCCCGCACGACCAGCAGTCGGTACTCGCCTTCGACCTCAGCCGGCGCGACACGCACCTCGTACAGGCGGCCGTCGACTCTGACCGTTTCCACCTGGGATCTGTCGAGCGTGCCTTTGGTGGTCGTGCAGGCCGCGAGCGCGAACGCGGCCACGGCCAGCGGCAGGGCGCGCGCCCTAGTCGCCGCTGACATCCCGCGCTCCGACGGTGCGCTGACGGAATTCCTCGGGGACTTCGCGGCCGACATCGGTGAAGGCCTTCTTCACCGCCGCCACGGTCGGGCCGAACACCGCCTTGCGGTTTTCGCGCGACCACGTGTTCGAGCCGATGATGGTGTCGAGCGAACCCTGGAAGCGCGGCATGACGTAGCGCGCGAACAGCTCGTAGGAGCGCAAGGTCTGCTCGCGGTTCGCCCATTCGTGGGCGCGGAACAGGATGCCGCCAAAGCCGCCGTTGGAATAGCCCAGCAGCCGCTCGATGCCCTTGGCCACCGTGTCGGGCGTGCCGACCAGGGTCGTGCCCTGGGTCACGCCCTCGCGCAGCGGATCGTCGGAGCGGCCGGGCGGGCGGCCGAGCGTGTCCTCGAAATAGGTCACGGTCTCGCAGCGCTCGCCGGCATGGACTTCTCGCAATGCCTGCTCGTCGTCGTCGGCGATGTGCGCGTTCACCACGATGCGCCACTTCGAGCGGTCGGCCTTGTGGCCGTGCTTGGCCGCCGTCTCCTCGTAGATCGCCCATTGCTTGGCCATCGCCTCGGGCCCGCCGGGCAGCCCGGCGCCGATCGACAGCACGCCCAGCCCATGCTTGCCGGCCGCGATCATGCCCGACGGCGTGATGGTGCTGGCGCAGGCGATGGGGAAATGCGGATAGGAATAGGGCGCGAGGTGCAGGCGCGCCTCCTTGAGCTCGAACCAGTCGGTCTTCATGGTGACCGGCTCCTCGCACTTCAGGAGCTGCATGATGGCCGCCAGCGACTGCTCCATGCGATCGCGCTGCGTCGAAGGATCGATGCCCATCATGTAGGCGTCCGACGGCAGGGCGCCCGGACCGCAGCCCAGCATGGTGCGGCCCCTCGACATGTGGTCGAGCTGCACGAAGCGGTTCGCCACCATCAGCGGATGGTGATACGGCAGGCTGGTCACGCCCGAACCCAGCCGGATGTAGCGCGTGCGCTCGATGGCGGCGCCGATGAAGACTTCCGGCGAGGCGATGGTCTCCCACCCAGCGGAATGGTGCTCGCCGATCCAGGCTTCGTCGTAGCCCAGCTCATCGAGCCATTCGATCAGCTCCATGTCGCGCGCCATGCCCAGCGTGGGGTTCTCACCGACCCGGTGGAACGGGGCGAGGAAAATTCCGAACTGCAGCCCCTTGTGATTGCCGGTCTGTGCCATCAAAAACCTCCGTGACCTGGACCGTAGCACGCGCGTGCCGTTGACCGAAGCCACGCCTTGCGCCGATCATCGTGCGATGACCACGGATTCCCTGCCCTTGCAGCGCTTCACCATCGTCGAGGTGAACGACACGGGTGTGCCGCTTTGCCTCAGACTGGCGACGTCGCTCGCCGCCAAGGTCGCGGCCGATCTCGGCGCCGATGTGATCAAGGTCGAGCCGCCGGACGGCGACCCGGTGCGGCGCGCATTGCCCCTGCTGCCATCGGGTGCCAGTGCGTTGTTCCAGTTCCTCAATACGTCCAAGCGGTCGCTCGTGCTCGATCTCGGAACCGAGGCCGGCCGGGCAAATCTCGTGCAGCTGCTCGAGCGCAGCCATGCCTGCCTGTTCGAGGAGCCGGCATCGATCGCGACCCTCGCCCGCGCCGGCAAGGCGACGCCGATCGAGATCGCGGCCTTTCCGCTGGAAATGAATGCCGCAGCGCGACCGGTGAGCGAGCTCGCGATCCAGGCGCTGGGTGGCCTGATGCACATGATCGGCGAGCCTGCGCGCAAGCCCCTGAAGCTCGGCGGCCACCAGGCCTCCTATGCCGCGGGCCTGACGGCCTTCACCGGCCTCGCCGCCGCGCTCGCCGCACGCGAGGCCGGACAGCGCGCACCGCATGTCCGCGTGTCGCTGGCCGAGGTCATGCAGTGGGTGAACTGGAAGGCCGCGTCAGGAGCGGCCGCCACCGGCGCCTCGCCCGGCCGCGAAGGCACGGCCTCGGAATTCCAGGCCGTGCCATGCCGGGACGGCCACGTCGCCATCGTCTATACCGTCACGCAGTGGCCCGCGACACGCACCCTGATCGGCGACCCGCGGCTGCAGGACGACAAATTCGCCACCCGGGCCGGCCGCCGCAAGCACATCGCCGAGCTCTACGAAATCGTCACGCCGTGGTTTGCCGACAAGACGCGCGCCGAGATCCAGAAGACGGCGCAGGCCAAGGGCGTGCCGTTCGGCCCGATCTTCACGCCGGCCGAATTGCTCGAGACCGAGCAGTACGTCGCCCGCGGCTTCCTCGCGAAGATGACGCATCCCGATTTCGGCAAGCTGCTGATCCCGCAGCTTCCCGTGCAATGGAACGGCCGCTCCTTCGCGCCGCGTCCCGCCCCATCGCTCGAGCGCGCGGAGCTCGCGGCATGAAGGGTCCTCTCACTGGCGTGCGTGTGCTCGATTTCGGCCTTTTGACGGCCGGCGCCAACACCTCGGCCATGCTGGCCGATCTCGGCGCCGATGTGATCAAGATCGAATCGGGCGCCTACCTCGATCCCTTCCGCGTCGTCGGCAAGATGGACGACGACGCGGGTTGGTGGAACCGCTCGCCGCAGTTCCGCTTCACCAACCGCAACAAGCGCGGCCTCGCCCTCAATCTGAAGGATCCTGAAGGCCAGCGCGTGATCCGCGAGCTGGCGGCGCATTGCGACGTCGTGGTCGAGAACTTCCGCCGCGGCGTGCTCGACCGCGCCGGCCTGGGCTACGAAGCGCTGAAGGCGATCAACCCGCGCATCGTGTTCGCCGCCATCTCCAGCCAGGGCGACACCGGGCCGGAGCGCATGAACGTGTCGTTCGGCAGCACGCTCGACGCCACCTCGGGCATCGCCTCGCTGACCGGCTACGAGGGCGAAGAGCCGCGCATCTCCGGCATGGACGTGAACTATCCCGACCAGATCGTGTCGCTGTTCGCCACCGGCATCGTGATCACGGCCGTCATGGAGGCGCGCCGCAGCGGCAAGGGCTGCTTCCTCGACTTCTCCCAGCGCGAGGTCGCCTCCTTCACCCTGGGCGAGGAGATTTTAGCTGCATCGGCCGATCCGTCCCATCAGCTTGCACCGCGCGGCAACAGCGAAGCCGGCGTGGCGCAACAGGACGCCTACCAATGCAAGGATGGACGGTGGATCGCCGTCACGTCCGACGATCCCGGACTCAGCGCCTATTGCGCCGCCCGGGACAGCGGCAACGCCGTGGCGGCCCTGCTCGCACGCGGCATCGCCGCGGCGGCGTGCAATGACGGCAACGACCTTCTGCACGACAGCCATCTCACCGGCGTCACCCTGGTGCGCGACGAGCGGGGCGGGCTGGTGAAGGGCCTGCCCTATCGCCTCGACGGCCAGGGGATCACCATCGAACGCGCCGCACCCGACCTCGGCCAGCACACCGATGCCGTGTTGCGCGAGCTTCTGGGCTATGGCGATGCCGAGTTGGCGAAGTTGAAGAAAGCCGGCGTGACGTCGACGACGCCGACCGTGGGAGACGTCTGATGCCGCGCGCCGAAGTCCACAAGCTGATGGAGCGCATGGCGATCCCCGCCATCGCCGCGCCCATGTTCCTGGTCTCCAACCCGGCGCTGACGCTCGCCTGCTGCAGCGAGGGCATCATGGGCAGCTTCCCGGCCCACGGCACGCGCAGCCGCGAGCAGTTCCAGGCCTGGCTGGACGAGATGCAGGAGGGCATGAAGCGGCTGGAGGATGCCGGCAGGAAGCCGGCGCCGTGGGCCGTGAACCTGGTCGTGCACGCCTCCAACCCGCGCTATGCCGGCGACCTCGACCTGGTCGAGAAATACAAGGTGCCGGTCGTGCTCACCTCCAAGGGCGCACCGGGCGACGCCATCAAGCGCATCCATGGCTGGGGCGCCGTGGCGCTGCACGACATCGCCAACCGTCGCCATGCCGAGAAGGCGCTGGAGGCGGGCGTCGACGGCGTCATCGCTGTCGCCGGTGGCGCCGGCGGCCACACCGGCACGATCAATCCCTTCGCGCTGATGAACGAGGTGCGCCAGTTGGGCGATCACTTCGCCGTCGTGCTGGCGGGCGGCCAGACCACCGGCCGCGACGTGCTGGCGGCCGAGGCGATGGGCGCCGATCTCGCCTATATCGGCACGCGCTTCATCGCCACCCAGGAGGCGATGGCGGCGGCCGCCCACAAGGACATGATCCTGAAGACCCGCGCCACCGACGTCTTCCTCACCGCCTCGATCGACGGCGCGCCGGCCAACTGGCTGACGCCGAGCCTTCTGGCCGCCGGCATCGACCTCGATGTCCTGCGCACGACCTTGCCCAGCAAGATCGTGTCGGCGCAGGACAACAAGAAACGCTGGAAGGACATTTTTACAGCGGGCCACGGCGTGGGGAATATCGAGGACATCCCGACGGCAGCGGAACTCTGTAGGCGATTGATCAGCCAATATCGAGCAGCGAAGAAGGATATAGCAAGACAGACGGGTAGCGTCCGAATTTGAAAACGCCCCCTCAAACCCGGAGGGCTACACGGTGACGGCTCCTATCGGATGGTATGTCCGAGTTAGAGTCGGCGAAATTGCCGATGGTGTGTATGACACCGTGCTTTACATCGCCGGCTATCCCTCGCCGGCTGAAGCTGAAGCTGCGGTCAGGAAAGCTCGTTCAAAAAGCGGAGAGCAGTACGAGGTCCTAGCGGAGGGAATAGTCGCCGGCCGCGGTCCGCAACCCCAGCCGGGTGAAGTGCGGATGCTTGCGGGTGCCGTCTGATCCCTCAAATTGGCCCACTCCCGTATGATGCCTGACTAGCGCTTCAGTTCAAAATGGTTCATATTGAACCAGATCGAACTGGAGTAAGCCCATGTCGGCGTTTACGGTGCGTTTGCCCGATGATGTTGCCAAGAAGCTCGATAAGTTGGCCGAGAAGCTCGACCGGTCGCGATCCTACGTTGCCGCGCAAGCGATCAGCGACTTTGTCACCCGCGAAGCATGGCAGCTCGCCGACATCGAAGCGGGCCTGCGCGAAGCAGAACGCGGCGAGTTCGCTAGCGATGCGGAAGTTGCGGCAACGATCGCCAGATTCACCAAGCGCAAGCGGCGCCGGTGAAACGGCGCGTCCGATGGACGGCGCGCGCGCAGCGCCGTCTACTGGAAATTGGCTTATACATAGAAGCGCACAATCCCGCCGCAGCAGCGCGCGTGATTGTCGCCATTACGACAAGAATCGACAGACTTAGCCGGGAACCGGGCCGCGGCCGGCCTGGCCGCATTCGCGGTACGCGCGAGCTGCTCGTCGTCGGGACGCCCTACCTCGTGGCCTACCGGGTTAATGCCGACGAAGTCGAGATTCTTACGATCCAGCACGGCTCACAACGTTGGCCTGACCACCTTTGAATTCCGCACGATGACCACCGCAGCGTAGACGATGATGCCTCCCCTGCTCTAGGCTTCGCCTCCTGATTTCCAGGGGGACAGCGTGAAGACAAAGGCGGCAGTCTGCTTCGAGGCCGGCAAGAATCTCGAGATCGAGCAAGTCGATCTCGAAGGGCCGAAGTTCGGCGAGGTGCTGGTCGAGATCAAGGCGTCGGGCGTCTGCCACACCGACGAGTTCACGCGCTCCGGCGGCGATCCCGAAGGGCTGTTCCCGGTGATCTTCGGCCACGAGGGCGCGGGCGTCGTGGTCGATGTCGGCCCCGGCATCGTGTCGCTGAAGAAGGGCGACCACGTGATCCCGCTCTACACGCCGGAATGCCGCGCCTGCAAATCCTGCCTGTCGGGCAAGACCAACCTCTGCACCGCCATCCGCTCGACCCAGGGCCAGGGCGTGATGCCGGACGGCACCTCGCGGTTTTCGCTCAAGGGCAAGAAGGTCCATCACTACATGGGCTGCTCGACCTTCTCGAACTACACCGTGCTGCCCGAGATTGCGCTGGCCAAGATCCGGCCCGACGCGCCGTTCGACAAGGTCTGCTACATCGGCTGCGGCGTCACCACCGGCATCGGCGCGGTGATCAACACCGCCAAGGTCGAGGCCGGCGCCAATGTCGTGGTGTTCGGCCTGGGCGGCATAGGGCTGAACGTCGTGCAGGGCGCGCGCATGGTCGGCGCCAACATGATCGTGGGCGTCGATCTCAACCCCGAGCGCGAGGCGCTCGGCCGCAAGTTCGGCATGACCCACTTCGTCAATCCCGAGACGCTCGAGGGCAAGGACCTGGTGGCCCATCTGGTCGAGCTGACCGACGGCGGCGCCGACTACAGCTTCGAATGCGTCGGCAATACCAGGCTGATGCGCCAGGCCCTGGAATGCTGCCATCGCGGCTGGGGCAAGTCGGTGATCATCGGCGTCGCCGGCGCCGGCCAGGAGATCTCGACGCGGCCGTTCCAGCTCGTCACCGGCCGGCACTGGATGGGCACGGCCTTCGGCGGCGCCAAGGGACGGCGCGACGTGCCGAAGATCGTCGATTGGTACATGGACAAGAAGATCGACATCGATTCGCTCATCACCCACGTGATGCCGGTCGAGAAGATCAACGATGCCTTCGACCTGATGCACAAGGGACAGTCGATCCGCAGCGTCGTCACGTTCTAGGGGGAAGCATGCGCAGCATCGGCAACGCCACCATCGAGAAGGTCGAGGAGATAAATGGTCCGGGTTTCGCGGCCAAGCGCATGTTCCCCCGGTTCGACCAGCAGGCATTCGACGCCCAGAAGAGGTGGATGAATCCCGAGCACGTCGCGGGCGACAACGACAAACTGGTGATGAGCATCCACACCTGGATCGTCAAGACACCGCGGCATACCATCCTGATCGACACCTGCCTGGGCAATCACAAGCAGCGCGCCAATCCCGGCTGGAACAACCTCGACACGCCGTTCCTCGAGCGGCTGAAGGCCTGCGGCTGTCCCGCCGAATCGGTCGACTTCGTGATGTGCACTCATCTGCATGTCGACCATGTCGGCTGGAACACCAGGCTGGAGAACGGCCGCTGGGTGCCGACCTTTCCCAACGCCAAATACCTGTTTGCCAAGCGCGAGTACGCCCACTGGGAGATCGAGCGCAAGACGCATGATGCCGCCGCCGTCAACGGAGGGTCGTTCGACGATTCGGTGCTGCCTGTCGTCGAGGCGGGGAAAGCGGTCATGATCGACAACCATCAAGGACTATCCCGGCCACACGCCAGGCTCGATCGCCATCAACCTCAGGGACGGCGGCCGGCAAGCCACGTTCTCGGGCGACATCATGCATCACCCGATCCAGGTCTACCATCCGGACTGGTCGAGCCAGTTCTGCTGGGACCAGGACATGTCGGCGCGCTCGCGCCGCAAGCTCCTGGAGGATTGCGTCGAGAGCAACGCGCTGCTGTGCCCTGCTCATTTCGGCGGCGCCAACGCGGGTCATGTGAAGCGACAGGGGGATGCCTTCCGCATCGAGTGGGACCGGTAGCGGCACGCAGGAGGGGGAAGCGATGAAGGGACCGGAAGACGACGCCGGCTTGACCGGCAAGGTCGCGATCGTATCGGGCGGTGGTGCGGCGGGCGACGGCATCGGCAACGGCCGCGCCGCGGCGATCCTGCTGGCGCGCGCCGGCACCAGGGTGGTGGTGGCCGACCTCGACCTGAAGCTGGCCGAACGCACCGTCGACATGATCAAGGCCGAGGGCGGCCATGCCGCGGCTCATGCCGGCGACATGACCAAGGAGGCCGAGTGCAAGCGCCTGGTCGATGCCGCGGTCGACCGCTGGGGCCGGCTCGACTTCCTCGACAACAACATCGGCATCGGCAGCCGCGGCAGCGTCGTCGACGAGAAGCCGGACGAGTACCGCCGCGTCATGCAGGTCAACGTCGAGACGATGTTCCTGCTCTCCAAGCACGCCATCCCGGCCATGATCAAGACGGCCAAGGGCGGCGCAATCGTCAACATCTCGTCGATCTCGGCGCTCCGGCCGCGCGGTCTCACCACCTACACGACCTCGAAGGCCGCCGTGATCGGGCTCACCCGGGCGATGGCGGTCGATCACGGCAAGGACCACATCCGGGTCAACTGCATCTGCCCCGGCCCGATGTTCACGCCGATGGTCAATCGCGGCAACGGCATGAGCGAGGCCGCGCGCGCGGCGCGCGCCAAGGCCTCGGTGCTGAAGATCGAAGGCACCGGCTGGGACATCGGCCATGCCGTGCGCTTCCTGCTGTCCAACCACGCCCGCTACATCACCGGCCATGTATTGGTGGTCGACGGCGGCGTGACCTTGCAGGGGCCGGAACGCGATTCGGAAGGTCATTAGCTGGGGGCGCGCCACTCCAGTGGCGCGATCATGAATTCATGAAATGACGCGCCACTGGAGTGGCGCGCCCCCAGCAAAAGAGGAGGAACGCAAAGAATGGCCCGCCTGCCCTATCTCGAGCCCGACCAGGTTGCGCCCGAATACCGCGACATGCTGAAGCGCAACACCAACCTGCACAAGCTGATGGTCAATTCGCCGGACATGGCGCGGTCCTTCAACAACGTCGGCAACTTCATCCGCTTCAAGAGCAAGCTCGACCCGCGCCTGCGCGAGCTCGCCATCCTGCAGGTCGGCTGGCTGGAGCGCTCGGAATACGAGTTCACCCACCACGTCAAGATCGGCAAGGAGTTCGGCGTCACCGACGAGGACATCCAGGGCCTGTTCGCCGAGACCGAGGGCAAGCCCTCCAAGCTCGAGCCGCTGGCCAAGGCGATCCTCAAGGGGGCGCGTGAGATGACTCGCGACATCGGCATGTCCGACGCGACCTTCGCCGAGATCAAGAAGGACCTGTCGAACGAGCACATGACCGACCTGGTGCTCATCATCGCCTACTACTGCGCCGTGGTGCGCGTGCTTGCCACCATGAAGATCGACAACGAGCCCTATTACAAAGAGGTACTGCAGCAGTACCCGATGGCGTAGCCATCGCCCTGAGCGACGCGAAGCGGAGCCGAAGGGCCTCTCTTCGCGCCAGATGATTAGGTCCCTCCGCTAGGCGCTTCGCGCTCCGGTCGGGATGGCGGATTGAGGAGGATGACATGCGCTTGAAGGACAAAGTCGCCATCGTCGTCGGCGCCGGCCAGAGCCCGGGCGAAGGCGTCGGCAACGGCCGTGCCACTGCGCTCACCTTCGCGCGCGAAGGCGCCAAGGTGCTGTGCGTCGACTACAACCTCGGCAGCGCCGAGGAAACCGTCGACATGATCAAGAAGAACCAGGGTACAGCCGCGGCCTTCAAGGCCGACGTCACCAAGGAATCCGACATCAAGGCCTTCATCGCCGACGCCCACAAGCGCTGGGGCCGCATTGACATCCTGCACAACAACGTCGGCGTGTCGATCTCCGGCGGCGATGCCGAGCTGCTCGAGATCACCGAGGAGAACTTTGACCGCTGCGTGGCGATCAACCTCAAGAGCTGCATCCTCGCCTGCAAGCACGTGATCCCGATCATGCGGGCGCAGAAGAGCGGCGCCATCGTCAACATCTCCTCGATGGCCGTGATCACCACCTATCCCTACGTCGCCTACAAGGCAACCAAGTCGGCCATGGTGTCCTTCACCGAGCAGCTCGCCTATCAGAACGCCCAGTACGGCATCCGCGCCAACGTCATCCTGCCCGGCCTGATGAACACGCCGATGGCCGTCGACACGCGCGCCCGCGAATTCAAGAAGACCCGCGCTCAGGTCGAGGCCGAGCGCGATTCCAAGGTGCCGCTGCGGCACAAGATGGGCACCGGCTGGGACGTCGCCAATGCGGCGCTGTTCCTGGCCTCGGACGAGGCCAACTTCATCACCGGCGTCACCCTGCCGGTGGACGGCGGCTCCAGCGTCAATCGAGGCTAAGGCACGATCTTTGCGTCCAGCGACGCGACGCATTTGGGGGAGATATTCATGATTGCTCGGACTCTTCTGGCGGTAG
>WNGB01016513.1_pt1 | contig 20512 bp, 13 predicted proteins | sample 5400681 | NCBI WGS metagenome assembly WNGB01 (sample SAMN13153367, study PRJNA577476) | soil metagenome | isolation source: 115 cm soil or saprolite under grassland replicate 2 | place: USA:California | collected 2016-06-15
GCGCTGGTGTTCTGCGTGGTCGGGTACGCCACCGGGCGGGTGGGCAGCAAGCTCGACGAGTCCGCCTGGGTGCCGATCGGCGTGGTGGCCATCGGGTCCGCGGTCGGGGAGCTGCTCTTCGCCCTCACCGGGATGATCTTCGGAAACCTCGATATCACCTGGTCCACGATCGGCCATGTGCTGCCCGCCTCCGTGGTCTACGACGTGCTGCTCAGCCCGTTCGTGCTGTACGCCGTGGTCCGGGCCAGGGCGCTGGCCGCCCCGACCCTGACCGCCCAGGGCCTGGCCGCCTTCCCCGGCGGGTCGGCCAGCCAGCCGCTGGCCGTGCCCGGCCTGGCCGGCGCGGCGGCCCTGTTCGCCGGGTCCGGCGCGGTGCTGCGCGACAGCGGCACCGGGCGGGCGCCGAGGCTGAAAGCCCGCACCCTGCGGGCCGGGTCGACCCAGGGCGGGTCGGCCAGCGGGTCGCGGCCCGCCCGCACCCCCCCGGCCCGGCCGGTCCACCTGAAGTTCAGCGGCGGCGGAGGTTCCGCCCGGTCCGGCGGGGCGGCCGCGGCCGCCCGGGCCAGGCAGGGGCTGGCGTCCCGGCCGGTGCACCTGCACCTGGGCACCAGGCGGCGGTTCGGCCAGAACCGGGGGAGCAGGCCCGGGGGAGCGCGGTCCCAGGGCAGCTGGCAGCGCGGCGGGGGGATTCCCGCCAGTGCCTTCAGCCGGTCCAGTGGCATCACCCGGTCCGGCGCCTTCGGCCGGTCCGGCGCCTTCGGCCGGTCCGGCGCCATCAGCCGGTCCGGCGCCATCAGCCGGGTCGGCGGCACCCTGGGCGACGGCGCGGGCGGCCGGGCGCTTCGCCCTTCCCGCGGGCCGCGGTTGCGTGGCGGGGTCATGCAGGGCGGTTCGGCCAGCGGTGCCCGGGCCGGTGGCGTTCGGATCGGCAGCCGCCCGGCCCGGCCGGTGCACCTGCGGCTGGGGGCCGGCCGGCGCCGGGACGGCGCGATCGGCGGCTTGGTCCTCGGCCGGCGTGCCCGGGGTGGCCGGCTGCGCGCCGGCAAGCTGCACACCCCCCGGTTTCGCGGGGCCAAGGCGGGCGCCCTCAGCGGCCGCCGGGTCCCGGCCAGCGCCCGCAGCGGCCGCCGTGCGTTCGGCCGGCGCCGGTCACTGTGGCGGATATTCGGTAAACGGTCAGGAGGTCTTTCCCGATGATCCCGGCGTCACGGCGGCGCCTCATCGTGCTCTACGCGGTCGTCGCCGCGCTGCTGATCTCCCTCGGCGGGCGGCTGTGGTACCTGCAGGTCATGAACGGCCGCAGCTACGTGCAGCTCGCCGCCCAGGACCAGACGCAGACCGTGATCACGCCTGCGGTCCGCGGCCAGATCCTCGACGACGCGGGCCTGCCCATGGTGGACAACGCCAGCTCCCTGGTGGTCACGGTGAACATCATGAACCTGGCGACCCAGAGCGACGGCGGCGCGGGGGTGCTGCGCAGGCTGGCCCACCTGCTCGGCATGTCCGACAAGCTGCTCACCGAGAAGGTCCGGCTCTGCAACGCGCACGTATCCCAGCCGTGCTGGCCCGGCTCGCCGTACCAGCCGATCCCCGTCGCCGAGCACGTCCCGGACTCGATCGCGGTCCAGATCATGCAGGATCACGCCAGCTTTCCCGGGGTCAGCGCCGGGGTGAACCCGGTAGCCCGGTACCCGCGGCCCAACGGGGCGAACCCGGCGCAGGTCCTCGGCTACCTCGGCCCGATCACCGCCGAGCAGATGAAGCAGCAGCACCTGCCCACCACCGGGTTCGCCGGCGTGGACCTGGTCGGCCAGGCCGGCCTGGAAGCGCAGTACAACAGCCAGCTCCAGGGCACCCCGGGCCAGCAGGTGCTGTCCGTGAACAGCGCCGGCCAGCAGCTCGGCGTGGTCAGGGACACCGCCCCCCAGACCGGGAATGACCTGGTCACCAGCATCAACGCCCGGCTCCAGGGCGACGTGCAGTCGGTGCTGGCCAACACCATCCGCAAGGCCCAGCAGACGGGCAGCCCGAAGGCCACGACCGGCGCGGCGATCGTGATGACCACCACCGGCCGGGTGGTCGCCATGGCCAGCGCGCCCTCGTATGACCCCAGCGTCTGGAACGGCGGCATCTCCGAGAAGCAGTACCGGCAGCTGATCAACGGGAACAAGCCGATCCTGAACCGGGTCACCCAGGGCGAGTACGCGCCCGGCTCCTCGTTCAAGGTCACCTCGACCGCGGCTGCCGTGAAGGCCGGGTACAGCCTGGGCGGCACCTACAACTGCCCGGCCTCCTACAACATCGGCGGCCGCTCCTTCCTCAACGACGGCCAGAGGAGCCTCGGCCAGATGAGCCTGCACGAGGCCCTGGTCATCTCCTGTGACACGGTGTTCTACGAGCTGGCCTACGGCATCTATCAGCACGACCACACCAAGGACAACGTCGTCACCAGCCCGAAGGCCCCGATCCAGGAAATGCAGAAAATGGAACTGGGCTGGGGATTCGGCAAGGCGCCCGGGATCGACCTGCCTGAGCAGGGCGCGGGCAGCATCCCGACCCGGGAATGGCTGTACTACCTGTGGAAAGGCAATGCCCATACCGGGCAGAACTGGTGCAAATACGGCCGGGCCAATGGCTCCTATGTGCAGCAGATCGAATATCAGGACTGTCATTACGGCAACGTCTGGGAACCCGGAGAAGCAGCGATCGCGGCTATCGGCCAGGGCTACGTCTCGGTGACCCCGCTCCAGCTGGCCAACGCCTACGTGGCCCTGGCCAACGGCGGCCGGGCAGGTGGTCCGGAAGATCAAGCCCAAGCTGATCCGCCGCCTCCCGGTGGCCGGGAGCACCCTGGCCTACATCCGCAACGCGCTGGCCGGCGTGACCACGGGCGGGGGGACCGCGGCGAGCGCGTTCGGCGGCTTTCCCCGCAACCGGGTCTGCGTGGCGGGCAAGACGGGTACGGCTGAAGTGTTCAACAGCTCGGTGACCTCGGTGTTCGCCTCGTTCGCGCCGTGCAACAACCCCAAGTACGTGGTGGTGGTCATGATCCCGAACTCGAACTTCGGGGCCGAGGTCGCGGCGCCCGCGGTCCGGCAGATCTACGACTACATCTACGGGCTGGAGGGCCACAAGGCAGCGCTGCCCGGCGGCAAGCTGCCCCGCGGGCTGCCGACGATCTCCGCGACCGGGACGATCACCGCCCCGGCGGGTTACGGGGGCTCCTGATGAACCTCGGCACCCGGGACTACACCACTGCCCGCACCCCCAGCTTCGGCCAGAAGCGGCGGCCCCTGCTGATCCGGGCGGTGGCCAAGGAGTCGCCGCTGCGCAAGTACGACTGGGTGCTGCTGGTGGCGGTGGTCGGGCTCAGCCTGATCGGCACGCTGCTGGTCTACTCGGCCACCCAGCCCAGCGCGGACCCGCGCAGCTACCTGATCAAGCAGCTGATCAATGTCGCGCTCGGCGTGATCCTCATGGTCGTGGTCAGCCTGCTGGACTACCGGCAGATCCGGCTGCTGGCCCCGTTCGTCTACGCCGCCTCGGTCCTGGGGCTGGCGGCAGTGCTCAGCCCGCTGGGGACCAGCGTCAGCGGGGCCAAGGCCTGGATCAACCTGCCCGCCGGCTTCCAGGTGGAGCCGTCGGAGTTCGCCAAGATCGGGCTCATCCTCATCATCGCCGTCGTGTTCGGCGAACTGCGGGACGGCGGCCAGGTCCCCGGCCCGAAGCACGCCGCCGGGGTCCTCGCGCTCGCGCTGATCCCGGTCGTGCTGGTGGAGCGCGAGCCGGCCCTCGGCGTGATCATCCTGCTGCTGCTGATCACGGCGGGCATGATCGCACTGTCGGGCCTGAAGCTGCGCTGGGTGGCGGGCCTGGCGGCGGGCGGCGTACTCGCGGTGGTGGCGGTGTTCAAGCTGCACCTGCTGCGCAGCTACCAGCTCGACCGGCTGACCGCGTTCCTGCACCCCGCCGCGGACCCGTCGGGGACGGGGTACGAGACGATCCACTCCAAGATCATGGTCGGTTCCGGGGGGCTGCTCGGTACCGGATGGCTGCACGGGCCGCTGGTCACCGCCAGCTTCGTGCCGAACCAGCAGACCGACTTCATCGTGAGTGTCGCGGGCGAGGAACTCGGCTTCGTGGGCTGCGCGGTGATCATCGTCCTGCTGGGCATCGTGATCTTCCGCGCGCTGCGCATCGCCAGCCAGGCCGACGACCAGTTCGGCCTGCTGGCCGCGTCCGGCATCGCGCTGTGGTTCGGCCTGCAGTCGTTCATCAACATCGGCATGACCATCGGGATCATGCCGGTGACCGGCCCATGTTCGCCGACATGATCGCGATAGGCGTCCTGCAGTCGGTGCACCGGCGTCACCACGTGTTCGGCTGAGGGCTGTGCCAGCCCGGGGGCCCGAGCCCCCGGAACCCCCAACGGCCCGCCTCCCCCAAGAGGCCACCTGCCGCAGCAGCCGGGTTAGTCGCTGGCTCGGCGGGAACACGCCTTCGGCGCGCCCCGCCTCGCCGGCGATGCGCGGGGGGCAGCGGGAGGCCGGTCACCGGGTTAACTCGCTGGCGAGGCGGGGTTCCCTCCGAGCCGGCGATCAACCCGGTAGCCGCAGCAGACGAAATGCCTGCGGAGCGGGCCGTGGGGGTCCGGGGGGTCGTCCCCCCGGGCCAGCAGAGCACTTAAGCTGTCAGGATGCCTGTGGAATCGGTCTACCCCCGCCTGGAGCCCCTGCTGCCCCAGGTGCGCAAGCCGATCCAGTACGTCGGCGGCGAGCTGAACTCCGTGGTTCGCGACTGGGACGCCGCGGAGGTCCGCTGGGCGCTCATGTACCCGGACGCCTACGAGGTCGGCCTGCCCAACCAGGGCATCCAGATCCTGTACGAGGTGCTGAACGAGTGTGACGGGGTGCTGGCCGAGCGCACCTACAGCGTCTGGCCGGACCTGGAGAACCTGATGCGCCAGCACGGGATCCCCCAGTTCACGGTGGACGGTCACCGCCCGGTCGCGGCCTTCGACGTGCTCGGCGTCAGCTTCGCCACCGAGCTGTGCTACACCAACCTGCTGTCCGCCCTCGACCTGGCCGGCATCCCGCTCTCGGCCGCGGGCCGGGACGAGCGGCATCCGCTGGTGCTGGCCGGCGGGCACGCCGCGTTCAACCCGGAACCGGTGGCGGAGTTCCTGGACGGGGCGGTGCTCGGCGACGGCGAGCAGGCCGTGCTGGCCATCTCCGGGCTGATCAAGGACTGGAAGCGCGCCGGGCGGCCCGGCGGCCGGGACGGCCTGCTGGAGCGCCTGGCCACCGAGGCCGGCGTCTACGTGCCCCGCTTCTACGACGTGGACTACCTGCCGGACGGGCGGATCAGGCGGGTCGCGCCGAACCGCAGCGGCGTCCCGTTCACCGTGCCCAAGCACACGGTGATGGACCTGGACGAGTGGCCGTACCCGCGCAAGCCGCTGGTCCCCGTGGCCGAGTCCGTGCACGAGCGGTTCAGCGTGGAGATCTTCCGTGGCTGCACCCGGGGCTGCCGGTTCTGCCAGGCCGGGATGATCACCCGGCCGGTGCGCGAGCGCAGCGTCACCACGGTGGGTGACATGGTCGAGTGCGGGCTGTCTGAGAGCGGCTTCAGCGAGGTCGGCCTGCTCTCCCTGTCCAGCGCCGACCACAGTGAGATCAATGAGATCGTCACCGGGCTGGCCGACCGCTACGAGGGCAGCTCGACCGGGCTGTCCCTGCCCTCCACCCGGGTCGACGCGTTCAACGTGACCCTGGCCAACGAGCTGAGCCGCAACGGCAAGCGGTCCGGGCTGACCTTCGCCCCCGAGGGCGGCTCGGAGCGGATCCGCAAGGTGATCAACAAGATGGTCACCGAGGACGACCTGATCCGCACGGTCAGCACCGCGTACGCCAACGGCTGGCGCCAGGTGAAGCTGTACTTCATGTGCGGCCTGCCCACGGAGACGGACGAGGACGTGCTGGCCATCGCCGACCTGGCCCGCCGGGTCATCCAGGCCGGGCGGCAGGCGACGGGCCGGAAGGACATCCGGTGCACCGTGTCCATCGGCGGTTTCGTGCCCAAGCCGCACACCCCGTTCCAGTGGGCCGCGCAGTGTGACCACGAGACCGTGGACCACCGGCTGCGGCAGCTGGGTGCCGTCCTGCGGGCGGACCGCGCCTACGGGCGTTCCGTGGGCTTCCGCTACCACGATGGCGAGCCGTCGATCGTCGAGGGGCTGCTGTCCCGCGGTGACCGCCGGGTGGCCAAGGTGATCAGGGCGGCCTGGGAGGACGGTGCCCGGTTCGACGGGTGGAGCGAGTACTTCTCCTTCGGGCGCTGGATGCGCAGCGCCGAGCAGGCCCTGGCGGACGAGGCCGTGGACGTCGCCTGGTACACGACACGCGAACGCGAGTACAGCGAGGTCCTGCCCTGGGATCACCTGGATGCCGGGCTGGACCGCGACTGGCTCTGGCAGGACTGGCAGGACGCGGTGGACCCGGCCGGGGCGGCGGAGGTCGAAGACTGCCGCTGGACTCCGTGTTACGACTGCGGGGTGTGCCCCACCATGGGCACCGAGATCCAGACCGGCCCCACCGGGCGGACCCTGCTGCCGCTGTCCGTGGCCGGGAGCCCCGTGGCGGCCGGTGCCGTGGCCGGGAGCTCCGCGGGCGGCCCTGGCGGCGCTGGGGGCGTCGGCTAGATGCCAGGCCCCGGGTCCCCAGCTCAGCCGCCTCCCGGCAGGCCCCGGAGGCCATCCGACGGCCCGACACGCGGCGCTGATCAGCCGCCCGTCGTCCAGCGGCTTATCGTCCGGTACGCTAAAAGAAGCAGGATGCGATTCGCCAGTCACAGAGATATCGCACGGGCGGTGGAACGCGGGGTACGCCGGGCACGGTTGCCCATCGCGTACTCGGCAGGGTTTACCCCCCATCCGAAGATCTCTTACGCTGGCGCGGCCCCGACGGGGACGGCGAGTGAGGCTGAGTACCTGGAGCTTTCGCTGACGGCGAGGTGTGCCGTCACGGAGGTGCGGGACCAGCTCGATGCGGCCCTGCCGGACGGGATTGATGTGATAGACGTGACCGAGGAAGCCAGTTCCCTGGGCGCCCTGACGTTCGAGGCCTCCCAGTGGGAAGTGGCCCTCCCCGGGATCGGGCGAGACGAGGCCGCGGCGGCGGCCGAGGCGTTCCTCGCTCAGGACGGCGTGGAGGTCGAGCGCCTGACCAGCAAGGGAATGCGGCGCATGGACGCTCGCGCCGCGGTGGTCACGATGCAGGCCGACTGGCGGGCCGCTGATGAGCGGAACGCCGGATATGCACTACTTCGAATGGTTGTTCGGCACCTGACACCTGCCGTGCGACCCGATGACATCCTGACTGCACTTCGCCGTGTGGCTGGGCTAGTGCCTTCGTCACCACCGCTGGTGACCCGGCTGGTACAAGGACCGCTGGAGGCAGTAGCCGCCGAGGCCGGGCCCGCAGGGCAGCATGTGCCCGCCGGGCCTGCCGAGGATCGGGCGTCCCCTGGCGCGGCATCCCCGCCGGACGGGGTAACGCCGCTCGGGCTCCACCCAGCCGGACCGAGCGCGGCGCAGGAACATGTAGAGACAACGCGCCTGGGAACGGGGCCGGCCACGCTGGCCGACCCGCTCCCCGCGAGCGCGTACGACCAGCTCCCGCGCGGAGCGGAGGGTTCCGAGGGAACCCACGCGCCCGGGAGCCTGACGGGAGATAGCCCGGATGCTCGAAACCGAGCTGAACGATTCACAGCAGGACGAGACAGCGCGCGACGGTGACAGTGACGGAGGTGGAACGCCGTCCGGTCTGACCGGGACGGCTAGCGCAGGCGAAACCGGCGGCAGCGACGCTGCCGCCGGCGAGCCGGGCACCACCCAGCGCCGGACCCGCAGGCCCCGGCGGGCCGCGACCCGGGCTGCCGGGCCGCCGTCGGAGGACGTGGCGGCGGCCCCTCCGGCCAGCCCCGGGCCGGCGAGCACCGCGCCTGCGAGCACCGCGCCGGCCGGCCCCGCGTCGGCCGTGAGCGCGGCCGCCGCAGCCACGGCGGCCTCGTCACCCGCGGCGACTCCGGTCGCGTCAGTGGCGCCCTCGACCCCCAGCGGGTCCGGGTCGGTGCCGCAGGCCACCTTCCAGCCGCCCCCCGTCATCTTCCAGCCGCCGGCCGCCGGTGAGCCCGCCGCCGATCGCGGCCGGGTCCGGGACGAGCCGGCCAGCGAGGACACCGGGCCGGAGGAGCCATCTGGCGACGGCGCGTCCGAGGGATCGACGCGCCGGCGGCGCCGCCGCGGCGGCCGGTCCCGGGGGCAGGACGCCGACGGCGAGGCTCCCGGGGAGGATGCCGAGGACGGGGACTCCGCCCCGGCCAGGGGTGGACGCGAGCCTGGCGAGCGCGGCGGCAAGTCCGCCGAGGCCAGGCAGGGCGACGGCAAGGCCGGCCAGGGCCGGCAGGGCAGGCAGGCTCAGGGCAAGCAGGCCCAGGGGAATCAGGCGGAGGGCCAGCCGGACGGCCCCGGGGACGAGGCCGACACCGCGGACGGGGACGGCGACGATGGCGCCGGTACCAGGCGCCGCAGGCGGCGCCGGCGCCGGGGTTCAGGGTCTGACGGTGAACCCGCTGCCGACGATCCGCCCAACACGGTCGTGCACGTGCGGGTGCCGCGCCCGCAGGCCTCCGACGAGCCCGTGTCCGTCAGCGACGTCCGGGCGGTCCGCGGCTCGACCCGCCTGGAGGCCAAGCGGCAGCGGCGGCGCGAGGGCCGCGAGTCCGGGCGCCGGCGCCCGCCGGTCATCACCGAGGCCGAGTTCCTGGCCCGGCGTGAGTCCGTGGACCGGGTCATGGTCGTCCGGCAGCTGAATGACCGGACCCAGATCGCCGTGCTCGAGGACGGTGTGCTCGTCGAGCACTACGTGGACAAGGCCACCCACCAGTCCATGGTCGGCAACGTGTACCTGGGGAAGGTGCAGAACGTGCTGCCGTCCATGGAGGCGGCCTTCGTGGACGTGGGCAAGGGCCGCAACGCGGTGCTGTACGCGGGCGAGGTGAACTTCGACGCCAGCGGGCTGGAGGGCGACTCCAAGCGGATCGAGTCCGCGCTCAAGTCCGGCCAGGCCGTCCTGGTCCAGGTGACCAAGGACCCCGTCGGGCACAAGGGCGCCCGGCTGACCAGCCAGGTGAGCCTGCCCGGCCGTTACCTGGTCTATGTCCCCGGCGGCTCCATGATGGGCATCAGCCGCAAGCTCCCGGACAAGGAGCGCACCCGGCTGAAGCAGATCCTCAAGCAGGTCATGCCCGAAGGCGCGGGCGTGATCGTGCGGACCGCCGCGGAAGGCGCGACCGAGGAGGAACTGTCCCGGGACGTCGCCCGGCTGGCCGCCCAGTGGGAAGCCATCGAGCACAAGTCCAAGACCGCCAGCGCGCCCGAGTTGCTGTACAGCGAGCCGGACCTGACCATCCGCGTGGTCCGGGACATCTTCAACGAGGACTTCGCGTCGCTGGTGGTGGCCGGGGACGAAGGCTGGGATCTGGTCTACGAGTACGTCCGGTACGTGGCCCCGCACCTGGCGGAGCGGCTCACCCACTGGACCGACGACGATGAGGACGTGTACGCCCGGTACCGGATCGACGAGCAGCTGGCCAAGGCGCTGGAGCGCAAGGTTTGGCTGCCCAGCGGCGGTTCCCTCGTCATCGACAACACCGAGGCCATGACGGTCGTTGACGTCAACACCGGGAAGTTCACCGGGCAGGGCGGCAACCTGGAAGAGACCGTCACCCGCAACAACCTCGAGGCGGCCGAGGAGATCGTCCGGCAGCTCCGGCTGCGGGATGTCGGCGGCATCATCGTGATCGACTTCATCGACATGGTCCTGGAGAGCAACCGCGAGCTGGTGCTGCGCCGGATGCTGGAATGCCTGGCCCGGGACCGCACCAAGCACCAGGTGGCCGAGGTCACCTCGCTCGGCCTGGTCCAGATGACCCGTAAGCGGGTCGGGGCCGGGCTGCTGGAGGCGTTCTCCGAGCCCTGCGACTGCTGCAACGGCCGCGGCCGGATCATCTCCCTCGACCTGACCGAGCCCGCCGGCACGAGCCAGCGGGGGCGCTCCGGCGGAGATGACGGGCGCCAGGGCGGCGGCCGCCAGGACCGGAACGGCCGCGCGGACCGGAACGGGCAGCAGGACCGCAACAGCCGGGGCGACCGGAACGGCCACGACAAGAACGGGCGGGGCGACCGGAACGCCCGCCAGGACCGCAACGGCCAGCAGGACCGGGCCGCGGACGAAGCCGCAGCCGCGGCTCCGGCCGCCGGCGAGCCGGATGCCAGCGGGCCGGCGGACGCCGCGGCGCTCGTCGGCGGACCGGGGGAGCGCCAGGGCGGCCGCCGGCGGCGGCGTTCCGCGACCCGCCCCGCGGGGGCACCTGACCCCGAACTTGTGACCGGCACCCAGGCCGTGGCCACCCCGGATACTGAGCCTGCCGCCGTGGCTGGCCCGGAGCCAGTGACCGGCCCGGAGGCCCTGGCCGGCACGGAGGCCCTGACCGGCACGGAGACTCTGGGCTCGGAACCGGCGTCCGGCACGGAGCGAGTGACCGGCCCGGAGGCTGGGACCGGCACGGAGGCCCTGACCGGCCCGGAGCCAGTGACCGGCCCGGAGGCCGTGGCTGCCCCGGCGGTCCCGCCGGCCGCCGCGGAGGCCCCGCAGGCCCCAGCGGAAGACACCCCGCCGGCCTCCGGCGCAGAGGTCAGCCACCCAGAGCCTGGCCACCCTGAAGCCGGCCACCCAGAGCCCGGCGACCCTGAGGCCAGCCACCCTGAGCCCGGCGACCCAGAGGCCAGCCACCCAGAGGCCAGCGACCCTGAGCCCGGCGACCCAGAGGCCAGCCACCCAGAGGCCAGCGACCCTCCAGAGGCCAGCGACCCAGAGCAGGGCCACCAGCAGCCTGGTGACCCTCAGGAGGGGGACAGCCGTCCCGCAGACGAGGGCCCGGCCGCCCCGGACGCAAACGAGGGCCCGGCCGCCCCGGACGAGGAGCACCCGCGTTTCTGATAACCTGAGTGGTCGGTGCACGTAGCGGATCGGGGCTTCACGGCCCCACGCTCGGTGTGCGAGGCAGGCCCCCGTCCGATGCCCGTCCAGTGCAGGCGCTAGTCACGCACCGTGCTAGCCACTGCAGCGGGCGGAGCGGTGGGTCCGCGCCAGGCAGAACCCCGGACCAGACCAGGCGGCCTGGCCCGCCCAGACGAGAGAAAGCGGCCCAGGCCGCATGAGGCCGCGGCCCAGCCGCGAAGGCAGAGAGCGAGTTCTCGGTGTACGCGATCGTGCGCTGCGGTGGCAGGCAGGAGAAGGCGGCGGTGGACGACGTGCTCACCGTCGACACGGTGGCCGGTGACGTCGGTTCCACCGTGACGCTGTCCGCGTTGCTCGTCGTCGATGATGGCAATGTCATCAGCGACGCGGCCGAGCTGGACCGCTACGAGGTCACGGCGGAGATCCTGGGCCCGGTGGCCGGCCCCAAGATCAACATGATCCAGTACAAGAACAAGACCGGGTACCGGCGGCGCCTGGGCCATCGGCAGCACTACACGCAGCTGAAGATCACCGGCATCAGTGCCGCGAAGAGCAGTGCTGCGAAGAAGAGGAGCTGAGCTGACGTGGCACACAAGAAGGGCGCGTCGTCCAGCCGGAACGGCCGTGACTCCGCGGCGCAGCGGCTCGGCGTGAAGCGCTTCGGCGGGCAGCAGGTCAACGCGGGCGAGATCATCGTGCGCCAGCGCGGTACGCACTTCCACCCCGGCCCCGGCGTGGGCCGCGGCGGTGACGACACCCTGTTCGCCCTGATCGCGGGCAAGGTCACGTTCGGCAGCGTGCGGCGGCGCCGGGCGATAAGCGTGATCGCGGCGGAGCCGGGTGACTCCCCGGCGGCGGAATAAGGTCCGCCAGAAGCGATCTCATCGAGCGTAGGCATCAGGGGCGGACCGGTGGCGGTCCGCCCCTGATGCGTGTGAGCGGCACAGTCCGGCGGCCCGTGGGGGCGGCCGGGAGGGCAGAACCCTGGAAGGAGGGGCAGTGGCAGAGTTCGCGGACCGGGCAGTCCTGCGCATCAAGGCCGGTAACGGCGGGCACGGCTGCGCCTCGGTCCACCGCGAGAAGTTCAAGCCGCTGGGTGGCCCGGACGGGGGCAACGGCGGCCGCGGCGGCGACGTGATCCTCGAAGTCCATCCCAGCGTGGCCACGCTCCTCGACTTCCACCGCCGGCCGGTCCGCAAGGCGGGCAACGGCACCCAGGGATCCGGCTCCAACCGCAACGGCGCGGCCGGTCAGGACCTGGTGGTGCGGGTCCCGAACGGGACCGTGGTCACCACCGAGGACGGCGAGATCCTGGCCGACCTGATGGGGGCCGGGACCAGGTTCGTGGCCGCCGAGGGCGGCCACGGCGGGCTCGGCAACGCGGCCCTGTCCTCGATGAAGCGCAAGGCCCCCGGGTTCGCGCTGCGCGGCGAGCCGGGCGTGGAGCGGTCCCTGGTCCTCGAGCTCAAGACGGTGGCCGACGCGGGGCTGGTCGGCTTCCCCAACGCCGGCAAGTCCTCCCTGATCGGGGCCCTGTCCGCGGCTAAGCCGAAGGTCGGCGACTATCCGTTCACCACGCTGACCCCGCACCTGGGCGTGGTGGAGGCGGGCGACATCCAGTTCGTGGCGGCGGACGTGCCCGGCCTGATCCCCGGGGCCAGCGAGGGCAAGGGCCTGGGCCTGGACTTCCTGCGGCACGTGGAGCGCTGCTCGGTGCTGGTGCACGTGCTGGACTGCACGGCGCCGGAGACCAGCGGGGACCCCAGCCGGGATCCGGTCGCCGACTTCGACGTGATCGAGGCCGAACTCGCCGCCTACGGCGACGTGACCGGGGCGGACCTGGGGGACCGGCCCCGGATCGTGGTGCTGAACAAGATCGACGTGCCTGCCGCACGGGCGGTGGCCGAGCAGGCCGAACCGGTGCTGGCCGCCCGCGGGCTCACCGTGTGCCAGGTGTCCGCGGCCACCCGGGAAGGGGTCCGCGAACTGGCGTTCGCGCTGGCCACGGTGGTGGCCGAGGTCCGCGCGGCGGCCCCCGTCGAGGAACCGACCCGCCGGGTGATCCGGCCGCAGCCCGCCGCGGGGCCGGAGTTCGTGATCGAGCGGGCCGGGGAGAACACGTTCCTGGTCCGCGGCGACAAGCCCTGGCGCTGGGTCCAGCAGACCGACTTCGCCAACGAGGAGGCCGTCGGCTACCTCGCCGACCGCCTGGCCAAACTCGGGGTGGAGGAAGCCCTGGCCGAGACGGGCGCGGAAGACGGCGCCGAGGTGATGATCGGCAACGGGGACGAGGCCGTGGTGTTCGACTGGGACCCCGACATCCCCGCCGGCCAGGGCGGCCGCGGCCCGCGCGGCACCGACCGCCGCCTCGCCCCGTGACCGGGTCCCGGGAACGCCTCGTGATCATGACTTAGGTGTCGTTCCAGCGACACCTAAGTCATGATCACGAAGGTTGAGCCAGTCGTAGCGAGGCTGATGTGGTCCGTGTTGTGGAGGGGACCGGAGTGGCGGACAAGACGTGGCCGGGGATCGCGGCGGCCAGCCCGGTGGTGGTGAAGGTGGGATCCTCGTCGCTGACCACCGCGCGGGGCGGGATCGACGACGACCGGATCGCGGCCCTGGCCGACGCGCTCGCCGCGTGCGCGCACGGCGGCCGCCACGTGGTCCTGGTCTCCTCGGGCGCCATCGCGGCAGGGCTGGCCCCGCTCGGGCTGCCGCGCCGCCCCCGTGACCTGGCCACCCAGCAAGCCGCGGCGAGCGTGGGGCAGGGGCTGCTGGTCGCCCGCTACACCGCGGCCTTCGGCCGGCACGGGGTCCGCACCGGCCAGGTGCTGCTGAGCGCCGATGACCTGATGCGCCGGGCGCACTACCGCAACGCCCAGCGCACGCTGAGCAGGCTGCTCGAGCTCGGGATCCTGCCGATCGTCAACGAGAACGACACGGTGGCCACGGACGAGATCCGGTTCGGCGACAACGACCGGCTCGCCGCGCTCGTCGCGCACGTGGTCCGGGCCGGGGCGCTGATCCTGCTCTCCGACGTGGACGCCCTGTACGACACCGACCCCCGGCAGCCCGGCGCTCGGCGGATCACCGAGGTGCGCAGCCGCGCCGACCTGGACGGGATCGCTCTGGGCCGGGCGGGCGCGGGCGGCACCCTCACCCCCGGCCTGGGCGCGGTCGGTACCGGCGGGATGGTGACCAAGGTGGACGCGGCCATGATCGCGACCGAGGCGGGCATCCCGACCGTGGTGGCCAGCGCCGCCGCTGCCCGCGAGGTGCTGGCGGGCGAGCCGCGGGGAACGTACTTCGTGCCCGGCGCGAGGCGGCCGCCCCGGGCCCGGCAGCTGTGGCTGGCCCACGCGGCCGCCAGCCACGGCCGGCTGCTGCTGGACGAGGGCGCGGCCCGGGCCATAGAAGGCGGCCGGGCCTCGCTGCTGCCCGCCGGCATCACCGGCGTGGAGGGCGGGTTCGACGCGGGTGACCCCGTCGACCTGTGCGCGCCGGACGGCCGGGTGATCGCCCGCGGCCTGGTCAACTACGACGCGAGCGAGATCCCGCCGATGATGGGACGGTCCACCCGTGAGCTGGCGGCCCACCTGGGGCCAGAGTACGAGCGGGAGATCGTGCACCGCGACGACCTCGTGCTGCTGGCTGGCCGCCGCCACGGCGCGGGCTGACCCCGCCCGGCCAGCAGCCGTCCGGCAACCAGCCAGCGGGCCAGCATCCGCCGGGCGGGCCGGGGTCGGCCACCGGCCAGCAGCCGCCCAGGCTACCCATTACCGCCGCTACCGCTGCCGCTGCCGCTGCCGCCGCCACGGCGGCCGAAGATTCCCTCGAAGATCCGTTCCCCGGCGCCCACCGTGGTCTCCGCCACTCCCTTGACCAGGCCGATGAATGGGTCTTCGGACCGGCTCCACGACTCCTGGTAGGCCTTGGCCGCGGCCACGAACTCGTCGCCGATCTTGGTGTTGCGGTCGTCTTCGCGGCGCGGGTAGGTGCCCGCCAGGATGTCGGCGTACTCGCCCTCAGCTACCCAGTGGTCCAGTTCAGCGAACCGCACCACCGCGAACGGGTGCGTGGTGCCCTGCATCTGCAGCATCTTGAGCAGGCCCTCCCGCACGTCCGGCACGGCGTCGTACTCGCGGGCCTGCCTGAGGAACTCGTCCGGGCTCAGCTCGGAAATCCGGGAGCCCCCGGCGATCTTCATCAGGGCCCGCCGCGCTGCTCCGGGATCCTGGCTGGCCAGCACGCCGGCCCGGTCGCAGGACAGCTCGGACTTGCGGTACCACTCCTCCAGCCCGGCGATGATCACCCGCAGGCCGATGTAGCCGATGGCGAACCAGGCCAGCCGGGTGGCCAGCCGGGTCAGGTGGTACAGCATGGTCCGGTACACCGCGTGCCCGGACAGCACGTGGCCGAGCTCGTGCCCGATCACGAACCGGTGCTCCTCGGCATCCAGCAGGTCGACCAGGCCCGTCGTGATCACGATGAAGGGCTTGTCCGACCCGAGCGTCATCGCGTTCGGCATCGGGTCCTGCGAGATGAAGAGCTCGGGCACCTCCGGCAGGTCCAGGATGGCCGCCCCGTCCAGCAGCAGCTGGTACAGGTCGGGGAACTGCTCGTTCGAGGCCCGTACGGAGCTGGCCATGAACAGCAGCCGCAGGCTCCGGTCGCTGAACAGCGAGGCCAGACGCTTCAGCAGCACGTCGAAGCCGGTGAGTTTGCGCATAGCTACCAGCGCCGACCGGTCAGCAGGGTGCTCGTAGGCACGGGAGCTGATCCCGGGGAGACGGACGCGGGCACGATCCGGCACAGTGGTCATGCAGCCATGCTAGGCCGTGTCCGGGACCCCGCCGGCCGGCCTAGCTCCACCAATTGGACGGCGGCCGGCCGGCCCGTGCGGTGATGAGCCGGTTTCCTCCTGCACCATGACCCGGGCCTGGGTCTGATCAGGGAAACAGTCGCGGCCGGGCGGCGGCTCAGCGGCCAGAACGCGGCGGCCAGCAGCACCAGCTGCAGCCCGGAGCTGGTGGTGAGTCCGTTGGTGGGTGTTCGGGACCCTCCCGGTCAGCGGATTGGTCCCGGCTGGTCAAGTCGTAGTCAAAGAATTACTCTGAGTAGTGCTCAGCGGCGTGAAGCGCGGCTTATGGGAAGCTGGTGACGCCGCTGCGGTCCCCGGCCGGGCGCCAGAACCGTTCAGGAGAAGGACGATGATGTTCGAGCCTGACGCCGAGTCCATGCCTGCCGACCAGCGCGCCGGGATCCAGGAGCAACGGCTCCGGGCCCTGGTCGACCGCCTGCTCGCCCTCGACGGGGTTCAGGCGGAACGACTCCGGTCCGCCGGCGTCTCCGCCGGCCGCGAACTCGGCCTCCGTGACCTGCCCCGGCTCCCGATGGCCGAGAAGAAGGATTTGTGGGACGCGTATCCGTTGGGGATGCTCGGGGCGGACCGCAGCGAGGTGGTCGCGTTCCACGGCTCAAGTGGCACGGGCGGGCGTCCCACACTGGTCGGCTATACCCGGGCTGACCTGCGGCTCTGGGCCCGGATGTGTGCCCGGGCGCTGGCCGCCGCCGGCGCCGCCCCGGGCAGCGTGATCCACAACGCCTACGGGTACGGGCTGTTCACCGGCGGCCTGGGCATCCACCAGGGCGCGATCGAGCTGGGCGCCGCGGTGGTGCCCGCGTCCGGCGGCATGACGGCGCGCCAGGTCACGCTCATCCGGGACCTGCGGCCCGACATCCTGACCTGCACGCCCTCGTACGCGATCCGGCTGGGTGAGGCGCTGGCCGAGGCGGGTCTGCGGCCGGGACGCGGGCTGGCCCTGCGGGCCGGCCTGTTCGGGGCCGAGCCCTGGTCCGCGCAGCTGCGGGCCCGGATCGAGGGGCTGCTCGGGTTGCGGGCGCTGGACATCTACGGGCTGTCCGAGGTGATCGGGCCCGGCGTGGCGGCCGAGTGCGCCGAGGCCGCCGACGGGCTGCACGTCAACGAGGACCACTTCCTGGTCGAGGCGGTGGACCCGCTCACGGCCGAGCCGGTGCCCGACGGGACCGCGGGGGAGCTGGTGTTCTCCAGCCTGACCCGGGAGGCCGTGCCGCTGCTGCGCTACCGGACCGGGGACATCGCCGCGCTGCGCCGGGGCACGTGCGAATGCGGCCGCACCCTGGTGAAGATGAGCCAGGTCACCGGGCGGCGCGACGACATGCTGGTCATCCGCGGGGTGAACCTCTACCCCAGTGAGGTGGAGCGGGTGCTGCTCGAAGACACCTCACTCAGCCCCGACTACCTGCTGGTGGTGGACGAGCGGGCGGCCCAGCACCATCTCGTGGCGCTGTGCGAGTACCGGCTGGAAAGCGCGGGGCCTGCCGAGACCGAGCTCGAGGGCAGGCTGCGGAACGCGCTGGGCGTGCGGGTCTCGGTCAGGCTGCTGCCCGGGGGGACGGTGCCGCGCCCCGAGCTCGGCAAGGCGGTGCGGGTGGTCCGGTGGGCCGGGGGAGAGCCGCCGGTCCCGGGGCTGCGCTGACGGGGGATCCGGGACGGCCGGGGCGCCGGTTAGAGTCACCTCATGAGGGATGGTGAGTCTGACGTGCCCGATTTGCGTAGTTCTGCGCAGGCCTATGGCTCCGCGCGGCCGGGCGAGCCCGGCCGGGACCGGCCCCGGCGGCTGGGGGTGATGGGCGGTACCTTCGACCCGATCCACCACGGTCACCTGGTCGCCGCGAGCGAGGTGGCCCACGTGTTCGAGCTCGACGAGGTCGTGTTCGTGCCCACCGGCCAGCCCTGGCAGAAGGACCACCGGAAGGTCTCCTCGTCCGAGGACCGCTACCTGATGACGGTGATCGCGACCGCGTCGAACCCGCGGTTCTCGGTCAGCCGGGTGGACATCGACCGGCCCGGGCCCACCTACACCATCGACACGCTGCGCGAGCTGCGGTCGATCCGCGGCGAGGCCGCGGAGTTCTACTTCATCACCGGCGCGGACGCGCTGTCCATGATGATGTCCTGGCAGGACGCGGCGGATCTGTTCAAGCTGGCCCACTTCGTGGGCTGTACCCGTCCCGGGCATCAGCTGTCCAGCGCGGGGCTGCCGAGTGACCAGGTCAGCCTCATCGAGATCCCGGCCCTGTCCATCTCGTCCACCGAGTGCCGGCAGCGGGTCGCCGCCGGCGAGCCGGTCTGGTACCTGGTCCCGGACGGCGTGGTGCAGTACATCGCCAAGCGCGGCCTGTACTGCAACGGGGACGGGACCGCCTGCGGGCCCCAGGGAGGTGTCACTCCAGGCGGGTGATGCCCGCGCGCCCGCGGTGGCGTCTGCTGGGAACTCCGGGTCTGGGACCGGCCCGGATGGCCAGGTGACCAGGCCAAGCGACCGGGCCACGCCGCGGGAGGAGCAGCCATGGGGCTGATCGAGTACAAGCCGGGCGCCGCGTTCCCGGGCGTGATCGGCCGGACCACCGACCAGTCGTCGCCGGCCTGGCCGCGGCCGGTGCGGGCCACGCCCGGCGCGCCGAACGTGATGATCATCGTGCTGGACGACACCGGGTACGGCCAGCTCGGCTGCTACGGCAGCCCGATCGCCACGCCGAACTTCGACGCGCTCGCCGCGGGCGGCCTGCTGTACACGAACATGCACACCACGGCGCTGTGCTCGCCGTCCCGCTCATGCATCATGACCGGCCGCAACCACCACGCCAACGCGACGGCGGGGGTCAACGAGATGGCGACCGGCTATCCCGGGTACAACGGGCGCATCCCGTTCGAGAACGGGTTCCTGTCCGAGATGCTGCTCGCCCACGGTTACAGCACCTACCTGATCGGCAAGTACCACCTGCTGCCCTCGGAGTTCGAGTCCGCGGTCGGCCCGTTCGACCGCTGGCCGCTCGGCCGCGGATTCGAGCGCTTCTACGGGTTCCTCGGCGGCGACACCAGCCAGTGGTATCCCGACCTCGTCTACGACAACCACCAGGTCGAGCCGCCCGCGACGCCGGAGCAGGGCTATCACCTCAACGCCGACCTGGCCGACCGGGCCATCCAGTTCCTCGCCGACGCCGCCCAGGTCGCCCCGGACAAGCCGTTCTACCTGCACTACTGCCCGGGGGCCACGCACGCCCCGCATCACGTGCCCCGGGAGTGGGCCGACCGGTACGCGGGCCAGTTCGACGACGGCTGGGACGCCTACCGGGAACGGGTCTTCGCCCGGCAGAAGGAACTGGGCATCATGCCCGCGGACGCGGAGCTGTCCCGGCATGACCCGGACGTCCCTGCCTGGGAGTCACTGCCCGCGGACGCCCGCAGGCTGGCCGCCCGGATGATGGAGGTCTTCGCGGGCTTCCTGTCGCACGCGGACCACCACCTGGGCCGGGTGATCGACTTCCTCAAGGAGACCGGCCAGTTCGACAACACGCTGATCATGCTGGTCTCCGACAACGGGGCCAGCGCCGAGGGCGGCGTCCAGGGCACCACCAACGAGCTCCAGTTCTTCAACAACGCCCCGGAGACGCTGGAGGAGAGCCTGCGCTCGATCGGCGAGCTCGGCGGCCCGGACACGTTCAACCACTACCCCTGGGGCTGGACCTGGGCGGGGAACACGCCGTTCCGGCGGTGGAAGCGGGAGACCTACCGGGGCGGCACCGCGGACCCGTTTGTGGTGCACTGGCCGGCCGGGATCCCGGTCCGCGGTGCGGTGCGTACCCAGTACGCGCACATCATCGACATCGTGCCGACGGTGCTGGACGTGCTCGGCGCCGACCCGCCCGAGACCATCCGGGGCGTGACCCAGTCGCCGCTGCACGGGGTGAGCTTCGCGCACACGTTCGCGGACGCGGACGCGCCGGGGCGGCACGGGACGCAGTACTTCGAGATGCTCGGGCACCGGGCCATCGACCATCAGGGCTGGCGGGCGGTGTGCCCGTGGCCGGGCCCGTCCTTCGCCGAGGCGGGCCAGGGGTTCGGCGTCCCGATCACCGCGGACGACCTGACCGAGCTGGACGCCCATCACTGGGAGCTGTACCACCTCGCCGAGGACCCGACCGAGAACCACAACCTGGCGGACCAGGACCGCGACCGGCTCATCGAGATGATCGCCCAGTGGTACGTCGAGGCGGGCAAGTACGACGTGCTGCCGATCGACGGCAGCGCGGCAGCCCGGCTGATGGTGGAACGGCCCCAGGTGGCGGTGCCACGCGACCGGTATGTGTACCGGCCGGGGACCCAGACGGTGCCCGCCTGGGTGTCGCCGCGGCTGCTGAACCGGCCGCACAGCATCACCGCGGACGTCGAGATCCCGGCGGCCGGGGCCGGCGGGGCTGGTGGTGCTGACGGAGCCGGTGTGTCTGGTGGTGCTGACGGGGCTGGCGGGGCGGAAGGGGTGCTCCTCTGCCAGGGGACCAGCGCCGGCGGCTGGACCATGTACCTGCTCGGCGGCGAGCTGCAC
>WNGB01013365.1_pt1 | contig 20508 bp, 15 predicted proteins | sample 5400681 | NCBI WGS metagenome assembly WNGB01 (sample SAMN13153367, study PRJNA577476) | soil metagenome | isolation source: 115 cm soil or saprolite under grassland replicate 2 | place: USA:California | collected 2016-06-15
CGGTCCGCGGTCGCGCCCGCGGCGACGACGCTCGACGAGCGCCTCAGCCGTCTGGGCGCGGAGGTCACGGGCACCGAGGTCACCATCCGGCTGCCCGGCTCGGTGCTGTTCGACTTCGACTCCGCGCAGATCCGTCCCGATGCGGAGCGGACGCTGGCCGAGGTGGCGGAGGTGATCAAGGGGTACGCCAAGCGTCCCGTGCGCATCGAGGGTCACACCGACTCCGTGGCCTCGGACGACTACAACCAGAAGCTCTCGGAGCGGCGGGCCGCGTCGGTGCGGGCCTGGCTCGTGGGGAAGGACGTGGAAGGGGCGCGGCTGGCGCCCCGCGGCTTCGGCGAGACGAGGCCGGTGGCGGACAACGCAGCGGCCGAGGGCCGGCGGCGGAACCGGCGCGTCGAAGTGATCATCGAGAAGGGCCGCTGAGCGATGCTAAGCTCATCTCATGCAGGAACGGCGTCTCAAGTCCAGCCGTCGCCGTAATCCAGAGACCGCCGCGGACCTCGTCGAGGCCATGACCGCGCCCGGGCGCCGGGGATTGCCCCGGCGCGTGCCGCCCGCGCTCCTGGCCGCCATTACGGGAACGATCGCGGAGGTCGCCGCCACTGCGGGTCCCGTGGTCGAGGCAGCCGGGGACGCGGTGCGTGGCGACGACCCGGCGCGGCAGCAGGAGCGCCTGGGCGTCGCCCTGCGCAACCTGGAGGCGGCGATGAGCCAGGCCTCCATCGCCGTACGCGCCGTCCTCGACGACCTGGAGCACGCGAAACGGCGGCTCCCGCCTCGCCACAAGTAGGGTCGGGCTCGCGGCGGATGGTCAGGGCTCTTCGCCGCGCGGTGGTGGCGCTGCGCATCGCGGGGAGCGCGCTCGCGCGCAACCGCCTTCGTACCGCGCTCACCGGCGTCGGGATCGCCATCGGCACCATGGCCGTCATCTCGACCGTCGCCATCGGCCAGGGTGGCGCGGCCCAGATCCACGAGCAGTTCCTCCTTCTCGGGGACAACCTCGTCTGGATCGAGGCGGGCGGGCGCACCGTCAACGGCCTCCGCACCGGCTCCGGCCAGACTCCCACGCTCGTCTTGGCCGACATGCAGGCCATGCTCCAGACCGCGCCCGCGCTGAAGAGCTGCTCGCCGCAGGTGGACTCCACGGTGCAGATCATCCACGGGAACCAGAACTGGCACACCGGGTATCGCGGAGTGGCGCCGGAGTACGTGGACATCCGCCGCTGGACGGTGGCCAGCGGCGAGATCTTCACGTCCGAGCAGGTCGTCTCCGCGGCGAACGTGTGCCTGCTCGGACAAACCGTGATCGAAAGGCTGTTCGTGGACGAGGATCCCGTGGGTCAGACCGTGCGCATCCGCAACATGCCCTTCAAGGTCGTGGGCACGCTCGCGGCCAAGGGCAACAACGCGATGGGGCAGGACCAGGACGACTTCATCATGCTGCCGTACACCACGGCGCAGCGGAAGCTGAAGGGCGTCACCTGGTTCGACGACGTCATGTGCTCGGCGGCGTCGGCGGAGGACATCCCCGCCATCATTGCCGCGTCGACGGCGCTGCTCCGCGTGCGCCACCACATCGGTCCCGACCAGGCGGACGACTTCAACGTCCGCCGGCCCGAAGACCTCGTCAAGGCCCAGGAGGAGACGGCGCGGACCCTCACCGCGCTCCTGGCCAGCGTGGCCGCGATCTCGCTCCTCGTGGGCGGGGTCGGGATCATGAACATCATGCTCGTGTCCGTCAGCGAGCGCACGCGGGAGATCGGACTCCGTATGGCCGTCGGGGCGCGGGAGCGCGACATCCGGCGCCAGTTCCTCGCGGAGGCGGTGGTGCTGTGCCTGGGCGGATGCGCGCTGGGCGTCCTGGCCGGCGTGCTCCTCTCGCGCGGCATCGCGGAGACGCTGAGCTGGCCCCTGCTGCTCTCACCCACGGCCGTCCTGGCCGCGGTGACCGCCTCCGTCGCGACCGGCATCGCCTTTGGCTACTACCCGGCCCGGCGCGCTTCCCGGAAGGACCCCATCGAAGCGCTTCGTTACGAGTGAGTGATGCTAGACTCGCGCCTCCAGCGCGCCCTCCATGCCCAAGGTCCTCATCATCTCTGCCTTCGACCTGCGCGCCGACCTGGGGAACACCGTCCTCTGGCGTAGCGACATCGAGCGGGACTTCGCGCCCGACATCGACCGCGCGATGGAGGTCATGCGCACGCAGGTCCCGAACCTCGTCGTGATCGATGCCGCGCCCCCCGACGCGCCGGGAGCGATCCGCCGGCTGCGCGAGGACCCCGATACGCGGCCGGCCGCGATCGCGGCCGTGAGCCGGCACCCGTTCCTGGCCGATGCGGACGTCCTGCGCGCGGCGGGGGCCAACGTGGTGATCCCGCTCCAGGCGGACGCGACCCTCTGGGACGCCCGACTCGACGAGCTCCTGAGAGTGCCGCGACGGCGCGACGCACGCATCCCCGTCCGACTCGAGACCTGGTCACGGGTTTCCGAGGAGGGCGACGTCGTCGAGGGCAACGCCCTCAACATCAGCGTCAACGGGCTGCTCTTCGAATCGCCGGTCCCGCTCGAGGTGGGCACCAAGCTCGACCTGCGCTTCCGCCTGCCGAACCACGAAGGCGAGCTGCAGGCCCTGGGCGAGGTGGTGCGACAGGAAGGCCGGCCGCGGAGCGGTATCAAGTTCCTCGTCCTGCGCGGGGACGCGCGGGAGGCGATCCGGTCCTTCGTCGAATCGGGCGCGTCGGCGGGGTCGCGGCCCGGCGTTTCCCTGCGTTCGAGCACGCCCTCGTCGGAAGGGACGGAGTGGGAAGCGGCGTTACGCGAAAGCGAGGCCCTCAAGGCGGCCATGCTGGAGTCGGCGCCGGACGCCGTCCTCATCATGAACCACGAGGGCCGCATCGTCGAGGTGAATCGGGCGGCGGAGCGGACACTCGGCTACAGCCGCGCGCAGATGACGGGCAAGACCATCGCGGAGACCTTCGCCCCGCCCTCGGACCAGCATCCGCGGCGCCGCGCCCTGGCCCGCCACCTGGCCACCGGCGGCGGTCCCCTCCTCGGCCAGCGCATGGAGATCACGGCCCGCCGCGCCGACGGCACGGACATCCCGGCCGAGATCACGGTCACGCGCACGCACGTGAAGGGCAAGGCGTTCTTCACCGCCCAGCTCCGTGACATCACGAACGCCAAGCGGGCGGAGCGCCTGCAGGCCGCCCTCTATCGCATCTCCGACGCCTCCGCGGCCATCGAGGACATGGAAGGCCTGTACGTCGCGATCCACCGCATCGTCGGCGAGTTCATGTACGCGCGGAACTTCTACATCGCCATCCGCAACGAAACGGAAGGGACGGTGAGCTTCCCGTACTTCGTGGACGAGGCGGACGCCGCGCCCCCCGAGGTCAAGGAGGCCAAGACCCTGACCGACTACGTCCTGCGCACGGCCGAGCCGCTGCTCGCCTCGCCCGCCGTCTTCTCGGACATGGTGGAGCGCGGGGAAGTGGAGATGGTGGGAAGCCCGTCCGTGGACTGGCTGGGCGTGCCCCTGAAGAAGCAGGGGCGCGCGTTCGGCGTGCTGGTGGTACAGACCTACGACCCCGCGGTCCGTTTCGCGGAAGCGGACAAGGACATGCTGACCTTCGTCTCGCACCAGATCGCCTCCGCCCTGGAGCGCAAGACGGCCGAGGCCCGCATCGAGCATCTGGCCTATCACGACACCCTCACCGGGCTGCCCAACCGGCGTCTCCTGCTGGACCGGCTGGAGCTGGCGGTGGCCCAGGCCCGCCGCGACAAGAGCCAGATCGCGGTCCTCTTCCTGGACCTCGACCGCTTCAAGGTCATCAACGACTCCCTCGGCCACAGCATCGGGGACGAAGTGCTGCAGGGGGTGGCCGTCCGCCTCAAGGCCCAGACCCGCAAGGGCGACACCGTGGCCCGTGTCGGCGGCGACGAATTTACGGTGGTGATTCGCAACGTGCACCATCCAGTGGACACGGCGAAGGTCGCGGAGCTCATCCAGGCCACGCTGCGGGAGCCGCTGATGGCGGGGGGCCGCGAGATCTTCGTCACCGGCTCCATCGGCATCAGCATCTACCCCAACGACGGCACCGACGTCGAGACGCTCCTCAAGAACTCGGACACGGCCCTGCATCGGGCCAAGGAGCACGGTCTCGACAGCTTCCGTTTGTTCGCGGCCTCCATGAACGCGGAGGCCGTCCAGCGCCTCCGCCTCGAGAGCGAGCTGCGGCGCGCGCTGGCCCGGGACGAGCTGTTCGTCCACTACCAGCCGGTGGTGGACCTCGTGACGGGGGAGATCCTGAGCATGGAGGCGCTCCTCCGATGGCGCAGCGCCGAGCACGGCCTGGTCGCGCCGTCGGAGTTCGTGCCCATCGCGGAGAGGACCGGGCTTCTCTCCACCATCGGCCCCTACGTGCTCAAGACGGCGTGCGCGCAGGCCAAGGCCTGGCAGCGCGAAGGACATCGGGTCAGCGTCGCCGTCAACATCTCGCCGCGCCAGCTCCATCACGTCGATCTCGTCCGCCAGGTGGTGGAGGCGCTGGACGGGGCCGGGCTGGAGGCCTCGCTCCTGGAGCTCGAGATCACCGAGAGCAGCGCCATGCAGAACCCGGAAGCCACCATCCACACGCTCAACGCGCTGAAGTCGCTGGGCGTTCGCGTGTCCATCGACGATTTCGGGATGGGCTACTCCTCGCTGAGCCAGCTCCAGCGCCTGCCCATCGACACCCTCAAGATCGACCGCTCGTTCGTGCGTGACATCAGCACCGATCCCGGCGACGCCGCCATCGCCACCGCGGTGATCACGCTCGCGCACTCGCTGAAGCTGAAGGTGGTGGCCGAAGGGGTGGAGACGCAGGAGCAGCTCGCGTTCCTGGCCGCCCACAACTGCGATCGCGTCCAGGGCTTCCTGCTCAGCGTTCCCGTCGCCGACGATCGTTGCGTCGAGCTGCTGGCGAGCCACCGGCCCGGTCCCTGGCGCTCGGGCCGAGCGACCGACTAGCTCAATCCGGCCAGACCAGGGCGTCCTGCCGGATGTTCCAGCGCTGCGTCGTTCCGTCCGGAAGACGGAGATCGACGGAGGCCTGGAAAAGATCCGTGGTCACTTCGAGCATGGGACGCGTCAGGGCCGCGTCGCGGGGAGCGGCCACGCCGAGCTCGTCCAACGTCTTCGCCCAGCGCTTGTGCCCCTCCCGGTAGGCGCGCTGCGCGTAATAGACCTCGTGCAGCCACCGGCGCGCGGGCAGGGTGGCGTCGGGTTGCAGCGAAGCGGTGCCCGGACGGCCCGTCGAGAACTGCACGTAGCCCCAGGTCTCCGGACGGTGCATGTTGATCACGCCCTGGGGCGACCAGACCCAGTTGTCCTCCTTCGTCCCCGGCACCTTCTCGTAACGTGCGCCGGCCACGCGTAGCGACCACTCCACCCGCGAGAAGTTGACCCGCCACTGGTCGCCGTCGCGGGGCGGGGTCGGGCGGCGGGCGAGCTCGGCGAGCGCCGGCCAGGGAAAGGCCAGCTCGACCGTCCAGCCGCGATCGGTGTCCCCGGGATCGTTCAGCGTGCCGTCCAGGTGCACCGCGCTCTTGAGGCCCGGGATCTCCCAGTCGTGAAGGGCGCGTCCGCCGTCCGTGTAGGGCCGCGGGAGGAGCAGGTCCCATCCCGTGCCGAGCGCGTTGATCTCGAACTCGTAGTACTCGTGGCTGTCGCCGTTCGGGTCGATGAAGACCTCGAAGTCGTGATCCTGGAAGATGACGGCGTCGTGGCGGGTCAGCGTCGCCCAGAGGTGAGGCTCGATCAGCTCGGCCGCGACGTAGAAGTACTCGTCGTCCCAGAGCATCTTCGCGCGCGTGCGCAGCGCGGGCCGCGGTCGGACGTCCCCTTCGATGTCGACGAAGTCGGCCGTCCAGGGCGCGTCACGCCAGGCCGTGTCGTCGAGGCGCCCGTCGATCTGGAGGGGCGCGGCAGCACGGTGACAGACGTATCCGAGGGGGGCTGGCAGTGACGGAGTCGGCGCCGACGGACCCGGTGAGGGGGCCGCCCCGGCAGTCGCGGCGATAACGGCCGCGATCAGTCCCCGCCCGAGCCCTTGAACTGGTCCTCCTCGTCGGCGAAGAGCACGTTGAAGCTGGTCAGCGTTCCGTAGCAGCCGCTGATGTACGACTGCAGGCGCACCTTCGCGTCTTCGGGCAGATCCGACGCGTTGACCTGCTGTTCGAGGGTGCGCAGGCGATTGCGGACCATCACGATCTTGTGGAAGAAGCTGTCGATCGGCCACTTCTTCTCCTGCAGGCCGGGCTTGCCCGGCCGCAGCACCAGCTCGCCGCCGCGCCACTTGTCCGCCGGAACGACCGCGGTCAGTCCCAGCTCCTCCCGCAGGACGCGCCGCAGCAACCGCTCGAAGTCGTCTCCGCCGTCGGCCGGGCTCATTCGGGGTGCCGTCCTTTCGCGCTCGGTCACGAGCGGGAGGGCCGGGGAAGCGGACCGCGGCCCGGGGGAGGGGATGGGGACCGCCGACCGCGCCACCGCCTCGCCGCCCCCGCGATAGTTGTGCTCGCTGCGGCAGAAGTCGCACATGACGCGCGCCGCCCGCCCCTGGGCGTCGACGGCGATCACCGTGTGCACGCGGGTCGCCTTGCAGGCGCGGCACAGATCGTCGATCGACTGGCCCGCCCGATGCGGCCGGCTTGCGCTGTCGTCCAAGTGACCTTCCTGTCCCTGCGTCGGATTCTAAGGCGACCTTGGTAGACTCGCACGCATGGGTGACGCCCGTCCGATCGGCCCCACGTGAAGCTGCTCTTCCTCGGAGGCACCGGGAACATCAGCACCGCCTGCGTCGCGCGTGCGGTCGAGGTCGGGCACGACGTGACCGTGCTCAATCGCGGCCGCACCGCGTCGCGAGTCAGAGCTGCCGTCCAGGTGGTCACGGGCGACCGGGACGACGGCGCCTTCCTCCGGCAGGTCGCGGAAAAGGCGCGCTTCGACGCCGTCCTGGACTTCGTCGCCTTTCGGCCCGAACAGGTCGAGGCCGCGATCGAGGCCTTCTCCGGCCGCGTCGGACAGTACGTGTTCATCAGCTCGACCTCGGCCTATGAAAAGCCGGTCGTCCGTTACCTCATCACGGAGGAGACGCCGCTCCGCAATCCCTTCTGGGAATACGCGCGCCAGAAGATTGCCTGCGAGGAGCGCCTCTGGCGCGCCCGGCAGCAGTCGGGATTCCCCGTCACCGTGGTCCGGCCGTCCTACACGTACGGAGAGACCTGGATCCCCTCGGGCTTCGGCGGGCAGGACTACACCGTGGTCGATCGCATGCGTCGCCGCCGCCCGATCGTCTGCCACGGGGACGGGACTTCGCTCTGGGTCATGACCGCCGCTTCCGACTTCGCGGTCGGCCTCGTCGGCCTGCTCGGCCAGGATGGTGCGCGGGGAGAGGCCTTCCACATCACGAGCGACGAGGTCCTGACCTGGCAGGCCATCTATCGGACCATCGCGCAGGCGGCGGGCGCGGAGCTCGAGATGGTCCAGGTGCCGTCGGAGCTCATCGCCGCGATGAACCCGGAGCGGGGAGGCAGCCTTCTCGGAGACAAGGCCTGGAGCGTGGTCTTCGACAACGCGAAGATCCGCCGCTTCGTCCCCGAGTACCGGCCGCGCGTGACCTTCGCGGAGGGGATGGCGCGATCGATCGCGTGGTTCGACGCCGATCCGGCGCGCCGCACCGTCAACGAAGAGAGTGACCGCCGGATCGAGCGGGTCATCGCCGCCCAGCGCCGGGCCGCACCAGGATGATCTCTTCGCCCGCGATGGTCAGTAGCGGGTGCTTCGCCACCAGCCGGTACTCGTACTCGACACCGGGTTGGAGGCCGCCGACCTCCGCCGAGAAGGCGCCGGGCGAAGACCGCCTCACGAGAGCGGTATCGATCCACGGAAGCTCGGGCGTGTAGAGCTCCTCGACCCCCTTGCGGCGCCGGTGCTGGAAGCCGACGTCGACCGCGCTGGCTCCCCCCAGGTCCGTGATCGTGCCCCGCAGGGTGACCGCCGCTCCGGAGGCGCTCCAGGTCGGCTCCGCGGCCGCCACCACCGGCGGCGTCAGTCCCGGCTTGACGTGCGTGAGCTTCAGGACCACGGGGTCCGACCACTTCCGGTCGGTGTAGAGGCGCTGCGCCATCATGGGCGAGACGTGAAGCCCCTCCGCGTCCTGCCGCCAGGTCGGGCGCGGGTCCACGTCGGGGCGGTACTCGATGACCTTGCCGTCGTGCCCCAGCACGCTCAGGGTGGTGGCGTCCGTGGCGCGGACGGAGCGCAGCGTGAAGGTCTTGCGCTCGCCGAGGACCCAGGACGTCTTGGTGATGAAGGCGTAGACGGTGTCCTCCGCCTTCTTCTTCGTGAACCAGACGCTGCCCTCGTTGGTGACGACCCAGGGCCGCACCTCGGAGATGGATTCGCCGTTCACGAAGTTCCAGAGGCCGATCTCGCGCAGGCGCTCCTCCTGCTCGATGGGCAGCTCGCCGTCCGGCTTGGGCCCGACGTTGAGGAGCAGGTTGCCGCCCTTGGCCCGCGTCTCGATGAGCATCTCGATGAGCTCGGTTCCGGACTTGTACTTCTCCTGCGCCGGCCGGTAGGGCCACTCCGTCCCCATGGTCACGCAGGCCTCCCAGGGGCGGTCGAGGGGCACGCCCGGGAGCCGCTGCTCGGGCGTCTCCATGGCGCCGCGGGTCACGACGGTGCTCGGTTGCGTGTCCCATGCCACCTCCCGCAGCCCTTCCGGCGGTCCGTCGAAGAAGACGATGTCGATGGGCCCGTAGTTGGTCATCAGCTCGCGCACCTGCGCGCGGTCGAAATCGAGGAGGCCCGGCACCTCCGCCGGTGCCACGCCCGGGTGCGGCGCCCGCGCCATGGGGCGGCCGGCGCCATGCAGGTAGTGGAAATCGTCGGGCGAGAAGTAGAGGCCGGTGGCGATGCCCTGATCGCGGAACGCCTTCAGGATCGGGCCGGTGACGTCCTTGCCCCACGGCGTGTTCATGACGCTGAAGGGCGTCGTCTTCGTGTCGAACATGCAGAAGCCGGCGTGATGCTTGGCGGTGAAGACGACGTACTTCATGCCCGCCATCCTGGCCAGGGCCGCCCAGTCCTCGGGATGGAACTTCCGCGGGTTGAAGGCGCGGGGCAGCTCCTCGAAGAAGCGCCGCGTGTAGTCCTCGCTGGCCCCGACCAGGGAGTGGCTGATCACGCCGCCCAGGGGCGCGTCCACCGACCAGTGGATGAACATGCCGAAGCCGAGGTCGCGGAACCACTCCAGCCGCTCGGGACGGTTGCGCGAGCCCTCGGTCGGGGGCGCGGCCCAGGTGGCCGCGGAGACGCCGGCCAGGAGGCACAGGCCGGCCGCGACGCGTGTCAGCACTCTCAAGGGCCACCTCCGACGACAGACGTCGATCGATCGCCGGAATTGTAATCGCCCGAGACGCTCTCGCGCGCCGGAGAGAGGTGCCTTGATATGCCCGAGCACGCGGCGAACACCATGGCGCGCGGGGAGTGGCGGTCAAGAAAGAAGGCTGCCGGCGCCGACCCCGCCCGGGTTCGTAGAACTGCCCGTCGAAGGCGCCGCTCGGGACGCTGCTGAAGGTCGAGCCGGGACCCGGGTAGAGCCCGATGCGAATGGGTCCGTTGATACCGGCCGCTCCGGAGTGGAAATGAGCGCCCGTGATGGCGGTGATGCCGTGCACCTCGATGCTGTAGTCCACGCGGTTGCCGCGCACGTTGATGCCGATGACCCCGTTGGCGCCGGTGCCGCGCGCCGGCACCTCGTTCGCACCCGAGAGCCGCACGATGAACTGCTCACCGATGTCGTCGGTCCCCTTGTCACACGACGCGAGAGAGAGCCCCAGGAGGGCGCACGAAACAAAGGTCCAGGCTTGACGCATTCTGAGCTCCTTGGCGGGTGGTTTGGACACCGGGGTCGGAAAACGACGCCGGCTTCGGACCTAGAGGAGGCAGGAACCGTGCCGAGAGCGCGGTCGTGGGCGGCGATCCCGAGAACGTGTGTCCACGCCGAGTTGCGTTCCCGTCGCCGGCGGATCGATGACCATGGCCGTTACCGATCGCGTAATTCCATACCAAATGCGAAACGCGGTCGAGGGACGGCGCGCCGCCTTTGGCGGGAATGGGCCCCGGAACCGATCTTGCTCCACGGCTAGGGAACCCGTTGAGCGAGCGATACAATCCCGAGCCGGTGCGTGGGCGCACCGCCATGATCCGCTCGCCGGCCGTCCTCGTCTTCCTGTTTGCCGCCGTCGCGATGCCCGTGGGCCCGGTGCTCGCGTCGGACGCCGCGGCGCCCGCTCCGGCGCCGAAGTGGCTGACGTTCGGAGGCGAGGCCCTGGCTTCCGTCGCCACGGACGACCGCGGCTACTTCAACGACACCAGCTATGGACAGAGCACGACGCGGCTCGTCCGGCTGCGTCTGGAGGCCGAGCTTCGGCTGGGAGTGCGGGCCGCGATCCTCGCCGAAGGGCGGGCCGACAACGGCGAAGGGCTCACCGTCGCCGCCCTCTATCTCCGCCTCCGACCCGTGCCCGACCGTCCGTTCGACGTCCAGGTCGGCCGGATTCCGCCCGTGTTCGGCGCGGCGGCACGGCGCAGCTACGGCGCCGACAACCCGCTCATCGGGTCTCCGCTCGCCTACCAGTACCTGACCTCGCTTCGCGCCGATTCCCTGCCCGCGTCCGCGGACGACCTGCTGGGCATGAGGGGCCGCGGCTGGCGCACACGCTATTCCGTCGGGGCCACGAATTGGGACCAGGGCCTTCCCCTGATCGCGGGCGACCGTTGGGACACCGGTGTCGAGGTCCGGATCGGCCGCGAGCCGGTGTCGCTGACCGCCGCCGTGACTCAAGGGACGCTCTCCGATCCGCGCGTGCGTGACGACAACGGGGGAAAGCAGATGTCGGGACGGGTCGAGGTGCGGCCGACCCTGGGCCTGGTGCTGGGGGCTTCCGCCGCGCGTGGCGAGTACGTGACGCGCGAGGCCGGCCGCGCCCTCCCTGCCTCCGCTGGCCGCGGGCCGTACCGGCAGGAAGGCCTCGGTGTGGACACGGAGTACTCGCGCGGATACTGGGTCATTCGATCGGAGACGGTCCTGAGCCGCTGGGCGCTGCCGCCGGTGCAAGCCCCCCTCGTGACGGGCACCCTCCGCGCCTGGGGCACCTTCGTCGAGGCTCGCTACAAGGTCCGTCCCGGACTCTTCGTGGCCGGGCGTGTCGATCACCTGGGTTTCAGCCGGATCGCGGGGACGCTCTTCGGGGGACGAGCCACGACCTGGGACGCTCCGGTCTCGCGCGTCGAGGTCGGCACCGGCTACAGCCTCCGGCGCCACCTCCTTCTCAAGATCGCGGTGCAACGGAACTGGCGGAGCGGGGTGGCCTTCGGCGCGAGGGAGAGCGTCGGCGGAGCGCAGGCGCTCCTCTGGTTCTGATGGTTCGGTTCCCAAGGGGGCTCATCGTGGCGCTCCTGGCCGTGGGCATGGCGGCGTGGCCAATCCTCGAGCCGCCGCGGGCACGGGCGGCGGCGACGGGGACGGTGCGCGGCCGGGTCGAGCTGCCCCGCGAGCAGGGCACGCCGGATCGGCGCCCACAGGTCGCCGACCTCGGAATGCCCGGACGTCGAGACCTGCCCGACCAGCGTGTCGCCGTCGTCTACCTCGAGACCGCGCCCCGGGGTGCCTTCGAGGATCGACCGGGGCCCACGGTGGTGCTCGACCAGCGCAACGAGAACTTCGTGCCCCACATCCTCGCCATCACCACCGGCACGTCCGTCGAGTTCCTCAACAGCGACCGGACGTACCACAACGTGTTCTCGCTCTCGAAGGCCAACCGCTTCGACCTCGGCCGCTACGCTCCCGGCCGGGCCAAGGTCGTGCGGTTCGACCGCCCGGGGATCGTGCGCGTGTTCTGCGAGATCCATTCGCACATGAATGCCTTCATCCTCGTGTTTGCGCACCGTCATTTCGCGCTGACGAACGCGCAAGGCGAGTACCGGATCGACGGGGTCCCGCCCGGCACCTACACGGTGTCCGTGTGGCACCCCGGCGTCACGATCAAGTCCGAGTCCGTGCGCATCCCGGAGCAGGGGGGCGAGGTCGAGCTCAGCTTCGAACCCTCATGAAGCTCTTCTCCTCGCTCACCAACCGGATCTTCTTCGCCAGCGCGGCCCTGGCCGTCCTCTCCATCGGGGTGGCCATCGCCATCGTCAACGTGCGCGTGACGCGCGAGGCCGAAGGCGAGCTGCAGCGCGGGCTGGAAGAGGCGGGCCGCCTGGTCGAGCAGCACCACGAGACCCAGGTCGAGAGCTCCCTGCGCATGGCGCGGCTGGTGGCCGATCTCCCGCGGCTCAAGGCGGCCGTCGACCTCGCCGACCCTCCGACCGTCGAGCCCCTGGCGGAGTTCTACCGGGGCCAGACGGGGTCCGCTCTCCTCGTGGTCATCCACCGCTCGGGCCGCCTGCTCGCTCGGGTGGGAGCGGGGGGGGCGGCCGCCGCCTCCGGCACCGACCTGCCCGGCATCCGCGAGGCCCTCTCCAACCGTGAGACCACGGCGTTCTGGCCCAGCTCCCGGGGAATCCTCGAGGTGGTGACCGTGCCCATCTTCATCGGCCAGCCGGGTCCGGAGGTCCTGGGGACCCTGAGCGTGGGATTCGAGTTCGACGAGCGCCTCGCCCAGCGCCTGAAGGCGCTCACGGAAAGCGAGATCGCGTTCGCCCTCGACGGCCGTGTCCAGGCCGCCACCCTCCCCGCCGAGGACTTCCGCCCGCTCGAGAGCCTCCTGGGTTCCTCCGGCACGTCGAGGCTCCGGCTGGGCGACGAAGAGTACCTGGCCTTGAGGCGACCACTGACGTCCCTGGCCCAGCCGGGGGCGGCCCCGAAGCCGGAACCCCTGGCGCCCATCGCCGTCATCCTCCGCTCGCGGACGAAGCGGCTGAGCTTCATCGGTCCCCTGCACACGCTCCTGGCCAGCACCGCGCTCGTCGCGGTCGCGCTCGGGACCCTGGTCAGCTACGCCATCGCGCGCACGGTGACGCGTCCGCTCCGGGCCATCACCGCCACCATGGGGGAGATGGCCGCGACCGGAGACCTGACGCGCAAGGCCCCCCTGCCCGCTCCGGGCAAATGGCAGGACGAGGACGCGCGCCTCCTCGCCAACAATTTCGCCGTCATGACCGAGGCCATCGCGCGATTCCAGCGTGAAGCCGGCCAGCGGGAGCGGCTGGCCTCGCTCGGCCGCCTCTCGACCGTGATCGCGCACGAGATCCGGAATCCCCTGATGATCATCAAGACGGCCATCCGCACGCTGCGCCACCACGAGATCCCGGAGGTGGAGAGGGGAGAGGCCCTGCGCGACATCGACGGGGAGGTCGTGCGACTCAACCGCCTCGTGGAGGACGTGCTCGACTTCGCGCGCCCGATCCAGTACGACTACGCGTCCGTCGACCTCAACCAGATCTGCCAGGCGGCGGCGACCCGCGCCATGGCCGGCGAGCCGAGAAGGGAGGTGCGCCTGAAGCTGGATCCCGAGCTGCCGAGCGTCGTGACGGACGGCGACCGCCTGCACGGCGTGCTCGTCAATCTCCTGACCAACGCGCGTCACGCCCTCGACGCGCGCTCGATCGCCGGCCCCACCGGGAGCGGCCCCGAGGGCGGGGTGGACCTCGAGCTGGTCACGGAGCGCAGCACCTCCGGCCGCGTCGTGATCATCGTCCGCGATCGCGGCGTGGGCATCGAGGCCGAGAACCTGCCCCGCGTCTGGGAGCCCTACTTCACGACCCGCCGCGGCGGGACCGGCCTCGGGCTCGCCATCGCCCGGAACGTGGTGGACGGCCTGGGCGGTTCCATCGCCATCGAGAGCGGGCCCGGAGCCGGCACCGAGGTCCGCATCGACCTGCCCGAGCGGCGGCCGGGCGCGCAGCGGCCTCGTCCGAGCGAGCGCACGGCATGACCTCGCGCGCCTCCATCCTGATCGCGGACGACGAGGAGAAGATCCTCACTCCCTTGCGGCGCGCGCTGGAGCGCGAGGGCTACGACGTCTTGGCCACGACGCGCGGCCGGGAAGCGAGGCGCCTGCTCAACGAGCGCATCTTCGACGTCCTGGTCGTCGACAACCTCATGCCCGACCTCTCCGGGCTGGACCTCGTCCGCGACGTCACCGCCTCCATCCCGGAGGCCGACCGCCCGCAGATCGTGATGATGACCGCCCACGCCACCGTCGAGAGCGCCATCGCGGCCATGAAGCTGGGGGCGCGCGACTACCTCCAGAAGCCGTTCGAGGTGGACGAGCTGATCGTGGTCGTCGCGCACGCCGTCGAGCACCAGCGGCTGCGCACCCAGCACCGCTACCTGATCAGCGAGCGCGAGGAGGAGTTCGATCACTACGGCATCGTCGGGCGCAGCCGCGTGATCCAGGACGTGATCGCGAAGGCGGAGCGGGTCGCGGAGACCAAGAGCACCGTCCTCATCATGGGGGAGACGGGGACGGGCAAGGAGCTGCTGGCGCGGGCCATCCACGACCGCAGCGCCCAGCGGAACATGCCTCTCATCAAGGTGAACTGCGCGGCCATCCCGGACACGCTGCTCGAGTCCGAGCTGTTCGGCCACGTGCGCGGCGCGTTCACCGGCGCCGCCACCAACAAGAAGGGCAAGTTCGCTCTCGCCGACGGCGGCACGATCTTCCTCGACGAGATCGGGACGATGAGCCCTACCCTCCAGGCCAAGCTCCTGCGCGTCCTCCAGGAGCGCGAGTTCGAGCCGCTGGGGGCGGAGCGCAGCCAGCGCGTGGACGTGCGCGTCATCGCCGCGACCAACCGCGACATCAAGCGGCTGGTCGAGGACGGACGGTTCCTGGAGGACCTCTTCTACCGCCTCAACGTGATTCCCCTCGTGCTTCCGCCCCTGCGCGAGCGTCGCGAGGACATTCCGGTGCTGGTCGAGCATTTCCTGCGCAAGCACGCGCATCGGAGCGGCCGCAAGATCGAGGAGATCCGCGAGGAGGCGCGGGCGCGGCTCAACGCGTACGACTGGCCGGGCAACGTCCGCGAGCTGGAGAACACGATCGAGCGCGCGGTCGTCCTCTCTGGCGGTCCCGTGATCGATGCGCGCGACATCACGATGCCGGGCGTCGCCGGCCCCGCGTCCGCCGGCCTCCCTTCGCAGGAGCTGCGCGCGAACGTCGAATGGGCGGAGCGCCAGAGCGTCCAGCAGGCGCTGGTGCGCGCGGGCGGGGTCAAGAAGGACGCGGCCACCCTGCTCGGGATCAGCCAGCGTGCGCTGAGCTACTACCTCGCGAAGTACCGGGTCGAGCAGTAGGCGCTCCCTTACCCCCGCCGTAACGCATTTACGTATCCGGTAACGGATCGCGGCCGTCGGTGAACGGATTAAGTCCTTATATCCGAGTTCGTTACGGTCGAATTTCGTTTGGCGGCGACATTGCATCTTCCCAACCGCCCGGGCGGCATGTGGCCGCCCATTTCTTGGAGATCCAATGCGCCTTCTTCGGCTTCCTCGTGTCGTCCTGATCCTGGCCGCGCTCGGTCCGAGCTGCGGAGGCGGCAGCTCCCCGTCGACGCCCGCCACGCCCACGACGACCACGACTCCGGCGCCTCCCGCTGCCACCGCCGACGTCGTCATCTCCATCCTGGGCGACCAGGGCGGCATGTCCTTCTCACCGGCCGGAGCCACGTTGCGCGTCGGGCAGACGGTCGCCTGGAAGAACAACGACACGGACATCCATACCGCGACCGACAATGCCGGGCGATTCAATACCGGCACCGTGACGCGCGGAGCCACGAGCGCGCCGATCGCCATGACCGCCGCCGGGTCCTTTCCGTACCACTGCTCCTTCCATCCCGGCATGGTCGGGACCCTGACCGTCAACCCATAGGGAGGGCCGACTCGGTTGGGTGTGAGGTGAGAGGGCGTCCGACTTCCGGGGAGAGAGTGCTGTTTGCCTGCGCGACCGACGCGGGCCACGCCCAGATGGCGGCGGCCTTCTTCAACCTCCTCGCGGATCCGACCCGGGCGACGGCCCTGTCGGCGGGAGTGGAGCCGGCCGACCGCGTCCACCCCGAAGTCGTCGCGGCCATGAAGGAGGTCGGCGTGGACCTCTCCGGCGCGCGGCCCACCCGCCTGACCACCGAGCTGATGCGGGGCGCATCCCTGCTGGTGACGATCGGGTGCGGAGAGGAGTGCCCCTATGTTCTCGGCTTGCGCACCGAGGACTGGCGGTTGGGCGACCCGGGGGGCCAGCCCCTGGAGCGCGTGCGCGAGATGCGTGACGACGTGGGGTTGATGGTCGCGCAGCTCGTTTCGACCTGCGGCTGGGTGCGCTCGTCGCGGCCCTTGCCGCGAGTCAGCCCGCGAGCTGACGGACGGCGCGGTCCGCCTCCAGGATGGAGGCGCGATGGTCCATGATTCCGCTGGGTACAGGCATTCGGCGTGAGCAATACGCGCCCAGACATTGGCGCGCATCTTGCTCAACCGGATCCGGGGGGCGGCTCGTCCGCGTCACCCGCAGGCGTCGTCGACGCGATGGAGGCATCTCAATGAAGAACTTACTGGTCGGTGGCGGGCTGGCCCTCGGTCTCGGCCTGGCCACGGTCGCCGGAGCCGCCCCGCCCGATCCCACAATGAAGGGATCCGTGGTCACCATCACGGGATGCGTGGCCGGCAGCGATTCCGACTCGTTCGTGCTGACGCACGTGCAGAAGATTGCCCCGGACGGCACGCCGATCCCGAACGCGCCTCCCGCCCTGGGGGCCACGGGCATGGAGGGCGGCTCCGGCGAGGTGATCTACTGGCTCAGCAAGGACTCGGTCAAGAAGATGCGCGGCCATGTCGGCCATCAGGTCGAGGTCACGGGCCCGATCACCGACGTCAGCATGGGGACGGTGAAGGTCCGTCAGGAGCCGGGCAAGGAAGGCCGCGACAACAAGGTCGAAGTCGACGCGCGTGGCAAGGAAGCCTCGGCCAAGACGGAGCGGCCGGTGGAGCCGGGCCCGCCTCCGGCTCCGGGGACGAGGGTCGAAGAGAAGAAGACCCTGCCGACCTATCGGATCCAGGTCGAAACCGTCAGGATGGTCGCCGAGACGTGCCCCTAGACTCGGCGCCAAGTCGTCGCCGCCTGCACGGCGCGCGCTGGCCTGAGCGGCGGGCCCTGGAGGTTCCGCAGCATTCGAGATAGCCTGCCGCGGCTCGATGCGAAAGGCCGCGCGGATCTCCCTCCTCCTGGCTGCCGTCCTGGGCGCCGCCGGCCTGGCCCTGGCCCTGTGGCCGCGGCGGAAGATCGATCCGGCCGCGCTCCTTCCGCGGCGGCATTACGACGTGCGGATCCTGCGCGATACGTGGGGCGTGCCGCACGTCTTCGGCCGCACTGATCCGGACGTGGCCTACGGCCTGGCGTGGGCTCATGCGGAGGACGATTTCCAGACCATCCAGGGCGCGCTGCTCGCGGCGCGGGGGCGGCTGGCCACCGTCCTCGGGCGAGAGGGCGCGCCCAACGACTACATGGTCCAGCTCCTCCGGATCCCCGACGTGGTGGATGCCGGCTACGAGCGCGACCTTCGGCCGGAGACGCGCGCGCTCTGCGAGGCCTATGCGGAGGGCATCAACCACTACGCCGCGCTCCATCCGGACGAGGCGATGCCCGACCTCTATCCCGCGCGCGGGCGGGACCTGATCGCCGGCTTCGTCCACAAGACGCCGCTCTTCTTCGGCCTCGACCGCGTGCTGCGCGGTCTGCTCGAACCCGCGCCCTCGCCCGGGCCGCCGGTGACGCCGACGGGATCGAACATGTTCGCGGTGGCGCCGAGGCGCTCCGCGGACGGCTTCACGCGCCTGGCCATCAACTCTCACCAGCCGTGGGCGGGTCCGGTCGCGTGGTACGAGGCCCACCTGCACAGCGAGACGGGGTGGGACGCGGTGGGCGGCCTGTTCCCGGGCGTGCCCCTCATCCTGCACGGCCACAACCGCAACCTCGGATGGGCGCACACCGTGAACAAGCCGGACCTCATCGACGTCTACGCCCTCGAGATGAACGCGGCGCATCCCAGCCAGTACAAGCTCGACGGCGCCTGGCGCGAGCTGGAGGTCCGGACGGCGGCCATCCAGGTGAAGGTCCTCGGCCCGCTGACGTGGACCGCCCACCGCGAGGTGCTCTGGTCCGTGTACGGCCCGGTCGTGCGCGGGCCGCGCGGCGTGTTCGCGATCCGGATCGCGGGCTACGGCGACGTCCGTCCCATCGAGCAGTGGTACCGGATGAACAAGGCGTCTCGCTTCGACGAATGGCTCGAGGCCATGCGCATGAACGCCCTGCCCATGTTCAACGTCGGCTATGCGGACCGCGAGGGACACATCTTCTACGTCTACAACGCCCGCCTGCCCCTGCGGTCCGAGGGCTACGACTGGTCCGGCATCGTGCCCGGCAACACCTCGCGCACGCTGTGGACGGAGTCGCTGCCCTTCGACCGCCTGCCCCAGGTCGGGGACCCGCCCTCCGGCTTCGTGCAGAACTGCAACAGCTCGCCGTTCCACACGACGGCGGGGGATGGCAATCCCGAGCCCGCGGCGTACTCGCCCGCCTTCGGCATCGAGACGCGCATGACGAACCGGTCCCTGCGCGCCCTCGAGCTCCTCGGCGCGGACGAGCAGATCACGCGCGAGGAGTTCGACCAGTACAAGTTCGACGTCACGTACGCGAGCGCATCGGTGGTCGCCGCCCGCATCGGCCAGCTCCTGGCCGCGCCGGCGCCGGCCGATCCTCTCACCCGGCAGGCCCTGGACCTCCTGCGGGGCTGGGACCGCGCGGCGACGGCGGACAGTCGGGCGGCGGCACTCGCCGTGATGGCCCTGGCGCCCGCGGATGAAGCCGAAGCCGACCTGCCGCCGACCTCCGTGCTCGACGAGCGCCTGGCCGCGGCCGCGCGCCGGCTGCAGGCCCAATTCGGCCGGATCGACGTGCCATGGCACGACGTCCTGCGCCTCCGCCACGGGACGCTGGACGTCGGGCTCTTCGGCGGTCCGGACCTGCTGCACGCGGTCTACGGTCGGCCGGGAAGTGACGGCCGGATCGCGGGCGTGGCCGGCGACTCGTACATCCTGCTCGTGGAGTGGGACCGCGAAGGCCGCGTGTCGTCGCGCAGCATCCAGCCCTACGGCAGCGCCACGCTCGACGCCCACTCGCGCCACTACGCGGACCAGGCGCCGCTCTTCGCGGCCTGCCGCCTCAAGCCGGTCTGGATGGACGAGTCCGAGATCCGTGCCCACCTCGAGCGCGAGTATCGCCCCGGGGAACGGCCTTAGCCGTTAGACGGTCAGCGCGACGAGACCATCAGGATCTCCGCAATCTCCTTCGTGCGGTTCTCCCAGAGGCGGGGGGCACGGGCGGGAAGCGTGACGGCGTCGCCGGCCTTCAGCGTGTTCTCCTCGTCCGCGAGGGTCAGTGTCACCTGGCCGCGTATGACGAAGGCGAACTCCTCGCGCGCCTGGTCGTGAGGGCGCTTTCCGCTCTTACCGCCCGGGCCGAAGACCGCGATCATCGGCTCGAGCTTGTGGTTCTGCTTCATGGGCCCGAGCGCCTCGATGTGGGCGTCCGTCCACGTGCTGTCCAGCCGGTGGCGCTCCTCGATCCGGACGATCAACGGTTCCTCGCCGGTCTCGGCGGCGGCGAAGAACTCTCCCAGGGTGACCCCCAGCGTCTCCGCGATCTTGTGCAGCGAACCCAGCGACGGGGCGACCTGTCCGTTCTCGAGTTGGGAAATGAAGCTCGCGGAAAACCCGGTCTCCGCGGCGAAGGCGCGCACCGACACGCGTCGGTCGGAGCGGAGACGCCGGATGTGTTCCCCGATGACGTGCGGATCGACGACGGTGCTCATGGCGGATCCGATGACCTCCGTGCTCCCACCGTGCGCTCCCGAAGAGCCCGGGATAAGTCAGTGTAACCACGGTCCACGAAGGACGCGAGTAAAGGTCTGGTTGACAGGCGTTCAGTCACCATAAACGTAGGTCATGCAATGAGTTATAGCTTGACTGGAACCTCGGCCAACCCCATAATGCGCACCCATGAATCGGCACGTCACCCACGTCCTCTACGTCACCCTGGTCGCCTGCGCCGTGACGGTGGTCGCTTGCGGCTCTGATTCGCGGACGCCGACGGCGGCGGCTACGCCGGCTCCCGTCGCGACCCCGACCCCTCTTCCCGCGGCGACGCCGCAAGCGTTCTCCTGCCCCCTGCCGGCCTTGAGGGACCTCCACAACCAATGCCCGAAGCTGGATTCGAAGCTCGTGAGCCGCGTCAGTGATGCCGTCGACATGGTGATCCGGACCCAGCCTCAGCTCTTCGACCTCAACGACGCGCGCGGGGACAGCCTCAGGGTCCTCGACCACCAGAAGTACCAGACGGCGGTGGTGGCGGCGATCAACGCGCAGGGCGGCGTCTGCGCCAAGGACGACAACGAAGAAGTCGCGGTGA
>WNGB01004763.1_pt1 | contig 20494 bp, 24 predicted proteins | sample 5400681 | NCBI WGS metagenome assembly WNGB01 (sample SAMN13153367, study PRJNA577476) | soil metagenome | isolation source: 115 cm soil or saprolite under grassland replicate 2 | place: USA:California | collected 2016-06-15
TGACTGAGACAACGGCGCCTCCGGCCGGCCCGGTGGCCCCGGCCCCACGCCGCGGCTGGTACCGGCGCGCCTGGGACGTGGTGGACGACCGGATGGGTATCAGCGCGTTGCGCTACCCGGTGCCCGAGCACGCCAACAATGTGGCCTGGAGCCTGGGCGGGATCACCGCGGCGATGTTCGTGGTGCTCATCGTCACCGGCATCATCTTGGTCCAGTTCTACAACCCCGCCCCGGAGGGTGCCAACGCCTCGGTCCGTGACATCGAGCAGCACGTGTGGTTGGGCTCGTTCATCCGCGGGGTGCACTTCTGGGCCGCGCAGGCGATGTACGTGACCGCGGCGCTGCACCTGCTGCGGGTCTTCTTCACCGGCTCGTACAAGAAGCCTCGCGAGGGCAACTGGCTGCTCGGGGTGGCGATGTTCGGGCTGACCATCCTGGCCCTGTTCACCGGCACCGTGCTCAAGTGGGACCAGGAAGGCTACGAGGCCCTCTCGCACAACATCGAGGTCGGCCGGCTGCTCGGCGGGGCCGGGGTGTGGTTCTCCCCGGACTTCGCCAAGAACGTGCCGATCCTGGTGCGCCTCTACGGCGCCCACGTGGTGATCATCCCGGTGCTGATCTTCGCGCTGCTGGTCTGGCACGCGCTGTTGATCAAGCGGCACCGGATCTCCCCACACCCGTCGCTGCCCACCGACGCCACCGGCACCCAGGCCCCCAGTGGGGAGCCGACCGAACCGTTCACCTACCACCTGCGCCGGGTCAGCCTGTTCGCGCTGGTGCTGCTCGGCGTGCTGGGCATCCTGACCGTGCTGCTGCCACCGGTGGTCGGCCCCGAACCGGTGGCCGGCATCGAGGTGACCCTGCCGCCGTGGCCGTTCTGGTGGATGTTCACCCTGGAGGATTGGATCGGCCTGTCCGGCATCCTCTACGGCGGCGCCGCGCTGTTCATCCTGCTGATCCTCGTCCCGTTCGTCGACCGCAACGCCCGCCGGCACTGGCGCTCGCGGCCGGTGGCCATGACCATCGCCGCGGTCGTCTTCGTCGCGATCGTCGTCCTGTCGATCCTCGCCGTGGTCCTGCCCGCCGCGAAACACCTGATGTGAGCCCGAGATGGCTACCCCACCGCCCCCGACGGCGCGGGCCCGCCGGTCCTTCTGGACGCTCGTGGTGATCGCGGCGCTGTCCATGGGCGCGCTGTCGGCCGCCTTGAAGGCGCACCCCAGCCCCGCCACGGGCGCCGCCGTGGCGGTCAGCGGCGCCGTGCTCGCCATCTCGCTGACCCTGGCCGCCCGGGTACTGCTCGCCCTCGACCACGCCCGCCGGTCCGCCCGCCGACAACAACACACCGACCAGCCCCCATCGCCTCGCGCCACCAACCGAGGACCAGTCCATGGGCGCAGCCGGCAACGAACTCGTTGAGCGGGTAGCCGGCAACGCAAACCCGAACCGCGGTCGCCCACGCCGTCAACAAGACCCGGGCGACTGCGGCGCCGACGTTGACGAGGCTCGTCAGATGCCGACGGCGGGGATGGAGATCCGGTACGACGACGGCGTGGAAAGGGAGGAGGTTGCCGAGCCCGGCGCCAAGGACGCTTCGCCCGGCCGGCTGACCCGCCACCACACGACTGGCTGGGCCTGGTGCAACGACTGGTGCTGGCCATGGTGGTTCGCGCTTGGCAGCCACACACCGCCGACCAGCCGTCATAGAGAACACAGCATGCGACTGCCATGAACAGCCACCGCGCTTGCGCGCATCCCGCCGCGCATGTCGCCGCCTCGAACCGGACGAGGCGGTGCGATTGCCCACCGGAAGCCGACCGGACGATCGAGCTGAAGCTCACCGGCGGCATGATGAACCACGACAGGCGTTCGGCAACCACCGATACAACCCGAAGCGCCTCACCCCGGGCTGCTCTCGGGTCCTGGGTGAGGACCAGCGAGACAGCCGGGCTCGGGCGGTGGTCGCATCAAGCTCGTCGTCACCCACCGTCCACGTGGCGCACGGCGAGGTTGGCTCCTTCGGCCAGCTGAGCCGTCGCGGTGGTGTGCGGGAGCGTGGCGGAGAACCAGTCACCGATCACGGTGGTCGCCTGGTGCGGGTGCGAGATCATCAAGTAGACGCTGCCGTCGATGTCCACCAGCTTCTTCTCGATGGCGGGTAGCCGGTGGTAGAGGTCGACGATGTAGGCCGGGGTCGGGGTGTCGGGATGAACGCCACCGACATGCCCAGCGCCGAGGCCAACGAGCCGGGCGGCACGTCCACGGTGAAGCTGCCACCGACGTCGACGCCGCCGAGCAGGCCCAGCCCCCTAACCGATCGCCAGCCGCGCCCGCCTGCACGATGGCGCCGGCGTCGGCCACACCCTGGTCGTGACCAACCATGACGGTCGCGACCAACCATGACGCCACGCGCCCGCTTCCTACCCCTGCCGTGGGACTCGCGGCGCACAAGGCGCATATCGCGACCTGATCCGGGAAGCAGTCCCCGGATGGGCGCCCCTTCTGGAGTCATGGCAGTCCCCGAGGGCCCTGGCAGCCAGTTGGCGTGCCCGACAGTCCTCGCCACCTTCGTCGTGACCGTGCCACGGGGACGGGCCTTTGCGGGCCAGCCCATCTCAGCACACCGAAAGTGGAAGGTCTGGTGATCATGAAGCACGGCAGCCCCGGTCGCCGGGCCGCGGTGGTCGCCGCCGGCTTCATCGCCGCCTTCGTCCTGGCCGCCTGCGGTAGCAACGCCAGCGGCGGCGGCGCCGTACCCGCCAAGAGCAACAGCGCGACGGGCAGCAGATCCGGCGCCACGTTCAACGGCGTGGATGTGATGTTCCTCCGGATGATGATCCCGCATCATCAGCAGGCCGTGGAGATGGCCACCCTCGCCCAGACCCGGGCAGCCGACCCGCGGGTCAAGCAGCTCGCCGCGCGCATCAAGGCCACCCAGACCTCAGAGATCGCCACGATGAACAGGTGGCTGACCGCCTGGGGCCAGCCGACCACGATGCCCAACGACCACGACATGAGCGCAATGCCCGGCGGCGGGATGATGCCCAGCGCGATGCCCGGCAGGCCCGGCGGCATGATGCCCAGCGCGATGCCCGGCACGCCCGGCTGCATGACGCCCAGCGGGATGCCGAGAATGCCCGGCATGATGTCCAGCGCCGACATGGCCAGACTGACGGCGGCCACCGGCAAGGACTTCGACAAGCAGTTTCTCCAGATGATGATCGTCCACCACACGGGCGCGATCCAGATGGCCCGCGCGGAGCAGGCCTACGGGTCCAACCCGGACGTCAAAGCCCTCGCCGGCCGCATCATCAAAGACCAGCAGGCCGAGATCGCCACGATGCAGAAGATGCTCGCCGGGACGTAGCCACCGAAGCGGCCGACGGCGTGAGAGGCGGGCGCCCGGTAACGCGGCCCCGCACGGCCTGCGTCGTCCCTTTAGGACACTACAGACATGGGCGCTTCCCCTATTCCACCCGTTTGGCCGGCGCCCACTTGGCAGTGAGCATGAGGACGTAGGCGTCGCTGAACACTCGGATCCGCCGGCACACCTCGATGCCGTCGATGCCGGGCAGCATCAGGTCGAGTACCACCACGTCCGGTCGGTGCTCGCGGGCCAACGCCACCGCGGCCTCCCCGTCGGCGGCCGTTACCACGGCGAAGCCTTCCCGGGCCAGGTACCCGGATACCACCTGCACCAGCGGCGGCTCGTCATCGACGACTAGCGCGCGGAACCGGGCGCCGTCGGCGCCCGGTTGCGCGCTATCGGCCGGCATGCGCTACTCCTCGCTCATCGCGACGTACGACCCGTGCCAGGGGTGGTACCACACCGCGTCGGTAGTCGCGTTCACCGACATCATCCCGGCGATCGTGCCACCGCGGCTGGTCTCCAGCGTGTAGTAGCCGGGGAACTGCTCCGGCTCGCCGGCCGCCAGGCCACGCCGCTGCTCATCCAGCCACCGCTGGGCCAGCCGGCTGGCCTCGACCGCCGACACCCGAACCGGTCCGGCCGCCACGCGGTGCATGCCGTAGCTGGTGTTCCACATCATCGCCGGGCCGTACTCCACGCCCACGGCACCCCGGCCGGATCGACAAGCACCTCGGTGGCGCCATCCCCGTCGGCGGTCAGCAACTCGGCGTAGAAACCGTTGGAAAACTGGATCACCTCACCGGCCCGCAAACCCAACCGGTCGGCGAACGCCTGCGCCCGCTGCCGCGCCACGGCCTACGTGTCCACCCGTCGACCGTCGCCGGCCAGACCGTACCCGCCGCCCATCATGCCGGGGGCCGTAGCCGCCGCCGGTCATCATGCCCGGTCCGGTGCGGTCGCGGCGCGCGTCGACGCCCACGTACCCACCGTCAACAACCCGGCCAGAGCCACCGCGACCACCGCGATGAACGCTAGCCGCCCGCGTGTCATCGTCCCGCCCGACACGAGAGGCGGCAAGTTCCTCGCGTGCGCGCCGCCGCGGGACTGGATGCCGAACAGGTCGTTGAGCAGCGCGACGACGTAGTTGTGGTGCAGGTAGCGGGAGCCGTGCCGGATGCGGAAGGAGACGATGGACAGCCGGCGGGCGTGTGCGTTGCCGAGGATCTCCAGGTTCGGGTTGGCCTCCCAGCGGTGCAGGGCGCGCCGCCACAGCCGCTTCTCACGTGCCTGGATCAGGTCGGTGCCGACGGCCTGTCTGAGGGCGACGACCAGGCCGGCGCGGATTGACTCGACGATGGCCGGGGTGCCGCCTCCTCGCGGGCGGCGGGGTCGTCGAGGTAGCGGTGCCCGATCGGGTCGACGAACGCGACGGTGCCGCCGCCCGGTGCGGTGGGGACCCGGTTGCGCACGAGGTCCCGCCGGACGACGAGCACGCCGGGGGTTTGCGGGCCGCCGACGAACTTGTGCGGGGACAGGAAGATGGCGTCCTTGCCGTCGCCCGCGCCCGGGGCACTGTCGGCCATCCGGATCGGCACGTACGGGCCGGCGGCGGCGTAGTCCCACAACGACAGCGCGCCGTGGCGGTGGAGCAGGGCGGCGATGCGGTCGGTGTCGGACAGGATGCCGGTGACGTTGGAGGCGGCGGAGAAGCTGCCGATGCGCAGCGGCCGGTCGGCGTGCGCGATCAGCTGGCGTTCCAGCGCGGCGAGGTCGATGTGGCCGTCGGAGTCCTCGCCGATGACAACGACGTCGGCGATCGATTCGCGCCAGGGCAGTTCGTTGGAGTGGTGTTCGAACGGGCCGACGAACACCACCGGCCGCTGGCGCGGCGGGATGCGGTCGAGCAGCCGGTACCGGTCGGCCAGACCGGCCGGCAGCCGCAGCTCGAGGATCCCGACGAGTTTGTTGACCGCGGCGGTGGCGCCGGACCCGCAGAAGATGACCACGTGGTCGTCGGTGCCGCCGACCGCGTCGCGGATGAGCCGGCGGGCGTCCTCGCGCAGCCGGGTGGTCTGCAGCCCGGTGCCGGAGCTATCGGTGTGCGTGTTGGCGTAGCGGGGCAGCACCTGGTCGCGGATGAAGTCCTCGATGAAGTCCAGTGCCCGCCCGGAGGCGGTGTAGTCGGCGTACGTGATGGGTCGCGGCCCGTACGGCCCGTCGAGCACTTCGCCGTCCCCGATGATGCCGGCCCGGATCCGCTCCAGCAACGGTGATGTCGGCGCAGTGTCTGAAGCCGTGTCCACGGGTCACCTCCCCGGTGGTAGCAGCCGCACGACCCGCGATTTCGTCCCTGCCACCCGGCTGCCCCAGGGGCGTTGGCCGCGGATCGCCCGGGACCTTGCGCCCCTCCCTACCGCTGGTGCCGAAGCCCGACCAGGCCGGGGGGTCGGGCCGTTGGCAGGCCCGACCTCCCCCGGGCATCATTTCCCGTTCCCGCTCAGGCCAGCTTGCGCCGGTGGGTCAGGCGTGTCGCCAGGGCGTACCGCGGGCAGAACCCGCTGACCCCGGTCGCCACCATGATGGCGGCGAACACCAGCGCGACGAGCCCGAGTATGGTGCCCACCCCCACCCCCACCGCCACAGCGAGCCACACGGCCAGCGGGGCCACCACGACGGCCCGCACCAGCCGGTCAACGGGGTGCATGTTCCGTTTCATCGCATGCCTCTTTAGATCAACCGCGCCTCACGGGTCAGGCGCCGCCCGCGGCCAGGCTCTTGGCCGCGTCGGTCGCCTGTACCGGGACCCGCTTCGGCTCGGACAGCGCGGCGAACTTCGGCACCACCACCTCGAGCACGCCGTTGTGGTAGCCGGCCCGGATGTCGTCGACGCTCACCGTGTTCGGCAGCGGAACGCTGCGCTGGAAGCTGCCGTAGGCCCATTCCCGCCGGTAGTAGCCGCCCTCGTCGTGTCCGGCCGTCTGCCGGCGCTCGCCGCTGATGCACAGCACACGGTCCTCGAGGCTCACCTGCACGTCGGTGTCCGGGTCGATCCCGGGCAGCTCCATGCGCACCACCAGGTCCCCGTCCCGGGTGAACACGTCGCAGGCCGGCGCCCACCGGTCCTCCTGCACCAGTGGTAGGACCCGATACATACGCGGGTCCAGCCACGGCCCGAAGGCTCGGCCGAACAGCCGGCCCACGTCCGGGTCGAAGTCGGCCATCCACCAGGGCGCCCGTCGCACAAGTCGGGTCATGTCACTCACCTCTCGCCCACATCCGTCGCATCGACAGATCTCTTTGCGCTTGCATCCACACGGATGCGCGAGGCGGCGAAATGGTGCGCGGTGCACGCGGCGATCAGGAGACGGCGGTGAGGCGTTCGCGCAGTGCGGATCGGGCCCGGTGCAGGATCGACCGGACCGCCGGCACCGTGACGCCCATCGCCTCGGCCACCCGCTCCGCGCGCAGCCCCAGCCCGTCCTTGAGCAGCAGCGCGGTGCGGTAGCGGTCGGGCAGGCCCGCCAGGGCCGCCAACACCCGCCGGCGGGTCTCGGCCTCCACCGCCGCCTCTACCGTGGTCTCCTCGGGGCCTGGTTGGTCCGCGGCCGGCTCCGACGGCCGGTGCTCGGCGGTCGCCGCCTGCTCCAGCAGCGCGTCCAGCGACAGGGGAACCTTGCGCCGGCGCAGCATCCGGCACTCGTTGGTGGCGATGCGGTGCAGCCACGTGCGTAGGCTGGCCTCCCACCGGAACTCGTCGAGGTGCTCGGCCGCCTTCAGCAGCGCGCTGTGCGTGACGTCCTCGGCGTCTTCACGATGCCGGCACAGCTGGCGGGCCAACCGCCACACGTCGTCCCGGTAGCGCCACACCGCACCGGCCCCGGCCTCGACCCGTTCCACGGACCCAGCGTAGCCGCGCTGTCCGTACCGATCGGAAGGCGCACCATTGCGCCCGCCCGCGCATCCGTGACATGGAGACGACGATGCGACCCGATGTGGGTGACAACGATGGCGGACGGCGACGAGTTCACGGTGAACATCCAACTGCAGGACGGCTACCGGTTCCTGGTCGACTTCCAGCAGGACGGCGTGCCCGCCCTGCTCGTGGACGAACCCGAACCACTCGGCGCCGGGGAAGGGCCCAACGCCGCCCGCCTGCTGGCCACGGCGGTGGGAAACTGCCTGTCGGCCAGCGCCCTGTTCTGCCTGCGCCGAGCACACGTTCAGGTGCACGGGATGCGGACCTTGGTGTCCACCTCGCTGGTGCGCAACGACCGCGGCCGGCTACGGATAGGCTCCCTTCGCGTGCAGATCAACCCGCAGGTGGACGCAGACGATGAGGGCCGCATCCAGCGGTGCCTCCAGTTGTTCGAGGACTACTGCGTGGTGACCCAGAGCGTACGCGCCGGGCTGGACGTGTCGGTCGAGGTCAAGGCGACGGCGGAGGCGGTGACTGGCCCGCGGTGAGCGGCTGCACCATCACCGTCAGACCGCCGCGGCCCGTGGGCATGAGATGCGCACGGCCGGCCGCGGTACCGACCGGCGCCCGCCCTGTTCCCGTATTCCTGTCGTCCGTCGACGGCGTGGCGGATCGCCCGTGCCCGAACAGCAAGCAATCCCGAATCACGGTGGGCCATCCAGCAGCCCTTCGTTGCCCCACAACCCAGGTCGAAGGAGCCGAAGCATGAACACCCGAGACACGGTCCCTGCCAGGGCATCTGAACCTCGAACCCGATACAGCGTCTGGGCCGGATATGCGGCGTGTGCATGGGGCTGTCTGTTCGCCGCGATCAGCTTCTACTGGGGCCTCGGCGGCACGCTCGGCCTTGACACCATCGGCGGCTCGATCGAGAAGCTGGGGCGGGCGCACGACCCGACGATGCTCGCCGCGGTCTGGGGCACCGGCTTCCTCAAGGTTCTCGGTGCTCTGCTCGCAGTTGCTCTGGTCCATCCCTGGGGCAGGAGACTTCCCCGCCGACCGGTCCTGGCAATGTCGTGGGGGGCGGCGGTGCTGCTGACCGGATACGGAGGCGTCCTGGTGGCCGTCGAGGCGCTGGTCGCCAGCGGCGCGGTCGAACCCCGATCCGCCATCGACCGGACAGGGTTGCTGTGGCACCTGTACCTGTGGGACATGTCCTTCCTCGTGTGGGGGTTCCTCTTCGGCGTCGCCGCCTGGCACTACACCCGCACCACCGGCAAGACCAGCGCAGACGGGTAACCAACGAAATAGTGCCTGACTCGCGCCATGGGATCGAAGGGCGGAGGCTCGAGACCATGACGAACACGATTCCAGGTGCCTGGATCCGCCAGATCGTGCGAGATCGGGTGCCGGGGATCGCGGTCTGCGTGGTCGGCCCGGAGGGTGTCCAGGCGGCCGGCGCGCACGGACTGGCCGACATCGCGGCGCACGTCCCCGCCTCGTCCCAGATGGTCTGCCCGTGGTTCTCCATGACCAAGATCGCGACAGCGACGACCGCGATGCGGCTGATGGAGCGGGGCATCCTCGACCTGGACGAGCCGATCGTCGCGCACGTGCCGTCGATCGCAAGCCTTCGGCCGGCGCACGCCGCCGCACGCATCACCGCCCGGCACCTGCTCACGCACAGCGCCGGCCTGGCCAACCCGGTGCCGGTTCGCTGGATCCATCCCGCCGACCGCCCGGGACCAGACCCGGACCGGTTCCTCGAGGGCCTTCTCGCCCGGCATCCCCGGCTGCGGTTCGAGCCGGGAACGCGGTCGAGCTACACCAACGTGGGCACGCTCGTGCTCGGTGCCGCGCTGGCGAAGCTGACCGGCGCGGCGCTGGTGAACCTGGTCTCGGAGGAGATCCTCAAGCCGCTGGGGATGACCAGGACCGGGTTCGCGTACACCGCGGACTCGCTGGCGAACGCAGCGACCGGCTATCACCCGCGCCGCGATCCGATGCGCCTGCTGTTTCCCCGCTGGGTCGTCGGCGAGCCGGCCGGGCGCTGGGTCTCATTGCGGCGCTTCCTGGTCAACGGTGCGGCGTACGGCGGGCTGGTCGGCTCGGTGGCCGACGCCGCCCGTCTCCTGCGGATGCACCTGCGCGACGGCGAGCTCGACGGGGTTCGGATCCTCGGTCCGCACGCGGCCGCGTCGATGCGACAGATCGCGGTCCGGGGACGCCGCTATGACCTGGGCCTCGGCTGGTTCCGACCGGCGAACCAGCGCCACGCCGACCCGCCCTTCGTCGAGCATCTGGGCGGCGGCGCCGGGTTCTTCAACCTGATGCGGATCTACCCGTCCCGCCGCATCGGGGTGGTGGTAATGGGAAACGCGACCAGGTACGACATCGACACCGTGGCGGGTCTCGCACACGCCTGGTGAGCAAGCACGAGTCGAGCGGTGACGGTCGAAGGTGACCGGCCGACCCGACACCCGAGCCGATCGCCGGCGAGGCACACCGCGCCACACTCGACGCTGGCCGCGGTGGCGTTGACCGAACAGGCCCTTCGAGCCGACGGTAACCGGTGAAGGCATGGTCCCGGTGGGCCGGTCGGCTCGGCAGGTGCCGGCGGCACGTCCCGGTGCATGCACAGGCCAGCCGGCAGCACCCGGACATCGTGTTCGGCAAGACAGCGAACGCCGCCCGCTGACCGGTACCCGTTGGCGCGACGTCGCACTGGGCAGGCCAGCGACAGGAACAGCTTCTCCAGTCGATCGGCGTCGACGTCCTGGTCCTCGCCGTTCAGCTGGCCCGCGACGCACAGCCGCAGGCCACGATGCGAACCACGTTGCAGCGGCACACAACCACACCAACGACGTCTTCGATTCGTGCCCCCGAACAGGAAACGCCGACCGGCAATCGTCGCGAGGCGCCCGGTTTGAACCAGGAGTATGGCGGCGTTCGGCGATCACCAAGGGTCCACCGGCCGGCGCCGGGTAGGACGTTCGGTCCTTCGCGGTTCCGCGTTCGCGCGGCACCCTGGAAGGCGGGATGCGGCGGCGTTCGCCGCGTCGAAAGGGGCGGCAGCACACGTACCCGGCGTTCACCCGCCGCGGGCACGCGCCGCGCCGGGGTTGCGCGGCGGTTGCCTGCGGCTGGCTAGGTGGGCGATGCCGTGGGGAGGGTGAGCGTGAAGGTGGCTCCGCGGCCGGGGCCGTCGCTGGCGGCGTACAGGTCGCCGCCGTGCGCTCGGGCCAGGGCGCGGGCGATGGTCAGTCCGATGCCGCTGCCTCCGGTGCTGCGGCTGCGGGCCGGGTCGACCCGGTAGAACCGGTCGAACAGGTGCGGGAGGTGCTCGGCCGGGATGCCTTCGCCGGTGTCAGCGACGCTGACGTCGATCGCGTCTGCCCGGGTGGTGGTGGTGATGATGGTGACGACACCGCCGGCGGGTGTGTGGCGCAGCGCGTTGCTGAGCAGGTTGTCCAGCATCTCGCGCAGCCGGTCCGGGTCGGCGTCGGCGCGCGCCGGCGCCGGGCCACGGCGGTGGTGCAGGGCCACGCCCTTGTCGGCAAAGGCGGGCGACGCGGCGCGGGTCGACTCGGCGATCACGTCGTCGACGACGACCGGGCGGTGGTGCAGGGTGAGCCGGCGCTCGTCGGCACGGGAGAGGTCGTCGACCAGGCGGCGCAGCCGGGCAGTCTGCTGGCGCAGCGTGCGCCAGGTGTCGCCGGTGGCGGCAGGACGCCGTCTTCGACGCCTTCCAGGAAGCTGTCGATGGTGGCGATCGGGGTGCGCAGTTCGTGGGCGAGGTCGGCGAGCAGTTCGCGGCGGCGGTCCTCGGTGCGTTCGAGTGTCGTGGCCATCCGGTTGAAGGCGTTGTCGAGCATGGCGAACTCCACGCCCAGCGGGCTGGCGGGTACCCGGGTGTGGTACTGGCCGTCGGCGATGCGGGTGGCCGCGGTGGCCAGGTCGCTGATCGGGCGGGTCAGGCGGCGGGTGATGAACCAGCTGACCGCCAGGGTGGTCAGCAGCGCCGCGGCCACGGCGAGCCGCTCGATGTCCGATGGGGTGGGTTCGTCCAACCTTCGTTGCCCCCACTGGTCCAAGATGCGGTTCCAGTAACTGCTGTACACCCGCCGGGTGCCGTCGCTGACCGCGGCCGACACGATCGGGAGGTACTCGGCGAACGTGGGCGCCGCCGGCCGGCTCGGCGCGGCCTGCAGCAGGTCGGCCGGTGAGATGCCCATCCTGGCTAGTGCGCTGACCACGAACGTTTGCCGGGTCTGGGGTGAGGCGGCCTTGGTCCGTGGTCGGCCCCAGCGGTGTTGGCGTTCACTGCGGATGCGGGCGCGTTCGCGGCGTTGGGCGGCCAGCACGTCGGGGTGGCGGGCGTTGGCGTTGCGCCAGCGCAGGTAGGCCTGCATCTCGCGGGCGAGCACGGTGTGGTTGGGGTAGTTGGAGTTGGCCATCGTGAATGACCGCAGCGGCCCGAACTGGGCCTCGATCGGGTTGGCCCCGGAGGCGCTGGTCGGGGTCAGCACCAGCTCGACCTTGTTGCGGGCGGCCCACGTGCGGATCGCCGGGGTGGTGTTGGCCGACAGGTTGTCGCAGATGATGTAGATCGGGGCGCCGTCCGGGCGGGCGGCTCGGATCGAGCGGAACGCGGCCAGGGTGTGGTCGCCGCCCTTGCGGCGGCGCATCATGCCCCACAGTTGGTCGTCGGCGAGGCTGTAGCAGCCGTGGAAGTAGCCGATGCCGTGGGTGCGGTGGTAGGTGGCCGGCAGCCGGTCCGGCCTGGTCTTCGGCGACCACGAGGTGCCGTGGTGCGGGCGGATCGACAGTGGCCCGAACTGGTCGAAGGCGAAGCACCGGTCCGGGAACTTCGAGGTGACCTGCTCGATGCGGTAGGCGGCCAACACCTGGGTGGTGCGCTCGCCCAGGTCGATGGCTGGGTCGGCCGAGACGGTGGCCTGGTGGGCCGCCTGCGCCCCGAGGACCGCATCGGCGGCAGCGGCTGCCTGGCGGGCCTTGGCGGTCGTGGCCTGCTCGATGACGTGGTTGCGACAGGCGGTGGCCAACGCCTCGACACGGCCGAGCCGGCCGGCGATATCGGCGTTGAGCATGCGCAGTTCGCGGTCAAGCTGCTGACGCCGCACTGCAACCTCGGCCGTCATTGGGTTGTCGTCGGTCAACTCGTGCGCTGCCCGGTGCAGTTCGTCTAGGGCGGCGCTGATCTCCCTGCGACGCCCCATCAGGCCGGCGAGATCCCACAGCGACCGATCCAGCGGACCACGCGGATCCTCGTTTGAACCCAACCGGCCAAGCCGGGGCCAGTCGGCCAGGATCTGCTGTCGCGCAGCGACGGCCCGGCCGAACTCGTCGAAGTCACGGGGATCGGAGACCGTACGGCGCCGCCGTTCCACAGCGCGCCGGCAGCGGCGGCTGGCGACCACGTCGGTGAGCCTGGCGGCTACCAGTACCGGCACCGCCGCCAGCAGCGCCCAGCCGGTGCCCATCGTCGCCGTTGCGGCGGCGGCCGCAACGGTCGCGCTCGTCAGTTCGGCGACGATCAGCGGCCCCGAGTGCACCTGCGGGCGGGCCGGATCGCTACGCGATGGAGGAAAGCCACTGCCCCTCCACCGGGCCGCCCATTGCCGGTGGGCCACCCGCTGCTCGTCCAGCTCAGCCAGCCAGTAGGTCAGCGCACCACCAAGACCTGACCGGAAGGCCGTCAAAACATAGCCATGGAGTGGTCTCGCCTCGATGCCAAGCAGCCGAAAGCCTTCCCCGCAACTTCTGGTGCTGCTCCCCCAGCCGGTGACAACCCGGCTGCCCTGCCGTCCATCCCTACACGGTAAGCGGCCACACCGACACTCTTCTATGCCGACACTCAGGCTGAAGCGAGAAGGTCGCGCGCACATATCTGTAGGCCTGCTCGCAGCGTTCACCGGTTGCGGTTCTCGGTCGGTCGCTTTCGGGTGACATCGCTGACGCGACGGGTCGGGTCGTGTGCCAGCGGTCATCTGAACTCCGGATGGGCGGACGTCAGGATCCGGGTAGGCGGACGCGACGGCTCCGGCTGGCCGGACCGGCTGGTGACCGGGTGTTACGACGGCTACGGATGACGCGAAGTCCGCCTACGCAAACAGGGCCCGGCTATCTCGGGACCACCGCATCCGAGCGGCAATTCGTCGAGGCGTCCCTCGATGACCCAGGTGCGCTGCGGTTCCAATCCTCGCTCGGCCAGTGCCCGCACGTGCTGGTAGGTCAGCCGTTGCCGGCGGATTACCGCGTCAACGAGCCCGTCAACGGTGCTCAGGCCATATTCCTCGGCGAAGACCGCGATCCAGCGGGCGCGGTCCGGCGGTGCGGTGAAGCCGTGCCAGCGCATCGCGTGCGCGTCCTCGCGGAACGGTGCCACGTACTCCAAGTCATACGCCACGTCGTCGAGCGCGTCACCGGGGTAGGCGAAGTCGAAGTCCACCAGCCCAACCGGCGTCATGCCGTCCCATACGACGTTCCACGGCCCGAAGTCGCCGTGGCAGATGAGCTCATCCGGCCAGGCCGGCCGGTCGGTCAACGCCCAACAGGCCCCGTCCGGTGCGACGAACCCGGCGACCGCCTGGTGGTAGTCCCGCAGCAGCCGGGCCAGCGCGCCCGAAGGCCTGACTCGGGCACCACCCGCAGCCAGCCAGCCGCTCCCGACTCTCCAGGAATCCAGCCGAGCACCTCTTCGCCGTCGACCACGCTAACCGGCTTCGGTACCCGGGTGAACCCCACACCCCGTGCAGATTCTCCAGCAGCGCATGTACCGTCGGGGTCCACCATCCAGCAGGCCGGTACACCCGATCACCCAACACCGTGATCCGTTGCCGCGTCACCCCTCGACCGTAATCGTCGCCGCCGACCAGCCAACGCCCCGCGCGACCGGACCGGTGTCACCTGCGTACTTGCAAGAAGTTTCGCGCCCGTGTCCGCCCACCCGGAATCCCCCGCTGTCCGCTGGCAGTCGTGCACGGCCATGGTCGACTCCGTGCTGACACCGAACCCGGACCGGGAAGCCCGGATGATCGCCGTACCGACGCAACCCGATGCCGATGCGCTGGCCTGTTGGGCGTATCGCCGACCGGGAAGATCCGCGCGAGTTCGTACCGGTGGCGGTACCGGTACCGGCGGGTTGCGGTTCGTGAGTGTGGTCACCTGAGCTGGCCCCGGCTGGGACGTTTTTCTTCATGGATTCTGGCCCCGCCTGGGTGGTGATCACGGCCGGGTGGTGGGCGGCGTGTCGTCACGAATTGTGGCCCCACCCGTGGTTCGGATCTTTGCGTTGGTGTTGCCGGCGCGGGAGGTCCGGGAGTGGCGCGGTCGCGAGTGGAGCTGTTCGAGCAGATCAGGAACGACCGCCGGGTCGAGGGTTCGTCGATCCGGGAGCTGGCCGGCCGGCATCAGGTGCACCGGCGGACGGTCCGGCAGGCCCTGGCTTCGGCGGTGCCGCCGCCGCGGAAGGCATATCCCCATCGGCCGAGACCGGCGATCGACGCGTACGCATCGGTGATTGACGGGTGGCTGCTGGCCGACCGGCTGGTGCCGCGCAGGCAGCGGCATACTGCGCGGCGGGTCTGGCAGCGGCTGGTCGCTGAGCACGGCGCGGCCTTGTCGGAGGTGACGGTGTCACGGTATGTGGCCCGCCGCAAAGCCGAGCTCGGCCTGGACCGGCTCGAGGTGAGCGTGCCGCAGGCGCATCTGCCGGGCGCGGAGGCCGAGGTGGACTTCGGTGAGTTCCACGCGATGATCGCCGGGGTGCTGGTGAAGCTGTGGCTGTTTGTGCTGCGGCTGTCGTGCTCGGGCCGGGCGTTCCATGTTGCGTTCGCCACCCAGGCGTAGGAACCGTTCCTGGAAGGGCACGTGCTGGCGTTCGAGTATCTAGGCGCAGTGCCGGGCCGGATCCGCTACGACAACCTGAAACCGGCGGTAGTGCGGGTGCTGCGCGGCCGGGACCGCGCGGAGGCGGAGCGGTTCATCGCGCTGCGCTCGCATTACGGGTTTCGACTCGTTCCTCTGCATCCCGGGCAAGGCTGGCGCCCATGAGAAGGGCGGGGTGGAAGGCGAGATCGGCCGGTTCCGCCGCCGCCACCTGGTCCCCGTCCCGGCGGTGGCGTCGCTGGCCGCGCTGAACCAGCGGATCGCCGCGGCGGATCTGGTTGATGACGGCCGGGTGATCACCGGCCGGCCGGTCACCGTCGCCGCGGCGTTCGCCGCCGAGCAGCCCGCGATGCTGCCGCTGCCGGATGAGATGTTCGACCCGGCGCGGCGCCTGCAGGCACGGGTGGATAACCGGGCCCGGATCTGCGTGCGGCAGAACTACTACTCAGTCCCGGCCCGTTACGGCGGCCGCCGCGTCACGGTGCGGCTGTCGGCGATGAGCGTGCAGGTGCTGGACGGGCCGCAGGTCGTGGCCGTTCACGAGCGGGCAGCCGGGAAGTACTGCGAGGTCCTCACCCTCGACCATTACCTGGAGGTGCTGCGATACAAGCCCGGCGCGCTGCCCGGCGCGACCGCGCTGGCCCAGGCCAGGGCCGCCGGCGCGTTCACGCCCAGCCATCAGCGGTACTGCGACGCCGCCCGCCGCGCCCGCGGCGACGCGGCCGGGACCCGGGCGCTGACCGAGGTGCTGCTCGGCCACCGCACCCTGCCCTGCGCTGCGCTGACCGAAGCGATGGACCGGGCAGTCAGCTCGGGCGCCCTGGACCCGCAGTCCGTGCTCATCGACGCGCGCCGCCTGGCCGGCGCCCCGGTCGCGCCGGTCATCGCGATCGGCGCGCTGGCCCGCTACGACCGCCCCGCACCCGCCCTTACCGGTTACGACCAGCTGCTATCCCGGAGCACATGATGACTGGTATCTCCGATACCGCTGCCCTGGCCGCGATCGGCGCTGCCGCCCGCGAACTGAAACTGCCGACCGTCCGCGCCGACGCTGCCCGCCTCGCTGAGATCGCGGTCCGGGAACGGCAGACGCATCTGGCCTACCTCGCCGAGATTCTGTCCGCCGAGATCGATGACCGCACCGGACGCCGCCGGACCCGTCGCATCGCCGAAGCCAGATTCCCCCGCATCAAGCGGCTCGCCGACTTCAGCACTGACACGATCCCCGGCATCGCGGCCACCCTGGCCACGTTGGCAGCCGGGGCGTGGATCGACGCCGGCCAGCCCTTGGTTCTGCTCGGGGACTCCGGGACCGGCAAGACGCATCTGCTCATCGGACTCGGGCTGGCCGCGTGCGAGCAAGGCCGCCGGGTCCGCTACGCCACCACCGCTCAGCTCGTCAACGAGCTCGCTGAAGCCGCCGACAACCGGCAGCTGTCCCGCGTCGTGGCCCGATACGGCCGCCTCGACCTGCTGCTGCTCGACGAGCTCGGCTACGTCCAGCTCGACCCCCGCGGCGCCGAGCTGCTCTTCCAGATCGTCACCGAACGAGAGGAACGAGCCTGCATCGCCATCGGCACCAACCTGCCGTTCAGCGAATGGGGAACCGTCTTCCCCGACCCTCGCCTCGTCGCCGCCATCGTCGACCGCGTCACCTTCAACGCCCACATCCTCGAGACCGGCACTCAGTCCTACCGGCTCGCCACCAGCAAGACCAGCAGCCGCAAGCGAGCCAGCTAGCTGGGGGGTGAGGGTTTGACGCTGACCATTGACCGCTCACACGTGGGGGCACTGGACCTCGCCTGCGGGCTCCGCGGCGGGCCCTTTACGGCCTCCGCGACCCGGTGCCAGTACGACGGAGGCGCTCGCGGGCCTCACTCTCGGACAGTGAGGTGATGGGCTGCCCCACCGAGTGCTGATACTTGGCGTCGCAGGCCCTGGTCCAGACACCAGCCGCCCACGACCGTTCGAGCTCGTCGGCGCTGAACTCCCGGCCACGCGCATGGCAATACGCGACGAGGAACCGCTCAGTGTCCTCGACGGTGGCTAGCTTGTCCGCGCTGACGGTCGAATACAGCGCGGCAGCGAAGCCGACGAGGACGGCTTCGCTATCTGCGGTCATGCTGTCCCAGTCGTGCACCACCAGCAGCGCGTCTCCGCTCCAGCGCAGGTTGCCGGCCAGCCAGTCGCAGTGGCCGATCACGGCTTCGGACCCGCTGGCTCGCAGCCGGTCACGGGCACGGCGCCCGGCATCGTCGATCCACTCCGGGCCGGCCACCTCGTTGAGGTTGACGTCAGGGTCCTCGGGACACGGCCACAGTCCGTCCTCAGCGTGGTTCCAGGCCGCCCACGACGGCGCCGGGGCGAGCGTGGACACCTCAGCCGGCCGGGGGGCTAGCCTGATCAGCCGCGCGAACGCTTCAGCGAAGGCCCGGGCCGCGTGGTCCGCGCTCGGGAGCATGGCGCCGCCGGGGACGTAGGCCTCCGCGGTTGCGACGTCGTTACCAAAAGGGGCGGCGCCGGTCAGCGGCTGCGGGCACGGATAACCGGCCTGGAACACGCGGCGCTGGACTTCAACGCACGCCGCTATCCGCGGCGAGTCCGGACGAACCTTGACTACGACCTCGCGATCGTCAGCCAGCCGGAGCCCGATGACTGCCGAGACGTACCCCGATCTGAAGATCTCCTCCGCCGGCGGGCTGCCCAGGTGCTCCGTGCACCACTGGGCAAGGCGGGCAGGATCCACCGCACGCGCGCGAGGTGACATCTGAGCATCCTCACATGGACTGGTGATGCTGCGGCCCACCCTGCCGCCGCATCACCCCAGGCGACCCCACCAACCGTCAGCCCGCCCGACCATTCAGCGCGACGTCGCGTCAGCTCCGCCACCACAATCGCGGTCAACCAGCCGTCCATGCGGCCGATCATCACCCCAGGCCTTCAACCCTGCCCGGACCCTGGAGCCAACATTCATGACGACAAGTGGGGCCAGATCACTTGACGAGACGCACGTGGGAGTCTCCCGGCGACGGGTGTGGCGTGACCGACCGGAGCGTGTCGCGATCTTCGTGGAAGTTGAGGTGGAGGTCCCCCACCTGAGTCCTGCCTGGTGGTAGTTCTCGGGTGTATCCGCCAAGAAACGCCCGTAGGAAGGGGACCGTCCGTGAAGACCGTACCGAAGCTGCGCGTGGTGGCGCATGATGACGCACCTGGGATCGACCTGCCGGATCTGCCGGAGGAGGTCCGGGTCGCGCTGGCCGATGTTGCTGGGGTGGCCCGGGAGGGGCTGTTGGCGCTGAGCGTGGCCGCCGGGATGGCGGTGATGCAGGCGATGTTCGACGCGGAGGTCACTGCCGCGTGTGGGCCGAAGGGCAAGCATGATCCCGACCGCAGCGCGGTGCGTCACGGAGCCGGCCAGGGTTCGGTGGTGCTGGGTGGCCGGCGGTTGCCGGTGGCTCGGCCGCGGGCGCGTACCACAGTGGCAGTGAGGTCCCGCTGGCCTGCTACCGGCTGTTCGCCGCTGAGGACCAGCTCACGGCGGTGGTGATGGAGCGGATGTTGGCTGGGTTGGCGACCCGCCGGCATGTGGCGGCGGGCGAGCCGGTCGGGCAGGCCGTCGCGGAGCAGGCAACCGCGACGAGCCGTTCGGCGGTGAGCCGGCGGTTCATCGCGGCGACCAAGACCGCGCTGGCCGAGCTGTTGGCCCGGGACCTGAGTCCGTTGGACGTCAAGGTGTTGATGGTCGACGGGGAACACGTCGCCGAGCACCTGGCGGTGGTCGCCTTGGCGATCACCGCGGATGGCACGAAGGTGCCGGTCGGGCTGTGGGAAGGCTCGACCGAGAACGCCACCGTCGTCAAGGCGCTGCTGGCCGACCTGGTGGCACGCGGCCTGGACGCCACCGAGGGGTTGCTGGTCGTCATCGACGGCGCGAAGGCGCTGTCGGCAGCGGTGAGGGCCGTGTTCGGTGCCAACGCTGCGATTCAGCGTTGCACTGTCCACAAGAGACGAAACGTCGCCGACCACCTGCCCGAGGGTGAACGCGGCTGGGTCGACACCAAGCTTGGCAGGATCTTCGCCAACCCGGACGTCGCCGCTGGGCTACGCGACGCGAAAGCCCTCGCTACAGCGTTGGCGCGTAAGCACCCCGGCGCCGCCGCTTCACTGCGGGAGGGCCTGGAGGAGATGTTCACCGTGACCCGCCTCGGCATCACCGGCAGCCTCGCCCGCACCTTGACCACGTCGAACCCGATCGAGTCGATGATCTCGATCGCCCGTACCACCAACCGTAACGTCACCCACTGGCGCGACGGGCAGATGGTGCTGCGCTGGACCGCAGCGGGAATGCTCAACGCCCAACGCTCATTCCGCCGCGTGCGCGGCTTCAAGCAGATGCCCCAACTCGTGGCCGCGCTGCACCGACACACCCACCCGAACACCGCCCACCGACCCGAAACTGTCGGTGCAGCGGCCTAACATCAGACCGGATCTCCACCGAACTTCCACGAGATCCGTGACACCCTCCTGCCACCCTGCCCGATCGGTGCCGATGACTACGCGATGATGCCGCCTAATGCTGCTTCGACTGGCCTACCTCGGGGATGGCCAACGCCCTGGCGATGTTGCGGCAGCTGCCGATGAACGAGCGTGCCAAGGACACCGAAATCCTCGCCTGCGCACCAGATCATGGCTCCAACTCCTCGCCCTCGACGGCGACCTCGCCAAAGCCGAACCCAGACGACTGCGCTACCGACTGCTGCACACCGCCGCCCGCGTGACCCGCGGCCAACGCCGCCGCTGGCTACGCATCCCCGCCACCTGGCCCTGGGCCAACCAGCTCACCGCCGCGTTCGACCGGATCGCGGCCATCCCCGCACCCGGCTGACCACCGACAGCCCCAACCCCGACGACCGGAGGAACCAAGGAGACCACACCCACCGCCGCGACAGACGGCCCTCAACCACACCCACCAACCGAAAACATCGATCCAAGGCGATACAAAGCGGTGGATCAGGCCAGCTTGTCAGACTCGCGAATGATCAAGGTTAGCAGACGGTGGTATCGCTGGGCGGGTTGAAGCCATCTATGAGGGTCACGGACCGCACATCGTGGGGGTTGAACGGCGCGCCGAGTTCCGGTGCCGAATATTCGACCTGCATGTACTACATTCGGAGATCTTGGGGTAGTGGGTCTCCGCGTCGTCGGTAATGGCTGATCAGGGCCCGGGTTTGGTGAGCGCGTCGCCACAGGTCTCGAGCGATGGCGGCGGTGTGGTCGAGAGCGTCGCGGGCCAGGAT
>WNGB01004765.1_pt1 | contig 20492 bp, 7 predicted proteins | sample 5400681 | NCBI WGS metagenome assembly WNGB01 (sample SAMN13153367, study PRJNA577476) | soil metagenome | isolation source: 115 cm soil or saprolite under grassland replicate 2 | place: USA:California | collected 2016-06-15
GTGCTGCCGGTGACTGGCGGGTTGTGTGCGACTCCCAGTCGTAGCACAGCTACAGCGCCGGGCCCCCGCTAGGGTAGCTGTACCTTTCCATCGCCCCCGCTGTAGCTCGGAGCAGACGTGGCCCCACCGATTCCGATTCCACCTGACGTGCGGCAATGGCTGACTGGCACGTTCAAGTCCTGCAACGAGCGCGTTGCCGCCAAGGTGACGCGCATCCCAACCGGCCACGAGACGTCCCTGGATCTGACGTTCATCGAGCACTTTTCGGGGTTCTCGCTGCCCTTCCAGTTTCCATCTGGCTGGGTCGTCGAGATCAACACACACTACCTCGGCGGCGCCCGGCATTTCGCCGGATGGGAGATCGCCGACATCGGTCTGCTCGTCCAATTTCGGCAGAGCGGCCGTCTTGTCAGATCTAAGATTGCGCTCTTGCAATCAAAGCGCCTATACCCGGACGAGCAGGAATGGTCCGAGGACACCCCGACCGACTACGAGATCGGCTTTGCCCGGCTCTTCCAGGGAGACGACGAATGGGCATCTATCACCAAGCCTCGCCTATTTAGCTTTACCGACGTATCCTCCTACAAGGCACTCATTGTTGCTGATCACCAATACGCGGCTATCGCAGGCTACGAGTCACAGTTCGATATCCCGGTCTATTACCTTCTGTACCATCCGTGGCGGATCCCTTCCTCGACGGTCGTTCCCGTAGCGGGGGTCGTACCGCTTGATGGGCCATGTGAGGTCGGCTGCCGGGTCTTGCCGGCGCAACATATGCGCGCCGCGATGAACGGCCGACCTGACGGACACAAGCCTGGGTATGCGGAACTCCGCCTCCTACTTGCTGAGCCGTTCACTGCCGACGAAAATCAGGCAGGCTGGCGCCTAGAGCATTTCGTCGTCGACTTGCTACTTGAGTGCGAGACCGGCCACATCGCCGCCAGCCCTCAAGACCCTGGTCTCGAACGAATCTTCTACCGTCGCGGCGCGCCGATCGCCGCCGCGATCGCGATCACTATCGATGCACCGTAGTCCCGACAGGACGCGGCTATCGGAGCTATCGAGGAGCTGTCGCGGCCGGCGATGCAGCGACGAGGGGCGCGCGACGAAGAGATCGCGTCGGACACCTTCCGTAGCGGATCGTAGTGGCTACCCTTACCCACGATGATTCAGGTACCTATGGAGCCGCTGAGGCCGACCGACCCGGTGCGCGTCGGCGAGTTCGAGTTGGCTGCTCGGCTGGGGCAGGGCGGTATGGGCGAGGTGTACTTGGGGGTCTCGCCGACCGGGGACAAGGTCGCGGTCAAGATGATCAGATCGGACCTGGTCAGCGAGGAGCAGGTCCGGCAGCGGTTCGCCGCGGAGGTCGACAGCCTGAAGATGGTGTATGGGGCTCGGGTAGCCCGGTTCGAGGGCGCGGACCTTGACGCGGAGCCGGCCTGGCTGGCGACCGAGTACGTGCCCGGGCGAACCCTCTATCAGCACCTGGCGGCAGAGGGGCCGTTGGAGCCGCGGCTGGCGGCGATGCTTGGCGCGACGCTGGCCGAAGGGCTGGGCAAGATCCATGAGGTCGGTCTGCTGCACCGGGATTTGAAGCCACACAACATCTTGCTCGGGCCTGACGGCCCCAAGCTGATCGACTTCGGGTTGGCGGTGTTGCGCGAGCGCGACCATCAGCTGACCGAGTCGGGCATGGTGGTGGGCACGATTGCTTACATGTCGCCGGAGCAGGCGCGCGGCGAACGGGACCTCACTCCAGCCGCAGACGTCTATGCGTTGGGTGCGATCTTGATGTCGACGCTGACGGGCCGCAGCCTCTATGCTCCGGCCCGGGGATATGCGCTGCGGGATCGCATCATCGATCCGCACGACCACCCAGACATGGGGGGCGTTCCACTGCAGCTCGCGCCGCTGCTGGGCGCAATGCTCGCATTCGATCCGTCTGCCCGTCCGGTCGTCCCGGTGGTGCTGCATCGGCTGCTGAGCGTGGCGACCGCCGACGGTGCGACTGTGGAGCGCATGCGTCAGCTGCTGGTGGCAGACACCTACGTGGAACCCGGGCCAATCGTCGTGCCGGCGCGCGCAGCGGATCCGCGGGCGGACGACAGCGACCTGGAAACCGGCGCCCGGCCCGTGTCGGTGCCGCCGGCAAGCTCGCCAGCAAGATCGGCATCGCCTCACGCGTCGCACACGGCGCCGACCGGCGCGGCGACTGCCGCCGGGGCTGCGACCGCACCGCCGCCGGCAGACGTGGCGTGGTTGGTCGAGGACCTGCGTCACCGCTACGCCCGTACCGCACCGCTGTGAACCGACCACCTCCATTCGCGAATGGGAAGGCAGCCAGGTGACAGACCAGCAGGAACGGCAGTTCCCGCCGGGTGCGCGCATCCTGGTGCGCGACGAAGAGTGGTTGGTGCGCAATGCGAAGTACGTCGGCCCCGATGGCTGGATGATCAAGGCGATCGGGGTGTCGGAGTTCGTGCAAGACGAGTCGGCCACGTTCTTCGACCAGGTGGACCGGGTCGAGGTGTTACGGCCGGAGGACACCAAGCTGGTCGACGACGACTCGCCCCGATTTCGTCGTAGCCGGCTGTTCCTGGAGGCTGTGCTGCGCCGCACCCCGCTACCGCAGTCCGAGCGCCGGCTGGCGCTGGCCGACGGGTTCCTGCTCGACCGGTTGGGCTACCAGCAGCGTCCGGCCGAGCTGGCGTTGGCCGGGCTGCGTCCCCGGATCCTGCTAGCAGACGTGGTGGGCCTGGGTAAGACGCTGGAGATCGGGCTGACCTTGGCTGAGTTGATTCGCCGTGGGCGGGGCGAGCGGATCCTGGTGGTCACGCCAGCGCACGTGTTGGAGCAGTTCCAGCATGAGCTGTGGACCCGGTTTGCGATTCCGCTGGTACGGCTGGACTCGGTCGGCATTTCCCGGATCCAGCAGGAGATCCCGGCCGGCCGCAACCCGTTCACCTTCTTCAAACGGGTCATCATCTCCATCGACACCCTCAAGGACGTCGGGGCGTACGGCCACCACCTGGAGACGATCGAGTGGGACGCGGTAGTCATCGACGAGTCACACAACTTGATCAGCAGGACCAGTCTGCGCAACCAGCTCGCCCGGCAGCTGTCCGGTAGGACCGACGCGCTGCTGCTGGCCAGCGCCACCCCGCACAACGGCGACAAACGGTCTTTCGCCGAGTTGATCCGGCTGCTGGACCCGGCCGCGATCGCCGACCCGGACAACTACTCGGCCGCCGACATCGAGCACCTCTACTTACGCCGGACAAAGATCAGCCCGGAGGTGCGGGACCAGATCGGCGACCAGTGGGCTGACCGAGGTCCGTCGGTGCCGATCCACTGCCCGGCAACCCTTGCCGAAGAGAAGATCTTCGAGGAGCTGACCCAGATCTGGCTGGGTCGCGATGACCGCGGCGGGCACGACCGACAAGACAGACACGGCGATGCACCGGTGAGCCGCGAGCGCCGCCTGTTTCCGTACACCCTGCTCAAGTCGTTCCTGTCCTCCCACCGCGCGCTCCGGGAGACGATCGGCAACCGGCTGGGCAACAGCGACGGCGACGAGCGGGTCGCCTTGCTGCGGCTGCACGAGCTGGCCGACGCGATGTCCGATCAGGACTCGGCGAAGCTGGCCGAGCTGTTGCGTCAACTCATCGAGATCGGCGTCGGCCCCGGCGCCGAGACCCGGGTCGTGGTCTTCTCCGAGCGCGTCGCCACCCTCAAGTGGCTGGCCGAGGTGGTACCGACACGCCTCGGGTTCGCCGGGAAGGCCGCCACCGAGGCGGTACGGGTGCTGCACGGCGGACTGACCGACACCGAGCAGCAGGACGTCGTCAAGGACTTCTCGTTGCAGGACAGCAGCGTGCGCCTGCTGTTCACCGGCGATGTTGCCTCCGAGGGAGTCAACCTGCACCGGCAGTGCCACCACCTCATCCACTATGACCTGCCATGGAGCCTGATCCGCATCGAGCAGCGCAACGGCCGTATCGACCGGTACGGCCAGCGGCACCAGCCCCAGTTCCGGGCGTTGATCCTGACCTCGCAGGTGCCGGGCGCCAAGGACGACACCTCGGTGGCGGAGAAGCTGCTGGCCCGCGAGGAGGAGGCCCACCGCAGCCTCGGCAGCGTCGAGGCGGTTACAGGCGAGTACCTGCCCGACCGGGAAGAGCGGCGCCTGATCCAGGACCTGTTGGCCGGCAAGAGCGTCGAGGAGTCATTGGCCGCCGGTCCCGAGCCCGACGTGCTCGCCGACCTGCTGGCTGAGGTGGGCGCGGCACCCCCCAGCCAGCAGCCGGCCCATGCGCCGAAACGGACGCTGTTCACCTCAACCGAGGCATTCGTCGAGGAGGTGTTGCGGGAGGTTTTCGGCTCACCCGAGGACAGGCTTAACCTCCGCCACGAGGACAGCCTGCTCGCGTTTGACGCCCCGGACGACCTGGAACACCGGTTGGCGGACCTGCCTCGCCCGTACCTGAACGCCCTGCGCACCGATGACCGCAAGCTGCGGCTCAAGCTCACCTTCGACCGCGACCTCGCCGAACGCAAGCTGGAGGAGGCCCGCAAGCGAAAGCAGAACAAGGAAGGCGGACTTCAGGCCGCGGCCTGGCCCGACATCGCCTACCTGTCCGACATCCATCCGGTGGTGGAGTGGCTGGTCGACAAGGTGCTAGTACGACTGGGCCGCCAGGAGGCACCGGTACTGCTCGCCGCGGTCAACGCGCCGGTTTTCCTGGTCCAAGGCGTCTACTGCAACCGGCTCGGCCAGCCCACGGTGGTGGAGTGGATGGCCGTCTCCGGACTGCCGGACAGCCCGGTCATACACCAGATGAAGGACATCCTGGACGACGCGGGAGTTGGCCCGCAGATGGCCAACCCCAACCGGGCGGTGCCCCTCGATGACCTGGAGAAGCTGATACCGGCGGCAATCGACGCCGCCCGTGTCCATCTGGAGCGGCAGCGATTCGATTGGGATGACCGCATCGCCGAGCCGCTGAACAGCTATCGACAGCGGCTGGAGCGCTGGGAGCAGCGGAGCCTGCTCACCGACGAGATGATCGCGCCGCAGCGCGCTCGTATGAAGCACAAGGTTGCCGCCACCGCAAAGGAACAGCGTGACCTGGTTGACCTGCTGGAGACCGCAGGAGACCCGTTGCTGCGCCTGCTCGCTGTGCTGGAGGCGGCATGAGCTTCGACGCGTTGACCAACCGCGGCGAGTATCTGTCGGCGCATTACCTGGTCGAGGTGCTACCCGGCGAGCTGAAGAAGAAGGGTGGGCTGCTCTCACGCTGGGACGCCGACGAGAAGGGCGGGCGGGTCACCCCGCGCGCCGGTATCCGGGCGGCGCGCCGCGCGTACTTCGCGGCCAAGGCTGACCTCGCCGGCGTCGGCGCCGACGATCCGGACCGGGAGAAGAAGCTGCGCGAGCTGCACGGCGAGGTAGCGCGCGCCCTGGGCTTCACCACCCGGCCTGACCAGCTGACGGTCGAGCGGGCCGGCAGGCGGTACGCCGTGCCGGTTGCCCACGCCGAGCCGGGCATCGTCGTCGTGGAGTGCGGCTGGGCCACCGATACCGATGCCGCGTTCGATCCCGAGAGCGGCGGTTGGCTGCTCGACCCGGTCATCCTGGACTCCCGGGAACGCATCGAGACGGGCACGAAACTCGTCTCGTTTCTCTTCGCCGCCGATGAGCAACCACCCCGGTACGTGCTGATTCTCGCCGGTGCGGTGGTCGTTCTCGCCGACCGGCTCACCTGGGGTGAGGGCCGGTACTTGGCAGTCAGCCTGGACGTCGCGTACGGCCGCAACGACACCCGACCCGCTGGGGAACTCGACGTGGTCGCCGCGTTGTTCGGCGCCGACTCCCTGCGACCGCCGGTTGAGGGCGGCACCGAGCCGCTCGCCGAGCTGGTCGCCGGCTCCCGCCAACACGCTGTCGGCGTCTCCACCGAACTGCGGGAGGGGTTGCGCCAATCGGTCGAGCTGATCGCCAACGCGGTGCTCGACCGCATTCGGGAGGCCGGATACCGGCCTGAACAGATCATGGATCCAGCGGAGCTGGCCCGCCAGCTCGGCCGGGAGGCGCTGCGCTACCTCTACCGGATCCTGTTCCTGCTCTACGCCGAGGCCCGGCCCGACCTGGGCGTGCTGCCGGTGGACAACCCGCAGTACGCCGAGGGGTACAGCCTCGCCCGGTTAGGCGATTTGATCTCCCGCAATCTGGTCGGCGAGCAGGCCCGCCGACGGTTCCACCTGTACGAGTCACTGGACCTGCTGTTCACCATGGTCAACAAAGGGCACAATCCGCGCAGGCCGCAGCCGTCAGAAGCGAACGATCGGCCCAGCGAGCAGGAGAGCATCCGGTTCGAGCCGCTGAAGTCGGATCTGTTCCAGCCGGAGGCCATCGAACTGATCGGCCGACGGCTCCCACAGCCGGGCCACGATCCCGACGACCCCTCCACACCGAGGCTCGATACCCGCCTGCGCAATGCCACCCTCTATGACGTGCTGCGGCTGCTCATGCTCACCAAGGGCAAGAAAAAGCAGCGTGGCGGGTTCATCTCCTACGCCCAACTCGGGATCAACCAGCTTGGCGCCGTCTACGAAGGGCTGATGTCCTACACCGGGTTCATCGCCGCCGAAGAGTTGTACGAGGTCGCTGAGGGCGGTGATCCCAAGGACGGCAGCTGGATGATCCCAGCCTCCAAAGTCGACGACTACCCCGACGAGGTCTTCGTCCGCAGCCTCGACGAGGACGGGCGCCGCACCGGAGTGCGGGTGCGATACCCGGCCGGCTCGTTCGTCTACCGGCTCGCGGGCCGCGACCGCCAAACCAGCGCCTCCTATTACACTCGGCTTTCGCACTTTTGGTGATGGGTCGGCGGCTGGTGTGACACGCAAGGCGACCTGCGGTTTCATGATCTTGAGGTGAGATGACGGAAGCATCGACGGTGCTTGCACCACTGCCGTTGCCGAAAGTGATCCGTCGATGCTTCCAGGAGCCAGCCTACCCATCTCGCTGCGCCGGTTGTTGGACGCCTTCACTTGGTGTTTCACCACGCCGACGTTCGAGGTCTTCCACGCGATGGTCATCGGGCTGGTCGCGCAGACCGGACAACGCACGGTCTGTGGGATGCTCACCGGGGCCGGGCTGGCGACCACCTGGTCGCATCACCGGGCCCACCGGTTCTTCTCCGCCGCCCGCTGGCAGATCGACCAGATCGGTCTGACCGCCCTTGACCTGGTCCTGACCCACCTGACCGCCGACGGGGCGGAGTTGTTGCTGGCCGTCGACGACACGGCGCACCGCCGTCGGGGCAAGAAGGTCCACGGCGCCGGGTGGATCCATGACGGCTCCGCGCCCGCCCGTAACAAGCTGGCGTTCGGCCACCGCTGGGTGGTCGTCGGGATCATCGTGCGGGTGCCGTTCATGTCGCGACCGTTGTGCCTACCGGTGCTGTGCCGGCGGTGGCAGGGCAAAGGCACCGCCTCGACCGTCGACCTCGCCGCGCAGATGGTCACGACCATCGCCACACGGGTACCAGGCCGGCGTATCCACGTGGTCGCCGACGCCGCGTACCACGGCAAGGCCCTACGAGACCTGCCCGCCGAGGTCACCTGGACCACCCGGCTACCCCGCAACGCCGTGCTGTATCACCGAGCCCCGAAACCTACCGGCAAACGCGGCCGGCCACGACTCAAAGGCGACCGGATCGGCACCCCCGCCCAGGCCGCTGCGCACGCAGTGTGGCAGACGACGACCGTGAACCGATACGGACGCACCGACACCGTGAACATCGCCGTGCTCGACTGCCTCTGGTACGGGGTGTTCGGGCCCGAACCGGTACGGATGATCCTCATCCGCGACCGGGACACCGGACCGATGCTGGCCCTGATCACCACAGACCCGACCATCACCCCCGACGACCTGGTGACCCGCTACGCGGCCCGGTGGGCGATCGAGGTGACGTTCTTCGACACCCGGCAAACCCTCGGAGTCGGCCAGGCCCGAAACCGCACCGCGCAAGCGGTGAACCGCACCTGGGCGTTCGGCATGTACACCTACACCCTCGTCGTGCTCTGGTACACGGTGCACGGCTACCAGCCAGGGACCGTCACCGACCGCCGCGTCCAGGCACCGTGGTACCTGTCGAAGACCGACCCATCGTTCGCTGACATGCTCACCACACTGCGACGCACTCTCATCGCGGCGCGTTTTATGGGCTCTCGCCCAGCTCAACCCACCAACGCAGAAATCCGTCAGGTCCAGCAAGCATGGGCGCTCGCAGCCGCATAGACGCGAAAGTCGAGATTACACCCCACCGTCGTTAACCGAGACGACCGTCCAGCTCGCGCTGCGGTACCGGCTCGACCAGAATGGCGCCACTCCGGCTCGGGAGTTGCTGGACTGGACCATCTGCGAACCGGCGCTCGGCTCCGGTGCCTTCCTCAACGAAGCCATCAACCAGGTCGCCGCCGAGTACCTGCGCCGCCGACAGGCCGAGCTGGGCGACAGCCTGGACCCCGAGCGATACGCCATCGAGCTACAGAAGGTCAAAGCGTACATCGCCTTGCATAACTGCTACGGCGTCGACCTTAACGCCACTGCGGTGGAGCTGGCCGAGGTGTCGCTGTGGCTCAACGTGATGCATGCCGGACTGCAGGCGCCGTGGTTTGGTCTGCACCTGCGCCGCGGCACCTCACTCATCGGTGCCGGCCGACGCATCTACCACCGCGACCTGCTGGCCGGCAAGCAGTGGCTGACCACGGCGCCGGACAACCATCCGCTCCACGACGGCGGGCTACCCGACGGCGCGGTCCATCACTTCCTGCTGCCAGCCCACGGCTGGGGCGCTGCCGCCGCAGTACGAGAGGCAAAAGACCTCGCCCCGGACGACGCCAAACGGCTGGCCGACTGGCGCTCGGCGATCCTCAAGGCGCCGTCGACCAAACGCAAGCAGGGGCACAAGCTCACCCAGACGCAGCGGCTACATGCCCTCGCCCGCCGCGTCGAGTACCTGTGGGACCTGGTCCGGCAGCGTCTGGAGATCTCCGAACGGGAGATCCGCCGCGACATCGCGGTGTGGGGCACCGATGATCTGCCCCCGGTCACTGGGGCGGTACCCCGCGAGAAGATCCTCAGAGACCTGACCGTTGAAGGCACGCCGTACTGGCGGCTGAAGACACTGATGGACGTCTGGTGCGCGCTGTGGTTTTGGCCACTCGACAGGGCCGACCTCCTCGACGGCTCCTCCGCCGAGTACGCCACCCCGGCCAGCACCGTAACCCACGTGGAAAACAAGCCGGTGTACGAGGAGACACCCGGCGACGCGCAAGTCTGGGAAACACTGACACTCTTCGACACCGGCCAGCCCGAGCAGCTCGCGCTACCGCTGCCCAGCACAACACGGCGGATGGTGGGCACCCGCAAGGCGACCATCATCGAACAACTGGCCAGAGCGGTTCCTCTTGCCGACCTGGACAACTGGCTCGACTTTGCCGACGCACTCATCGGGCGGGTGGACATCCCCGAAGACTCCCTGATGGCGCGGTTCATGTCGCTGCCAGATCTCGAAGAGCACGAGGATGCGCTACCGGCCCTGATGGGCATGGACGAACCATACCGGCTCACCCAGCGGTTCCCATGGCTCCTCACCGCCGCGAGCATCGCCGACCAGCAGGGCTTCTTCCACTGGGAGCTGACCTTCGCCCAAGCCTTCACCAATGGCGGGTTCGACCTTCAGGTCGGCAACCCGCCGTGGGTGCGTCCCCGGTGGGACGAGGGTGCGATCCTCGCTGAACGGGAACCATGGTTCAAGCTGTCTGACAACCCTCCCGTGGAGGTGTGGCGCGAACGCAAGGCCACCCAACTGGCGGGTAAGGCAGCCCGGCTCGACTTCCTCGCCGAGTTGGCTAGGAACACCAGCACGGTCGCGTTCCTCGGCTCGGCCGCCACCTATCCGCTGCTAGCCGGCACCCAGCCAGATCTGTACCGGGCGTTCATGTGCCGGGCCTGGGGCAACCTCACGTCCCCGGGCACCGCTGGGCTGATCCATCCGGATACTCACTTCACCGGCGCTCACGAGGGTCCGCTGCGTGCAGCCGCATATCGGCACCTGCGTCTTCATGGACACTTCCAGAATCGTCGACTGATCTTTCCCGATGTGGACTGGAACAAACAGTTCGGCGTGCACATCTACGGAAGGCCGCGGACGCTCGGGTTCGACCACATGTGTTGGCTGTTCGACGCGAGCGTCATCGCCGGCTCGCTTGGCCACGACGGTGCCGGTGATGCGCCCAAGATCAAGCACCAGGGGTACTGGGATCTACGCCCGCACCGGGCTCGGCTAATCCGTGTGGACGAGCACGTCCTCGCCGACTGGCGGCGCATCTCGGGGGAGACCGACGTGCCGGTGGAACAGACCAGGCTCCTGTACCCGGTGTCGAGCTTTGAGCAGTCGGCGATATCGGCGCTCGCCGGCTGGAGCCCTCGTCTCGCCGCGTTCAACCCGTCAATCAGTCGTGGCCACGATGAGTCCCTTGCGAAGCAGACAGGGCTGATCCGCGCCGAATTCGCTGCACCCACCGACTGGCGTGACGTCGTCCTCCGCGGACTACAGTTCCTGATCGCGACGCCGTTCGCCAAGCAGCCGCCACGCACAGGCCGTTCAGATCGACCAGTCAGCCTTATGACGTTGCCCGCCGACGCAGTGCCTACCACCGACTACGTCCGCGCCTGCGACCTCGACCGTTACCGGACGGCCCAGGATCTCTGGGTCGACCACCGCAGACTGGCCGACCTGAACGCCTCGCCGGCGGCCGTCGAGACCGCTCGCGCGGACCTCCGCGCCGCGACGGGGCAGGAGCCCGACGACACTGGCCGTCGACGCGTATCTGCGCAGGGTCGCCAGTCGACCCTATACCGACTTCTACCGAGTGGCATGGCGGGAGATGGTCCCCGCTTCAACGGAGCGGAGTCTCTTCCCGGCCCTCCTGCCACCCGGTCCGGCGCACATTCACGGCGTCCGCACAATGGCGCTCGCGGATAACCGGCATGCGGCACTTGTGGCCGGGTTCTGGTCCGCGCTTCCGCTCGACTACGCACTCCGCATCGTAGGACGCGGCCACCTGGACGTGGCCGACGCCAAGACGATGCCCGTACCGCACAACGATCATCCGCTGGTGTCGGCGCTGTTGTTGAGGACCTTGCGGTTGAACTGTCTTACCAATGCGTACGCCGATCTGTGGTTAGAGCTGTACGACCCGGCATGGCCGCAGGTCGACGGCTGGGCAGGTGGCTGGCCAGCGCTGGATCCCCTCGGTGCGGTCGGGCCGTCCTGGGAGCCGGGCATACCACTGCGAACCGAGCGCGAGCGGCGGGCCGCATTGGTGGAGCTCGACGCGCTGGTCGCGGTATGGCTCGGCATCGGCGCTGAAGAGCTTGTGACGCTTTACCTGTCGCGCTTTCCGCAGTTGGTCGACTACGAGTCGGAGATGTGGTTCGACGCGGACGGTCGGAGGATCGCCGCGAAGTTCGACCAGTGGGGTCACGGACAGACAAAGGAGCACTACGTTCAGCTGATGGCCTACCTGGAGGATCCGGATGGAAGCCCGGTACCGGAGGGCTACCGGGCGCCGTTCTACAAGGCCGACCGGGAGGCGGAGATGCGGCAGGCGCATGAGGTGTTTAGCGCTCGGTTGCGCGCGGCAGTTGACGCGGGGTGGCGGCCGTGAGGCCGACACTGGCTGCCGACGGTGTTCGGCGTGCTCTGACCGAGTATCTGGCCACCACGTTCGCGTTGGCCGACGCCAATGTCCGGGACGGGTTGGCGGCGTTTCTGAACCACCGGGAGCAGGGCATCTTCCGCGGGCCGTATCTGCGCATCCGCACGCCGTTCCGGCTCGCGGACGGCGACTGGCGCCGGCACCTGGAGTGGTATCCCGACGGTTTCCCACACCCGTACGTGCACCAGGCGCGGGCGTTCGCGCGGCTGTCCACGCTGTACGGCCCCGCGAAGCCGACTCTGGTGACCACGGGCACGGGCTCGGGCAAGACCGAGTCGTTTCTGTTTCCGATCCTGGATCATTGCCGGCGGGCGGTGCGGCAGGGGCGGGGCGGGATCAAGGCGGTCCTGCTATACCCGATGAACGCGTTGGCCACCGACCAGGCTCAGCGGATCAACGACCTGCTGGAGCGGCCGGAGCTGAGCGGGGTGACGGCGGGCCTGTACATCGGGGACGTGGCGGCAGTGCCGGTGCCTTACCCGCGGGTGATGACCAAGCGGTCGGAGATCCGGCAGAGCCCGCCGGACATTCTCATCACCAACTACAAGATGCTCGACCTGCTGCTGCTGCGCGGCGACGACGTGCCGCTGTGGGAGGACGCCGAGCTGGCGTACGTGGTGTTGGACGAGTTCCACACCTATGACGGTGCGCAGGGCAGCGACGTGGCGATGCTGCTGCGGCGGTTGGCCGCCGCCACCGGGCAGGGCGAACCGGGTCGCCCGCTGGGCCGGATTTGCCCCGTGGCGACCTCGGCCACCCTTGGAGCAGGGCCCGAGGTCGATGGTGGGCGGGCGCTGCGCCTGGTTGCGGGCCAGGTCTTCGGGACCGAGTTCGACGCGGACTCGGTGGTGAGCGAGAACCGGTACGCCGCGGCGGAGTTCATCGGCGACATCGACTACGGGCTGCCGCTGCCCGACCCCGCTGAGCTGGCCGAGATACCTGATCCGGCACGGGACCCGTCAGCGATGGCGCTGGTCGCCCAGGCCGTCCTCGGCCCCGCCGGCGACACCGACCAGGTCCGGGTGGGACGACTGCTGCGCCGGCACCCGCTGACCAAGGCGGTGCTGGAGGTGCTGGGCCACGAGCCGCGCCTGCTCGGTGACATCCTGGACGAGCTGCCGCGCAAGAACGCCTACGGCTGGGGCAGCACGCTGCGCAGCCGACCCGAGCAGGCTGTGGCGGCGCTGGCCCGGTTCGTGGCGTTGCTGTCGACGGCACACGACCCGGCTGACCCTGACCGCCCACTGCTGCACGTCGAAACGCATCTGTGGGTGCGATCGGTGAGCCGGCTCCTGCGGGCGGTTGCAACGCAGCCGGCGTTCGGTTGGTACGGGGAGCCGCCGCGCGACCCGGAGGTCGGCCCGGACGCCGACGTGTCCGAGGTGGATCTCGTGGTGGCGGACAAGCGGCAGACGCTGCTGCCGGCCGTCTCGTGTCGCCACTGTGGACGGTCGGGGTGGGCGGCGTTCTCGCCAGAGCGCGATCCGCAGGAACTGGACCCGGACCCGGACCGGATCTACCGAGCCAGCGTTGGGCGGGACAAGCGGCGGGTGCGTGCCCTGATCGCCGCCACTTCCCGCGAGATCGGCCGGGCGGGCGCTGGGATGCTGGTGTTGGATGCGGCCCGGTGTCGGGTGCGCCCGTTCGACCCGGTCGCGGACGCTGGCGGGGTGGGCGACGCGGTGGTCGTGCTTGCGGATCTGACCGACGATCGGGGCGCGGCGGTCGACCGGTGCCCGGCGTGCGGAATCGAGCAGGGTATCCGCTTCCTCGGCGCCGGCCTGGCCACGCTGGCCTCGGTGGGGGTCACCGAGTTGTTCACCGGCGGGGAGCTGACCGGGGCTGAACGCAAGACGCTGCTGTTCAACGACTCCGTGCAGGACGCCGCTCATCGGGCCGGGTTCGTGGCGAACCGCTCGTACACGTTCTCGCTGCGCGCCCTGCTCACTGCCCAGATGGAAGCGGGCGTGCCGGTTGGCCTCAACGACCTGATCGCCGACGTGATCGGTGCAGCGACCGACCCCGCAACGCTGGCCGCGGTTGTGCCGCCGGACCTGCACGACCAGCCGGGCGTGGACGCGTTGCTGGCCGGTGAACACGCCGGCGGTCGTGCCACCTGGGAGTTGATCGGCGAGCGGCTGGCGTTCGCCACGGTCCTGGAGTTCGGCCTGCGGTCGCGGCTGGGGCGCACCCTGGAGCTGACCCGGACCGCCGCCGCCGAGGTGATCCTCGACGACCCGGCCACGGTCGCGGCACTGTGCCGGGACGTGCTGCTGCGCGGGCAGGCAGGGCTCGCCGAGCTGCCCGACGACGCCCGACTTGCGACGTTCGTGCGTGGATTGGCGGAGAGGCTGCGGCTGCGGGGAGCGGTCAAGCACAGCTGGCTGGCCGGCTACCTGGCCTCGGCGGGGCGGCGGTGGCAGGTGTGGCGGGGCCGTCCGGAGGGGATGCCGCCGTTCCCGTTCGGGGTGTCCCCGCCGGCGTTCCTGCTGACCGCGCCGAGGGGCCGCAGCGAGTTCGACGTGCTGGCCAGACCGGGCAGCTGGTATCAGGACTGGGCGATGCGCTGCCTGGGGCTGACCCGAGAGGCAGCCACCGACTATCTGCTGCGGCTACTGCCGGTGTTGGCCGGGGCGGGCGTGCTGGCGGGCCGGACCGCCGACGACGGCGCCACCATGGTGTACGGGCTGCAGCCAGGCCACATCCGGGTGACCCGGCTGGGCGACGACCAGGCGGTCGCGGCTGGGATCCGCTGCGACACCTGCGCCTGGACCCAAACCGTGCGCCCGGATCAGGTGGCGACATGGGCCGGTCAGCCGTGCCGGCAGTACCGCTGTCCTGGCAGGCTGGGCGCCGCCCGCGACGAGACCGTCCGAAGCGACTACTACCGCCGGCTGTACACCGAGGGCGGGGTGTACCGCGTGGTCACCGGCGAGCACACCGGCCTGCTGACCCGGGCGCAACGTGAAACCGTGGAGAAGGCGTTCCGCGACGGCGCCCGCTACAGCGATCCGAACGTGCTGTCGTGCACTCCCACGCTGGAGATGGGTATCGACATCGGTGACCTGTCCGCAGTGCTGCTGGCGTCGCTGCCGCCCGGGCCGGCCAACTATGTACAGCGCACCGGTCGGGCAGGCCGCCGAACCGGCAACGCGTTCGTGCTCACTCTGGTCGGGCGCACCCAGCGCGAGCTGTACTACCTGCCCGAGCCACGCGACATGATCGCCGGGGAGATCCTTCCGCCAGGCTGCTTCCTGTCCGCGGCGGAGATCCTGCGCCGGCAGTACCTGGCGCACCTGGTCGACCTGGCCGCGCGCGGCCGCCTACCCGGGGTGCTGCCCTTGCCGCAGCGAGCCTCAGCGCTGTTCGGATTGTCCGGCTGGCTGCGCAGCCTCGCCGACGCCGGCCTGCACGACGGGCAGCGACTGGTCCAGCAGTTCCTGGCGCTGTTTCCCGACGGGGTCAGCGAGCAGGCGGCGGACCAGTTGCGGGAGTTCGCCACGACCCGCCTGGGCGAAGCCGTTACCACGGCCGAGCAGGCGTGGGACGACCGCCTCGACGAGTTACGCCGCCGGCTCGCGGCGATCGATGCTGCGGCGGCGGCGCTGATCACATCAGACCCGGACCAGGCACGGGAGCGGCGCATGCTCCGCGCGGAGCGACGGGCGGTCGCCGCGCGGATCGGTACGATCGGCCGGGCAGGCGCCCACGGCACGCTGGTGGAGTTCGGGCTGTTGCCCAACTATGCGCTCATCGACACCCGCACCACACTGGAGGCCACCCTCACCTGGGAAGATCTGGCCGCCGTCGATGAGGACCGGCGTTTCCACAGCGAGCTGCGCGAGTACCCGCGCCCGGCCCGCCAAGCGCTGGCCGAGATCGCCCCCGGCAGCAGCTATTACGTGCGCGGCTACCAGCATCAGGTGACCGGGTTGGACGTCGGCTCACCCGACCGCCCGGCGTGGCAGCGGTGGCGGATCTGCCCGTCCTGCGGGTATGTGCGCACCATCCGGGTCGAGGAAGACACCAGCGCATGTCCGCGTTGCGGCAGCGCCGCGATCGCGGACGCCGGCTGCGTGTTCAAGGTGCTGGTGCCGAGCCGCGTCATCGCCCGCGACCGGCGCGATGACGCCCGCATCCGCGACGACACCGAGGAGCGGGAGATCCGCCCCTACGTCATCGTCCCCGCCGTCGACATCGACCCTGCCCACATCGACAGCTCCTGGCGGCACCGCAATGTCACCTTCGGTGTCGACTACACCCGCCGCGCCGTCGTGCGCCACTTCAACCTGGGCGCGGCCCGCTACGACCGGCCGCCCGGCGATCGATTCGCCGGTGTGGACGTTCGACTCAACCCGTTCTACGCCTGCACGGCCTGCGGCGGCACCACCATCGACGGCCCTCCCGCCGTCTCGGCGGCGCTGATCGGCGCGGGATCGGGCAGCGCCACCATCCCCGCGGCCGAGCACCACCGGCCGTGGTGCCCGCACCGCCGTTCCCCGCACACCGCTGCCCACGTCGACCTGGTTCTCGCCCACGAGCTGCACACCGAGGCGCTGCGCATCCTTGTCCCGGCCGTCACCGCCTACGTCGAAGAGCGGCTGGTGTCCTTCGCCGCGGCGCTGCGGTTGGGCATCGCCGTCCAGTACGGCGGCGACCCCGATCACCTGCGCGTCGTGCGGGCGTTCATGCCGGATCCGGGCACCTCCGCTACCCGCCAGTTCGTGGTGATTTACGACGTCCAGCCCGGCGGTACCGGCTACCTGCACCGGCTGTCCGACTCGGATAGCTTCCGGCAAGTGCTGCAGGCGGCCGAGTCCGCCGTTGCGGGCTGCGGCTGCGTGCACGAAGGAAAGCCGGCCTGTCACCGGTGCCTGCTGCGCTTCGCCCGCGACGCCGACTTCGGTCTGACGAGCAGGGCCGAAGCACTGGCGATGCTGCGCGAACTCCTCGGTGACTGGAACGTGCAGGCCGGGACACGCACCGACGAGATCTCCCTGTTCGATCAGGTGGAAAGCGAGCTGGAAGCGCGGTTCCTGCAAGCGCTGCTGGACTGGGGTACCCGCCCCGACACTCCAGCCAGCATCACCCGCAGCGTCGACGACAACGGGGTACGCACCGCGGACCTGCGGCTGCAGGCGCCCGACGGGCGGGTCACCCACTGGCACATGCGCCTGCAGAACACCATTCGCGGCACCCGCCCCGATGTGCTGTTCCAGCGCCTGGACGCCGCGCCGCTGCAAGTCGCTGTCTACCTCGACGGCTACCGCTACCACGCCGCTCCCGAAGTCAACCGGCTCGCCGACGACGCGGACAAGCGGGCCCGGCTACGTGCCCACGGCGTACACGTCTTCCAGCTCACCTGGGATGACGTGGAAGCCTGGTGCGGGGCACGACCGACCCAGCCGCCGGTCTGGCCGCCCTACCTTGGGCTGGCCCAGCAGGCGGCCCGTGACCTCTATCGACAACTGACCAGCCGCGACGGCCAAGAACTCAATACCCGCGTCTGGGTCAACCCCATCAACATGTTGCTGAGCTTCCTGGCCGACCCCGATGCCCACCTGTGGCGCCAGCGCGCCGAGGCAGCCCTGGCCGGCATGCTCAGACAACCCGCAGACACCACGACAGCCGACTCCGCCGGAATCAGCGCGCAGATCCGCGCGGCAGTACGCGGCCAGCCGCTGCCGCCGGCGATCCCCGGCGGCATCACGCTGATCCGCGCCGTCGACCACAACGACCTGCCCGTGACCCTCCTCGTCGACGGACGAACCCCCGGCCGCCGCACCTGGTCGGCGCTGACCGTGATCGACGACCGAGCCGCAACCATCACCGGCGACGAAGCGACCCAGGCCGCACACCGAAGGCGCTGGGCGGCGTGGCTCTACTGGGGCAACATCCTCCAGTTCCTCACCGAAGGCGGCGGTGACGGCGCCCAGCTCGCCTACACCGCCCTCGATGCGCTCGACCCGGTCGAGCTGGCGGTCAGCGACGGTACCGGGTTGCTGTCCGCACAGCGGGCGCTGCCGCTGGATGAGCAGACCGCAACCTGGCTGGGCCGAACACCGCAGGCCCCACCGCCGACGCTCGCGGCGGTAACGGTGGAGTCCGACATCGACCCGCGCTGGCGGCGGATCCTGGAACTGATCGACCCGGAAGAGACCGGACTGCAGACGCTGGCACAGGAATTGGCCGCCCAGGACGTCCCGGCGCCCGTCCTCGGCTATGAGCTGGACGACCAAGGCTGGCCCGCCGAGCTGGCCTGGCCGGCCAGCCGCATCGCGGTGGTGTTGTCCGCTCGGCCGGGCCCAGAGACCGACCTAGAGGCTGCCGACCGGGACCAGGCGTACGCCGTGGCCGGCTGGGACGCCCGGACAGCCACGCAATGGACCTGCGACGAGCTGGCCAGCCGGCTCCTACAGACCAGCGCATCATCGGTGGAGGCGCACAGATGAGCGAACAGACAGGCGCGACCCTGCGGATCTTGGACCGGGCCGACAAGGAGATCCTCAAGCTGTCACGCATCGATAAGGGCGCCGTCTACGAATTCCAGCACAAGTTCCGGCAGAACCCCGACAACCCCGGGCTTGATCTCAAGCCCCTCAAAGGCGACTCACGCCTGTACGCCGCTCGCATCACCCGCGAGTACCGGGCGCTCCTTCTACATGTCGGCGGCCAGGACTACCTGCTGGTATCGGTCAGGCATCGCAAGGACGTCTACGACAACCTCGACCGCTACTCCTACCAGATCAACCGGGTCACCGGCGGCATCGAAGTAGTCGACCTGTCCGCAGTCGGCGACAGCGTCGTCGGCCGACTCCTGCCGCCGGCCCAGGATGCGCCCACACCCGCCGTCACACCCGGGCCGCCCAAGGCAGTGCCTGCGCCGGACCTGACCAAGCCCGAACCGGCCCCCGCACTGTTCGGCCCGTTCGGCGAGGAACAGCTTCTGCAGTTGGGCGTGGCCGAGTCCCTGCTCCCGCTCATCATGAAGATCACAACAGTGGACGAACTGCTCGGCCTCGTCGAGCACGCACCGCAACTGACCAACGACGTGCTGCTCGCCCTGCACGACGGCAAGAGCATCGACGAGGTGCTGGAACAAGTCACCGCCCCGGTGCGCACCGAGGAGCCGATCGACCCCGACGACTACGCCGCAGCGGTACGCCGACCAGCCACCCCCGTCACCACCGACGACGCCGCCCTAGCCGCGATCCTCGACGAGTCCTTCGCCCGCTGGCAGGTATTCCTACACCCGACCCAGCGCCGACTCGTCGAACGTCACTACAACGGCCCCGCCCGCGTCGGCGGCGGGCCCGGCACAGGAAAGACGATCGTGGCATTGCACCGCACCAAGTACCTCGCCGAACGGCTCCCGCCCGGCAAGGACCGCCCCATCCTGCTGACCACCTTCAACCGCAACCTCGCCGCCGACCTCCGCACTCGACTGCTGGCCTTGGCCGGACCAGACCTTCTCGCCCGCGTCGACATCATCAACATCGACAAGCTCGCCAGTCGGGTGGTATCTGAGGGCGGTGCCAGCGCAGGACGCCGCATCATCGACGACACCAAGGCCCTCGATCAATGGCAGGACATGCTGCTCGAACTCGGCGAGACCCGGTTCGATCCCGACTTCCTGGCCGCCGAATGGTCCCAAGTCATCGTGGGATACGTGCTCAACTCCCGGACCGACTACTTCCGCGCCCGCAGGCCCGGACGAGGTCGACTCGGCCGGGAGGAGCGCGACACCATCTGGCAGCTAGCGGAACGATTCACCAAACGCCTCGACGACCAGAACATATGGACCTGGCGGCAAGTCGCCGAGCAGGCCGCCCGCTTGGAGGCCGACCGCCAGACACGGATCATTAACGCAGCCGCGGGAGAGAACAGCTCCGCCTCGGTGCCGAACTACCGGTACCGGCACATCGTCGTCGACGAGGCCCAAGATCTCAGCCCAGCACACTGGAAGATGCTCCGCGCCATGGTCGCCCCCGGACCTGACGACATGTTCCTCGCCGGCGACACCCACCAACGCATCTACGACAACTACGTCGCCTTGAGCAGCTTGGGCATCAACATCCGAGGCCGCTCGGCCCGACTCACCCTCAGCTACCGCACTACACGGCAGATCCTCGCCGCCGCGCTGGAACTACTTAGCGGCGAAACTTTCGACGACCTCGACGGCGGCACGGATACCCTTGCCGGGTACCGGTCGCTGCTGCGTGGCGGACCGCCCATGTTCCAAGGCGAGCGCACGTGGGCCGAGGAGAAAGAATTCATTGCCGAGCAGCTGCACAGCTGGGGCGTTCCCGCCGATGGGTCGACCGCCGTGTGCCTCCCCACCCACCAGATGGTCACCGAGATCATCGCCCGGCTCACCGCCGACGGCATAGCAGCCGTGGAGATCGGACCCGACGGCCCGAAGAGCCCCGACGGCATCCACATCGGCACCATGCACCGCTTCAAGGGCCTGGAGTACCAGCGGATAATCATCGGCGGCGTCAGCGACGGCCTCGTCCCCCGGCGAGCAATCGAGCGCTATCGCAGCCACGACCCCCGCCGCTACCAACGCGAACGCCTACGGGACAGATCATTGCTGTTCGTCGCCGCCACCCGCGCCCGCGACGACCTCACCATCTCCTGGCACGGCACCCGCAGCCCATTCATCCCCGAACGCCTCGATCCCCGCGCAAAATTCTAAA
>WNGB01004766.1_pt1 | contig 20491 bp, 14 predicted proteins | sample 5400681 | NCBI WGS metagenome assembly WNGB01 (sample SAMN13153367, study PRJNA577476) | soil metagenome | isolation source: 115 cm soil or saprolite under grassland replicate 2 | place: USA:California | collected 2016-06-15
GGAGCCGAAGGACGTGGCAGTGACGCTGCGGCGCGGCGTGACGGTGAAGGGCCGCCTCGTCAGCCCCGACGGAAAGTCCGTCCCCGGCAAGGCGTTGATGATCTGCCGGCTGCACGTGACGGCGCTGAGTCTTTATTGGCGCTTTCCGGTCGAGGTGCGCGACGGCCGCTTCGAGTTGCATGGCCTCGATCCCGACAAAAGCTATCCCGTTTATTTTCTGGAGCCTGAGAAGCAATGGGGCACGCGCGTGGAGTTGTCGGGCAAGCAAGCGGGCACGGAGGTGACGGTGCGGCTGCAGCCGTGCGGCAAGGCAACGGCGCGTTTCGTCAACCTGGCGGGCAAGCCGGCCGCCGAACATCGTCCGTCGCTGGAGATCGTCGTCACTCCGGGGGCGCTCCGCTTCGACATTGAGGCCAGCAAAAAGGGCCTGCTCGTTGCCGACGGCGATCACGTCGCCAACGTCGACCGGCACAATTACTGGAACGGTCCGAGCGCCGGGGCGGATGGGCGCTGCGTCATGCCGGCACTCATTCCCGGCGTGACCTATCGGCTAATGACCGCGGCGAAGGGTCAAATTGTGTTGGGGCGCGAGTTCACGGCGGAGGCGGGCAAGACACTCGACCTGGGTGAGATTGCGACCGGGCAGGGCGAATGAGGAGATCGCCGCCAGATCATTCACGGCTTCCTGGCATTCACCCAGGCCAGTCGCTCCAGGCCTCGCTTGTCGCTGAGCACAAGCGACAAGCGAGGCCGCTTGTCGCCACGACCAAATTGCCAGTCCGGCGGCGCCGAGCCGTCACTTCTGGGCGACGACGGGCAACTCCTGCCGCGTACTTGGCTGTTTCTCGTCGGACCGGCCGAACAGTTTGCGCCACAGCCACATGAGCGGATCGTAGAACTCATCGGCAACGCGCTCCTTCAGCGGGATGATGCCGTTGTCGGTGATGTGGATGTGCTCGGGACAGACCTCGGTGCAGCACTTCGTAATGTTGCACAGGCCGACGTTCAACTCATCCTTGAGCAAGCGCAGACGATTGAGAGTATCCAGAGGGTGCATTTCCAGGCTGGCGACGCGGATCATGAAGCGCGGGCCGCCGAACATCTCGCCCTCGCCTGTCCGGTGGTGATCGCGCAGGACGTGACAAACGTCCTGGCACAAAAAGCACTCGATGCACTTGCGGAACTCCTGAACGCGATCGACCTCCTCCTGGGCCATGCGCCAGGTGCCGTCAGGCTCCGGCGCGCGCGGGGTGAACTTCGGGATCATCTTGTTCACCTTGTAGTTCCACGAGACGTCGGTCACCAGATCCTTGATGAGCGGGAACGTCTTCATCGGCCGCAGGTCAATCGGCTCGCCCGGCTTGACGAAACGCGTGTCGTCCATGCGCGTCATGCACATCAGCCGCGGCTTGCCGTTGATCTCGGCGGAGCAGGAGCCGCACTTGCCGGCCTTGCAGTTCCAGCGACAGGCCAGGTCCGGCGCCTGCGTCGCCTGGATCTGGTGGACGCAGTCCAGCACCACCATCCCCTCGCCGACCTCCGCGGTGTACTGCTTCAGTTCGCCCTGCGTCTTGTCGCCGCGCCAGATACGAAATGTCGCCTGGGACATCGGTTCCTCAGCTCTCTCGGTTACGCCAGTTCCTTGGGAAGATTGCCGTCGTTCTGCTCCTGGATGATCGCTTTCAGTTCCGCCGGCATCTCCGGGATCGGCTCCCAGCGGAACTGCATCCCGCCGTCTGCGCTCTTCCAGACCACCGAGTTGACCTTGCCGAAGGTCTTCGGATCCTTCTCCTGATAGTCGATGCGGAACTGTCCCCCGCGGCTCTCCTTGCGCTCGAGGGCGGCGCGGGTGACCGCCTCGGAGACGGTCATGAGACTGTACAGATCCATGCAGGTGTGCCAGCCGGGGTTGTACTCGCGGTTGCCCACCGCCCGCACGCGCAGAGCCCGCTCGTTCAGTTTGCCCAGTTCGTCCAGCGCCCGTCGCATCTCCTCTTCCTTACGGACGATGCCGACCAGCTCCTGCATGGTCTCTTGCAGATCCTGCTGAACCTTGTAGGGGTTCTCCTCGCCGGCCGGGCTGTCGATGAAACTCAGGGCCCAGCGCGCCGCCTCCTCGATCCTGTCGGCCGCCACCTGACCGGCGCTGTGTTCCTTCGCGTACCGGGCGGCGAACTCGCCGGCACGCTTGCCCAGCACAAGCAGGTCCGACAGCGAATTGCCGCCGAGGCGGTTCGCCCCATTGATGCCGGCGGCGCACTCGCCGCAGGCGAACAGGCCGGGGATCTTCGACATTTGCGAGTCGGCCTCGACGCGGACGCCCCCCATCACGTAGTGTGTCGTCGGGCCGACCTCCATCGGCTGCTTGGTGATATCGACGTTGCCCAGCTCCTTGAACTGGTGATACATGCTCGGCAACTTCTTTTTCCAGTGCTCGGCGGCGTTGAAGCTGGGCTGGCGCTTGCGCATCCACTCGGCGAAACTCTCCAACTCTAGAAAGACGCCGCCATGCGGGCTCCCCCGGTTTTCCTTCACCTCGCGGACGATGCAGCGGGCGACGTGGTCGCGCGTCAGCAACTCGGGCGTACGGCGCGCATCCTTGCCCTGGTACTTCTCGCCCAGCACATACAGGAAACCCTCCTCCTCATTGTCGGCCGTCTGCGTCTTAAAGTTCTCCGGGATGTCGCCAAACATGAAGCGCCCTTCCTTGCCTCTCTTCATGACGCCACCTTCGCTATTACGGAGGCAACCGCCCTCGCCGCGCACCCCCTCCGTTACCAGAATGCCGCGCACACTCGGCGGCCAAATCATGCCGGTCGGGTGGAACTGAATGAACTCCATATCGATCAGCTCGGCGCCGGCGTCGTAAGCGAGCGTATGGCCGTCGCCGGTGTATTCCCAACTATTGCTCGTGATTTTGTACGCCTTGCCGATGCCGCCGGTCGCCAGCACGACGGCCTTCGCCTTGAACAGCACAAAACGGCCGCGCTCGCGGTAGTAGCCGAACGCCCCGGCGATGCGGTCACCGTCTTTGAGGAGACGAATAATCGTGCATTCCATGTAGACGCTGATGCCCTGGTGAACGCCGTGATCCTGCAGGGTGCGGATCATCTCCAGGCCGGTGCGGTCGCCGACGTGAGCCAATCGCGGATATTTGTGACCGCCGAAGTTGCGTTGCAGAATGCGGCCGTCCTTGGTGCGGTCGAACACGGCCCCCCACGCCTCCAACTCGCGGACGCGGGCCGGCGCTTCCTGGGCATGGAGCTGGGCCATGCGCCAGTTGTTGACGTACTGCCCGCCGCGCATGGTGTCGGCGAAGTGGACCTTCCAGTTGTCGCGGTTATCGACGTTGGCCAGCGCCGCCGCAATGCCGCCCTCGGCCATGACGGTGTGCGCCTTGCCCAGCAGCGACTTGCATACCAGCCCGACCGACACGCCCGCCGCCGACGCCTCGATAGCGGCACGCAAGCCCGCGCCGCCCGCCCCGATGACGAGCACGTCGTGTTCGTGCGTTTCGTAGTTGTCCATCGCTAACACCTTCTCGGTTTAGCCGCGGTTCGGAGAACCCCTCCCCCCAACCCCCTCCCCCCTCCCCTGCAAGGAGAGGGGGAGAAGAAAAGGAGTGTTGCTCTGGCTCCCCCTCTCCGTTGCGGGGAGGGGGTTGGGGGGAGGGGTTCCCACCGCAACTAAACGACTAAATCAACCTCAAATCGCCCCAGACACCCAGCGAGCACATCCGGATATAGAAGTCCGTGAAACCGACCGAAAACAGCGACACCCACGCCCATTCCATGTGGCGATTGTTGAACCAGGTGCTCCAACGCCACAAGGTGTAGCGCTTCCGCAGTTTGGCGACGTTGTTTGGGCAGCTGAAGCAGTCGAGCCGGCCGCCGACGAGATGTCGCACCGAGTTGCAGCCGAAGGTGAAGCCGGCCAGCAGCACGACGTTCACCGCCATGAGGACCGTGCCCAGGCCAAGTCCGAACTGGTGGCCGGCGTTGGGCAGCAGGTTGCCATCGCGGTCCGTCGGCCAGCGGAACGCCAGCAGGACGTCCCAGCTGAGCAGCAGCAGGAAGATCAGGGCGATGTACATGAAGTAGCGGTGCAAGTTCTGCAGGATCAGCGGCAGGCGGTTCTCGCCCCAGTAACTCTTGCGCGGCTCGCCGACGGCACACGCGGGCGGATCGGCCCAGAAAGCCCGATAGTATGCCTTGCGGTAGTAGTAGCAGGTGAAGCGAAAGAGGCCGGGGAAGGCGAGGATCAGGAAGCCGGCAGAGAAAGGAAACCAGCCGGGCAGCCAGTCAGGGCGGAGGTCTCCCGTGATCCAGGCGTGTTCGCTGCCATTCTTATCGTAGATCAGCGGCGCGAAGAACGGCGAGAGGTAGGGGGCGACGGCCTTGTTGCCGGGGTCGTGGAAGTGCTCGCCACCGCGTTTCTGGGGGCTGAGGGAATCTTCCCGAATCTCGTAACCGTTGCCCTGCCAGGCCGCCCAGGTGCCGTAGATCAAAAACGCGCTGATGCCCAGAAACACGAAGAGCGGCCCCACCCACCATGTGTCTGTGCGCGCCGTTGCGCCAAAACCCTCCCGTCGACCCGCCACAGTAGCCTGCGCCATGGAACCTCCGCATAGTTCACCACGGCTTCCCCGCGAAACCTCGATTTGCAAGCCCGAAGCCTGGAGAACGCCGTCCCTGTTTATGTAGGAGAAGCGGCCGCGCTCTGCAACCCGCGCGCTGCCAACGGCGCGTGATTCCCCGTCGCTGGCCTTGCATCTGGCAGCCTGCCCGGTTATATCCTCTCACCGCGCATCGTCCCGTTCGCGGGATGGCCTCCCCGCAAGGACTCGTCGCAGGGCCACACCCGGCGGACGCCAGGCTATCAAGGAGGGAAGTTGCCTTGGCAAAAGACAGACAGGACTACGAGGACCATCAGGACTCGCTGAGCGGCCGGAACGGCGGGACGCTGCTGGCGATGGAGACGCTCCGCAATGCCGGCTCGTCCCGCGGCGCCGAAGCCTCCAAGGGCGAGGAGCGCATGTCCGTGTTCTGGCGCGTCTTCGGCGGCACCTTGCTGAGCATTGGCGCCCTCATCGTCATCACCATTTGCAACCAGTTCAACTCCGCGCTGACCGACCTCCGCAAGGAGATGAACCAGCTCTACGAGGCCCGCGCCGACCTGCTCCGCAAGGAGGAGTTCAGTAACCGGATGAATTCGGTGTGGAACGCCATCAAGGATTTGCAGAGCATGAATCACACCCTGCCGACGCTCAACGAGAAAGCGAAAACCCTCGACCAGTCGATCGAGCGCCAATCACGCAACGCCGAGGAGGACCGTAAGGAGTTCGCGCGCAAACTCGAGGAGCAGCGCAGGGCTTCCGACGATGAGCGTAAAGAACTCCTCCGCAAGATGGAGGAACAGCGCAAGGCCGGCGAGGACGAGCGTAAGGAACTCCACCGCGAGTTGAACGCCCTCAAGGAGCGCCTCGCAAAAGTCGAGGGCCGCAAGGCCCCCAACACAGCCAAGAACTGACCGACTTGGCGAGCGGGGGGCGTAAGCCCCCTGATGCTCCGGAGCATCAGGGGGCTTACGCCCCCCGCTCGCCGGGTTGCAGTTGACACCTCCCTCCCCTGCATGCTACTTACCGTACGCCAGCCATGATCCCGCGCCGCTGAACTTGAGCCCTCCTGCTGCAAGGATGCACATGAACCGGCTTCTCAACGGCGTCGCCCGCGCCCTCATTGAGACCTTCGACCTCCCTGCTCCTATCCTTGAGATCGGCTCCTATCAGGTTCGCGGTCAGGAAGAGATTGCCGACCTGCGCGCGCTCTTACCGGGCAAGGACTACACCGGCCTCGACGCGCGTCCCGGCCCCGGCGTTGACCTCGTCGCCGACGCCCAGGCCCTGCCGCACGCAGACGCCTCGGTCGGCACCGTCATCGCCATGAACGCCCTGGAGCATGTGCCGCGCTTCTGGCGCGTTCTCGACGAGATCCACCGCGTGCTGCGGCCCGACGGGGCCGTGCTGCTGTCCTGCCCGTTCTACTTCCGCATCCACAGTTACCCCAGCGATTACTGGCGCTTCACCCCGGAGGCGCTGAAGTTGGTACTGGAAGACTATCCGCACCAGGTAATCGGCTGGCATGGGCCACCCAGGCGGCCGGCCAACGTCTGGGCGCTGGCCTTCCGCGAACAGGCCGAACCGATCACGCCGGAACGCTTCGCGGAATATCGCAGCCGCCTGTGGCGCTACGCCCGTCAGCCGATGTCCTGGGGCAAACGGCTGCGCTATCGTCTGGGGCGCTGGCTTTGTGGCCGGCAGCCCTTTGCCCCCTATCTGGATCAGGAACGGTGGGAAAGCGAATGTCGAACCCGGTAGTCCCCCCCACAACCGACCTGCTCCCCGCCGTCCCGGCGCCCCTGGCCGCCGCGGTCGTGGCCGAGGGTGCCCAATCGGCCTGGCAGCGTCACTTCCTCGCCGACGCTGCGGTGGACGTTACGGTGTGCATCGCCAACTGGAACTGCCGCGACGTGCTGCGGGCCTGCCTGGAATCGCTCCACGACCGGCCCCAGGGGGTTGCCTTCGAGACGATCGTCGTGGACAACGGCTCGACCGACGGCGCCGCCGACATGGTGGCGCGCGAGTTCCCCGAGGTGGTGCTGCTCCGCAACGAGCGCAACCTGGGCTTTTCCCGGGCGAACAATCAGGCGGCGCGCCGGGCACGCGGGCGTTACCTGTTCTTCCTCAACAACGACACGGTACTGCCGGCCGACACCCTCCGCCGTCTGCTCGAGTACGCCGAGGCTCACCCCGAGGCCGGCATGATCGGACCGCGGCTGCGCGACGGTGAGGGGCGCCTTCAGCTGTCGTATCGGCAACGGCCGACGATGGCGACGCTCCTGCACCGCACAAGCCTGTTGCGCTGGACGGGCCTGCTGCGCGGCGCTTACCGCCGTTACCGCCGTCAGGATTTCGACCCGACGACGACGCGGCCGGTGGATGCGCTGATGGGCGCCGCGGTGCTGCTGTCGCGCGAGCGCTTCTTCCGCTGCGGGGGCTGGGACGGCGAGTACGCCTTCGGCGGCGAGGATCTGGATCTGTCGTTCCGCATCAATCGCGAGGCGGCGGTGGTGTACCACCCCGACGTGGAGATCACCCACTACGGCCGCATGAGCACACGGCAGCACATCGGCTATGTCTCGTCGCAGATGGCGAGCGGCTTCGCGCGCTACCTGCGCAAGTGCGGTTATTCGCGGACCAGCATGTTGCTGTACAAGATCGTGGTGACGCTGGACGGCCCGGTGCAGCTGTGCGAGAAGCTGATCCAAACGGTGTGGCGGCGTCTGCGCGGGCGCCGCAAGGACGCCCAGAAGAGTTGGCTGGCGTGCAAGGGACTGGCGTACTTCCTGCTGCGCGGGCTGCTGCCGTTCTGGCGCGCGTAGGAATGCCAAGCCCACGGGTTGCAACCCGTGGGCTTCCTCGCCTGGTCATGGCCACGGGTTCCACTCGCCCCAGTTGTCGAGGTACTGCTGCAGCGCCGGCAGTTGCCCGACCCGGGCCGCCAGCCACGCCTTCGCCCGCATCACCACGATATGCTCATCCTCCAGCGTCAGGTCGCCGGTCAGCACGCGCGTCCGCAGGAAGACGAAATAGGTGTCGAGCGTGTCGAACATGCAGTAGTCGTTGATCTCCTGGGCGCGGCCGTCGAGATGCAGGCGATAGACCTGCTCGCCACTGATCTCCATCTTGCCCGGTTTGCCGAGGAGCTTCGAGAGCAGGTCGAGCCCGCCGGACATGCGCACGGCGCCGTAGTTGGTCAGCCAGTCCATCAGGTCGAGGTGACCGCCGCCCAGGCGATTGCGGCTACTGTGCAGGTAATCGCGAGCGCTGCAGCCGTAACGAAAGGCGGCGAGTTCCAGCAGCGGCAGGTCAAAACCGCGGCCGTTGAAGGTGACGAGTTTGATCCTTTCCTTATACTTCTCCTTGTAGGTCGCCATGCCGGCCCAGAACTGCTCGACGATGCGCCGGGTGCGAAAGTGCGGCGCGTCCAGGCAGGTGAGTCCCTGCAAGCCGAAGTCGGCCCCCACCCGGAGAATGCACACCGCCACCGGATAATGAAAGCTGACCGGCAGGAAGTCCGACCCGCTCTCGGAGCGATCGCGGCCCTCGCTTTGGGCGCGCTGCACCGCCTCTGTGGGTGTGAGGTGCTCGCCGCGGTAACGGACCTGAGCGAGCAAGCGGCCGTCCGGGACGCTCTCGGTGTCGAAAATCAGGAAGGCGGGCGCGGCGCTGGAGTCGGGGGAACTTTTGCTAAAGGTTTCGGTGGGTGGCATGGGCTGCTCCTGAACAGGAGTGGAAGCGCGATCACCTGTTAAGGATGACCCACGCGAGGCCGCCCGTCAATAAGCGACTTCGGCAATCGCGACGGGCGGACTTGCCGCCACGGTGGAATCGTAGCGGAAGCATCGATTTGCAGGAAAAGCCCAGCCGTTGCAACGGGTGGGCTTGAGCCGATCAACCGGGGAACGTCACGCATGCAGGACTCCGCACCACCGACCACTACCGAACCGCAGGCGCCTCCCCAGAAATCGAACCGCGCCGCCCTGCTCATCGTTTTCCTGGTGGTGTTCATCGACCTGCTCGGCTTCGGCATCGTCCTGCCCCTGTTGCCACGTTTCGGCGACGACCTGCTCCATCATCTGATTCCCGGCGGCAAGGATGCGCCGATCGGTGGCTTGATTCTTGGTCTTTTGATGTCGTCGTTCTCGCTGATGCAGTTTCTTTTCGCGCCTGTCTGGGGTCGGCTTTCCGACCGGCACGGTCGGCGGCCGATCCTGCTGGTGGGGCTCACCGGGTCGGTGGTGTTCTACACGCTTTTCGGTGTGGCACTTGGGCTGAGCGGGACGAACCCCTCTTTGGCGTTGACGTTGATCTTCGTGTCGCGTGTCGGCGCCGGCATCGCCGGCGCCACCATCGGCACGGCCCAGGCAGTGATCGCCGATAGCACGCCGCCGCAGCATCGCAAGCACGGCATGGCGCTCATCGGCGCCGCCTTCGGCATCGGCTTCACGTTCGGTCCGCTGATCGGCTTTGCCGCCTTGCAGTGGTTCCCGCAAATGCTCGGGGCCGTCGGCTATGTCGCCGCCGGCCTGTCCCTGGCTGCCCTCATGCTGGCCCTGGCTCGCTTGCCCGAGACGCGCCAGCCGGGCGGGCCATCGGCGGAGCGGCGCCTCTTCAACTGGGGAGCGGTGCGGAGCGTCCTGCGTGCGCCGTCGGTCGGCACCTTGGTGCTCATTTTCTTCCTGGCGACGTTTGGGTTCGGCGCCTTCGAGGCAACGCTGGCCCTGCTCAACCGCGACCTGCTGCAGTTCCCGGACACGGACAATTTCCTGGTCTTCGCCTACGTCGGGTTCGTGCTGCTGTTCACCCAGGGGTATCTGTACCGGAAGTTGGCGCGGCGGATGAACGAAGTGACGCTTTTGACGATCGGCATAGTCCTCATGGGCGTCGGCGTGGCCACCCTGGGAGGTGCCGCATCGGCTGGGGCGGCGGGCTGTTCGCGTGAGCTGTTGCTGCCGTGGGTGTTCGTCAGCCTGGCGGTGTCCGTCATGGGCTTCGCGTTCCTGACGCCGTCCGTGCAAGCCCTGGTGTCGCGCCGCAGCGATCCCGAGCGGCAAGGCGAAGTGCTGGGCGTCAATCAATCCGCGGCTGCGCTGGCGCGGATCCTCGGGCCAGTGATTGGCCTGGGGTTGTACAAGTTGGAAGGGTCGCATTTGTTGCCCTACGCCTTTGGGGCCGTACTCCTGCTGTTGATGTTGCCGCTCATCCCAAGGATCCGCAGGGGCGTCTGATTAGTTTTGCTTGCCGCTTGCGGCTTAGCGTTCCCTCACGCTAAGAAGTGGTTTCAACACCAACCCGAAGCGTCAGCGAGGGCCGTCCTCGCTGACGCTTCGGGTTGGTAACACAGGTCTTGAAATGGCTTCTAAGCCCCAAGCGGCTCAAGACCCCGGCGAAAGGAGTCGCCACGTGGCCGTTGACCGCGTCCCCCTCGTTGAGTATCCCGCTCGCCGCATCGCCCTCATCAAGCCGAGCGCCCTGGGTGACATCGTCCATAGCCTTCCCGTCTTGACGGCGCTGCGGAACCGCTACCCCGACGCTCATATCACCTGGGTCGTCAATCGCGGCTACGAGCCGCTGCTGCGCGGCCACCCGGACCTCGACGCGACGCTGCCCTTCGAGCGGGCCTCCCGTGCCAATCCTCTGTACGCCGCCCTCACGTTCGGGCGTTTCCTCAGTCGATTGCGTCGCGAGCGCTTCGACCTGGTGCTCGACCTGCAAGGACTCTTGCGCTCCGGCCTGATGGCGCTCGCCACCGGGGCAGCGCGCCGCGTCGGTCTGACCTCGGCGCGCGAGGGGGCGTCGTGGTTCTATACCGACATTGTCGAGGTAGGAGATGTCCGAACTCTCCATGCGGTCGAGCGTTACTGGCGGGCGGCTCAGGCGCTGGGCGCCGCCGACGGCGAACTGTGCTTCCGCGTGCCGCTGCCGGACGCCGCCCGTCGCTGGGCTGAGGCGGCGGTGCGCGACTGTCCGCGACCGTGGCTGGTGCTGGGCGTCGGCTCGCGCTGGCAGACGAAACGCTGGCCGCCGGAGCACTTCGCCGCTCTCGCCCGCCGTGCTCAGGAGGAGTTCGGCGGCACGGCGCTGTTCGTCGGCGCCGGCGATGAGGTGCTGCCCGCGCGGCAGACCGCGACCCATTTGCCCGGTCCGGTGCGCGACTTCACCGGCCGCACGACGCTGCCGCAGCTGGCCGCCCTGTTGAGCCTGGCCGACGTGATGATTGCCAACGACACCGGGCCGCTGCACCTGGCGGCGGCGCTGGGCCGCCCCGTGGTGGCGCCGTATACCTGTACGCAGGTCCGCCTGACTGGCCCCTACACCGCGGTGGGCGGGGCGGTCGAGACAACCGTCTGGTGCCGCGGCAGCCTGCGGAAGCGCTGCGACCGGATGGAATGCATGACGGAGTTGACGCCGCAGCGGCTGTGGCCGGCGCTGGAGGAGGTGCTCACGACATGGCAGACCCGTTGCCGCTGCGCCTGATCCTGGCGAGCGGTTCGCCGGCGCGGCGCGAACTGCTCGACCGCGCCGGCTACCGCTTTGAGGTGATGCCGGCCGATATCGAGGAGCCATCGGGCGCGGGCATCCAGGACATTCGCGCCTTCGTGCAGAGCGTTGCGTGGCTGAAGGCGGCTGCGGTGGCGCCGCGCGTGAGCGACGGTGTCGTGCTGGCAGCGGACACGGTCGGCTGGGTGGACGGTCAGGTGCTTGGCAAGCCCGCCGACGAAGCCGACGCTCGTCGCATCCTCAAGTTGCTCGGTGACCGTGAGCACGAGCTGTGGACCGGCGTGGTGCTGTGGCGCCGTCCCGACGACGTGCAACTCGCCTGGCAGGAGCGCAGCCGCGTGTTTTTCCGCAGCCTGAGCGATGCGGAACTGGACGTCTACCTGGCGACGCGGCAATGGCGTGAGAACTCCGGCGCCTATGCCATCCAGGAACCAGTGGACCCGTATGTGCGCGTGGTCGAGGGTAGCGTGAGCAATGTCGTCGGCCTGCCGCTGGAGACGTTGATTCCCTTGCTGCGATGGTTCACGGCGACGCGATGACCGGCAGCAACGAGGACGGCTGACATACGCTTGACAGGGGGGAATCGGGGCGGGAGGATGGGGGTGCGAAAAGGGTGCATATCCAGACAGGGACCAGCGCAGATGCAGACAGGGAACGAGGCATATCTCGACAGGCATTGGTAGATATGCACCCAGGCGCAGGGGCATATGTAGACAGACGTGGACTGGCGCCGACCAGGCTAAACAGTGGTTCGGCTCCTTGTCCCCTCCGTGTGGTGCTGTTTGTAGAGTTGCCCTGGGTGTCGTGACGGGCGCGTTGCATGAAGGAGTTGGAAGATGGAGTTCGAGATTCCACCGGACGACCTTCGGCGGTTGGGCGAAGAAGCAGCAGCCAAACTCAGAGAAGAAGCGGCGGCAATGCTTCGTAAAGCGCCTGAGCCCAACCCCACACTCCTCGTAACTCGGGGTGGAGCCTCTACGGCGGAAAGAGAAGCTGAACCGGCTCGCCAAGTTCTAGCGAACCAATCTGATCTGTTAGACGGTGACAACTCTACCAAAGAGTTCACCGTTCAGAGAGATCTTCCAAGTCCCTCGACGGAGGAACTCGGACTGATAGAGCCTCAGCGAGGGATAGTGCCGCCTGAGTTCGCCCGAGTGATAACCCAACTTGCCTCTTCTGGCCAACACTTGGGCAGGGCCCCCAGTCGCTACCCCGAACTGTTGCTCGCGGGACCAAGCTCCCCGGCAGTGTGAGAGTTGGTCTGGTGATAGTTCCGCTCGGTATCGCTTCGTTGTTAGCCTGGTTCCGCCCAATGGTCCCTCCAACGCCGGCGGACAGCCAGCCCCTCTTGGTCGCGCTCAATTGTCTGCTCTGGCTGTTCATCCCCGTGGCCCTTTTGGTTGCGCTTGGCGTCGTAATTGTCGCTCTACCGGGGGGCACACCGGCAGCAGCCCCGGCAGAACCACCGGGACGAACCACCGGCTCGGCAGGAGTTGGGGAGTGGGTTGGTGTAGACATGGGGGCCTCAGAAACTGTGCGCGCAAAACCAGCGCGACGACCAGCGCTGGGGAGGGCCGCGGGCGATGAGATGAGATCCAATCCGCCCATTGCATTGTACGCATGAACAGGTAGAGAGGAAAGAGGCTTTTCGCTGTCCTGTTGCTTTCCCGGCTCGGCGTGGACACCAACATCCGCGCAGGCCCGCCCTTGCACGTGTACTCTGCCTATCCTGTTGCACCTCGTGGCGCCGGCGGTTATCTTCCGCCTTATGAGCGAAGTCACGCGCATCCTGTCCGCCATCGAAGAGGGCGACCCGCACGCCGCCGCGCAACTGCTGCCGCTGGTCTACAACGAACTGCGCCAGTTGGCGGCGGCGAAGCTCGCCCAGGAGAAGCCCGGCCAAACCCTGCAGGCGACGGCGCTCGTCCACGACGCTTACCTCCGCCTGGTGGACGCGGAGGCGGCCCCGCACTGGGACAGCCGCGGCCATTTCTTTGCCGCTGCGGCCGAAGCCATGCGCCGCATCCTCATCGATCAGGCACGCCGCAAGCACAGTCGCAAGCGCGGCGGCAGCCTGCGGCGGGTGGAACTCGACGCCGACGCCCTGCTCGCCGCGCCGGAAGAACACGCCGCCGAAGACCTGCTGGCGCTGGACGAGGCGCTGCAACAATTCGAGAGCGAAGACCCGCTCAAGGCCCGCCTGGTCAAGCTCCGCTACTTTGCCGGCCTGTCCCTCGCAGACGCCGCCGCGGCCCTCGGCATCTCCACCGCGACCGCCAAACGCCACTGGGTGTATGCCCGCTCCTGGCTGTACGGCAAGGTCCACGGCCAGTGATGGGCCAGGCCACTGCGATTTTTTCCCAAATTGGCTGAGCCAGTCCGGCTGCGTTTTCCGCATTGAGAGCAGACAACCGTTCGAGGGCTTGCGCCATGCACTCCGCAGCACGTCCGCTTGAATCGATTCTCGCCGCCGCGGTGGAGATCAGCTCCGAGGCGGAACGCCGCCAGTTCGTGGAGCAAGCCTGTGGCGGTGACGCCGAACTCCAACGGCGGGTGGAAGAACTGATCGAGAACCATTTTCGTGCCGGCAACTTCCTGGAACGCCCCGCCGCGACGGTCGCCACCGTCAGGGAACTGGCGCTCAGCGAGCGGCCCGGGACGGAGATCGGCTTGTACAAGTTGCTGGAAGTCATCGGCGAGGGCGGCTTTGGCGTCGTCTTCATGGCCGAGCAGCAGCAGCCCCTCCGCCGCAAGGTGGCGCTCAAAGTCCTCAAGCCGGGCATGGACAGCGCCCAGGTCATCGCCCGCTTCGAGCAAGAACGGCAAGCGCTGGCGCTGATGGATCACCCGCACATCGCCAAGGTCCACGACGCCGGCCAGACGAGCAGCGGCCGTCCCTTCTTCGTGATGGAACTGGTCAAGGGCCTGCCCATCACCGACTTCTGCGATCAGACTCAGTTGACCTCGCGCGAACGGCTGGAGTTGTTTGTGCACGTCTGCCAGGCGGTGCAGCACGCTCACCAGAAAGGCATCATCCACCGCGACCTCAAGCCGGGCAACGTGTTGGTAACGCTGCAGGACGGCAACCCCTTGGTGAAGGTGATCGACTTCGGCATCGCCAAGGCGCTGGGCCAGCAACTCACCGACAAGACGCTGTTCACCGGCTTCGCGCAGATGATCGGCACGCCCTTGTACATGCCGCCCGAGCAGGCGGCCCTGAGCAATGTCGATGTCGATACGCGCAGCGACATTTACTCCCTGGGCGTGCTCCTCTACGAGTTGCTGACGGGCACCACGCCCTTCGACAAGGAACGGTTGCGACAGGCAGGCTTTGATGAGATGCGGCGCATCATCTGCGAGGAGGAGCCGCCGCGGCCGAGCACGCGCATGAGCACAGTGGGCCAGGCGGCGACGCTGGCCTCGGAGAAGCGGCGCAGCGATCCACGCAAACTGAGCCGGCTGTTCCGCGGCGAGCTGGACTGGATCGTGATGAAGGCGCTCGAGAAGGATCGCAACCGGCGCTACGAGTCGGCGAGTGCCTTCGCCGCCGACGTGGAGCGCTACCTGAACGATGAGCCGGTCCAGGCCTGCCCGCCGAGCCTGGGTTATCGACTCCAGAAGTTCGTGCGGCGGAACAAGGGGCCGGTGCTGGCGGCCGGAGTCTTCCTGTTCCTGCTGGTTGCGGGGATCGCCGGCACCACGACTGGCCTGATCCGGGCGCTGAACGCCGAGCGGCAGGCGGTCAAGGATCGCGATGCGAAGGACGAGGCCCGGCGGCAGGCGGTGGCGACCGCCGAGGCCGAGAAGGAGGGGCGGCGGCGCGAGCGGCAGGCCATCAACACGATGACCGACGCGATGATGGCCGATCTGCTGGGGCGGCAGGTGCGCTTGACCGATCAGCATCGGGAGTTTCTCAAGAAGGTGCTGGCGCAGCACGAGGCGTTCGCCGCCGCCGCGGCCGACAACGTCGAGAGCCAGCAGAACCGGGCCGAAGGTTACTTCCGCGTGGGCCACATCCGCGAACGGCTGGGTGAACTGAAGGAAGCGGAGTCGGCGTACCGCGAGGCCGTGGCCATCCACCAGCAACTAGCAGCCCGGTTCCCCAAGCAACCCGAATTCCGGCAGGGGTGGGCCATTAGTCAGAACAACCGCGCCCTCGTGCTGCTCAGCCTGGGCCGGCTGCCAGAGGCGGAAAAGGCGTTCGACGAGACCCTGGCCCTTCGCAAGCAACTCGCGGACCAGAACCCCAAACAACCCAACGACCGCTACCTGCTGGCCACCACCTACCGCAACCTGGGCGGCCTGCTGCGCGACACAGGCCGGCTGCCGGAGGCGGAAAAAGCCTACGGCGCTGCCCAAACCATTAGCGAGCGGCTGGCGGCCAGCTTCCCCGACCGAGCCGACTTCCGCGAGGAGTGCAGCATTGTCCAGGGGCATCTGTGCGTCGCGTTTGCCATCTGGGGCCGGCTGCGGGAGGCGGAGAAGGCCTGTCGCGCTGCGCTGGCCATTCGCGAGCGACTGGCGCGCGACTTCCCCGACCGACCCGACTTCCGCCACGGCTGTGCCCTCGCCTACCACAACCTGGGCAACCTGCTGCGCGATACGGGCCGGCTGCCAGAAGCAGAGGAGGTCTTCCGCGCCGCCCTCACCCGCTTGAAGCAACTGGCGAGCGACTTCCCCAACCGGCCCGAGTTCCGCCAGGAGTTGGCCATGAGCCACAACAACCTCGGGAACTTGCTGGGCCTCCGCAAGCAACCGAAGGAGGCGGAGGAGGTCTTGCGCGACGCCCTGGCCCTCTCGCGGCGGCTGGTGGCCGACTTCCCCGACCGACCCGATTTCGGCGATGCGCTGGCCACCAGCTACGGCAGCCTGGCCAGTTTGTTGCTCGCCACGGATCGACAAGAAGAGGCGGAGAAGGCGTTTCAGGCGACCCTGGCACTCCGCGAGCAGTTGGCGAAGGAGTGCCCCGAGCGGCCCGCCTTCCGCCGCATGCACGCCCTGGCTTACTTCAACCTGGGCGGTGCGGTGTTCGCCGCCCGCGGACCGCAGCAGGCCGAGGAGGCCCTTCGCAAGGCTCTGGCCATCTCCCAGAAACTGGTGCAGGAGTTCCCCACGGTCCCCGAGTATCAGGATGACCTGGCGCACACGTTCCTCAAACTGGGCTTGCTCCATGTTCTCCGTCAGGAGGTTGCCCCTGCTGTGGCGTTGCTGACCCAGGCCGTGCCGCATCACCAGGCCGCCGTGAAGGGGAACCCCGGCAACCGCTCGTACCGCGAGCACTATCGCACCACCCTGACGCAACTGGCTCAGGGCTACTTCCGCCTGGCCGACCATGCTCGGCTGGCCAAAGTTGCCGACGACCTGGGCGGCGTGGGCTGTGACGCCGCGAAAGACGTCTACGACGCGGCCAACTTCCTGGGACTCTGTGTGGTCCTGAACGCCCAGGACGCCAAGCTCGACCAGGCCAAGCGCGAGCAATTGGCCCGGAACTACGTCAGCCGCTTGCGAGAACTCCTGCGGCAGGGCGTGGCGCTTGGCAACAAGGACGCGCCCCAGATGTACAAGACCTGGCGGGACACATTGAAGCAAATGGCCAAGGCCCACCTGGATCTAGCCGAGCACGGCTGGCTCGCCGTGAACGCCGACGACCTGGCCTGGTGGGGTTATGACCCGCCGAACGACACCTACGACGCGGCCTGCTTCCTGTGCCACGCCGCGAGGCTGGCCGGCAAGGACGCCCGGCTCGACGAGCCGAAGCGGAAGGAGTTGGGCCAGCGCTACGCCGACCGGGCGCTGGCGATGCTGCGGCAGGCGGTCGCGGGCGGCTACAAGGACGCAGCCCGCATGAGACAGAACCCCGACCTGGAGCCGCTGCGAACCCGGGAAGATTTCCGGCAACTGCTCGCCGAAGTCGAAGGAAAAACCAAAGAGTAGTCCCTAACCTGTCCAACAAAAGCGGCCGGTGAGGTCTCGCCGCCAAGCAGATCCCTCACCGGCCCGGCCACGCCCCGGCGCTCGGTCTGCGCGCCGGCGGCGATGGTCCCCCCCTGATATCGCAGACCGTGCCGATCGGAGAACTCTCTCATGTTCCATCATTCGCGACCACGGCCGCTGCGGCGGCCGCCCGTGACCCGTGCGCGCCTCCAGGTCGAACTCCTGGAAGACCGCAACGTCCCCAGCGGACTCACGCTGACGCCGCTGGTGCGGGTGTCCAATGACACCCCCTCTCTGCCCGCTCCGCCCACGTCCCCCATTGTGTTTCCCAACAGCGAGGTGGAGCCGCAGCTTGCCGTCAACCCCGTGGACACGACGCAGGCCGTCGCCGTCTGGCAGCAGGACCGCTACCGCAGTGTCGGCGGCGCCCGCGCCCTGTTTTTCAGCGTCACCGCCAACGGCAATGACACCGGCGGCGCCAGCTGGTCCACCCCGGCGGCGATCCCCGGATTCGACGCCACGGCTGCCGGCTCGCTGTTCGCGCGCTACACGGACCCGTGGGTGTCCATCGGTCCCGACGGCAAAGTCTATGCCACGGCCCTGGCCCTCACGCCCGTCGGCCCCATCCCCGGCCACACCGCCTGCCTGGTGATCACAGGCTCCATCACCGTCAGCGGCGGCGTGGCCAGCATCTCCTGGGATCCGAACGGCCCGACCACGCTGATCCGGGACGACGCGCCCCCCGGCACGGACCCCGCCGATCTCGCCAACGACAAGGAGATGGTCGTCGCTGACCCGAACCGTGCCGGGTACGCTTACGTCATCTGGGACCGCCTCAACCAACCCAGCGACCAGCAGAACTTCAACGCCGCCCACGGGCTCGCCTTCCGGGAAGACGCGATGTTCGCGCGCACGACCGATGGCGGCGCCACCTGGAATGGTGGTGACTACCCTCCCGCGGTGCCGGGGTACCCGGCCAGTGACCTCACCAACTTCAAGGCCAACGTGTCGGCGTTCGGCAATCAAATCGTCGTCGAGCCGAACGGTGATCTGGTGAACGTCTTCACGCACCTCAACGGCTCGGGCAACCAGGCGGCGCAGGCGGACCAGACCGTGCTCGGCGTCATGCGCTCGACCGACCACGGCGCCACCTGGTCCGACATCATCACCGGCCCGGCGGAAGAAGTGATCGACGTCAGCGACCCGGACACCGGCGCCCCGGTGCGGGCCGGCGAACCGATTCTCGATGTTGCCGTCGATCCGAGCAACGGCAACCTGTACGCCGTCTGGGCGGACGCTCGCTTCAGCGGCTTGGCCCACGATGACATCGCCTTTTCCATGTCCACCGACGGCGGGCGGACCTGGTCGGCGCCGATCAAGGTCAACCAGACGCCCATCAACATCCCGGCGGGCGACCAGCAAGCCTTCACCCCGGACGTCGCGGTCAACAGTGACGGCACGGTGGCGGTAACCTACTACGACTTCCGCAACAACACCGCCGACCCCGGCCTGGCCACGGACTACTGGCTCGTTCACGCCAGTAGCAACTTCACCAACCCCGCCAGCTGGACAGCCGACGAGAAGCGGCTTACGCCCACAACATCGTTCAACATGGAGAATGCGGCGCCGACCAGCCGCGGGTATTTCCTGGGCGACTATCAGGGCCTGGCGGCGGCGGGGCGAAACTTCTACTCGCTCTTTGGCCAGGCGGGCAGCGGCTCGTCCGACCCGTCCAACATCTGGTTCCGGGATCCGCCACCGGCGTCCGACGCAGCGGAATCGCCGGACGTGTCGCTCACCCCAGCGACCACGGCTGAACTGGTTGCCCGAGATGGGCTGGCCGGAGACCTGGCGTTCTTCGTCGGAGGAACGTCGCAGACCGCCGGCCCAGCCTACGCACCGGAGGGCAACAAGCCCGGCTCCGATGTCCACTCCAGCAGTGGGCTCGGCCGCCAGGTCGGGGCTGTGTTCTCAGCCGAGAGTCGTTGCGACCTGGCGTTAATCTCCGCCTTGGGCAGCGAGACAGATGCCCTCTTCTCCGACGCGCTGGGGAGTGACGGGGCCGTGGTGGCGCTTGACTGATCCCCGCGGCTGCCGGTGAGGTGTCGCCGCCAGGCAGATTCCTCACCGGCCCGTCATCGCCCCGGCGTCAGGGTAGTCGGGCGTTACCACCCATTGCGGCCCGGTAGCAGTGGTCGAAGAGGAGCTGCCACTCAAGCTGCTGGACGCGCTTCGCCAACTCCTCGTCCGGGGTATCGGTGTCGCGGACGCGCTCCACAAAATCAACGAAACCAAAGGAATCCGTGAATTGATAGCCCAGGGCCGGGGCCTGCTCGGCGAGCTTCTTGAGGACTGGATGGGGGCCGACCCGGCGCCACCAGTACTTGCTGTTCGCGGCGTCGGGCTCGCGGCGGTGCATGATGGCGTGCCAGTAGCTCCCCGTCGGCGTGTCGATGTCCTGGCTGATTCGGTGCGACTCATCAAGGCAATCTGCCCGCAGCCACAACCCCGCCAGGCAGGCCGCTGCCATGTCCTTATCGCGGATCGTTTGTGGGGCAAATAGCTCCTCGACTGTCACTCCGCGCAGACGAGCACGCATCGTCTCATCGGGGCTGCCGGCATCGAGTGGGTTGAGCCGTTCCTCGCTGAGCAAGTCCGCGATCCGCGGCGGGTAGGCCGTCGAGGGATTCATAGTTGACAACTCCTGTAACTCCATTTCGAGGTTGCGGCGGGCGCAGCCTTCCAGCGACTCGAATAGGATGCCCGTGGCGTAGATCCGCGGCCGCGCCAGAAAGGAGTGCAACACACGCCCCCGACCGGCGCGGTAGGCATCGTCGGCCACCCAGGCATACTCGCGCCGGATCGCCTGCGCGTAAGAGCGATATTCCGCCTCTTCCGACCCTAAAACGGCAAGATCGGCGTCGATGAATAAGCAACCGTCCGCGTCCGCCGGGTCGGGCTGGTGCGTCTTGCTCAGCAGGATCAGCCGCCGCGTGTTGGCCACAACCTGGGTCGGGAGGCTCAGGCTTTCAAGGGCTTGCGCCGCCCACTCTGCGCTGCGTTCCTCGTTGTCGCTCGCCCGCGGATCGTAAACGGCATCGTGAAACCACGCCGCGCACCGGAGAGAGATCAGGTCGTGCGCCTCGGCACGCAGGCGGTCGATCGTGACGAGAACGCGCCGGATGTGGTCGAGGTTGTGGTAATGGCGCCCCGGCTCACTATAGGCGGCGATCAGTTCCGCGAATAGGCCCTCCGCAGCGTCCGGGTCAACGCCGGCGGTCTGAAGGAGTTCGCGCCAGGCGGTGCGAAGGTCGAGCGGCATGACGGCGCCCTGCTGTCAATACGGTCCCGCGGCCATACGATTGGCCCTGCGGATAATGTAGTGATCCAGGGTGTGGAGGAGGGGTGTCGTCATGGGCAAGAAACGCGGCAAAA